>OGGM01000405.1_pt1 | contig 33267 bp, 29 predicted proteins | sample 1571251 | NCBI WGS metagenome assembly OGGM01 (sample SAMEA2582076, study PRJEB24529) | metagenome | biome: Human gut stool | place: China | collected 2011 | reverse complement strand
CTCAGGCCTCGGCCAGAGCCTCGACCATGTAGTTGTTGATCGTGGCCTTGACGGACTCAAGATGATCGGACTTGGTGGCCTCGATGAGCTTGGCCTGCGGGATGTCCAGAGCGTACTCTTCGAGGGAAGCCAGGGTCGCGGTGCCGTCTTCGATGGTCGCGCCGATGCCGGAGTCGTAGGAGCTGTAACGCTCGGCCTGCAGGTTCTCGATGAACTTGTCCTCGTGCATCTTGGCGGCAACCAGGAGGCCTGCGGCGAAGGAATCCATACCAGCGATGTGGGAGCGGAACAGATCCTCGGCGTAGAAGGAGGTACGGCGCGGCTTGGCGTCGAAGTTCAGGCCACCGTGAGGGCCGATCTGGCCGGCGGCGAGGACTTCCCACATGACGGTGGAGGTCTCGTACAGGTCGGTCGGGAACTCATCCATGTCCCAGCCGATGAGCTTGTCGCCCTGGTTGGCGTCGAGGGAGCCGAGCACGCCGGCTTCACGGGCGGTACGGATTTCGTGCTGGTAGGTATGGCCGGCCAGGTTGGCGTGGTTGCCTTCCAGATTCAGCTTCATGAAGTCGATGTCGTAGGTCTTCAGGAAGGCGATGGCGGTGGATGCATCGAAGTCGTACTGGTGCATCGTCGGCTCCTTGGCCTTCGGTTCGATCAGGAACTGGGCATCCAGGCCGATCTCCTGAGCATACTCATGGCACATGTGGAAGAACTTGGCCATGTGCTCCTGCTCACGCTTCATCTGGGTGTTCCACAGGTTCTCATAGCCTTCGCGGCCGCCCCAGAACACATAGTTCTCGGCGCCCAGACGCTTGGCGATCTCGAGGGAGTGCTTCAGCTGGCCACCGGAATATGCATAGATGTCGGCGAACGGAGAAGTGGAGGCGCCGGAGACGAAACGCGGGTTGGTGAACAGGGAGGAGGTGTTCCACAGCAGCTTGACGCCGGTGGACTTCATGTTCTCCTCGATCTTGTCGACGATCTTGTCGAGGTTGGCGTCGGTCTCGCGCAGGGTGTCGCCTTCCGGAGCGATGTCGCGATCATGGAAGCAGAAGTATTCGACGCCGAGCTTCTGGAAGAACTCGAAGGCGTAATCGACCTTGGCCAGGGACTGATCCATGGCATTGGAGTACTTGCCGTACCACGGGCGCTGGGAGGTGCCGGTGCCGAACGGATCGACGAGCTCCTGATCGAAGGTGTGCCACCAAGCGACGCCGAAGCGCAGCCAATCCTTCATCTTCTTGCCGGCGACGACCTTATCGGCGTCGTAGTAGTGGAAAGCCAGACCTTCCTGCGGTCCCTTTTCGCGACCGACATACGGAATCTTATCGATATCCCACAGACCCATGGGGTGCTCCTTTGCTGTTGGTTTTTACTTTGGTAAAGCATTCTTCCCGGCGGACTTCCGCCCGTCTTGATGTACATAATAAATTCATCTACCTAAGTTTGTCAATTCGCTGAACTATTCGGCGTTTCCGTTGGAAAACAGCCGAATGCCCGCGCAATGCTAAAGTAGCCATGTTTGTTGCAGCATCACACATGTCGCGAAGATGCGCGAAGGAGTTGATACCATGTACGAAAACGTCGACACCACCTGCGTGCAGGGAGGCTACCAGCCAGGCAACGGCGAATCCCGCACGCCACCGATCATTCAGGCGACGACCTTCAAATACCAATCCAGCGAGCAGATGAGCCGGCTGTTCGACCTATCCGAAGCCGGATACTTCTATACTCGCCTGCAGAATCCGACCAACGACACCATCGCCGCGAAAATCTGCGAGATGGAAGGCGGCGCCGCCGCGATGCTGACCTCATCCGGCCAAGCAGCGAACTTCTTCGCCTTGTTCAACATCTGCAACAACGGCGACCACATCGTAGCCTCCTCCGCAATCTACGGAGGAACCTTCAATCTCATCAACGTGACCATGCGCAAGATGGGCATCGAATGCACGTTCGTGAGTCCCGAATGCACCGAGGAGGAACTCGAGGAGGCGTTCCAGCCGAACACCAAGGCCGTGTTCGGCGAATCCATTTCCAATCCGGCGCTTATCGTATTGGATTTCGAGAAGTTCGCGAGCGCCGCGCACCGCCATGGCGTGCCGCTGATCGTCGACAACACCTTCCCGACGCCGATCAACTGCCGACCGTTCGAATACGGCGTGGACATCGTGACCCACGCCACCACCAAATACATGGACGGCCATGGCTCCTGCGTGGGTGGCGCGATCGTGGATTCCGGCAACTTCGATTGGATGGCGCATGCGGAGAAGTTCCCCGGCCTGACCACGCCGGACGAGTCCTACCATGGCGTGACCTACGCGAAGGAGTTCGGCAAGGCGGCCTACATCACCAAGGCCACCGCACAGCTCATGCGTGATTTCGGCTCCACGCCGGCCCCGATCAGCTCGTGGATCATGGGCATGCACATGGAATCGTTGGGCGTACGCATGGAACGCCATTGCGCGAACGCGCTGGCCGTGGCCCGGTGGCTGGATGCCGATTCGCGCATCAGCTGGGTGAGCTACCCGGGGCTCGAAGGTGACAAGTACCATGCGCTGGCCGAGAAGTACATGCCGAACGGCACTTGCGGCGTGATTTCCTTCGGCGTACCGGGCGGACGCGAGAAGGTCTCCGCATTCCTCGACCACCTGAAGATGGTGTCGATCGCCACGCATGTGGCCGATGCGCGCAGCTGCACGCTGTATCCGGCGGGCACCACGCATCGTCAGCTTACCGACGAACAGCTTGAGGAAGCCGGCGTGGGCATCGATCTGGTGCGTCTGAGCTGTGGCATCGAAAACGCGGCCGACATCATCGCCGATCTCGATCAGGCCCTAGCCTCCATACAGTAGACGGATGCAAGGTAGCGCATTATTTCGCTTATAGATGGCGGACACGAACCGGCATAGCCGACTTAGGGGGTATCTTTCCTCTGTTTCATGCTTGCCGGTCGGTTCGTATCCGCCATCTATAAGCAAGATAACCATTCATCCGTGCTTCCTACGCCCGTCAACGATCTCCCTCACGATCATTCGATCGCGCAATTTCACCGGCTTGGCCGAATGCCGCGACATCCTCTGGGCCACACGTTCGGCCAACATCTCCTGGGATGACTCATCCGCAAGATTCTCGGCGGTCACCTGAACATACAGCCACCCTTCATCCTCCAATGCCTCGCGCCTTTTGATATCCGCCAACCATTGGGAGGCATGATGACGACCATCGTATTCAACGATGACCTTCAAATCGGGATAAGCCATGTCAGCAAGGAACATCTGCGAAGACCTCCCGATTCTGATGGGGTGGTTCACTTCCGGGCAGGGAAGTCCGTAGCGCATCAGAGCGATTCTCGTTCTCGTCTCCTGAGAGGAATCCGTATCCTCCCTCATCAGGCGGATGGCCCTTCTCATCTTTGTGATCCCCCGTATGGCCCGGGTTCTTTTCAGGTCAGCATACCGCTCAAGATCATCAAGCCGGTCGACATACAACTGGAAATCCTCAAGCCCGGCCCTTTTCAAACGCCCATTGCGCCGCATCATTGAATCCCCCAGCACGACCAGTTCCTCGTCTTCCAGCCGATTGGCATGCATCGCCCAAGTCGTCACGGGGTCGGTACAGCGCAAGCGGCCAGGATAAGCCGAGACATGATTCTGCGGCCCGGGCCAGAGCACCAGACGCACATCCCGCAACACCGTACGAGAACCATTACTTCCGATCACCGCATACAGCCCATCGGCGAGACCACTGCCATGTGGATATCTGGGCCGCTCAATACCCTGCAAATCCAATGCGGTGCCCAAGGCGAAGACCAACTGCCTGCCGGTCCTTCGCTGCGCCGCCATGCATCGTTCGACGGTTCGGGCCCTTGCCATCGCAAGTTCCTCCGAATACTGTGCCCCATTGCTCATACACAAAAGGTAAAGGAGCCGACAATGCACTGTCTACGGACCCCTAAAAACTTGTGGATAAGTGGATAACGAACGGCGCACGGAATCGTTGAACGGTATCGTGGGCACAACGGGCCCACTCAACGGAAAAGAGGACGCATGAGCAAGAAGACAAGTCTGAAAGGCCTACGATTCGTAGGCACGGACACGTCAGTCGATCTCGAAATCGAAGATGGTCGGATCGCCAAGGTCAACCCATCCGATGATTTCTCGAACACATGGGTCATTCCCGGACTATGGGACCGCCACACGCACTTCACCCAGTGGTCGTACACCCTGGGACGATTGGATCTGATTGAGGCCCGCAGCGCCGAAGAAGCCCTTGACATGCTCCGCGAACATTTGGACGCACGGCGCGCGAAGGGCACGCTCAATCCGGACCAATACGTGGTCGGCATGCGGTTCAGACACTCCCTGTGGGCCGATGACGCGCAGCCGACGCTGGTTTCCATCGACGCTGTCACGGGAAATCAGCCGGTCGCCCTGTCCAGCGCCGACATGCACTGCGGCTGGGTGAACTCCGCCGCCGCCGAAAAGCTTGGCGTGCACGTCGACGAATCTGGATTGGTCGGGGAGCTGGAATGGTTCGACGCCTACTGCAAGCTTGACAAGGGGCCGAACGCCGCCAGTGAACTGATGGGATTCCTACGCAACGCCGAGCTCGACGCCGCACGCAAAGGTGTGGTCGGCATCCGCGACTACGAAATGGCCGAAAACATCGACACTTGGATCGACCGATTCGCGCAGGGCCTTGATGGCCTTCGAGTTCAGGCCGGCGTGTATCCGGAGCGCCTCCGGCAGGCCATCGATGACGGATGGCACACCGGGGACGAACTTCCCGGAAGCCATGGCCTTGGGCACGTCGGCGCGATGAAGATGATCTCGGACGGATCCTTGAACACTCGTTCCGCCTACTGTTCCACACCATACTCAGGCGTCACTCCGAAAACATTCGGAACCTTGAGTTATACGCCGGAACAGATCGAATCCTACATGCGATTGGCCACCGAGCATGGCTTCGACATCGCCTGCCATGCCATCGGGGATAAGGCGAACACCATCGTACTCGACTGCGCAGAGCGTACTCATGCCCATGGTTCCATCGAGCACGCCCAGATGCTTAAGCAAAGCGATATCCCGAGGTTGGCGCAACTTGGTCTCGCCGCGAGCATCCAGCCGCAGCATGCCATGGATGACCGCGACGTCATCACTCGATTCTGGGGCAATCCGGCCGGGGTTCCTTACGCATTCAACGCATTGCACGAAGCCGGAACGAAACTTCTTATGGGTTCCGACGCGCCGGTCGCGCCTCTCGACCCATGGTTGGCTATTTCCGCCGCCGTGTTCGGTACGGAAAGCTCCGACCGGGAACCGTTCCAGCCGGAACAGTGCCTTGACTTCGAACACGCCCTCGCATCGTCCACCGCACAGGGGCGCACGGATCTGCGGGTCGGAGACAACGCCGATCTGGTGCTGCTCGACCGCGACCCAAGCATCATCGATGAACCGGAATCCATGCAGGCCATGCCCGAACACATAGTCGGTACCATGCTAAGCGGGCGCTGGACCTACCAGCGTTGACAGCATCTCGCTTATAGATGGCGGATAATCCACGAGACCCTATGGTTAGGAGGTACGTTTTCTGTGTTTTTAACCCTAAACGCAACGTGGACCCGCCATCTATAAGCGATATAGGGAACTACACCGTACGTACAATGAGGAAATCCGTCACACGGAAGGAAGGAATAGGGCATGCAGCGAGAGATCATGACATCCATCCCGTTTTTGGAACAACCGTCCCGGGACGCGCAGAACATGGACGAGGACTTTGCCGTGGCTCAGGACCTCAAGGACACCCTTGACGCGCACCGCAATAGTTGCGTCGGTATGGCCGCGAACATGATCGGCGTCTCCAAGCGCATCATCGCCTTCGTGGATGAGGATTTCGGCGGCCGCATCTCCATCATGTTCAATCCCGAAATCACCGCGAGGGACGGCGCGTTCGACACCTCCGAAGGATGCCTTTCCCTTCAAGGAGAACGCCACACCGTGCGCCACCAACGCATCGAGGTGACGTATTTCGACCGCAAATTCCGCGAACGCCATGCCGCGTTCACCGGTTTCACCGCGCAGATCATTCAGCATGAGGTCGATCACTGCGCCGGAATTATCATCTGAAGCGCATGCCCGCACCGGGCAAGATCGCACCGACGACCGTCAAGCGTCCGGCCTGCGCGTTTGACGACGACGCCACGTATGATCTCGACCATCGGCGACCCGCCCAGACAACACGATATCCTCGCTGAAAATCGTTTGACGTCACTATAATCATTCCTGTGCTTCCCCTGTGGCATCAAAGGAGATTCTTATGGACGCCGTCACCATCTTCAATGATTTCGTGAATCTCGTCGACAGCAATGATCTGCCGATTGAGGCGGTGGCGCTGGCTGACGGTGAGCGGATCGTCGCCGAGAGGCATTTCACGCCCGATCAGAGCCGTAACATCTATTCGCATACGAAGAGTTATGTGTCGACGGCCATCGGCATCGCGGTCGAAGAAGGAATACTGAGTCTCGATGGCAAGCTGGTCGACGCGTTCCCCGAATACGTACCGGCCGACGCGCAGCCGGAGTTGGGGCGCATCACGCTGCGTCACCTGCTGACCATGTCGAGTGGCTTCAACCATGCGTATCTCATGAGTCCCGACCGTCGTGGCGGCGTGGGAGCACCGGATTATCTGAAATACATGTTCTCCCGTCGAATCGAGGTGGAGCCGGGCAGTGCGTTCTGCTATTCATCCGCCGATTCGTACTTGGCGGGCCGCATGCTTGAGCGGGCCTGTGGCGAACACCTTGGCGAGTACCTGCATCGCACGATCTTCTCGCGGCTCGAACAGGGGTGGCCGATCTGGGAGTGCGATCCGCAAGGGCATCCCATCGCCGGCGCGGGTATGTTCATGACGCTGGCCGACATGCTCAAACTCGGACAGGTCTATCTGAACGGCGGCACATGGCACGGCACGCGCATCGTAGGTGAATCGTGGGTGAGCGCCGCATCAAGCCAGCAGATCGAAACGCCGCACGACAATATCTGGACATGCGGCTATGGCTATCAGTTCTGGATGTCACCGTACGATGGCGCGTATCGTGCGGACGGTGCGTACGGCCAGATCACCACCGTGCTGCCGAAGCAGGGACTGGTCGTTGCCGTGCAATGCCCGGAATCCGGTGACTTCGACAATGTGATGCGTCCTGCGCTGCATGAGCACCTGTTCGGCCCATTGACCGCCTGACCGAAGCTCCGGCCACCAATCCAACACATTGGCTCCTGCGTGTAGACGGGGTATGGGATAATCGGGGACGGTACTTTGTGTGATGCACGGTCCGGCCTCCAAACGTGAGATTTCCGTTGACTTGCTCATGCAACACGCTGGAATTCCAACGTTTCTTAAGGATGGAACACAACATTGGCTGAATATGTTCGTCCGATGCATACCCTCTCAGAAACGTTGAGATTGCAACGTTTCTGAGGTGTGCGCGCTGACGCAATCGTTGTGTTAAATCAGTGGTCCGCGTCATTCTCGTGTCAAGCTACGAAACCTACTTCGGCGCGGTTGATCGCAAATACAGCCAATCCATGTTCAGATCTCGAATCGTTCCTGCGTTCTGAGCGAAACACACTCATCGACGAGTACTCATGCTTTCCAAACAAAGAGCACCTATACATTAAAAGACCGCTTCGAATCCGCGACCCGATGGACTACCCCTCCATGCTCTACTCTGCCATCATCGGAAGCCTCAGACCTATTCATCACCGGAAACAAGGACTTCGATGGCATCCACATCGACGACATCGATATTCTCACCCCATCCGAATGCGTCCTGATAGCAACAGCCTGACAGCAAGGCTATCGTACGTATTAGACCGGTATCGCCTGACATAGCAGGTCGATTCACTTCTTCCGTGACGCCGAGCCACTGGTTTCGGTATTGATGATGAGTTGGTCGATAAGGGCATGCGCCTGCTCGCGGCTGATGGGAGTTGTGCTCAGGAACGTCCAGCGCACGATGAGCAGCATGGTATTCGCACAGAAATCAGCCAATAGATCTTGAGGCATGCCATCGCTCACTTCGAGACGATAGCAATGGTTGGTTCGGCATGATTCGCGCACTCGTGCCGTAAAATACGAGGTCAGGCTGCGCATCAACGCCCCGTCGAGTCCGTTGTGCGCGAATATCGCCTTCATCAGTTCGGAATGGCGATCAAATAGATTCGCAAATCTGTCGAACAACGTATGGAATCCGTCACTGGCGCCTTCGAAATCCTGCGGTTCCATCGAAGCGGCGAATCGTGCCCAGCAATGGTTGAGCAGATCGTATTTGTCAGCAAAGTAGTTGTAGAAAGTGGCGCGAGGGTAATCGGCATGCTCGCAGATAGCATTCACCCTGACCTGTTCGAGCGACTGCTCACTGACCAATTCGAGCAACGCGTCCGACATGCCGTTGAGGATTCGCCGTCCTGCACGGGTGGCGGCGCGTTGTTCATCTGCTTTCATGATTCCAGCCTATCCGCAGCCTTAGCCGTTCTCCACACCATCTCACGATCATCTGATTATTATCAGCCCCACGAGAATGGTGTCAGCAGTCGCATCGGCACAAGTTTGGCGAGCACCCGATACGCCTTGTACACCGGATGCATGGTGTAGGAAGCACAGCCAGCACGCGCCTTGCGCAGTGCGGTACGCGCGAATTTCGCCATGTCGATGAACGGCAACTTGGCAGCGGTACTGCCGTGAGCCCTGTCTGGATGATCGGCCACGCTGGATTGCATCGCGGTGCGCATATTGCCCGGATTCAACCGCAGCACGTTGATGCCACGCGGTTTCAATTCCTCACGCAAACCAGCGGCGAAGAACGAGGCATAGGCCTTGGTCGCTGAATAGACCGTGAGGTTCGGGTTCGGGGCGAACGCCGACACCGACGATACCTGAATGATGAATGATCCACGACGCACATATGACAAACACAAGCGGATAAGCAACGTCGAACCGATGGCATTGAGACGGATCATGCGTTCCAATGACTCCGGCTGCGATTCAGCCACCAGCCCAGCGCTGGCAACACCGGCATTGGCGACCACCACGCCAATATCAGGCTTGCGTATTTCCAGTTCATTCTTCAACACCTCATAGCTGGCGCCTTGAGCCAGGTCAAGAGGCAAGCAAACAAACCGCATGTGCGGGTATTCGGCAGCTATGGATTCCAGCCAATCACGCCGCCTGGCAATCATCCAGATCTCATCAATCTCAGGACATTCACCCATTACCGCATCCACGAATTCACGCCCCAATCCGGACGTCGTGCCGCTGATTACCGCCACCGGCATCGCATACTCCTTTCACTTCAAAGTCATCAAATTCACCGCCCGCAACCCAATACCCCCTATTCGGCAAGCGCTGGCGCTGCGTGGACAGTTGTCCATTGATGACCACGATAACGGCCACGTGAAGCCCGAAACCACACACAAACCAGCAACAGACAATCACTGGACACTTTCAACAAGATGTCTCAATCATGGTCTGCCGTCCACGCATAGCCTTGAAGCAACGACACGCGTACGCGCCGATATCTCATATGCGAATCAGCCGAAAGGATCCGACAATGACCGACCAAGACACCACCTCGACCGCACAGCTTGCTCAACCGATTGACTTGCCCTGCGGCTCACGAATCAAAAACCGTTTCTTCAAATCCGCCATGCACGAGGCCATGGCAACACGCGACCATGCCCCTACCGAACGATTCGCCACATTGTATCGTCGTTGGGCCGAGGGCGGCGCGGGCGTGCTGATGATCGGTAATGTAATGGTGGATGACACGCAACTCGGCGAACCCGACAACGTAGCCTTAGAAGACGACCACAATCTCGCTGTTTTCCGTTCTTGGGCCGAAGCAGCCACCGTCAATGACACGCATTGCTGGGTGCAGTTCAATCATCCCGGCCGTCAGTCCCCCGCTACCATCAATCCGCGTCCTTGGGCTCCCAGCGCAGGCAGGCTCGAGGGCGAATACGGCAAATTCTTCGCCGAGCCGCGCGAACTGGGCCGCGAACAGATACACGACATCGAGCATCGCTTCGCGCACGCCGCCCGTCTGGCCAAACAGGCTGGATTCACCGGCGTGCAACTGCATGGCGCACACGGCTATCTGATCAATCAGTTCCTCTCCCCGCTCGACAACCACCGCACCGACGAATACGGCGGCAGCCTCGACAACCGCATGCGATTCCTCGTTGAAACATACCAAGCCGTGCGCGAAGCCGTCGGCCCTAGTTTCCCCCGTGGCAGTCAAGCTCAACTCGTCGGACGGCCAGCCCGGCGAATTTTCCGAAGACGAGTCCCTGCAAGTCATCCAACATCTTGCCGATCTCGGTCTTGATCTGATTGAGATCTCCGGCGGAACGCTCGAAAAGCCGACCTTCGCCACCACCACCGGCGACAAGGAGGACAGAGCCCGAGGCGTGTACTTCTCCGACTTCGCCACCCGCGTCAAGCAACTCGACCTTCACGGCACCGTTGTCTGTCTGACGGGCGGTTTCCGCACGCCCGCAGACATGGAGGACGCGATCGAACAGGGCGTGACCGACATGATCGGCATCGTCCGCCCCCTGGTGTTGCAGCCCGATATGCCGCAACGCATCCTAGACGGCGACATTGCCCCGAACGACCGCTTCAAGTTGCCATGGATCACCACGAACGTCAAGATGCTCGACAAAGCGTTCAACGCAGTACTGGTAATCAGCTGGTTCGAACTGCAGATGAACCGCATCGGCACCGGCAAGGACCTGAACCCGAAGATCGGCGGCATGCGCGCCCCGCTGTTCGCACTCACCCAGCACGGGCCAGCCGCACTCACACCACGCCGTCGCAAGAACCATAACTAACCCTCTTCACTGTTGCGACATGACGACGCCGTATGGGATAATAGCCAGTGGTGCTTTTGCGCGGCCCGGACGCCGAATGACACAACACGCCCGGACGAAAACACGTCCGCAACGCCCCCGCAAGCGTTATGTCGCCCACATTTGCGTCATTCGGTTCACGAGGCCCGTAAAACGTTGAAATTTCAACGATTTGAAGGATGGAACACAACATTGGCTGAATTCATTTATCAGATGATCAAGGCCCGCAAGGCTTACGGCGACCGCGTGATTCTCGATGACGTGACCCTGAGCTTCCTGCCGGGCGCCAAGATCGGCGTCGTCGGCCCGAACGGCATGGGCAAGTCCACGCTGCTCAAGATCATGGCCGGCATCGACACCGTCTCCAACGGCGAAGCCTATCTGACCCCGGGATTCACCGTCGGCATCCTGCAGCAGGAGCCGCCGCTGGACGAGACCAAGACCGTCGGCGAAAACATCAAGATGGCGTTCGGCGAAATCGCCGAAAAGGTGGCCCGTTTCAACCAGATCGGTGAGGAAATGGCCAATCCTGATGCCGACTTCGACTCCCTGATGGAAGAGATGGGCAAGCTGCAGAACGACATCGACGCCGCCAACGGCTGGGATCTCGACTCCCAGCTCGAGCAGGCCATGGACGCCCTGCAGTGCCCGGACCCGGACACTCCGGTGACCGTATGCTCCGGTGGCGAACGCCGCCGTGTGGCACTGTGCAAGCTGTTGCTCGAAGCTCCGGACCTGCTGCTGCTCGACGAGCCCACCAACCACCTCGATGCCGAGTCGATCCTGTGGCTGGAGCAGTTCCTGCACCAGTACAAGGGTGCCGTCATCGCCGTCACCCACGACCGTTACTTCATGGACAACGTGGCCGAATGGATCTGCGAGGTCGATCGCGGTCACCTGTACCCGTATAAGGGTAACTACACCACTTACTTGGAGACCAAGGCCAAGCGTATGGAGATTCAGGGCGCCAAGGACGCCAAGCTCGCCAAGCGCCTGAAGAACGAACTCGACTGGGTGCGCTCCTCACCGAAAGCCCGTCAGGCCAAGAACAAGGCCCGTCTGGAACGCTATGACCAGATGGAGCAGGAGGCACGTAGCAACAAGAAGCTCGACTTCTCCGAAATCCAGATTCCGGCCGGCCCGCGTCTGGGCTCCACCGTGTTGGAAGCCGAGCATATCCATAAGGCGTTCGGCGACCGCGTACTCATCGACGATCTGAGCTTCACCCTGCCGCGTAACGGCATCGTCGGCGTGATCGGCCCGAACGGTGTGGGCAAGTCCACCCTGTTCAAGACCATCGTGGGCCTCGAGCCGTTGACTTCCGGCTCGCTCAAGGTCGGCGACACCGTGCAGATCAGCTATGTCGACCAGAACCGTGCCGGCCTTGACCCGAACAAGAACCTGTGGGAAGCCGTGTCCGACGGCCTTGACTTCATCGAGGTGGCCGGCGTGGAAGTGCCGACCCGCGCCTACGTGGCCTCATTCGGCTTCAAGGGCTCCGATCAGCAGAAGCTCACCGGCGTGCTGTCCGGTGGCGAACGCAATCGTCTGAACCTGGCCCTGACCCTGAAGCAGGGCGGCAACCTGCTGCTGCTCGACGAACCGACCAATGACCTCGACGTCGAAACCTTGGAGTCGCTCGAAAACGCGTTGCTCGCATTCCCGGGTTGCGCCGTGGTGATCTCCCACGACCGTTGGTTCCTTGACCGAGTCGCCACGCATATCCTCGCATGGGAGGGCGATGACGAGAACCCGGCCAAATGGTACTGGTTCGAAGGCAACTTCCAGGCCTATCAGGAGAACCGTGTGGCCCGCCTCGGCGAGGACGCGGCCCGCCCGCACCGCCTGCACCGCAAGCTGACCCGCTAATCGCACCGCCGGCATAGCTTCGGCGTTACGCGCGGATTTCGACAAGGCACCATCCCTCGTTACGGGGGTGGTGCCTTTGTCGTTGTTCAATCGTTTGCCGATTACCTGCCGTTCACTCTTCTCACGCAGTCGTTACAAAACAATCCGATGAAATTTACTGCTTCTCGATAGACTCGAAGGCATTACGGCACTTGTAGCACCATAACAGAACAAGAATCGAGGCCCTTCATGCCACAGCCAGAAGTCACACCGTTGCAGCGACTGACGAAAGTGCTCAAGCTGGGTACGCCTTCCACTTACCGCGATCATACGTATGTGAACGGCGAAAGCCTGTACTTCCCCACTGGCCGCGTCTATGGCGGTCAGGTGATCGCGCAGTCGCTGATCGCCGCATCGAAAACGGTGGATCCGTCACGATTGCCCAATTCGATTCATGGCTATTTCATATCGGCCGGCGATATTCATCAGGATCTGTTGTTCGATGTGGAAAACCTTCGCGACGGTCGTTCCTTCTCGGCCCGTCGAGTGAATGTCACGCAGGCGCAGGGTTCGATTCTGACCGCCATCGCCAGCTTCCAGGAGCATGGTCAGGAGGGTGTCGAGTTCGCCGATCCGATGCCCGAGGATGTGCCGGATCCGGAGACGCTGACAAGCGCGAAGGAAATCATGGAACCGTACGCGGAGCAGTCGTCGTATGCCAAGTATTATGCGCAGAAGTCGCCGTTCGACATCCGGCACGTTACGCAGACCATCATGCTGGGGGCCGATACGAAGAGTGCCCGCAGGGATTCCGGCAAGCAGATGGTTTGGATGAGGGCGGATGGCGAGGTGGATGTGCCACAAGTCATGCATCGTGCGATGCTGGCCATGGGTTGCGATCAGGTCATGCTGGAGCCGGTGCTGCGTCGTGCCGGTCTGAGCATCGCCACTCCGGGCATCTCGTTCGCGTCGATTGATCATTCGATGTGGTGGTACCGCGACATCGACATCAACCAGTGGCATCTGTACGTGCAGGATACGCCGACCGCAGCGCACGGCCGAGGCTTGGGCCAAGCGAAGGTGTATACGCAGGACGGCACGCTGGTGGCGTGCATGGCGCAAGAGGCCATGATTCGCGTGCCGCAAGAGGATCTGCGGTAGACCGCTTCGGGAAATTACGGAAAGCGGTTCCGCCTTTCAGCAGGATGATTGGACGTGGGAAGATTTGGTGGCCGCCGCCGCATAGCGTTGACGTTGGGCGGTTTCCTTGATCTTGGGATTTTCGGGGCCGTCGATAGGCGGCAGCTGGCACAGCCATTCACCTACGATGCCGATGATCATGTCGATCAGGCAGGCCACCGCCGCCACCGCGCATTCGATGACGGCCTGGCTGTAGAACTCCGCTTCCATATGAGGCAGGCTCGCCAGAATCTGCCCGCCATACCAACCGGTCAATGTGGCTCCCGCCAATCCCATGGCCTTGCATGACACCAGCGTGCCGAATGCTTTCTGCGGATTGAGCGGCTTCAGCTGCGCACGTTTGAGCGGATCCTTCGTGGTGTATTTGTGCACCTGCAACGCAAGAACCAACACCATGATGCCCAATGCGATCAGCACCACCGGCACCACCCATGGCGCACCGACCAGCGGTAGTCCGGTGATCTCACCGTATTTCGCAAAACCAAGTCCGGCAAGCAGGCCGAGCATCGCGGCCAGAACGTAATGCCACCAAGGGGTGCGACGTGCCTTCATAGCGTATCTCCAATAATCCAGTTGTCGGTGAGCAGACCGACCTGCGACGTATCCGAAGCCATGGCCAGCAGGAACGACACCGGATCTCCGCCAAGCCTGGCGTCCGGATCCATGTCGAGCCACGGCGCGAGTACGGCCGCATGGTTGCGGGCGGTGGGCCACGGCACCTGGCAATTCGGTTCGTCGCTGACGACGCCTTCCATATCGATCAGATCGAGATCGAGGCTACCGCCGACCGATGTTTCGATGGATCCGAGCACTGTGATCAGTTCGGCCGCACCCATGCGTGTGGAAATCTGCATGACGGCGGCCATGTTGTCGGGCTTGCCGTCAAGTTGGCTGACATGGTACAGCGGCGAAATGCCTTCCACCTGATTGCCGGGGATGCCGTCGAGCGACACGATCGCCTTGCGGAACCGCCGTTCCGCATCGGTGGAAGGGCTGTCCATGGAGATTACGGCTCGACGGGATCGTACCGGGGATTCGATCCGATGTTGACCGCTTCCGGTTTGTAAAGAGGCCGGCTCCTCGTGGTGGGAACCGGTAACGGGAGACGCAGCGGCGTCATCGGCGACCATCCAGTCTTCGGCGAGCTCGTCGATGTGCTCCCGATCGGAGGATTCGAACAATAGTTGTGCCACGGATCCGGCATGCGCGCCGACCAGTTCGGCGTCGGGATCCAATGCCAGCCAGGGGCCGAGCACGAAGGCACGCTGCCACGCACGTGGATGCGGCAATGTCAGATCCGGATCGTCGCTGACGATGCCGTCGAAGTCGATGATGTCAAGGTCGAGCGTACGCGAAGTCCAATGGTCGGTGCGCACGCGGCCATGAGAGGCTTCGATGCGTTGCAATCCGGCCAACAGTTCGGGTGCGGTCAGCTTGGTGTTGACGGAAACGACCGCATTGCGGAAGTCGGGTGTTCCCGCTGGCATGCCCCATGCGTCGGTGCGATATAGCGGCGAAATGCCGGTGACCTGAGTGGAGTCGAGTCCGTCGATGCAACGCACCGCATCGCGTAGCGTGGAGACCACATCACCCTGATTGCCTCCCATGGCGATGATGGCATGATGCGTGTCGGCGGATTCGGCCCGGCCCGTTTCACGGGAGCGTTCCACGGTGACGCTGACATCGTCGAACGGCACGACGATCGGTGCGTTCGGCTTGTGCACGGTCACTTCCGCACGTTGCACCACGGGATATTGCAGAATCATGTCGGCGATGCGAGCGGCGAGTCTTTCGATCAGATCGGCATGCTCACCTTCGATGATGGCCACGATACCTTTGGCTATGGCACCGTAATCCACGGTGTCGTCAAGGGCGTCGGAACGGCCTGCGGGCGCCAAGTCGAGCGACAGCGTGGCGTCCACTACGAAGGTCTGCGCACGTTCATGCTCAAAATCAAGCACGCCATGCTTACCCGCCGCGCGAATTCCCGTCAGTCGAATCTGATCCATGCCAACCTTTCCGTCCGTCATTGCCTCATCAGAGGGAGGAAGAACTACTTACTGTATGCGCGCCAAGCGCTGCCGATGGCTATGGCGTCGCGGGTACGGGCCACGTCATGTACACGCACCGCCCAGGCACCATGCTCGGCGCTCAAAGCGCTGATGGCGGCGGTGGCATTGTCCCTGTCGGCCATGGTCGGTTCGCTGACGCCCGCCGCGGCCAGTACCGCACCGATGAAACGCTTGCGTGAAGCACCGACCAGCACCGGATGGCCCGTGGCATTGAACCGTTCCAGTCCGGCCAGCAACGGCAGATTATGTTCGATGCCCGGTTTGGAAAAGCCCAGGCCCGGATCAATGATGACCTGTTCCGGTTTGACGCCGACGCTCAGCACTGCGTCGACCTGCGCCATCAGTTCGTCATACACGTCGTTCAGCACCCCGTTCGCATACACGGAGGTGTCGGCGTCAGGCACATTGCCGGCCGCTCCGGCCAGCCAACCGCGCCAATGCTGTACGATGTACAGGCTTTCGGGGTGGTCGGCCACCACGTGGGGCAGTTCGGCATCCAACCGTCCGCCCGACACGTCGTTGATGATCTGCGCGCCATGCTCCAGTGCCGCCGACGCCACCGAGGCGCGTGTGGTGTCGATGGACAGTATGGCACCTTCGGGAACCAATGCATCCACGGCTCCCAGCACGCGGGACTTCTCGTCTTCCTCGCTGACGCGCTTGGCGCCGGGCCGGGTGGATTCGGCTCCGATGTCGATGATGTCGGCCCCATCCTTCATCATCGCCTCGCCGTGTGTCTTGGCCTTTGCCGGATCGAGCCACAATCCACCGTCTGAGAACGAGTCTTCGGTGATGTTGAGCACGCCCATCACCAAGGTGTGTTCGCTATCGTGAATCGCCTTCATATCCTGTGCCACCATGTTTCCCCTTCCGTTATATGGCCTGTGCGGCATCTCACGAATGCTGTGACAGAATCAGGCTCATCGCCTCGGATCTTGTGGCGGCATCCCGCATGCAGCCTCGCACGGCGGAGGTCACGGTACGCGACTGTGGCTTCTTGACGCCTCGCATGGCCATGCACATGTGATCGCATTCGGTGACCACGATCACGCCGCGAGCCTCGATGCCGGTCATCAGCGCATCGGCGACCTGCTGGGTGAGGCGTTCCTGCACCTGCGGACGCCGGGCGTACAACTCCACCAGTCGGGCCAGCTTGCTGAGGCCCGCCACCTGCCCATTCGACGGAATGTAGCCGACATGGGCTACGCCGTGGAACGGCAGCAGATGATGCTCGCATACGGAGAACAGCTCGATGTCACGCACCAACACCATTTCGTCGGTGTCGACCTTGAACTTGGTTTTCAGTACCTCTTCGGGACCGTGCCCCAGACCGGCGAACAATTCCCTGCATGCACGGCCGATGCGATCGGGGGTGTCGAGCAGGCCTTCGCGATCCGGGTCTTCGCCGATGGATCGCAAAAACAGGCGTACCGCCTGGCGTACGCCTTCCTCGTCATAGCCGACAGGCCCGGCCGCATGAGCGGCGCGGGCCTTGTCGTCAAGCATGGTATCGAATGCTTCGGTATCACTCATCAGTTGGTCAATCCTGCGCTTTTCTTCAGGGATTCGGGAATCTCGACCGGAGGTTTGTCCGAATCGGGCCGCTGGTTGTCGCTCAGCCATACGTCACGCTTCGGCGCCTTCTTGATGTTGGCGAAGATCGCGGCCAGTTCCTTTTCGTTGAGCGTCTCCTTGACGAGCAGCTGACGCACCAGCTCGTCGAGGATGTCACGGTTCTCGTTGATGACGTTCCACGCTTCGGTATGCGCCGTTTCGACGAGCTTCAGCACCTCCTCGTCGATGATTTCGGCGGTGCGGCCGGAATACTTGTGATTAAGGGATCCCAGATCGCCCTGTTCGTCGTCGGACCACTTGATGGCACCCAGCTTGGATGAGAAGCCGTAGTCGAGCACCATCTGGCGGGCGATGTTCGTCGCCTTCTCGATGTCGTTGGAGGCGCCGGTGGTCGGATCGTGGAACACGACCTCTTCGGCGGTGCGGCCACCCATGGCGTAAGCCATCTGGTCGAGCAGCTGGTTACGCGACATGGAGTAGCGGTCCTCGGTCGGCATCACGGCGGTGTAGCCGAGCGCACGGCCACGCGGCAGAATGGTGACCTTGGTGACCGGATCGGTGTCGTTCATGGCGGCGGCAACCAAGGCGTGACCACCCTCATGGTAGGCGGTGTTGCGCAATTCCTCGAGAGCCATGCCCTTGGAACGGCGCTTCGGGCCGGCCTGAACACGGTCGATGGCCTCGTCGATGGCACGGTTGTCGATCAGCTGGGCACCGGCACGGGCGCACAGCAATGCGGCCTCGTTGAGCACGTTGGCCAGATCGGCGCCGGTGAAGCCCGGCGTACGCACGGCGATCATGTGCAGATCGACGTCCGGCACGAACGGCTTGCCCTTGGCGTGCACCTTCAGAATGGCCTCACGGCCTTCCAGGTCAGGCGCTTCCACGGCCACCTGGCGGTCGAAACGACCCGGGCGCAACAATGCCGGATCAAGCACGTCGGGACGGTTGGTCGCGGCGATGATGATCAGGTTGGTGTCGTTGTTGAAGCCGTCCATTTCGACAAGCAGCTGATTCAGGGTCTGCTCGCGTTCGTCGTGACCGCCGCTCATACCGGAACCGCCACGCTTGCGGCCGACCGCATCGATCTCATCGATGAAGATGATGGCCGGAGCGTTCTTCTTGGCTTCGTCGAACAGGTCACGCACGCGGGATGCGCCGAGACCGACGAACATCTCCACGAAGTCGGAGCCCGCCATGGAGTAGAATGGTACGCCGGCCTCGCCTGCGATGGCTCGCGCCAGCAACGTCTTACCGGTGCCCGGAGGGCCGTACAGCAGCACGCCACGTGGAATGCGGGCACCCAAGGCCTTGTAACGGGACGGATCCTTGAGGAAGTCCTTGATCTCCTCGACTTCCTGCACGGCGGCATCCTCGCCTGCCACGTCGGAGAACTTGGTGGTCGGGGTCTGACCTTCGAGCAGCTTGCCGCTGTTCTTCTTGCCGCCCATGCCGAACATGCCGCCGGCACCGCCCATGCGGCTCATCAGGAACCAGAACAGCGTGAAGACGATGATGAACGGCAGAATCGAAGTGATCAGATACGTCCAGACGCTGGTCTGCTGCATGGTCGCCGTCCACCCCTGGGTCGGGTCGGCCTTCTGCACGGCCTTGACCACGGCGGCGCTCTGGGCGTACGTGTAGTAGAACTGCACGTTCTTGCCGTAGTTCTTGACCTTGCCGGTCGTCGGATCGGTGGCCGAATAGTCGGACTTCAGCTTGAGCTTGACCTGCTGCGTATTGTCGACGATCTGCGCATATTCGACGCTGCCGCCGTTGAGGATCTGCATACCGTCCTTGGTGTCGATGGTTTGCGATCCGGTGCCGGCGAACAGCTGGAACATCGTCACGGCGAGCAGCGCCACGACCACCACCCACAGCCACGGGGACTGCCAGAACGGACGGGGACCATTGCCGCCATCGTTGTTGCCGTGGCCGAACGGATTGGTAAACGGATTACCGTTGTTCGGACGATTCGAATTGCCGCCGTTGTTCTGCGGTGGCTGGCCTGAAGGAAAACTCATGCCTGACCTCCTTGGTAGACTGCCGGCTTCAGCACCGCAATCGAATCGAGATTGCGGTAGCGCTCGTCATAATCCAGACCGAAGCCGACCACGAATTCATCGGGAATCTCATATCCCTTATATTTCACATCCACATCCACCTTTCGGCGGGCGGGCTTTTCCAGCAGCGCAAAGATTTCCACGGAAGCGGCGCCGCGGCGCTTCAGCTCGTCGACGAGCCACGACAGCGTGATGCCGGAATCGATGATGTCCTCGACGATCAGCACATGCCGGCCACGCACGTCGGTCGACAGATCCTGACGAACGGTGATCGTACCGCTTGATTCGGTGCCTGAACCGTAGCTTGACAGGCTCATGAAATCCATCTGCACCGGAATGCTCATGGCCTGCGCGAAGGCGGCGATCGTATTCACCGCGCCTTTGAGCACGCATACCAGCAACGGATTTCTGCCACGATAGTCTTCACTGGCTTGGGCCGCAGCACGGTTGATGATATCTTCAATCTGTTCCTTGGTGATCAGTTCATGATCAATGTCTTCTTGCACGTCAGCGATTCGCATGCCCACCATCTTGGCACACGCGAATGACGTGTTTCTGGCGATTGGCTGAATATCCGCTGGGAAGTGCCACACCGTGCTGGCCATGCCAGTCGGTGATAAGCCGGTCGATCTGCCTGACATGCCGTGCGGAGCATGCGATGCCGGCCTGGCCGAGTGCGTGGGCGATGACGCGCAGTCGAATCGCCTCATGCTGCGATTGCAGTACGCCGACGCTGAACCGCACCTGGTCTTCGCTGAACGTCACCGCCCGTTCGGCGATCTCCTGCGCCCGCTTGTTGAGATAATCCTTGTCGGTCTGCGCAAGTCCCGCGCCGATTGAAAGCCGCGAAACGACATCGCCCCCTGCGAAACGTTGCAGATACGGCATCAGATCGTGCCGTACGCGTGAGCGTAACGGATAGTTCGCCGGCAATGAACCGTTCGGCGGCAAACCGTCTTCCCGGATCGCGTCGGGACCGTTGGTCGGATCGTCCCACCATTCGAGCCCCAGATCCTCGCAGATGCCGGTGGTCTCCTCCCTTGTCACATCCAGCCAAGGGCGCAGGAACGTTACACCGTCACGACTGAACGAGCCTTCCATGCCGGCGATGGCGTCAAGCCCGGCCGAACGCAGCAGTCCGATGAGCACGGTTTCGGCCTGATCGTTCTTCGTATGCGCCAACAGCACGGCCGCAGCATCGGAGCATTCCTCAACGATGGCGGCATATCGGGCTTCCCTGGCTGCGGCTTCAATGCCTTGCCCATTGCCGTGCACTTCGATGGCACGCACACGTACCGGATCAAGGCCCAGCGCCTCACAACGACGGGCGGTCTTTGCGGCTACCTCGGCGGAACCGTTTTGCAGTTGATGGTCGATGATGATGGCGCCGCAGCGCAATCCCAGACTGGCGCATACGGTTGCGCAGACCGCCGCCAGCGCCATGGAATCCCGTCCGCCGGAACATGCGACCATGATCAATGGCGCGTCCGCATTCGGTTCATGCTCGCCGTGCCGCGCGAACCGCGCGTCCTGCAGTCCGAATCCGGCGTCGGCCAGCGCGGCGTTAAGCTGTCCTATGGCCTTACGCAGTCGTGGGGAGTACACCATGGGGCATCACAGTTTCGGCAAACCGGCGATGAACGTGTCGATGGCGTCGCGCGCGGCCTGCATATCGTCGGGATCGTTGACGATGACGGCGAAGGTCAGCGCTCCCCCGCGGGTGCGTGACACGTTGCCGGTCATGGCGGTGACACCGTCGAGACTGCCGGTCTTCACACGCAACAGACCCGCTTCGGAGGCGTCGTTCAGCCGGTCGGCCGCGGTGCCGGCGAATCCTACGATGGACAATCCTTCCGCAGCCGCGGCACCGGTCCCGGCGGTGAGATTACGCTGCTGCACTTCAAGCAACGTACGCACGGTGACCTTGGATTCCTCCGCAAGGCCGGAGCAGTTCATCATACGCAATCCGTTCGTGGAGATTCCCGCCTGTTCCAGAACGCTCTTGACCGCTCGGGTCGCGCCTGCCGGCGAATTGTCCGTTTTTCTGTCGATGGCCAGCAGACGGCCGAATTCCTCGGCCAGGGTGTTGTCGGAATGCCGCAGCATGAATGCCATGATCTCGCTCAGAGAGGCTGATTGCACCTGTGCGATCGGGCTGGTTTCCGCCGGTGCGACGCCCTGTTCGACATCACCCTGCACGGTGATGCCCTGCTCCTCCAAACGTTGCCGGAACGTCTGCACGGCATCCAACGCCGGCTGCATGCTCAAGGCGGGATAGGTGGAGAACACATCGGGATTCTGCGGATTCGCGCCGTCCCATTGCCGCGCGCCGTCCACGGCCATGGATGAGACCGGCGCATAATACAGGTGTTCGGTGTCGAGTTCGGCGATGCCGGACGGCCAACGATCATCGCCGAACAACGAATCGTCATAGCGCAGGGTCACCTCGCTGATGCCACGCTGCTTCAGCGCCCGCGCGGTGTCGCTGGCCAGCGTGCCGAGCCCCGCCCGTCCATTGACGTGCGCGGAATCGCTGTTTCCCGCGCCAAGCAGCATGTCACCGCCGCCGACGAGTACCAGATTCGCGGTACCGTCCTGTTTCTGTTCCACATAAGTCTGCGTGGCGAGGGTGCTGCCCATGTCGAGTGTGGTCGCAGCGGCGTATGCGGTCAACGTTTTCATGGTGGAGGCCGGCACCCGTGTCTCGTCGATGCCGCTTTCGGCCACCACCTCGCCCTTGGCGTCGGCGATGGCGATGGAATAGTCGCCGCCGATGCCCTCGGTCGCGGCGAATTCGTCGATAAGCCGCCGTGCGGCGGTGGCATCCACGGCGATCGACGAATCCAGATTCCCGACGACCTTCGAAGCGGACATTACGGTACGGGGCTCCGCGGTTGTGGCACGTTCCACCTCGTTGAGCGTCAGGACGCCCGGCAACACGTCATACAGGTCGCCTGCCACATATCCCAGGCACAATGCCGCGGTGACGGCCACGGAAAGCAATACGGTGACGCGGCGGCGAATCGTCCTCTGCTGGAATGCTCCTGCTCTGCACGTCACCGACCGCTCCCCCTCAATCCGACAAAGATCCGTCCTTACTGTTGCAGGGATGCGAAGGAATCCAAAGTGGCGAGGATTCTCGGCATCCGAGCTTCCAACAGCTTACCGCCAAGCCATGTACCAATCGCAAGCGCGGCGATGCCGTTGACCAGCGAAACAGGGGCCAACAGCCAATACAGCTCCCAATTGCCCGTCAATCCCAGCGCCAACGCAACGATGCCGGTGGGCAGCAACAGCAGAATCATGCCGAACATGTGCAGGAAGGGGAACAGCATCTGGGCTCCCACCCTGCCCTGCGGCGACGAGAACGGGCGCGATATGGACGGTACCGGGTACATGAACACGCAGGAGACCACTTCCGCCAAGCCCAGTCCGCAGAATCCCAGACACAGGCTTATGCAGCCGAAGACCAGTCCCATGATCAGCCCTTCGGTACTGCGCCAGTCGCCGGTGATCGCATAGACGATGACCATCAGTATCGCGATGTAGGCGATCAGCATGACCATATAGACCCGCACACGGCCGTGGCGGTCATCCACACCGCGAACGCCGCTGATCACCTCCATGGTGAAGCCCCGGCCGTCATAGGACAGGCCGTTACCTTCAAGCAGCACCAGGAAGAGACCCGCCCAGATGATCGACTGCCATACCATCGCGGTTATACCGTGCGATTGTATGGTGAACACCACGATGAACAGCAACGGCATGAACATCATCGGCGCCTGTCGCGGATCCCTGCGCAGGTAGGTGAGCAAACGGGCCGAAATCGCGCCGGACGGAGAATCCGGCATCATGGAGAACAGGCCGATGCCCTTCGAGGAAACGGCGTGCGCGGTGGAGCCGGCGATGGTGCGGTCCTTCTTCAGGCACCACAGGCAACCGAGGTAGCACACCACCCATGTGGCGACGAGTATCAGCAGGCGAAGCGCCGCAAAGCCCCAGGAACCGGCGACCACGTCGAACGGCAGCTGGAACGCCGCACCCAACGGCGTCCACGAGAACACGTCCGCAACCATCATGAACGGCTTGAGGCTGAAATGATCCAGATCCTGGCTGTTCATCGCCATGCCCGGAACCTGGCACAGCAGCACGAACAGCAGGATGGTGATGATGGAAATCGTGCTTTTGCCGCTGCTGGAATTCGTCAACGTGGTCAGCAGCGAGATCACGAGTTTCGACAGCACCATCATGGTGATGATCACCAATGGGACGGCGACGATGCCCGCCACGATGCCGATGGCACCCGCGGACTGGTAGATCGGCACCAGGCCGAGCATGACCAGTACGCCCCAGATCGTGGCCAGACCGGTCAGACCGGATAGGAACAGGCCGCTGACCAAGGTGTGGTCATCGATGCCGTACAGTTCGAATTTCTGCGGATTCATGGCCGTGCCCTGACCGAAATACATGATTTGCACGATGATCACGATGGCTGTCGTGAAGGCGCCGCACAGCACCATCACCATGCGTAGGATCTGCCAGATCATGCCGTCGGTGCCGCCGATGAGCGGACCGAGCATAAGACCCAGCGCCACGGAACCGACGATTGCGCCGGCGCCGAATATCGCGCTGATGATGTAGCTGACGAGCATCATGGTCGATTTGCGCATGGTCGCCCGCATCAGCGCCCAGCGCAATCTCATGATGGTACCGACGGCGTTCACTGCGCACCACCGTCCAGCCACGACAGTCGCGCCGCCGCATGACGGCCGCCGACCAGCTGCAGGAAACGGTCCTCGAGATCTTCGCCGGCCGCGACCTGCTCCACGGTGCCGGCCGCGCAGACCTGACCCCTGTTGATGACGGCCACATGCGTGCACATCTTCTCGACAAGCGCCATGACGTGCGATGAGATGATGACGGTTCCGCCGGTGGAGGCGTATTCGATGAGAATGTCCCTGAGATTCGCGCTGGAGACCGGATCGACCGATTCGAACGGCTCGTCGAGCACCAGGACGCGCGGACTATGGATCATGGCGCTGGCCAGGCAGATTTTCTTGGTCATACCGGCCGAATAGTCGGCGACCATCACGTTCGCGGCACCCGTCAGGTCGAACGCCCCCAGCAGATCGTTGGCACGTTTGACCGATTCGTCGCGTTTCATGCCGCGCAGCATGCCCGCATAGACGAGCAGCTGCAGGCCCGTCAGCCTGTCGAAGATCTGGTCCGGTTGCGGCATCACGCCGATGGAACGCTTCACTGCGTTCAGATCGCGCCATACGTCACGCCCGAGAATCATGGCCGCACCGCCATCCGGCACGAGCAAGCCGGTCACCATGTTGAGCGTGGTTGTCTTGCCGGCGCCGTTCGGTCCGACCAATCCGTAGAAGGAACCCACCGGAATGTCGAGGGACAATCCGTTGACGGCCACCTTCTGCCCAAAACGCTTGAACAGACCGCGAATCGAAACCGCTGCAGAGCCATCCAGGGGAACGGCCGGGGCAAATCCCACAGAAGGGGAAACATTGTCTAAACTCATGCCACCACCCTATCAGCCCCATAACGGCGTGCGCATTATGCCCACGGTGAACGCACGGCGTACATCATGCCATCAGCGAAACGTTGTCGTCCAGCGCATAACGGAAAGCGCAACGCATGGCGAAGGCACCCCTTCGGCAGATGGACTTCAGCCCTTGTGCTCGATCGGCTTCCACTCGGCCTTGGAGAACACCGCCTGGAACGAGATCGGCACATAGCTGAACATGTAGATCGGGAAGCTCAGCACATAGGCGAACAGTTCCTTGTTGGTGGCTCCCACATGATCGCGTTCCACGATGATGGTCAACGCCGCCAATCCCATCATGCCGACCACCGACATCACAATGCCGGAAGTCCATCCGGTAAGCGAGTTGAGCTGACTCTGCCAGGTCACGAATCCGCATAGCGCGAACAGCAGGCCGAGCAGAATACGGGCTATGCCGAGCACGGTGAACGGGCACAGCAGCAGCGTGAAATCAACGGCGGAAAAATCACGTTCGCGAATCGCCCGCTTGATCAGGGCCGGGCCATAGTAGCGGAACACCTGCAGGAACCCCTTGCTCCACCGCAGGCGCTGACGCCAGCTTTGCGAGAAGGTGACGGGCTGCTCGTCGTACAGGATCGCGGTGCCGCAATAGCCGATGCGATCGCCGTGCAACACGGAGTCCATGGTGAATTCAAGGTCTTCGGTCAGCAGATGGAACTTCCACCCGTTATTGCGGCGCATGATCTCCTGCGAGAACATGAAGCCGGTGCCGCCGACGTGGCAGCTGTTGCCGAGCCACATGCGCGAGGCGCTCAGGAATCGCGATTCACGGATGAACCACAATGCGGAACCCGAAGACACCCAATTGTCGGACAGGTTCACGGAATTACGGTAGCTGGTCAGAATCTTGAAGCCGGACTGGAACGCCTTATTCATCTCTTCGAAGTAGTTCCGGTCAAGCTTGTTGTCGGCATCGAATACGAAGAAGGCGTCATACGGGTCGGAAGCACCGGATTCGTTCATCCGGTCAAGCAGGTAGGTCAGCGCGTACCCTTTGCCGATGAGCCGCTGGTCGAACCGCTCGATCACATGGCAGCCCATGCCGCGCGCCACTTCGGCGGTGGCATCGGTGCAGTTGTCGGCCACCAGCCAAATATCGATGAGCTCCTTCGGATAGGTCTGCGTCTGGATGCAGGTGATGAGATTGCCGATGACGTTCTCCTCATTGCGTGCGGAGATCAGCACGGCATACCGCTTGTCCATCGGGGCTTCGGGGAACCTGACCGGCTTGGTGAACAGGGAGATGAGAATGCACACCGCCTGATAGACCATGCCCGCGCCGCCGACGACGATCAGGATTATGTCCAGTACGCTCAGCAGTACCATTTAGCGCCACCTACTTCTCGGATTGTCGTCGGATGCGTCGTCCGTTCCCTTCAACGGCCTGCCGCCTTGGGCGGAAAGCGCGTTCTTCGGGATGGCGACCGTCTGTGAATCGTCAGCCTCATCCGAACCATCTGACGGGCTGATATTGTACGCCTGTTCCTGCAGCTGACGCACCTCGTCCGAAATCGGCACATGTGCGGTGGAACCCTGCACGGCACGCGGTATGTGATGCAGCACACGCTCGCTGATCGCCTCGGCGCCTTCCACCACCTTCGACTTCTTTTCCGGAACCGGATCGTTCATCAGCGGGGAATCGACCAGATCGTACCGTTTGGTGTAGGTACGGAAGATGGTCTGGATGGAAGCGGTGACCGGCAGCGCCAGGAATGCGCCGAGCGCGCCGAACAGCGAACCGAAGGCGAGCACGGCGAGGAAGGCGACGGCATCGTTGATGTTCATGGTGCGTTGCGAGATCTTCGGCGCGAAGATCAGGTTTTCGATCTGCTGGTAGACGCAGATGAATGCGAGTACGGCGATGCCGTACCAGATGCCACGGTTACCCCATGCGAACAGCACCGGTAGCGCACCGCCGATATAGGTGCCGAGCATCGGGATGAACTGCGAGGTGACGCCGCAGAACAGCGCCAACGGCAGCCAATACGGCACATGCAGGACCTCAAGGCAGATGGCGGTGAAGGTGGCGTTGAGCAATGCGAGAATCGCGCGGGAAAACAGGAAGGATGAGATCTGCCCCTGGCTGACGGTCCAGACGAACAGGAAGCGGCGCTGTGCGGCCGGCGCCATCCACTGGCAGGCGGCGCGACGCAGTTTCGGGCCTGCTGCGGAGATGTAGTACGTGGTCATCACGATGGTCATGAGGTTCAGCAGGAAGGAGAACAGGCCGGATACCGTGCTCAGGGCCGTGCCGGCGAAATCGGTGACCCAGGAGGTCTGTATGTTCTTGAGGATTTCGCTGCCGAGGCTGTTGATCTCCGGCAGTTCGAAATTCGTGTACTGACTTACGAAGTCGCAGATCTGCTTGTACAGGTCGGGCAGGCCGTTGATCATGGCGATCACCTGCTGCACGAACATGTTGCCGAACAGACCGAACAGCGTACATAGGATCACCGCCAGCAGCACCAGCGCGAACAGCGACGCGAAGGCGCGTTTCCAGCCATGCTTGACCAGCGGCACCACCACCGGTTCCACTGCGAGCGCAAGGAACAGGGATACCACGATGTCCATGACCAGATACGCGATCTGCCCCCAGGAGCGCCAGCAGAAGCTGAACACTACGATGGCGATGGCGATGTACAGCAGGGCGCGTCCTAGCCATTCCGGTGGTCTTCTGGAATCGCCCTTCGCCGGGAACAGGGTGCCCAGATCCCAGCGTTGCCCGTCATCCGCCATGGTTGTCGCCGTATTCGTGGTGTCTTCGGCAGCTATCGTATCGTCCGTCGTTTCGCCTGTCGTTTCATTCATGTGCCGTACGCGTTCGCTCATGGCTCCTTATTGTAGCGACAGGCACCGTGTACGGACTGGCACATATTCTTGTAGGCATGCTGAACGTTTCAATTATCATCCCTGCATGGAATGAAGCGGAGCGTATCAACGATTGCCTGCTCAACGCCACTAGGCAGACCGTGATGCCGCATGAGGTGATTGTCGTCGATAACCGCTCCACCGATTCGACCGTCGCCGTGGTCGAGCAGTTCATGAAGGATCATCCCGAGGCTCCGGTGCGTCTGTTGCATCAGGATGAGGAGCAGGGGCTGATTCCCACGCGTGATTATGGCCTGAACCATGCTACGGGTGATGTGCTGGGCCGTTTCGATGCCGACTGCATGATCCGCCCGGATTGGGTCGAGGTGGTCGCCGGCATCTTCACCGAGGATCCGGAGGCCATGGGTGCCACCGGTCCGGTGATGTACTACGATATGCCGAGCCGTCATTTCGGGCTTCGCAGTGACAACTCCACCCGTAAGCGCATTTACAAGGCCGATGATGGTCAGCCGTTGCTGTTTGGTTCGAATATGGCGTTGCGTGCGTCCGCATGGCATGCGATTGCCGGTGAGGTGTGCCGTGACAAGTCCGATGTGATGCATGAGGATATCGATATTTCGTTGCATCTGCTTGGCAAGGATATGAAGACGGTGTATTGCCCGCGCATGATTGCCGGCATCAGCGCGCGCCGCATGGACACCTCCCCTACGTCGTTCCTGAACTATATGCGCCGGTTCAAGAACACGTTCAATGCGCATCCGCAGCATTCGCGCAAGCATAAGCCGGAGATTCTCATCACTGCGCTCTATCCGGTGATGCATATGCTGTATCCGGTGTGGCAGAAGGTGCTTGACACGGCGGATATCAATCCGGCCGAGGCCGCATGGATCAACGAGCAGATGGAGTTGGCCGAGCAGGAGGGCCGCGAGCTATATGATGACACTCCCACCGATGAGGAGTGGAGCGAAAAGCACGAGTAAGCCGCCATCCCCCTACGGCCCCACAATCCCGGCGTGAATGCACGCATCCCGACCGCCCAAAAGAATCGTGGCGCGTATCCCGTGAAGGCACACCCGAATTTTTTCGAGGTGGATTCATGGGATACGCGCCACGATTGATTATCGACGTCGAATCCTCACGATTCGTGCCATGATCGGCTCATATCGTGAGGATCGGGCTCACATCAGGCTCTTGTAGATGGCGAGGATGTCTTCCTGCGTGGCCTGGCGCGGATTGCCCGGCGTGCACACGTCGTGGAAGGCGTCGTTGGCGAGCGCGTCCAGATCGGCCTCGGTGGCGCCGACCTCGGAGATGGTGGTCGGGTTCTTCAGGTCGACGGTAAGCTGGTGTACGGCCTGCACGGCCTCTTCGCGCACCTTGTCGAGATCGCCGGTGTAGGCGTCTTCGACTCCGAACGCATCGGCGATGTCACGGTACTTCTCTCCGGTGAAGTCCTTGTTGTATTCCATGACCGGAGCCAGCAGAATGCCGTTGGCCACGCCGTGTGCCACGCCGAGGCGGCCACCCAGCGGGTGGGCCATGCCGTGCACCAGGCCAAGGCCGACGTTGGAATAGGCCATGCCGGTGATATAGGAGGCGTAGGCCATCTGTTCGCCAGCCGGAATGTCGCCGTCGGCGCTCTTGGCGAGGTTCTTGGCGATCATGCGGATGGTCTGCATCGACAGGCAGTCGGACAGGCTCCACGCACCCGGGGTGATGTATCCCTCGATGGCGTGGGTCAGGGCGTCGAGGCCGGTAGCGACCTTGAGTCCGCGCGGCATGGAATCGGTCAGATCCGGGTCCACGAAGGCGACGATCGGGATGTCATGCGGGTCGACGGCCACGAACTTGCGCTTGTTGGCCGTGTCGGTGACCACATAGTTGATGGTGGTTTCGGACGCGGTGCCGGCGGTGGTCGGCACGCCGAAGATCGGTACGGACGGATTCTTGGTGTCTGCTACGCCCTCAAGCGAGAGCACGTCGGAGAACTCCGGATTGGCGGTGATGATGCCGATGCCCTTGCAGGTGTCCTGCGGGGAGCCACCGCCCAGGCCGATCAGAAAGTCGGCGCCGGATGCGGCGAACTTGGCCACGCCGTCCTGAATGCATTCGACCGGCGGGTTCGGCTTGACGTTGCTGAACACCTCATACGGCATGCCTGCCTCGTCGAGCACGTCCGTGACCTTCTTGGCGGTACCGGTTTCAAGCAGTACCGGATCGGTGACGATGAATGCCTTGGTGAAGCCATGGGACTTGGCGACGCCCGGGATCTCCTTGATGGCGCCACGGCCGAAGTATGCGGTCTGGTTGAAAATCATGCGATAGACCATAGGTGCTCTCCTTTAAGCAAAGGTACTGTGTTCGGGGGCTACAGCCATCGTCGCTGCAGCCCGACGAGAATCATCATAAACCCCGTTAAGGGGATTTCCGAAACAACGACACCAAATTTTCCGTGAACGTTCCCAAAAAAGTTTCGGTACGTTACCTGCATGATCGTTGCATGCGGTCTCACCTTCCGCTTGTCTATCAGAGCGAATCGGAATCGTCGGTAGGCAGGGCTCCCGCATCCTGCGCATTCACCTCGTAGATGAGGTCGGCGAGACGCTTCTGCAATTCCGACAGTTGCTGCGTCAGTTCCTTGATCTGACTGCATTGCACCAGAATGATCCTGTCACGCACGTCGGGTGCCGCATCGGGATTCATCTGCTGTGCTTCCGCCATCAACTGCTCATCCTGCTTCCACCGTGCGATGCAACGTTCGATGCGTTTCCGCCCGACGACATCCGGATCGAGGCCTACGCTGCGAAAAATCGCGGTCGGCCCGTCGCCCCGCAGATATCTGGCCATGCAGTACAACTGGAATGCACGCGCATAGGTGATCCGGTTCTTCGCGACCTTTTTGACTGCGGGAACGGACCGTAGATATTCGACTTCTTTTCTGGTGAAATCCTTGCTCATCGTGCCTCCTTAACGATGTTTCGCACTCGCCTGCCGACCGGAACGTTGGATGTGGACATAGATACGAGTTGCATGACGCATGCGCCGCCATACGCCGTGACGCAACCGACCGACCAGCCAGACCAGTAGCCAGCCGACCGTGAGTATGCCTGCGCATGACCAGATGCCGATGGTCCGCCAATCATGCAGGTCGGTCGGGTCGGGTGCCGGTTCGGGAATGTCCACCCTGTGCCCGGACACGAGCAGCCTGTGCGTGTTCACGCCATACGGGGTGCACGTCATCAGCGTGATCCGATCCTGCCCGTCGACCACGCGCAGCTTCGACGTGTCATCCGGTTTGATGACGCTGATGTCGTCTACCTGGTAGGCCAAGGTCTCGCCCATGACCTTCAGGTAGATGAAATCGCCCTTCACCATCTCGTCGAGCCGCGTGAACATGGGCGACCTGACCAGTCCGCGATGGCCGGTGATGACGGTGTGCGTGCTCGTCCCGCCCACGGGAAGGCTGGTGCCGTACAAATGCCCGACGCCCATGGCGAGCTGGTCTTCCCCCGTACCGTGGTAGATAGGCAGATCGACGTCTATCTTCGGGATCTCGACCGCTCCCATGACCCCGTTGCCGGTATCCAGAAGACTTTGGTATTCGGCGTCCTTGGATGCCTTGGAGTCGGATTGGCTGGAAGCCTGGCTGCTGCCGTTGGCGATGTCGAATGGATCGACCGCCTCGCCCAGGACCGGCTGACCGCTGGCCGCCAGCTTGGCGTTGTATTCCGTGGCGGCACGCAGTTGGTCGCGCGCTTGGGGGAAAGGCCATCCGTCGACCTTTTCACTCACCTGCTCGCTTTGCGAAGCCAGTTCACGGCTCGACTTCCACTGCAGGGCCAACGGATACGCGCCGAGCAGCAGACCGCCGCCGATCAGCAATACCGTGAGCACGGCAAGTACCTGCGATATGCGTCGTAATGTGCGTCGTTCGCGCATCACGTCCGACACGTCCAACGCCTCGTCGAACGACAACGTGTCGTACCGTCGCACCGGCTCCTGCTGTGCCATGGGTTTCCTTTCCGACGCATGCCGCCATACGCGGCCCTTGGGAATCGGGAACGCCGTCCCACCGGCCCGGATGGGCCGTATGGGGCGGCGTTACGGTCATGATCGACGTGGGGGTTTCAGGCCCCGATCATGCCAGACGGCTGGCGATGCCACGGCGCTTCATGCCGACCGCGAGACCGGCACCGATGACCAGGGCGGCCATCACACCGAAGATCGCGATGCCTGCGGCACCGGTGAGCGGCAGCTGGGTGATGGACTTCAGGTTCTTCACCTTCGCGCCACCTTCAGCGGCAGTACCGTCGGCATTGAGGTTGGTCAGCAGGTTGAAGCCGGTATTGCCGTTCACGAACTCGATCTTGTGTTCGGTGCCCAGAACGTTACCGTCCTTGTCCTTGTTGGTGGAGGTGATGACCACCTGGAACTTGGCCTTGGTGGTGGACAGGTAGCCGGCCGGAGCGTCGGTTTCCACAACGTCGTAGGTACCTTCGGCGAGACCCTTGAACTCGAAGACGCCGTTGGTTCCGGTGAACTTGTCGGCATCCACCGGATCAGCGCCCTTGGTGCCGTTCTCCCACAGACCGGTGGTCGTGTTGAACCTGAAGTACTGGTCGCCCTGCTTGATGACGAACTTGGCGCCATCGAGGCTGGTCTGGCCGTCGGCCTTCACCTTGAGGAAGCCGAAATCATAGGTGTACACCTTGACTTCCGGGCCGGGCACGTGGTGCTCGGTGTTGTCGTCCGGGTTGTGGGTGTAGTCGAGGGTGACCTTGTTCGGGTTCGCACCATTCACGGCATGGACCGCGTCCTTGTTCAGAATGGCGGTGTATACGACGGTGATGGTGTCTTCGGCCTTGGCCGTGGCTTTGCTGTCAGCCGCGTTCTGGCCAGCCGCATACACGGCGTTGGACAGGTCGAACTTCAGAACGGTCGCCTTGCTGTCCTTATCGGACTCGTCGTACTTCTGGTTGGCGGTGGTGGTCAGCTGGTACTGGTCGGCGGTGGCGGTGGCACCGTCATCGGCCTTGGTCAGCGTCTTGTTACCGATGGTTACGGAGGTGACTTGCTGGAAGGTCAGGCCCTTGCTCATGGTATCGCCGATGGAGAAGCGGTACGGCTTCTCAGCGGTGTTCAGGTAGCCGACGGTCAGCGGAACCTGGCTGGTGAGCTTGAAGGTCACG
>OGGM01000392.1_pt1 | contig 34036 bp, 32 predicted proteins | sample 1571251 | NCBI WGS metagenome assembly OGGM01 (sample SAMEA2582076, study PRJEB24529) | metagenome | biome: Human gut stool | place: China | collected 2011 | reverse complement strand
TCTCATGGAGAATAGCTACGCGCAACCTTTGTTTTTCTCTGTTGTGACTTCCTTTTTGCTTGTTGGATAGCTTTCGCTGTGCCTTAGCCAATCTTTTCTCTGCCGTTCTCAGGAAACTGGGATACTTAGCATCCTCCTCATCGGAAGCCACATACAAACCGTGCATCGCAAAATCCAGGCCAAGGAAGGTCTTCGGTATGACAGGGAGTATTTGGTTTTCATACTCCACTAGCATACTGATATAGTACTTTCCTGATGGCGTCTTGCTGATGGTAACGGTCTTTATGATACTGTTCTCCGGCAAGGGACGATGCTGGCATAGTTTCACCCAGCCGACTTTCGGCAGTTTCACCTTATGGCCCTCGATTCGGACAGAGCCTTTCTGGTTGTTCGTGGAATACGAAGCACGACTATTCTTCTTGGACTTGAAGCGCGGCTTGCCGAAATGCTTGTTGTCATTCAAAAAGTGGCTGTAGGCCTTATTCAGGTTCATTTGGGCATTGGCAAGGGCTAAACTATCTACTTCCTTTAGCCAAGGGAATTCTTCCTTGTACTGCGCAGGCGTGTTATTCAGCTTTTGGCCGGTTTCCTTATAATAGTCAATGCGGTCACTCAGCATCTTGTTGTAGATGAATCGGACACACCCAAAGGTCTTGGCAAACATCATTTTCTGTGCCGTTGTCGGATAGATTCTGTATCGGTATGCCTTATTCACTATCATCACCTGCCTTGACTTTCCAAATCCTTTCACTCTTACTACTGATTATACTGTAAATCAACTTGTGAAGCCATTGTTTTTCTGATGGCATCGGCCCCTCAGAAAAACCTGCAATTCATCTCACCGTCTAAAGAGACGGGAGACTTCTTACAGAATCAGGTTAAATTTTATTATACCATATTTATGTCCCTGCATTTATGTCCCTGCGAGAATCGGCAGGCAGGACAGAATCGCCGCAATCTGTCTTATTTACATGCCCCACATCATGGGATAAAATGATAGTACAGTTTACTTTTAGGAGGTTTTTTCTATGGCAACTAAACGCGTCCTCGCAATCCACGATATGTGTTCTTTCGGCCGCTGCTCCCTGACAGCCGCCATCCCGGTCATTTCGGCCATGGGCTTCCAGGTCTGCCCCTTCCCGACGGCTATTTTCAGCAACAACCTGACGTATGGCGACTATACCTTCTCTGATTTTACGCCGCACATGACGGAATTCATGGATAAATGGCAGAAACTGGGCTATTCGTATGACGCCATTTACAGCGGCTTCCTCGCCGACGCCGGCCAGATCGCCATCGTCCTCGACGCCATCGCCCGCTTCGCCAAGAAGGATACCCTCGTCGTCGTCGATCCGGCCATGGCCGATGACGGCAAGCTCTACCCGGTCTTCAAGCCCGATATTGTCATGGAAATGCGCAAGCTTATCGCCAAAGCGACCATCATTACACCGAATTATACCGAAGCTGCCCTGCTGGCCGACATCCCCTATGCCCAGGGCGCGCCATCCATGAAGACTATGCTCGAACTCTGCCAGAAGCTGGCCGCCATGGGACCGCGTCAAATCATCATCACCAGTGTCCCCACGGACAACGAAACGATTACCGTCGTCAGCTACGATGCCCAGACGACGTCTTTCGACGAATGTACCGTCGACCGCATCCCCTTCAGCACCTGCGGCACAGGCGACCTCTTCACCAGCGTCCTCACAGGTTCCCTGCTCCAGGGCCAGTCCCTGCACAACAGCGTCAAAAAGGCCACGCAGTTCCTGAACTACGCCATCGGCTACACCTACCAGTCCGGCAGCGATCCCCGCGAAGGCGTTCAGGTCGAACCGTGCCTGAAAAAGCTGTTCTAAGTTTTATTGTTAACCTATATAAGCCTATATAAAGTTGACCTCATGAGCGCTTTTTTGCTATAATACGGAAGAAGTCCGTAAGCAAAGGAGCGCTTTTATCATGTCTGATTCAAGAGAAAAGACGATGCGCCTGACACGCATCGCCTTATTGATTGCTATGAATTGTATTTCTGCCTATTTGATCATTCCCCTGCCCTTTTCCCAGTCGCCGATTGCCCTGCAGACGCTCGTCGTCAACCTGGTCGCTTTCCTGCTGCCGCCAAAAGACGCGGCCATCACCATGCTGGCCTACATCGGCATCGGCATCATCGGCGTCCCCGTCTTCACAGGCGGCACGGCAGGTCCCGGCAAGATGTTCGGCCCGACAGGCGGCTATATCTGGGCCTATGTCGCCGCTGTCTTCCTCATGTCCTGGTTCAAAGGGAAACAGTACAGCTTCCGGCGCTACTCCCTGGTGGCCGTCGCCATCGGTATCCCCGTCATCTATCTCGGCGGCGTCCTACAGCTCAAAGGCATCACGGGGATGCCCTGGGAAGCAGCCATCATGAGCGGCGTCGTTCCCTTCATCCCCCTAGATATCGGCAAGAGCCTCTGTGCCGCAGCCCTGGCACGGCCGCTATTGGCCTTGGGCTTAAAAGGGACTCAGGACTGACGCCGGCCGTAAATCCGCTCTTTGTCGGCATACATCTCCCGGTCTACCTGAGAGATGACGTCGTCGATATTGACGATAGGTGCATGGCATACGATACAGCCTAAGGCCATGCTGATGCCGCTGGAACGGTAGCGGGCACGCAGGTCGCGGATAATCCGCCGGGCCTGCGTTTTATCGACATTCCTGACGACGAGCATGAATTCGTCACCGCCCATGCGGAACACGGCACTATCATCTGTCAGGCTTTTCATGATCCGAGCGGCCTGACAGATGAGCTGGTCGCCGGCTTCATGGCCCTGAGTATCATTGATCTGCTTAAGGCCGTTGAGGTCGCCGAAGATGAAGGCCAGGGACATCCCGTCGGACAGCGTCCGGAGGTATTCAGAAAAGCCCCGGCGGTTGCCGACGCCAGTCAGCTGGTCCGTCGTACTGATGCGTTCGAGGGACCGGAAGATATCGCGGTTGCGCAGCATGATGGCCAAGAACAAGGTCAGCGTCGATAACAGGAGACCTGCCGATTTAAAGGCCAGCGCCGACGGATTGATGACCTCTGTGAATCCCAGAGAACGTCCCGACTGGGTCAGATGGCCCGACACGAGGCGGCGGACGCCAGAGATGTACGGCGTAAATCCCGGATTGTCGCGGAGAAAGCTCTGGACATCTTCAATAATAGCCATCTGCTTCGTGTCGAATTTGGCATAGAGCGGGCGCAGGGAGTTGATGGGAATATGCTGGACCGTATGAGCGACGGGCTGCAAGTCCTCCTGGTGCCATTCATAAGTCGCACTGACCCGACTCCCCTGTTCTTCAAAGATCAGGACCCGTTCGGCCTGCAGGCTGCGGCCGATATGGGCCAGCATCTTCTGCAAGCCCACGCTGGGATCGGCTTCGCGCATACCGATGGCGATGACGTCGTTAGCCATGACTTCGCGGAAAATGACGCGATTTTCTGCTAAGTCCCGGTTGATATACTGATTGATATCGGCTGCCATAGAAAAGCGGTAATTCTTCCCTTGCCAGGGAATGAGCGTCGTCCGCATGAACAAGTTCTGTCCAGTCTTGCGGTTGCGGCGCGTCACCGTACAGAAACAATCGCGGCGCAGCTGACCGTTGATGCAGTCATCGCAAGGCCTATCGAGGCCGTACAGGAGCTTATAACACTTTTCCCCAACCCAGCTGTAAGCGTCGGAAAAGCCATAGCTCTTCTGCATATACTCGTTGACATAGACCAGTTCATACGTATCGGGGTCGATGATGGACACTTCTTCATCGAGCTTATCGAATTTTTCCTTGTCGAAGACCAGGCGGTCGCCGATGTAGACGGCCTGGCCGTAGCGCTGTTCTTCGGCATCTTTCAGGCGCTCCCTCAGGAGCTGCATGATTTCATCTAAATCCCGGCCTTCTGAGCCCTGGACGATGGCATACTGCAAATAGAGGGTGCAGCTGTAGCCGCCGATATCGGTAAGGCTGTGGATGGCGTTGGTCAGGCCCAGCAGGGTATTGCGGAAGTCCCGGTCCAGGCTCTGATGGGTGATATAGAAAAAGCGGCAGCCGCTCAGATGGGCCAGGGAGCCTTTCAAAGAGTGGAGCGTCAAAAGCTGGTCCGTAATGGCCTGCAATAACTTTCCGGCCACTTCGTCGCCGTAATCCCGGAAGACTTGTTCATATTCCGGCACTTCGAGTACGACACAGACATAATCCGTCCCGTACCGCCGATAGGCTTCCATGTAATCTTCGCCGACCAGCAGGAGGCCCCGGAAATTGAGCAGCCCCGTTTCGGCATCAATGAGGCTGACCGTATGGAGCTGTGCCTGGTGCCGGCTGCTTTCGTCGACATCCTCGAAATACCCCAGCAGGCCGATGATACGCTTGCCCCGGTAAATGGGAAATTTCGTAGAAGCGATCTGGTGCAGCCGTCCCTGGACCAGGCATTGACCCAAGACATCGCGCGTGACTTGGCCCTTTTCCAGGACGGCCATTTCCGCATCTCTATATACACGGTCGTTGACAATCCAGCCCAAGTCCTCATCGGTTTTACCGATGAGGGCTTTTTCGTCCTTCAGGCCATAGTAGTCGAGGAAAGACTGGCTGACACCGGCAAAGCGGCGGGCCCTATCTTTCCAGAAGAACTTGATGCCCGAATAGTGGATCATGGCCTGGCAGAGTTCCCGCAAGAGGCGGAAATAAGGCTGCCGGGCCGGTTCCAGCTCGTGGATGCCAAAAGAGGTGGCCAGTATGGGCAGCAGGCTCTTGCGGTCCCGTGCCGTTTCCCAGACGTCTTCGCGGCAGCACAGCAGGAGATTCTGCCGGCCGTCGTCGCGGAGGAGGAGGACTAAAAAGACGGTCCAATGGTAACTGCCATCGGCCTGCTTGATGCGGAAGACGCTGCTGTCACTGGCCGTCTGTGACTGACTGGTCTGGCGGCACACATTGTCGAAATCGAGGAACGATAAAAACCGATTTCTGTCGTCACTATAGACGAAACGGTCTGCATAATCCCGGATTATCGACTGGATTCCATGCAGGACCTGTCCTTCTACCCGGTTAGGCATGCAGGTCTTGATGACCTTACACGTATCGTCCTTGGGATTCAGATAATACAGGTCCCTGTAGAGCTTGAGAATATTGCGCAGCAAATAATCAATCTGATGGGTTTCCCTGTCTTTGCCGGTATCGGCAATATGATAGACACAGGCCCGGCACAGATAACGACCCTGGGTCCCGCCGATGAGCTCCAGCCGCAGCTGTAAATAGTGGTCCCCTTCGATGTAGGTCACGACCTGTTCCCGGCCGGACGCGACGAGTTCATCCAGGCAGGGCTGCAACCGCTGGCGGAAAAAAAGGTCTTCAATCCGCAGGGGCATATCTACCCCATTATATCCGGGCAGGGCATCACAGATAATCTGGCGGAAAGCCGGATTGGCCGACAGCACAACAGCCTGTTTCCCATCGTAGTGAAAGATAGCCATGGGTACATCAGTCACGACGTTGATGAGGCCCGCCTTATCATAGACCGGTTCTTCCCGTCGCGTTTCCTGACCGTACTCATAGTTCTCACAAAAAATCTGTATGTCTTCATACGACATGGGCTGGCCAAAATAATAGCCCTGTATCTTTTCACAGCCAACTTGCTTCAGGAAATCGACTTGGGCCTTCGTCTCTGCCCCTTCGGCCAGGGTATGGACACCCAGTTCCTTGGCCATGAGGACGATGGCCTTGAGGATGCGGCGGCTCTTTTCATTGAAATTGCGTAAAAAGGCCATGTCGATCTTAAGTTCATCGAAATGGTAGTTATGAAGGACATTGAGCGACGAATAGGCACTGCCGAAGTCATCGAGCCAGACCTGGTAGCCCGACCGCTGGAACTGCCGCAAAGTCTGGATCAAGTTGTGCTTCTCTTTGACCAGCGCTGTCTCCGTCACTTCGATGCGGATATAGTCCCGCTGCAAATCATAGCGGGTAATGATTTTTTCAACCATGGCATACGGGTCCATGAGATTGAAATCATGGCGTGACAAATTAACCGACACAGGCAGGACGGGCAGCTTATTGACCAGGCGGTAGTGGAGCTGCTTGGCGACCTGATCCAGGACATAGATATCCAATTTATGGATGAGCCGGGCCTGTTCCAGGACGGGGATGAAGACGTTAGGCATGAGCCGGCCGTAGACCGGGTCTTCCCAGCGGGCCAGGGCTTCGACACCGCAGATTTTACCGGTCATGGACCGGACGGCGGGCTGATAGTAGACCTTGATATGGCCCTTTTCCAGGGCGGCGTTGAAATTTTCCAGGACAAAGGCCCGCTTTTCCAGGGCTTCACCCATGTCCCGCGTATAGACGGCCCAGCAGCGCGTGGCATCGGTCTTAATCGTATCGCAGGCAATCTTGGCCATGTCGAAGGTATGGCGCACGATGTGGATATCGTCTTCTTCCAGCAGGCAGACGCCGGCCTTTAAGACGATGTTGGAATTGTTAATATAGGCATTGACTCGGCTGCAGATAATCTCTATCTTTTGGAATATCCCGTCCCGCGTCGCCAGGACGCCAAAGCCATCGGCCGAGAAATGCGCTATGAGCGCACCTGGGAAATACTGGCGCAAAAGGGCTGCAATGCGTTTAAGGCAATGGTCGCCAGCAGACAGGCCATGGAGAGAATTGTAGAGGCGGAAGTTCGTGAGGTTGAAATAAATCGGACAATATGCCGACAGATGTCCCTTGGGACTTTCCCGCCGGGCCACCTGCAAAGCTCGCTTGAAGAACAGGCGCATTCCCAACAGCCCTGTCAGCGGGTCGTTCTGGGCACTGCTGCCCTTCAATTCACTGCTGATGATCTGCAGCAGCCAGGCCTTGGTCCCATCTTCCAGGGAAATGACACTGGCCGAACCTTCGGCCCGACGGAAGTGGTCGTCCCGAGTGCGGAAGCGGAAGGTCACGAATTCCGAATGGTCCGGTTCAGACATATGGGCGATGGGATAATAGTCCTCGCCATCGACCATGCCCCGGAACCGCCGTCCTGTGAAGCGGTAAAATTCCACTTCATCCATACAATGATAAATTTTCAGCATCCCTTTATTGACGAATAAAATAGGCTCTCCCGGTTCCATGCCAATCAGGCAAATCCCCGACGTCAGCCGGTCATAATAGCGATGCAGCTCACCCTGGATTTCCTCTAGCCCCATGCCCTTCACATCCTTCTGTCAGTCCGCTTCATAAAGCGTTTCATTGTCAATACAAGCTATATAAACAGCGTTTACAAAATCTAAGTTCATTATATCACAAGGCGTTCATTCCCGCACGGGTTTCCGGTCCGTCCGGCGCCGACCATACATGACGCCTTTGTTGTCATACATCTTGCGGTCCACTTCGGATATGACAGCATCGATATTTTCAATCGGTGTCGTCTGGACGCTGTAGCCCAGGGCCATGCTCATGCCGTTTTCCTGATACCGTTCGCGCAGGTTCTTTACGATTTGGGCAGCCTGTTTTTCATTCCGGTCGGCTACGATGAGCAGGAATTCATCGCCGCCCATGCGGAAAGCCCGTCCTTCTTTGGTCATATCGACCATAATCTGGGCGGCCTTGCAGATGAGCTGGTCCCCGGCTTCATGTCCCTGCGTATCATTGACCCGCTTGAGGCCGTTGAGGTCCCCGAAGATGAAGGCTGTCTGTATTCCAGCGGGCAGGGAGCGGACATATTCCAGGAAGCCCCGGCGGTTGCCGATATTCGTCAGCTGGTCCGTCCGGCCCAACGTTTCCAAGGTGCGCAGGGTATCGCGGTTGCGCAGCATGATAGTCACGAACAGGGTCAGGGTCGACAAAAACAGGCCGGCTGCCTTGAATGTCGTATCATCGGGATTGATGACGGCTGTAAAGCCCATGGATTTATCGAATAACATCAAGTGGCCCGAAACCATCCGCTGGAGATTAGGAACGGCTACGAGAAAATCCGGATGTTCCTGGCAGAATGCCGGAAAATCGTCGATCATGGAGACGCCATTCATATTGAAAGCCGTATACAGCGGCCGCAGTGTCTTCAAAGGAATAGACTGCAGCCGTTGCCGGACGGCTTTCAGCCCTGGCTTATGCCATTCATAGCTGACCCGGACAGTTCCGTCACCACTTTCTTCAAAAATCAGGATCCTGTCTGCCGCCAACCGCTGCCCTGTAAGGGCCATCATCTTCTGCAGGCCCGTCGCCGGATTGGCCTCGCGCATGCCGACGGCGATGACATCATTGACCATGGCTTCCCGGAAGACAGCGATATTGTCATTGACATCCCGGTCGATGTACTTAGTCATATCATAGGCGATAGTGAAGCGGTAATTCCGTTCCTGCCAGGGAATGAGCGTCGACATCATAAGCAGATCCCGCCCCAGCTTGCGGTCGTGATAGAGGTGCATATGGAAGCGGTCGCGCCGCAATTTCTCGTTATTACAGCCTTCGCAGGGCGTATCCCGTCCCATGAGCAGATGGTAGCACTTCTCGCCCATCCAGGCCGAGGCATCCGCCAGGTTCTGGGCCTGGCAGAGATAGGGATTGGCATAAAGGATATCATACGTCTGCGGGTCGATGATGGCCACCTGTTCCTGGAGATGGTCAAACTTTTCCCGGTCGAAGATCAGGCGGTCGCCGATGTAGGCCTGTTTCCCGTATTGTTGCTGCTGGGCCTCAGACAACCGCGCTGATAGCAGTTTCAGGATATCATCGAAGTTGCGCCCTTCCGAGCCCTTGGCCATGGCATACTGCAGATACAGCGTACAGCGGTAACCCTGGACATCCTTGATATGGTGGATGGCATTGGCCAGGCTCATCATCTGTTCGCGGAACCCCTGGTCTTCGCTGCCGCTCTTGAGATACATAAAGCGGCAGTTCCCCAGATGGGCAATCGTTTCCTTTAGGGGATTCATGCGGACGATTTCTTCCGTGACCCGATGCAGCAGTTCCTGGGCCACGTCGGGACCATAATCGCGGCGGATGCGGTCGATTTCCGGCACGTCCAGGAGGACGCAGGTGTAGTCATCGCTGAAGATGCGGTAGTTATTGGCATACTGCATGGCGACGAGCAGGAGGCCCCGGAAGTTGAGGAGCTGCGTCTCCTTGTCGATGATGCTGAGTTCTTCGATCTGCTTCTGCTGTGAATCGATTTTATCTAAATCGTAGAAATAACCGATGAGTCCGATGATCTTCTTGCCCCGGTAAACCGGGAATTTCGTCGCCATGATATGATGGGGCCGGCCGCGGACGATGCACTGGCCGACGACGTCGCGGGAAATGGCGCCGTGTTCCAGGACAGCCCGTTCTTCATCCTTGAAATGATGGTAATTGATATGCCAGCCCATGTCTTCGTCAGTCTTGCCGACGATATCGGCGACGTTCCGGATTTCGTAATAGTCGAGGAAGGCCTGACTGACGCCGACAAAGCGGCGCGACAAGTCCTTCCAGAAGAACTTGATGCCCGAATGGCGTATCATGGCCTGGCACAAGTCCTGGAGCCATGCATAGTATGCCGACTCATGCTGGCCAACGTACTCCAGACCAAAGGATTCGGCCACTACGGGCAGGAGTTCCCGGCGCCGGTCTTCCGATTCCCATACGTCTTCGCAGACGCAGAGTAGGATATTATAATCGTGATTCCCCAATCCGCTCAGGATGATGGCCATGAAGACGGTCCAGCAGTAACTGCCGTCACGCTGCTTGACGCGGAAGACACTGCCCGCAGCCGGCCGTGTGCTCTTCTGTACGCGCTGCCGCAGGGACGGGAGCTTCATGAATTCCAGGAAGCGCTCCCGGTCGTCTTCGTGGACGAACTGACTGGCATAGTTCCGGAGCAGGCCGGCGATGCCCTTCAAGGTGTCGCCTTCGTTGGCATAGGGATGATTGGTCTTGATGATCTCAATGGTATCGGTCGCACTATTCAGGCAATAGAGACCGTCGTACATGAGCAGGACGTTACGCAGCAAGGCATCGACGCGCTGCAGATTATACGTATCCTGGTCATAGGTAATGTTGTAAATCCGGGCGCGGCCGACGTAAAAGCCCGCCGTCCCGCCGATGATTTCCACAAAGAGGCGGATATACTGGCCGTTTTCTACATATGTCGTGACTTGTTCCCGCTTGGACGCGATGGCTTTATCCAGGAAATTCTTGAAGCGCTGCTGTGCTGACGGGTCCGGTACCATCTCATCCCAGCGGGAATCGGTGAACTTCCACGAATGGACAGCCCGCAGGATGTCATCGTATATCTTATTCTTCAACAGGAACTTCGTCTGCTGGCCATCATAGCGGAAAATCCCGACTGGCGAGTCCGTGACGACATTGATGAGGCCGGCTTTATCATAGACGTGTTCTTCCAGCCGTGTTTCCAGGCCGGCCGGATAGTCTTGGCAAAAGTCCTTGATGTCGTCGTATTTCATGGGCTTGCCGAAATAGTAGCCCTGTATCTTTTCACAGCCGATTTCTTTCAGGAATTCGACTTGTTCTTTCGTTTCCGCCCCTTCGGCCAGGGTATGGACGCCGAGGGTCTTGGCCATGAGAACGATAGACGTGAGAATCTTGCGGCTCTGGTCATTGAAATTGCGCAAAAAGGCCATGTCGATCTTGAGTTCATCGAAATGGTAGTTGTGCAGGACGTTGAGCGACGAATATTCACTGCCGAAATCGTCGAGCCAGACCTGATAGCCTGCATCCTGGAACTGGCCCAGGACGCGGACGAGGTTGTGCTTTTCCCTGGCCAGGGCCGATTCCGTCACTTCAATGCGGAAATATTCCCGCGGGATATCGTAGTGATGGACGACATCTTCGACGACGGAAAAGGGATCCATCAAATTGAAATCATGGCGCGACAAGTTGAACGACACGGGCAGGGCCGGTTCCTGATTAACCAGACGGTAATGCATGTGCTTGCCTACGCGGCGGATGATATAACTGTCCAATTTATGGATGAGCCGGGCCCTTTCCAGGACGGGAATGAAAATCCCCGGCGAAAGTTGGCCGTATACGGGGTCATCCCAGCGGGCCAGCGCTTCCAGGCCGCAGATTTTCCCGGTCATGGCCCGGACGACGGGCTGGTAGTAGACCTTGATGTAGCCCTGTTCCATGGCATTGTCGAAGTTTTCCAGGACAAAAGCCCGTTTTGCCAGGGTTTCTCCCATATCCCGCGAATATACCGCCCAGCAGCGGGTCGCATCCATCTTAATCGTATCGCAGGCCACTTTGGCCATGTCAAAGGCGTGACGAACCTGCCGACCTTCGCCCTCTTTCAAGAGGCAGATGCCGGCTTTCAAGCGGATATTGGGATTATGGATATACGTGTTGATTTTGCCGCAGATGATTTCAATATTCGGGAACAAATCCTCCCTCGGCGCCAGCACGGCAAAGCCATCTGCCGACATGCGGGCCATCAGGGCCGTCGGGAAATGCTGACGCAAGGTAATAGCTATCTGTTTTAAGCAGCGGTCACCGGCGGCCATGCCGTGAAGGGCATTGTAGATGCGGAAATTCGTCAGGTTAAAATAAGTCGGACAATAATCGGAAAGATGGCCCTGGGCACTTTCCAAATAGACTCTGCGGGAAACTTGTTCAAAAAAGCCGTGCGTACTCAGGGCGCCCGTCAAATAGTCGGTCCCGCTGAGGTCCCGCCGCATTTCATAACTGACAAACTGCGCCAGCCAGACCGGCGTTCCGTCATCCAGGTGGATGATGCGCGCAGCCCCTTCAGCACGCTGTAAATGCCCATCAGCCGTCCGAAAGCGGAAGGTGATGAACTTCGGACGCCCTGCATCATCGGCTTTATCCAGGGGCCGGTAATCAGCGGCTTCAATCATCCCCTTGCGGACTTTCCCCGTAAGGCGATAGAATTCCCCTTCATCACCGCAATGGTACATATCCAACAGCCCGCGGTTAACGAAGAGAATCGGTTCTGATTCATCCATGCCGATCAAACAGACGCCGGCAATCAATTTATCATAATAGCGATGCAATTCCGCTTGTATCGATGCCACATCCATAAAGTCCACCCTTTTCTGCAAAAACGTTCTGTAATAAAAAATAGAGTCATCGTATATAACCTATTATAACACATGATAAAAAGAGACTATCGCATTAAGACAGCCCCTTTTTGAGTTTTAAGTTTGTAGTTTTTAGTTTGCAGCAAATGGTAAAAAATTTAAACCCAACTTCTACAAACTACAAACGCTGTACTACAAACTATAGAGAAAAAAAGGCCTCGCATAATCTGCCGATGGTGTTGCCTTGGCGACCATGTGATAGCCTATATTGCCAATGACGATGATGAAAAAAGGAATCCAGTATGTCAGGCTCATTCTGTCAACTCCTTTTCCATATGGATGTGAGGACAATATTCATCCAGATATTCGTCACCCGATGCGGTATATCCCAGTTTTTCATAAAACGGGCGCACCCGGACCTGTGCCGACAGAGCCAGCCGTTTCACATTACGGCCGCGCAGCCATCCTTCCGCTTCCTGTACCAGGCGCTCCCCGTACTGTCGGCCGCGGCAGGATTTCCGTACGGCCAGGCGGCCCAGTATATACACATCCGGATTGTCTGATGTAAAGAGCCGGCAACAGCCAGCGGCATGTCCATTTTCATATAACACCAGCTGCCATGCCGTCTGGTCGGTTTCATCAAATTCATGATGAAAACCCTGTTCTTCGACAAATACCTCCTGCCGGATAATCCGGGCATCCTGTGAAAGTCCCTGCTGCATACGTATTTGAATCATGATATTCCCTCCTAAAAAAAACAGAGGTGCCCAGGAATTGTCTTATAGCATGTAACCCATGCCGTACCTACGACAACTCCCAGACACCTCATTTCTCCTGTCCGGTGACAGAAGCGGTGTTCTTATGAAATTGGCATTATTCTAACATATCCTATCATCTTCGTCAATTTGATTTTGCCCACTTTAGCAGCTGGGAACCAGACCGTTCACCCCACTTTTCTGCCTGTCATTTCAAGGCCTGTTCGGTATCTGCCAGAAACTGCTGCACACATTCGGCAAAGTCCAGCCCTGCCCGGTCGGCCAAAACGGCCAGCCACCATACACATTCCCCGATTTTAGACGGGAGTTTGCCTTCTTCATCAGATGGCCAGCGCCCTTCATGACTCATAGTCAGCCGTCCTACCAGGCCGGCATCGGTCAAAAAAGCCAGGGCATCTTCCTCGACAGACCATTCGGAACCATGATATTCCCGTTCCAATGCATGATAAGCTGCTCTGATAGCAGCCGAACGTTCCGATATTTCTTTTAAATCCACGTCAATCTCTCCTTTTTTCAAGAAACACGGCCACACCCCATTCAATCCTAATGACGGGCCAAAAAGGCTTACCAGGCCGTCCCCTACATTATCACATATAGGCGATAAAATAATACACCGTTCACGGACAGTCGCAAAAAAACACGGCCTGCGGCCGTATGCGTAGGGGCTGTCCCGATGAGGGCAGCCCGCTGTGAGATTTCTCCACAACCCAGTCTGGCATAGTGGCAGGCTTTTACGGACTACGAATCACGAGCAACGAACCACCTATCATGGATCCAGCTATGTACAGAATTCATGCGGGCTCGCCACGTGCGAGCCCCTACGATGCGGCTATGCTGCTACAGGCTTATGACCTGATTACAACCATAAGAACCCCTCAGACCGCCTTTGGCGGCCAGCTCCCCTTCACATGGGAGCCTCTGGCGCTCCTGCGCCTTATATTTCAGCGTTTATTGCGGCAAAGCCACTTTTGAGTCCGGGCAACAAAAAAAGACCTGTGTACGTAATCGTACACAGGTCTGATAATTTCACAAAGGAAATTATTTGAGTTCTACTCTATCCATATTTCGTTAAAATGAGAATGGCTCCATTAAGCCATTTTTAATGTCCTATTTTCTTTAAATCTCCCCTTTTTTCGTAGTTTTTGAAAAAAATAGTATCATTTTAGTATCAAAGTATGATGCTGTTTTGACCATTCCGGCAAAAGGCTATCCACCTTCCAACATACCGTTATCTACAAGATAATTGAATACGAACGTTGGGGATCTCTGAGCCGGCCATTTTGCTTAATAATATGTAAATCACTCAAATGCCGTAACCTTTTTAAAATAGTCCCACGACTTTTCTTGGTCTGTTCTTCCAGCTCCTTCCGACTAACTTCCTTACGACTTCCCATATAAATTAAAATTTCCCGTTCCAAATCATCTAACTGCGCCCAGATATCACTGCCTATATGGTCCATGGCCTGCTCTTTTCGGCGGATTCTCCGCATGACAATATTATTCTTCAGCGTCAGCTTGACTGCCTGCTGTCCAGGCTCTGAATATTCTGGATCATCTAGAAAAAACGCTTCCATATCGCTGTAAATACGCTTGACCCCTTCATTTAATTCACGAACGTATCCAAACTCTGTTAAAACCCGCGATATCTTCGGATTTCTGGCATATCGTGTATGTTTAATATTTTCTACCGTAACGATATTCGGCAGTTTGCCCGGGCTCTTAATTTCCAAACGGTCATCATACATGGCTACTAAAATATAATCCCCGGCCAACGCATACTCGCGATGAACAATAGCATTGACAATGCCTTCCAACCAGGCAAATTCAGGATATTCCGGTACAATCTTAAACGTTCCCGTTTGAGTATCAAGAGCCGTGAATTCTCGCAACTGTGTCACAATATATTCCTTTGCAAGGTCTACCAGCTTCAATATACACGCATCCATGCTTTTATCTTTTACGATGTTGATTTGCGTGCCTGTTTTGGCGGTATTCCCTTCATACCGCACAAAACGCACCCGACAATTAGGGTAAAACTGCATAATGTTTTCCGCAAATAATAAAACAGCCGCATTGGTCAGCTTGGGTTGTCCTCCTACAGTCTTCAGTAAGCCTCGTGCTTTCAATACTTGTTCTATCGGTAAATGATCCGCATTAAGAATATGCTTATATTGCGCTAACAGTTCCGAATCCAAATCATGGATTGTCGCTTCCATCGTACATTCATCTTCAAATCTGCGCGTGTTTTTGCTATATTCTAAATTCCGAAAGTCGTTACCTTTTATTTCTTTTGTCCTATCTCCGATACGCAACCATGTTTCATCCTTCCGAGTCTGAACAATTTGCTCCTGAAAGGGAAAAATATGAATCAGAAGCAGCTTATCCGGCAATCCCTCGGCATTTACTACATTCAAATATTCGTACTCATTTTTCGGCATGGGTTTACAGTAATCTTTTGCCGCATTAATAAAGTCATTCAGCCGGTCCTCTCCTGCCGCTGAAACACCTTCAATTTCCAACGTTTTATCATTGATACCAATAACGATGGTGCCGCCTTCTGCATTGGCAAAGGCAGAAATTAAAGGGGCCAAGTCTGACGGCTTTATTTTAGCAGATTTTCGATCAAAATATTTATTTTCTGGTTGATGAACCATGTAATCCAGCGTCAATATCGGATTTATTTTAGATTTTACCATATTAGATTCCCCGCAAAAAAATACCAACTATAAGATTTCTTCCTGTACCTGCCAACTATCTGGTAAAGAAAATAACCGAACTTGCCATATACTTACCACCACTTACCAAACTTACCATTTCCTGCTCCACCTGCCGGCAATCTTCATTATCTTTCATGGCACCCTTGCCATTTCGATGGTTTAGCCGTTTTTCGCTAATGACCCCTGTAAAATTCTATACCTGACATACCCGAACTTGCCATATACTTACCACTACTTACCAAACTTACCATTTCTTGATTTCTCCATGCATAGACCGGGTGCTCCACGCTTTGAAATATAATGAGTCTACTCAAATACATCGTCTCAAAGGAGTTACGCAATGAATTCATTATACCCCGAAAATTCGACAAGGAGTAGTCTGTTTCACTGCATCCCCCTGCGTTGTTTCCATCTAATCAATATGGCATTCCTGATAATTCAGAACCTATAAGGACTGCAGATCGCAGAACATGTCATCCAGAAAATGAGTGAACCCACAGAACTTGCACTGACACGGCCCAGCAGATTTCGTTTCGACAGATAATCGTTAGTTACGAATTAGTAGTTACAAGTTGCTGATATAGCTTCATTAAAGCTGCCACACAATCAGATTCGCTCATGTGACGCCAATCAAATCCGTAAGCTTCCATGACAGCTTTGTCATTTTCCTGATGGGCTTTTCTGAGTTCAGGTGGCATTGTTAGCTCATTATATAGATCAGCCAAGCTGGAGTCCGGATGTTGAGATCGCGCATTTAAGATGGCCTGTGCCGTTTTTGCAATCTTAGATTTCTGTGCAGACGTAGAATTAGGCCACGGAAATGTATTATAAACATTCAAATTAGAATACTGATAATCGCTTTTCATTCGTCCCGCAACAGTTCTCATCCATGCCATATGCACATTAGAAGATAAAATGCCAAAATCATAAAGCGAAGCCCCGGGTATAATTAAAGCGCTCCCATTAACAATAACGTCTGGTGTCTCAAATGCTATAGGGATATACTTTCTTGTCTCAGACGATACCTTGGGAATAACTAACATGGATTCATCTGGTTGACGAATCTCACCAAACAAGTATGGCGTATCTGCCGCTTTTATGGTCTGTGGACGTTTACTAGAAAGTCTAAACAAGCGAGTACTTTGTATACGTTTCATAATAAGTTTTGACTTCGCAATTTCTTTTGGCTCAGCGTCTTTTAACCAAAGGCAAAATCTCATCTTACCATTAATCAGTTCATCTCCACCGACATAAGGGCGTATAAAAGAAATATTTTGTGGACGTTCCTGCAAAATTTCATCTCGTTCTTCCTGCGAAAGAATAAGATGTCCAGAATCAATAGGCATACTTCCATAAAGTATAGGGCACGCATTTGAAATGCTTTTCGATTGTTTTTCAACAATCACGGTAGGGGCATCTACAAGATACGGATTTATATTTTGAACAATTTGTGGAGAAGCACCTCCATATATAATCTTAGGTCTGTTCACATCTCCAACCGAAAATCCTAATATAACACAGTGTACAGCTGCTTTCTCGTTAGACTCGCTACTCCATTTAAATGTACGATATGCAAAATCAATAACAACGCCATCTTTGTACAAATTTCCCCAAAGGATAGGCACTTGTTCACCTTGCGTAATCGAATTTGTAGAAACAAAAGCGGTGTGAACTGCCGGACAGCATTTCATATAATCTACTGCCCTTCGATACCAAGAGCAAACATAATCAAGATTCCCAGCTCCCTTAGTGTTCTTAAAGATTCTTTTTAAATCATTTTTTTGTTCCGGATTTTGCTCTTTTTTTCCTACAAACGGCGGATTCCCCATGATATAGCTTAACTCATCCGGTGCAATCAATTCTTTCCAATCAAAGCGTAAGGCATTTCCTTCGACGATAAAGGCATTCGTCGTCAGAGGCAAAAAATCAAGATGTAAATGGACGATGGATTCTGTTTCTTTCATCATCTGGCTTTCAGCAATCCACAAAGCTGTTTTAGCTACAGTAACAGCAAAGTCGTTGATTTCGATTCCGTAAAACTGACTGATAGAAATTTTAATAGGATTGTCCAGACCACCGAGAACCATACTTCCTTCATTGATGAGCGAGATGATTTCATTTTCTATCCGTCGCAAGGACAAGTAGGTTTCGGTAAGAAAATTTCCGCTCCCACAAGCGGGATCCAGAAACCGGAGCGATGCCAATTTATCTTGAAAGGCCCGCAGACGTTCGTTACGGGTCTTCTTGACTTTAATCTCCCGGATAGTCTGAAACTCTTTCTTCAAATCATCTAAAAAGAGCGGGTCAATGACTTTATGGATGTTTTCAATACTCGTATAATGCATTCCCCCAGAACGACGAGTTTCCGGATTCAGCGTACTTTCAAAGACGGCCCCAAAAATAGTCGGACTAATAGAGGACCAGTCGAAGTCCTCGCTACATTCTTTCAGCAGTATTTCGATAATATCGTCGGTAATCTTTGGGATTTCTATATCTTCATCGGCAAATAATCCTCCGTTGACATAAGGAAAAGCAGCCAAATCATCGTCCATATAAGGGTCACGGTCTTCCGGCTTCTGATCCAGCACCCGGAACAAATCCATCAAGGCGCGGCGCATATTCTTATTGCGAAATGAGGTCAGATAATCGTGGAACATAGCATGTTCACCAAAAATTCCGGCATCTTCGGCATAAAGACAGAATACCAAACGGACACACAGGACATTCAGGCTCTTCATCGCATGTTCGCTATCTGGCTCGATATACTGCGCATGAAGTGCATCGTAAAGTTTCCCGACGAGTTCCCCAGCCTTGATAGAAACTTCTAGTTCTTTCTTTAGATGGACATTTCCTGTATCGGCAATAAATTGCAAACGATAGTATTCTTTAGGCAAATCGGCTAATTCAATGATAGCTGGTTCTCCATTGGGCTGTTCCATGTCATATACCCAAAACTCAGCAAAATTACAAGTGATGACATAACGCGGATGCTGCGAAAGCGGTAATTCGGAAATATAGCGTTTGGCCTGCTGAAAGGGAGTGAGCAATGTTCCATCTGATTGCTTGATAGGCTTAGACAAATCTTTTCCCAGACTTTTTTGTTCAATCAAGACTTTCGTTTCCGGTATCATTCCGTCGATAAAGCTGTCATGTGTCAGCTTCACTTTATCTTCAAATTCAATGAACTGTTCTGGCTGTTCTACGCCAAATACATCTCGCAGAAGAGACAGCCAGAAAGGCTGTGACTGCCCTTTTTCATAGCCTTTACCCTGCCAAAATTCTGCAAATCCTTTAGCCGCTTTTTTATGCTCTGCATCCGTCATCTGTTTCACCCGTGTCACTCCCTCAATCTATCAGTATATCTAATTATCAGTTCTTATTTTCTCTTGGCCTGTTGATTCCTTTATTAATTGCTGATAACCTAGTTCGATATCATATACAGGATGATCATTTACTAATGTTTCTCCATTAATCAAATTTAATGTCAATAATTTATATAAATTTTCGCTTCTTTCTAATTCCTTACGATTAGGGGCTTTAATGTCTTCTGCTTCCGAAATATGCAGAAGACTTTTTACCTTTGCCATAATCCCCTGTTTTTTTAATCCATTTTGAGCATAATACATACTCCAATAAAGGTGCGGCAATCGAACAAGACGAATTAAAACAGCAATATTCGCCCGTACTGGCAAAGAATAATAATGAAGCCGATCTACTGAATTTGCATATTCAGGAAAATTCTTATATAAATAAAATTCCCAAAAAGCAGATTGTGGCTGATTCGGAAATTGCTGAGCAATATTTTTACATTTTAATTCAACTTCATTTTCGCTATCCTCAACAGTTATTGATGTGTAAATAGTATCTGAGCGACCAACGAGCCAATCAATAGTAATTCCAAAAAAATTGGCTAAGTTAATAAGTGTAGAAAATGAAGGCGTATTTTTTCCTCTTTCAAATTCGCTAATTGTACTATTATATTTAAACCCCAATATATTCGCTAATTCCGTTGTCGATAAATGATATGTTTGACGTAATAACTTTAAATTATTAGAAAAATTAAAATTGTACTGATTCATATACACCACCACATTGACAGTGTAATACACCTAAGTATATAATATAGGTGTCCAGTTCTAAGTGTATTACACTATAATAAAGGAGACGATTTTATGGAAAACAATGAAAAAATTATGCTCACCGCTTCTGATGTTGCAGAGCTTCTGCAAATCAAACCGTCCCGCGCGTACAGTATCATCCGGCAAATGAATACCGAATTGGCAGCTATGGGAAAATTGGTCATCCGAGGCCGCGTCAATCGTCGTTATTTTGAACAAAAAATTTCTATTTAAAAAGCTCCGCCCCGTGTTGCAGCACAGGTCCGGAGCTCATCAAAAAATATCACTTTTATTATATCAAAATTTTGTGAAAAAGTACATTTTACAGGAGGCATAACCATGAGCGCTTCTCAAACAATGATTGATATTCCCACCGTAACTAGCGGCCGTTTTTTAACTTTGCCACCGACGGCGAAGGTCCTCTATTTTTACTTGCTGATGTTCGCGGATGATGATGGCATCGTCGATGCTTACGTCCCACTTCAAATCAGTCATACACAATTGTCTGATTTAAATGAATTGGAACAAAAAGGCTATATCATCTACCTCGAAAAGCCCACACTCGGCTTTTTGCCAGACTACCTTCGTCATAACCGCAACCTAGATATCCGGAGTAAAAAAGACAGCATCTACTTGCCGCTTTTAGCCGAAAAGATTCCAGACGCTAAAATTATGGTAAGTATTGCGAAAGGAAAAAAGAATTCGAAGCAGATTATGCCGGTAAGTCAATATATGGTCAAAGAATCCGAAAATAATGTTCCAGCTCTCGCTAATAATCAAACTACGGGAACTCCCATGGAAATTACGGGAGATTCCATGGAAATTACAGGGAATCCCATGAGATTACACGAAAATACCATGACAGGTAACACGGCAGCTGACATGGCAGCAAACATCCATTTACACGCTAACATAACACAACATAACTTAACACAACATAACTTAACACAATTAACACAACATAACATAACAGAAGAGGATATCAATCTCTGTACCCTGGAAGATTTGAAGGCAGCCGGTTTCTCTGGGCTCTCTCTTAGTAAGCTTCGTAATGCGATTCATAAAGACCCCATTACCAAGAAAGAATTCCAGCAATATGTCAATGACAGCAAAACCAAACACAATCCTATGGGCTATCTCTATGACGCTATACTTAACCACTATCGGCCTTTATGACGACTTATCAGGAGGTGTTCACAGTATGTTGTGGGAACAAATTCATGCCATTGCTGGCCTATCAACGCTGATAAAATGTCATCAAGATTCTTGCAGCTGGACTGACGGTCCTCCGGTAGCACTTTTCCGTACAGACGGCTGCTGGTGCGTGCGTTATGCGTCTGGCAACTGGTGGCACTACTCATTGAAGGAGAAGGTATGGTTTTAGAGGGGTTGCAAGATACGCCTGTTGTTCGCACGCGAAGCAACAGGCTGTCTTGCCCAAAGGGGCGTTGCCCCCTTGGGAATCCCCCAGAAAGGATCTGCAAATGAAAGAAGACCGCATTTATTTTCGAGTCACAAATATGCAAAAACAACAGCTTCTCATCCACGCCCGCGAAGAGAATTTGACCCTGACGGACTATATCCTCCGCCATACATTAGCCGAAGAAAAAGCCATCGACGATGAGGACAAGAATCTCGTGAAAGAACTCAATCGCATCGGCATTAATCTGAATCAAATCGCCCGTGCCCTCAACCGCGGTCAGAACTTCGCAGCCGAAGCCAAAGAAGTGCGTCAGCAGATCAAAAAACTCGACGCCTTCTGCGATGAAATCTTAACAGCCCGCAAAACTTATTTCCGAGAGCTCCGGCAATATCACAAAGAATTTCTGAAGTTCTGCCGGGAAGAAAATAAAAATAGGGAGATGCAGAAGAAAATCAATGCTTCCAGCAAATTAAAAAAGCTAGAATCGTGCAAAGGAGGCAACATCTATGGCCATCCTTAAAGCCCTGCCGAGCCGCCGCAATCCGCAGGCCATCCAGCAGTATTTATTACAGGACAAAAAACTCCGAGGTAGTTTTATTTATGGCTCTCAGGTAAGAGCCAACAATTTCGGCAAACAGTTCGACCAAGTGCAGCAACTCTATGGCAAAACGACGGGGCGCCGCTACTACCACTATATCCTGTCGTTCAGCCCGGAAGAAACGCAACATCTTTCGCCGCGCGAAGTCAATAAAATAGGCATCGAATTGGCCAGGGAGTTTTTCGGCAAACAAGGCTACCAATTCGCCGTCATCACTCACACCGATACAGATCACCTGCACAACCACATCATCGTCAATGCGGTCAATCTGGAAACTGGTCAAAAACTGCATACCTCTCGGCAGGATTTGAAGCAAATGAAGAGCTATGTCAATGAGCTATGCCAGAGCCGTGGCCTACAACCGATTCCGCAGCGTACTGAAGGTATTACAAACGGCGAATACTGGGCAGCAGTCCGCGGCCATGACGTCTGGAAACAGGAATTACGAGACGTCATCAATTCTGTTCGGCAGGAAGTGAAAAGTTACGACGATTTCAAAGCGACACTGGAAAATGAATGGGGCGTCGCCGTCACGCACGACCATGGCCGAGGCATGACCTACATCCATCCCAATGGGAAAAAGGTCCGCGGCCAAAAGTTGGGACTGGACTATGACAAACCCAGCCTGATAAAGACCTTCACGGCAGAAAAAGAAGCCGCCTATCACCCCCGCGGCCAGGATGACTACGAAGAACATCACCGCAAAAAAGATAAGCTCGAACGAGTCGAAGAAGAAATGTATCGTGGCTGGAGCCTTTAAAGGAGGAACCATCGAATGGCCCTGACAAATAAAAACGGCCTGACGCCGGGACAAGTGACATTACAGAAAAAAATCCTCGACAGGTTCGACTCACTGGAAGCCCAAAACGCCGAACTAAAAGCACAGAACGACGCATTGACAAATCATATTGCAGAACTAAAGGAAGCGCTTGAAAAATTCCAAAAAGGAAGTGCAGCCAGCCAAGCCCACAATTTTGAAGAACTACAGGCAGGGATTAGCCGGATTGATGATGTGTCCTTCTCTTTCGATAGGAACATCAGAGAGAAACTTGAGAAGCACCAGGACTTCATGAAGCCACTGCTTATCTTTTTCCTAGCCTTTCTGGCACTGAATCTTTATCTCACCTATACAGCCGTCCAGTCCTCCCGTCAGGCCTGTAACGGCGTCTATATGATTAATGAGCTTTTGCGCGGCGACACGTCTTTCTGGTATGATGCCGACAATCATCAGCTTTACGTCAGAGACCACAACGACACCGGACAATAGCAGAAAGGAAGAACCATGCCTGTCTACCGAGATGAAAAGACAAAAAAATACTATGCCAAATTTTATTACAAGGACTGGCGCGGCCAGCGTCACCAAAAACTAAAACGCGGTTTCACCCGTTCCCAAGAAGCCAAAAAGTACGAAAGGGATTTCCTCAATGAATTGACCCAGGGCAGTTTAATCACCTTCAACCATCTCTGTCAGCACTATCTCAGCGATAACGAAGGACGCCTGAAGCCGACAACGCAGTATACCAGCAAAAACATCATCCAACACTGGCTCCTGCCCGTTTTTTCGGATATGCCTATCAATCAGATTACACCACTCATAATCCGCAAATGGCAGACAGAACTGATGCAGCACAGCAATCTAGCGCCAACTTATCAACGCTCGATTAACACGAAATTATCAGCTCTATTCAACTATGCTGTCAAATACTACAATTTGCCGGAAAACCCTGTACATAAGGCAGGAACTATCGGCAGCAGCCGCTCACCGCACCTGTCCTTCTGGACCCTTGACGAGTTCAAGGTTTTCCTAAGCGGCCTGACCGATGAAAAAGATGTCAGCTTCCGCGTCGCTTTTACGACGCTTTTTTTTACGGGACTGCGCTTGGGCGAACTGCTGGCGCTCACACCGGCAGACTGCGATTTCCAAGCCCATACGCTACGTATCAATAAGAATTACGTTCAAGTCACAGGCGCCAAGATAATCCAGACACCTAAAACATCTAAAAGTAACCGCACTATTAGTATTCCCCTGTTCCTGTGTAAAATTATTCAGGCCCACATAAACCGACTCTGTTCACCAGAACAGCGTATTTTTTTCAACCTCAACAAGACCAGCCTCACCCGAAAATTAAAAGCGACGGCTATGAAAACAGGTGTCAAAGTCATCCGGCTACATGATCTGCGTCACTCTCACGCGTCACTGCTCATTGAAATGGGCTTTTCCCCCTTGGTCATCGCTGACCGGCTGGGACATGAAAAAATCACGACGACGTTGCAAATCTACTCGCACCTCTATCCCAACAAACAAGCCGAAGTCGCCGACAAACTAGATACTGTCAATTTCAATTTTTAGAAATTTTAGTATCAAAATAGTATCAAATCGGTCTTCCCGAAGAATGAAAAAAGCTCTGCAAACCGCATGTTCATGCGATTTGCAGAGCTTGTAATTTCACAAAGGAAATTATTTGAGTTCGACAGTAGCGCCAGCTTCTTCGAGTTTAGCTTTGAGAGCTTCAGCGTCAGCTTTAGCAACGCCTTCTTTAACAGCTTTCGGAGCGCCGTCAACGAGAGCTTTAGCGTCTTTCAAGCCGAGGCCCGTAACTTCACGGACAACTTTGATAACGCCGATTTTTTTGTCGCCAGCGGACTGGAGAATGACGTCGAATTCGGATTTTTCTTCAGCAGCAGCACCGCCAGCAGCCGGAGCAGCAGCAACTGCAACCGGAGCAGCAGCGGAAACGCCGAATTTGTCTTCCATAGCTTTTACGAGTTCGGAAAGTTCGAGAACAGTCATATTTTCAATGGCTTCCATGATTTCTTCTTTAGTCATTTTGAAATACCTCCATAGTATCAATTTTGAGTTTAATTTTTAAGTTATGTAAGCTAAATTAAGCAGTTTCCTGTTCTGCTTTTTTAGCGCGTACAGCGTCAAGCACATAAACCATGTTGCGGATATTGCCCTGGAGTACGTTGACAAGGCCAGAGATAGGAGCCTGCATGCTGCCAACCAATTTTGCGAGGAGTTCTTCGCGGCTCGGCAAGCTTGCCAGAGCGTCAACAGCTGCAACATCAATGACCTGACCATCAGCGAGACCTGCTTTTACAGTCAGCGCTTCAGTCTTTGTTTCTTTGATGAATTCTTTGAGGATCTTAGCCGGAGCTACAGCGTCTTCCGTGGAATAAGCGATAGCCGTCGGGCCTTCGAGAATTGCATCTAATGCGTTATAGCCGAGTTCGTCAGCGGCAATACGGGTCAACGTGTTTTTGATGACTTTGTATTCAACACCGCCTTCGCGGAACTTACGGCGAAGTTTCGTGACATCAGCTACGGTAAGGCCGGAGAAACCAACGAAAACAGCACCCTGAGCGGACTGCAGTTTTTCTTTCATTTCTTCAACGACAGCAGCTTTTGCCGGAGAAACCGGATGATTTGCATATGTGGACATGAGTTCGATACACCTCCTTGAACTGGGATTTATATCGTCTTAGCAATCAAAAACGGCCTCATGGAAACCACGAGGCCGAACTAGTCAAAGTCAGATATCTGCTAGTTTCATAGCCTCAGATGGCGGACATACGTCCATTATACATACCTTCAGTCTACAGCTAAGAGAGATATTAATTTTCTTCTTTCTTTGCAGCACCTTTGATGCTGTACTGGTTGATGTGGATGCCAGGGCCCATCGTGGAGCTAACCGTGATGGATTTGATGTACTGGCCTTTTGCACCCGACGGTTTAACTTTGATGAGTGTATCAACCAAAGCAGTCAGGTTGTCAACCAATTTATCTGCGTCGAAAGATTTTTTACCGATAGAAGAATGAATGTTGCCGGCTTTATCCGTGCGGTATTCAACTTTACCAGCTTTACTTTCGCTAACAGCTTTTGTAACGTCCATCGTGACAGTACCAACCTTCGGGTTAGGCATGAGGCCTTTAGGACCGAGGATTTTACCGAGACGACCAACTTTACCCATCATGTTCGGAGTAGCGATTGCTACGTCGAAGTCGAGCCAGCCACCTTTGATCTTTTCTACGAGATCATCAGCACCGACATAGTCAGCGCCAGCAGCTAAAGCTTCTTTTTCTTTATCGCCCTGAGCAAATACGAGGACAGTCTTGGATTTACCAATGCCGTGGGGCAGTACCAAGGCGCCGCGGACCTGCTGGTCGGCGTATTTCGGATCTACGTTAAGGTTTACGGCCAATTCAACGGTTTCGTCGAATTTGGCAGTATCCATCTTTTTCAAGATGTCGATTGCTTCTGCAACATCATACTGTTTCTGTTTGTCGAACAGTTTTGCAGCTTCAGCATATTTCTTGCCTACTTTTGCCATGTTTCTTCCTCCTTATGTGGTTTAACGGGTTACCCCTTCCACGGGCAGAGCATCATCGAATTAGTCGACGATTTCGATACCCATGCTGCGAGCGGTGCCTTCAATCATTTTCATAGCAGCTTCAACGTCGTTAGCGTTGAGGTCCGGCATCTTAGTCGTTGCGATTTCGCGGACTTTGTCGCGGCCCAATTTAGCTACTTTTTTCTTGTTCGGTTCGCCCGAAGCTTTGTCCAAACCTGCTGCTTTCTTCAAGAGGACGGCAGCCGGCGGTGTTTTCGTAATGAAAGTGAAGGAACGGTCTTCATAGACTGTGATTTCGACAGGGATAATGAAGCCAGCCTGTTTAGCTGTGCGTTCGTTAAATTCCTTGACGAAAGCCATGATGTTGACACCAGCCTGGCCTAATGCAGGGCCAATCGGAGGCGCCGGAGTTGCTTTACCAGCTTCACACTGGAGTTTTACCATTCTTGCTACTTTTTTTGCCATGGTGAGTTACACCTCCTTACATTACAAGATGTGGTCAAACGAATCTTGCGATTCTCCCACTCGCGGCGAGTTGCCGCATTTAGAAGTATTTATTCCAGACCCTTCTCGATTTGAGAATAGTCGACTTCTACTGGAGTTTCTCGGCCAAACATATTGACAAGGCCTTTGACAGTCCCTTTTTCTTCATTGATTTCCGTTACGACGGCCATGCAATTTTCAAAAGGACCTTCGGTAATGCGCACTTCTTCGCCAACTTCGACAGAGATATGCGTTTTCGGTTCGCTTTCTATGCCCTGGGTCTTCAGAATCTTTTCGACTTCTTTCGGCTCCAGCGGAATAGGCTTGGTTGCCGAGCCGACAAAACCGGTAACACCCGGTGTATTGCGGACGACATACCAGGAACGGTCATTGACTTCCATTTCGATGAGAACGTAGCCAGGGAATACTTTCCGCTTGACAGTCCGTTTCTTACCGTCTTTGATGTCAATTTCATCTTCCATTGGAATGAGAATACGGTTAATGACGTTTTCTAACCCCATGGATTTGACTTTTTGTTCCAGCGTTTGCATTACTTTATTTTCATAACCGGAATACGTATGGATGACATACCATTTCATATCTGCTTCCATTTAAGCACAAGCCTCCTATCCGACAACAAGCTGAAGTAACTTGAACAGCTGTGAAAATACACCATCAGCTACGCCAATGATTACCATTACGACGATGGTAGCGACAATGACCATAACCGTGTAGTTGATCAATTCCTTCTTCGTCGGCCAGATGACTTTTTTCATTTCTACCTTTACGCCAGATAAAAATGATTTGCCCGGGTTCTTTTTCTTGTTCTTATTCTTTTGTGCTGCTTTTTTAGCTGAAAGTGCCATATAACCTCTCACATCCAAATAAGATTAGCACAATCTTATTCAATCAATTATTTCGTTTCTTTGTGTAATGTTTCTTTTTTGCAGAACGGGCAGTATTTTTTCAGTTCCAAACGGTCCGGATTGTTCTTTTTGTTTTTGTTCGTCCGGTAGTTACGCTGTTTGCATTCTGTGCATGCCAAAGTGATAGCTGTACGCATTCCTTACACCTCTCTTAAAAATAGTCACAAGCCTAGTGTTACGTAAGACTGCCTTTATAATGTATCACAACAGTCCCCTCTAAGTCAAGGAAATTTTTCTGTAACTTAAAAAAGCCAGGCGTTGGTGAACGCCTAACTTTGATTATTCTAACATGTGACGACCGTCCTGTCAAGAGATTTTCCATAATTCCATAGCGGGCCGCCCAGCCACAGCTGTCCGTTCCGGCAACCGTCCTGCGCCTTCCGTAGGTCGGCACCTGACGGACCAGAAAGGCGCGGGACGGCCCCTACGCACAAGGCCGCTGGCCGTGCATTTTTTGTGACTTGTGGCCTGCGTCTATCGCGGCGCATCCGCATCTGAATCGTACAACGCCGCCAGGGCGTCCTGGTATGTTCCCAAGATGCGTCCTACCTGTGTTTCTATGGCGTCGTGGCTGCCGTGGCGGTCGCGGAGCATGGCCAGCCATATGTCTTCATCGACGAAGAGGTATTGTTCATAGGCCGCGGCAATGAGTTCCTTGGCGGAGCCCATGGCAGCCATGCCCTGGCCGTCCCGCTTCAGGGCTTCGCGAAAGGCCATCAAGCCCAAATCAAAGGCTTCCTGGAAGATGTGGACGATGCCATGGCAGACGAAGGGGTTCGTCAAATCCGCTTCCCGAGCCTGCTGCAAAAGCTGTATATGTTCTTGGAAATTATCCTGCCAATCCATAGTTGCCTCCCCAAACATCAAACATCAAACATCAAACATCAAACATCAAACATCAAACATCAAACATCAAACCTATTATAATGGATTTCCGGCAAAAAAAGAAGCAGCCCTGCTGTCAGGAGGAGACAGGGCTGCTTCACGATAAATGGCTTGGGAATTTAGCCAGAGATTTTCTGTTGTGCCAGATAAGTTTCTTCCAGGACCTGTTTGCCTGCAATGCCCGGCTGGGTCATTTCCTGCGGCGACAGGATGATGTCCATCTGTTCTTTCGTCAGATAGCCGTGTTCGAGGATGATTTCCCGGATCGGGCGGCCTGTGGCATAGGCTTCCTTGGCCAGCATGGACGACCGTTCATAGCCGATGTGCGGCAAGAGGGCCGTGACGATGCCGACGCTGTGGTCGACCCAGGACCGGCAGGCTTCTTTGTTGGCCTTGACGCCTTTGAGCAGGTATTTGACGAAGGCGTGGATAGCGTTGGTCAAATACTGCATGGAGTGGAAGAGGTTGAAGGCCATGACCGGTTCCATGACGTTCAATTCGAACTGGCCGTTTTCGACGCCCAGGCTGATGGCCATGTCGTTGCCGATGATTTGGTAGCACGTCTGGTCGAGGACTTCAGCCATGACCGGATTGACTTTGCCCGGCATGATGGAAGAACCGGGCTGACGGGCCGGCAACTTCAATTCGTTGAGGCCGCAGCGCGGACCGGAAGCCATGAGGCGGAAGTCATTGGCCATCTTGATGAGCATGAGTGCCGTAGCTTTCATATTGCCCGATACTTCGGCAAAGATATCCGTGTTATTGGTCATATCGATGAGGTTGCGGGCCGTGACGAAGATATCACCGGTCAGCATGGAAAGTTTCGTGGCGACGGCTTTGATGTAATCCGGTTCGGCGTTGAGGCCCGTGCCGACGGCCGTGCCGCCCATGTTGATGACGTGGACGCCTTCGAGGGACCGGGAAATGCGTTTGCGGCCGCGGGCGACAGCCGAAGCATAGGCGCCCATTTCCTGGCCGAGCGTAATGGGAACGGCATCCTGCAAGTGGGTACGGCCCATCTTGATGACATCTTTGAATTCATCGGCTTTGACATCCAGTTCCGTTTCCAGTTCCTTCAGTGCTTCTGTCAGCTTCTTGCCTTTCATGCTCAGGCAGACTTTGATGCTCGTCGGGAAGACGTCGTTCGTCGACTGAGCCATGTTGGCGTGATTGTTCGGCGAGATGATGTCGTAACGGCCTTTTTCTTTGCCTATGATTTCTAAGGCCCGGTTGCACAATACTTCGTTCATGTTCATGTTAACGGAAGTACCGGCACCGCCCTGGATCGGATCAACAGGGAACTGGTCCAGCCACTGGCCGTCGATGATTTCACTGGCAGCCTGTACCAGGGCATTGCCGATTTTCTTGTCGAGCCGTCCCGTTTCCATGTTGGCGAGAGCAGCTGCTTTTTTGACAATGGCCATGGCCTGGATGAAGTCCGGATCCAGATGTTCACCTGTAATATGGAAGTTTTCCATAGCCCGCATGGTCTGTACGCCATAATAAACATTGTCCGGTACATTCATTTCACCTAAAAAGTCATGTTCTGTTCTCATAATATCCTCCCCAATACCCATCTTGCAATAGATGCATTAAATATTTTGTATACAGTATTCAAGTAATAATTACAGCGTTTCCGCTGCAATTAAATTCATACCCCTCCGGCGTCCCCACGCCGGTACATACAGAAAAGGCGCTGCTGAAATTGCTTTCAACAGCGCCTTTGCCGTACGTACTATGAATTTACTTATATCATAGTGCATGAACTGGCAGATGTCAATATTTATTCCACCACTTTATGTTTTATTTAGACTTCTTACAGCCTTAGGCTTCTTCGATGGCCCCAGCCGGACAGGAGTTCATGGCTTCCTGAGCAGCATCGTTGTTAGCTTCCGTCGATTCAGCATAGGCTTCAGCCATACCCGTATCATCGTTCATACGGAACACTTCCGGGCAAGTCCCAGCACACATACCACAGGCAATACACGTATCGTTTACTTTATATTTCATAATGAGTCACTCCTTTGTCCGGACCTTCTATCCGGAAAACTTAGTCCAGTAAGTCATTCCTTACTGTGCCTATAGTATACCCTGTTTTCGGCCAAAGGGTCGTTGTATTTACAACACTTTAGCAAATTAGCGATACGATGCCTGATAAATAGCAACGCAGTCTTCTTCACTCATGGGCATGCGGTCGGCCATGAATAATCCCGCCATGGCCGTCTTGGCATTATGGGCCATTTTATGGAATTCATCGGGACTGATGCCGTAGTCGGACATCTTGAGGTTGGCGACGCCGCATTTTTCCTGCAATTCTTTCAGGGCGTCGAGGAAGTCTTCCGGTTTGGCCGCATCGGGACGACCCATGTGGCGGGCCAGGATGATGAAGCGGTCGTCACAGACGTGGATGTCGATCATGTGCGAGAAATAAGCCAGGCTGATCATAATCAGGCCGGCGCCGTGGGGCAAGGCCTGGTGATAGGCGCTGAGGGCATGTTCCAGCGAGTGTTCACTCATGTTGGAGCTGAGGCACATTTCCAAGCCGCCGAGATAGTTGCCGAAAGCCACGCGTTCCCGGGCCTTCATGTCGATGCCATTCTGGACGGCTGTCGGCAAGTAGGCGCTGATCTGGGAGATGGCTTCCAAGGCGACCATTTCGCTCATGAGATTGGCCTTATTGGCCAGATAGCCTTCGATATTGTGGAACAAGGCATCGAAACCCTGGTAGGCCGTGAACTTCGGTGGTACCGTCGCCATGAGTTCCGGGTCGATGATGGCCAGGACCGGGAAGAGGGATGGTCCTTTGACGGGCGTCTTTTCATTCGTGTCTTCATTGGTGATGACGCCGCCGGCATCGGTTTCCGAGCCGGTCCCGGCCGTCGTCGTAATGGCGACGATAGGCAGGGGCTTGATGGCAATGGGTTTGCCCCTGCCCGTGCCCTGGGTGATGTAGTCCCACAAATCGCCGTCATTGGTGGCGACGACGGCAATCCCCTTGGCTGCATCGATGCAGCTGCCGCCGCCTAAGGCGACGATGAAGTCACACTGATTTTCTCTGGCCATGGCGCCGCCGCGCATGACAGTCGATTTCAAGGGATTGGCTTCGACCTGGTCGAAGAGGACCGTTTCGACGCCGGCTGTATGCAGTTCCTTTTCCGTCCGGTCCAAATAGCCATTGACTTTCGTCGATTTCCCGTTGGAAATGACCAGCAGGGCTTTCTTGCCGGGAAGGGCCTGTTCATGCAAATGATTGAGCTGACCGGCACCAAATAACGCTTTCGTAGGGACAAACATCTGAAAAGACACGATAACACCACTCCTATACTGGGAATAAAAAAGAGTCTTATCCACTTGCGGGTAAGACTCCATTGTCATGAATAAATTTAATTTACAAGCCGATTATACTATAATATTTTATTTTTATCAACTTACTATTTTATATTTTAATTTTTCTTTGGCTGTAAGGAAATTTCCGTTACGCCATAGCCAGCATTGACAACGGTTTTTAACAACGTGTCATCACTCACGGAATCAGCGACGACGACTTCTGCCTGGCCGCGCATCAAGTCGACTTTGACCTTGCCCACGCCGTCGACGGCTTTAAGGGCTTCGGTCACGTGCTTAGAGCAGTTCTGGCAGACCATGCCGGTAATGTAGATATATTTTTTCGTCCCCTGAATATCATCGTGATGGAAGAGATTGCTGAAAAATCCCATAAGTCACGCCCCCTCTGTTTCATTTTATTATGAATTCTCATCATCAATATTATAGCGTATCTTACCGATATTGCAAGATTGGTGATAAAGGATACTGTATACACAAATCTATATTTATAAAACATATTGACGATACTCACTGTATCATAGTACACTGTATTTAACAAAAAGTTTATACAATTTAACTTTTTCATTGTTTTTATTAAAAAAGGGGAGTGTGTTTTATGTCGTTTTTCCATACGAAATCCGTTGCCCAGCTTCAGAGCGATGCAGAAAACTCAAAGCTGAGCAAAAACCTCAGCGTCTTTGACCTGACATTCCTCGGCGTCGGTGGTATCATCGGGGCCGGTGTCTTCGTCCTGACCGGGATTGCCGCCGCCCGCTATGCCGGCCCGGGCGTAGCCTTATCCTTTGTCATTGCCGGTATCCTCTGTATCCTCGTCGGCCTGACGTACAGTGAATTTTCCTCCTTCATCCCGGCTTCGGGCAGTGTCTATTCCTACACCTTTGCCTCCCTCGGCGAAGGCATGGCCTTCCTCTGCGGCTGGTCCCTGCTCCTGGCCTATACGGTCACAGCCAGTGCCGTCGCTGTCGGTTTCTCAGGCTACCTGTCGGGGATGACGGCCTCTTTAGGGCTGGTAATCCCGGATTATCTCCTCAAAACGCCGGCTGAAGGCGGCCTGGTCAATCTGCCGTCTATCATTATTATCCTTTTATTGTGCTTAGTCCTCATCCGCGGTACCAAACAGAGTGCGAAACTCAATTTTGCCCTTATCCTCGTCGCTTTAGCGGCTATCATCGCCTTCGTCGTCATCGCAGCGCCTCACGCCCAGGCAGCTAATTTATCGCCCTTCACGCCCTTCGGCGTCCGCGGCGTCTGCAGCGGGGCGGCTATCGTCTTCTTCTCGTACATGGGCTTCGACGCCGTCGCAACGTCAGCCGAAGAATGTAAGCGCCCGTCACGTGACCTGCCAATCGGCATCATCGCCTCCATCGTCATCTGTATGACCTTGTACATTGCCGTATCCCTGTCGCTGACAGCTGCCATCAATTACACCCAGCTCGACACGCCGGAACCGGTCGCCTATGCCCTGCGTCTCCTCGGCTGGCCCGGCATGGCTAACCTCATCGCCATTGGCGTCCTAGCCGGTATCATCACGACGCTCATCGTTTACCTCTTCGGTCAGTCCCGCGTCTTCTTCGCCGTATCCCGCGACGGCATGCTGCCGCAGAAGCTCTGCAAGATCCATCCGACCTTCCACACACCGTATTTGATCACCATTTGGGGCTCCATCCTCATCGCCGTCATTTCCGGCTTCGTCCCGCTCATGCACATCGTCGAATTGTCCAATACAGGGACCTTGGCCGTCTTCCTGGTCAACTTCATCGGCATCGTCGTCATGCGCCGCAAACACCCGGAAATCCCGCGGAAATTCCATTGCCCCCTGCTCTACCTCATCGCTCCCGTCGGCATCATCGTCTGCTTCTACCTTATTTATGAACTGTCGACACTGACCCATATCCTGTTCGCAGGCTGGATTCTCTTAGGCCTCATCGTCTACTACGCCTACAGCCGTAAACACAGCATTGTAAGAGAATAAAGGGAAGTGAAAAAGGAGCTGTCGCATCGCGGCAGCTCCTTTTTGAGTGGCTAGTGGCTAGTTGTTAGTGGCTGGTTTTAAATTTAAAGCTATTACATCAAACATCATACCATTTCCATCGCCTGTATGCGATATCGTAGGGGACGTCCTGATAAGGCGTCCCGTTGTGGGAATTCCGTAAAATGCTATCCGGAGAAAACACTATTCGCAGACCGCCGGTCGCAGGTCGCAGTCAGCAGGCGGTCCATCGGACCGCTTTCGTAGGGGACGTCCTGTCAAGGCGTCCCGCTACGCGCTGAGGGTTTCCCGAAGCGTCGTTGTCAGTTTGAGTCTGTCGCGGCGGAACGCCGCATCTGAATCCGAGAAAAAAGCCGTGGCTCGTGGTTCGTGGCTCGTAAAACCATGGCCTCATGGACCTGTTATGTA
>OGGM01000383.1_pt1 | contig 34585 bp, 25 predicted proteins | sample 1571251 | NCBI WGS metagenome assembly OGGM01 (sample SAMEA2582076, study PRJEB24529) | metagenome | biome: Human gut stool | place: China | collected 2011 | reverse complement strand
GACCAGAGTATAGAGGAAAATAGATTTTTCATTCTCACCACGCTCACAAAGTCGTATTGAACTCATCTTTAAGCATCAAAATAACTGAATTGATGGCTTCCCGTTGTGACAACTTATTACAATCCAAGTAGCCACACTGAACCCATGACTTTTCATAAGCTGCAGGATTATACCCATCAATAACATTTCCAACCTCCATCGATTGCTGGCCGGCACTGTCCCAGCAACTATACAATTTTCCAGAGGATGTCAAGACTACCCCTTCTGGCTGGTATCCTAATTCAGACCTTGGGGTTCGACATGTTGAACAATAGCCACTATGCCCAGGGCGAGATACTTTGAAACCTTTCTTCACTGCAACCCTATACGCATTAACATATTTATCAATATATTCATTCGACTCCTTAATAGAATCATGATACATATTTGTATTGTCAATAAGTGCGAAATAAATCGACATGTTATTAGGATGACCAAGATTTATATACAGGTCATCAAGAAGACTCTCTATAGAATTAATGCTCACACTAGTTACATTAACCCTAATACTTACATAAAATCCTTCTTGTAAGAGCAGGAGAATTGAATCAATAATCTTCCGATAACTCCCCCATCCCGACTTAGTTTTTCTGTACATATTATGCACATCTTCAGCTCCATCTATTGTAATCTGAATGGTATAACAATCTATAATTTTCAAATACTTTATATTTTCTTCATTGACTAGCACACCATTAGTTACCAGAAAACTTCCATTAACCGGCATAAACTTGGTAAGGCATCGGTGAAAATCAAGAATATCTTTTATATACAAAAGAGGCTCACCACCCAAGTAAGTCACAGAAAATTCAGACTTTCCCATATCCCTGGCATACCCAGCAAGAAATCTCGCCATCTGTTCTGTGGTAATTGCCTTATCTCGTTTATTTTGGGGACGGAGTCCACTAGAATCTACCTGATAGCAATATGAGCAAGTCAAATTACAGGCAAAACCTGGATGATACGTTACCGAAAGCGCATCATCAGAATCTTTTTTTAGCTGGCTCACAGATAATAATCTATCCAGCACCCATGGGCGCAAACACGTCCCACCATTAGCAGTAACTAACAAACGAGGCACAATAAAATAATTACCCTTATACTCCACAAGGGAAATCCTATTTCCTCTTTTAGCCCACACTTCACCCATGACCGACAACTCCTTTGTATCTTTCAGAAGCGTAGCCCTGCCTCCACCCATCAGAGTAAGCACACGCTACAGCAGGTGGAAGCAGGGATACTTCACTTTCTACAGCGGCCTCTGTCCCGGATGCGGCATACGACCACCGCAATGATCAGCGCAACGACCGCCGCCCGCCGGAACAATTTCAATGCCGAACAGATTGCACATGAACTTAACCATGAGAACTCCTCGATGAGCAGTTAATGAAGCACGGCTGTACTTCATTACCTAACTCTACTCTTCAATGAAATTTAAAACACACATATTTGCGCGTGTCCAAGAATATTAAGCAGACATATCTGTGATAGTGCCGGACACCCAAGAGTCAACCGACACCTCTACCGGCAACACTCCCCCAGCCCCCTTCGTCACAGTCGGTCATATTAAGTTCATATTTCGCCCCAATGTCATGTCCAGAAATATTAGGACATCAACCGCCGCACATCTTGCACGCCCTCGGGGACGGTGGGTAGAGTGAAGGCGTTATCTATCAAGAGCGACCGAGAGATCTGGCTCGTAGACGTCGCAGCAACCTCGCCAGTATCCCCACCGTCACGGTGCAGGGTACGGACAAGGTGCTCCCGCCAGGACCGATAGAGAAGAATACCCTTCGGCACCCCACGATGAGCCGTACCAGCAAACCGGTACAGCACATCCCGCAGAAGAATTCACGCACCCCGCCGGTGCGTATCTATCGGGTGAACACGAAGGATGGTTATGACGACAGTTCACCCGGCTCTTTCTTTTGAGCTGTTCCCTCCGCGCTCACACGCGAGCTGCGAGTCGCTACTGCACACCATTGCGGAGCTTGAGGGCACCAACCCCGACTACGTGTCGGTCACCTACGCCGGTGACGCGAAGCGCCGCCAGAAGACCCTGGCGCTGCTCGACCACCTGGTACACGAAACCTCCCTCACCCCGCTGGCTCACCTGATTTGTGCGGGCCATTCGGTGCACGAGCTGGAGCGTGCAGTCCGCCTGATTCTGGGTCTGGGCGTGCGCGGCTTCCTGGCTCTTCGCGGTGACATTCAGGAGGGTCAGGTTTCTGAGCTTCCTTTCGCCCGCTACCTGGTGGAGCTGATTCGCCGCGTTGAGCGTGAAGATTTCGCTCACCTGGCGGCTGGCAAGGTGTCGATTGGTGTGGCGGCGTACCCGCAGAAGCACCCCGAGTCCGCATCCCTGCTGCAGGACATTGAGATTCTGCTGTCCAAGCAGCGTGCCGGCGCGGATTTCGCGATCACTCAGGTGTTCTTTGAGGATGAGCGCTACAGCACCCTGGTCGACTCGGCACGCCTGGCGGGCGTGGACATTCCGATTATTCCGGGCATCATGCCGGTGACCTCCCTGAAGCGCCTACGGAACCTCTGCCAGATGGCGGGCATGGAGGTCCCGACGGATCTTGCGTACCGCCTTGAGACGGCAACCAGTGACGCTGAGCTGCACCGCATCGGTGTTGAGTACGCGTTGAACCAGTGCCGCACCGTGATGGATGCGGGCGCACCGGGTCTGCACTTCTTCACTTTCAACGAGCATGCGGCGGTTCTGGACGTTCTGGATCAGCTGGATTTGCCGCGGTACAGCAACCGTTTCTCTCAGCCGCTGAGCGAACTGGAATACGCCTAAACCCACCCATAACGCTCCTTGTCGGATGCGTTTCCACTTTTCTCCCCCACAAATATTCCGGGAGTTACGACCTCCGTTTCACCGCCCGCCGCTGGGTGGTGAAACACCGGAGCTGACTCCCACATCTATCCCCAGTAAAGGAAAAAATATTATGTCGAACACCGCATTCCCCGCCGCAACCATTGTTGGTTACCCCCGCGTGGGCCGCTTCCGTGAGCTGAAGAAGGCTCAGGAGGCTTTCTGGAAGGGCAAGGCAACCCTGCAGGAGCTGCAGGACACCGCCGCTGACGTACAGCGCACCTACTTCGAGCGCGTGACCGCTGCCGGTCTGAAGGCTGACAACTACTCGATTCCGGCGACCTTCTCCTACTACGACCAGGTGCTTGATGTGGTTCGCCTGTTCACCCTGGTTCCCGAGCGTCTGGCTGAGGCTAAGGACGCACGCGGTCTGCTGGATCTGCCCGGCTACTTCGCACTGGCGCGCGGTACCGAGACCCTGCCTCCTCTGGAGATGACTAAGTGGTTCGACACCAACTACCACTACCTGGTGCCCGAGATTGGTGCCGGCACCGAGATTAAGCTGAACCTTGAGGCTATTGACGAGCAGCTCGAGGTCGCAAAGCAGGCTGGCGTGAAGGTCCGCCCGCAGATTGTTGGCCCGCTGACCCTGCTGCTGGGCGCTAAGGCTGAGCAGGGTTCCGCTGAGGACTTCTCCCCCGTCGACCGTCTGGACGAGTTCGTTGCCGCATACGCTCAGGTGCTGGAGCAGCTGGCTGAGCGCGGTGTTGAGTGGGTTCAGCTGGATGAGCCGGGTCTGACCGTGGACCGTGCCGACAACGCGAAGGTCGCTGAGCTTGCTGAGCGCACCTACCGTGCCCTGGCTGCTGGCGAGAAGCGCCCGCAGATTCTGGTGACCAGCCCCTACGGTTCCCTGCGTGAGAACCTGCCGGCGCTGCTGGGTACCGGTATTGAGGCTCTGCACCTTGACCTGGTGCACGGCGTGTACTCGAAGGCTGAGCTGGAGTCTGTTTCTGCCGCTGGTGTGCACCTGGTTGCCGGTGTTGTGAACGGCCGTAACGTGTGGCGTGCCGATGTTCGCGCGGCTCTGAAGACTCTGGAGGCGCTGCCCGGCGCATCCGAGGGTGCCGTGTCGGTTTCCTCCTCGACCTCCCTGCAGCACGTGCCGCACGACCTGGCTCTGGAAGACCCCGCCGAGGTTCCCGTGGACGGCCTGGCATTCGCTGACCAGAAGGTCGCTGAGATTGCTCTGCTGGCTCGTGGCCTGGCTGAGGGTGAGGCTGCTGTTGAGCCGGAGCTGAAGGCTGCTGATGAGGCGCTGGCTCGCTTCGCTGCTGACCCGCGTAAGCACAACGACGAGATTCGTGCCCGCGCCGCAGCTGTGACCGCCGAGGACTTCGACCGCCCGACCATTGATGTTCGCCGCGCGGCTCAGGCTGACCTGAACCTGCCGAAGCTGCCGACCACCACCATTGGTTCCTTCCCGCAGACCGCTGAGATTCGCCGCCACCGTGCGGAGGCTCGTGCGGGCAAGATTTCCGCTGAGGAGCTGAACGGCTTCCTGCGTGACGAGATTGCCTCGGTCATCGCGCTGCAGGAGGAGCTGGACCTGGACGTACTGGTTCACGGTGAGGCTGAGCGTAACGACATGGTTCAGTACTTCGCTGAGAACTTCGACGGCTTCGCAACCACCCGCCACGGCTGGGTTCAGTCCTACGGTTCGCGTTGCACCCGCCCCTCGATCCTGTTCGGTGACGTGAAGCGTCACGGTGAGGGTCTGCGCGGTGAGGCGTTCACCGTTCCGTGGAGCTCCCACGCACAGTCGCTGAGCGAGAAGCCGGTCAAGGGCATGCTCACCGGCCCGGTGACGATTCTGGCGTGGTCCTTCGTGCGTGACGACCAGCCGCGCCGCGAGACCGCTAACCAGGTGGCTCTGGCACTGGCCGACGAGATTGCCGACCTGGAGCAGGCGGGCATCCGCATCATTCAGGTGGACGAGCCGGCTCTGCGTGAGCTGCTGCCCCTGCGCCGCGATGAGCAGCCGCAGTACCTGGACTGGTCGGTGAACTCCTTCCGCCTGGCAACCAGCGCGGTGAAGGATTCCACTCAGATTCACACCCACCTGTGCTACTCGGAGTTCAACGAGATTATCGACTCGATTAACGCTCTGAACGCTGACGTAACCAGCATCGAGGCCGCTCGTTCGCACATGGAGCTGCTGGCTGACATTCCGGAGAGCTTCGTTTCCGGTCTGGGCCCGGGCGTGTGGGACATCCACTCCCCGCGTGTTCCTTCGCAGGATGAGATTGAGTCCCTGCTGAAGGCTGCGATTGGTTACGGCACCATTGCTGACCTGTGGGTGAACCCTGACTGTGGTCTGAAGACTCGTGATTACGAGGAGACCAAGCAGTCTCTGCGTCACCTGGTGGATGCCACCAAGGCGATTCGCGCGTCCCTCTAGGAGGCGCCTATTGGTTCCGCTGCCTGCTGCGGGTTGACCGGATGATGGTTTGCTCGCGGTAACCTGCGGCAGGTGGCGGTTGTTCGGCTTCGTGCCGGTATGCGTACCGACTGTATGCCGAGCTTTTGGGGATAGATAACGGGCCCGCCCGCACGGATTCTTCTGCACCGTGCGGGCGGGTTTTCTGCATCCTTGGAGGGGCTACCACCTTCTCTGCCACCCGCGTAGCCCGCTGAGAAGCACCTGTGCCGGTGAGCTACCATCCGGCGCGGTGCCGGGCATCCTGTGGCTTGCGGGCGTAAGAACATAGAATGGAACCATGACTACTAACTCTGGAATCACTAAAGAATGGGTGGATGAAACCGTCAAGCCGGGCGACGATTTCTTCCGCCACGTCAACGGTAAGTGGCTTGCTACCCACGAAATCCCGGCGGATCGCCCCAAGGACGGCGGCCTGTACACCCTCCGCGATAACGCAGAGAAGCACGTGCGTGAGCTGGTGGAGAAGATCGCGAAGGAGCAGCCGGAGTCCCGTATTGGCGCGCTGTACAACTCCTTCATGGATGTTGAGAAGATTGAGGCGGACGGCCTGGAGCCGCTGCTGAAGGAAATCGCCCCGATCCTGAACTCGGCAACCCCCTCCCACCTGGCTGTGACCCTGGCGTTGCTGTCTCGTGCGGGTCTGCCGCAGCTGTTCGCCTGGTACACCAGCAACGATCCGAAGGACCCGAAGAATTACACGTTCTTCCTGTACCAGTCGGGTCTGGGTCTGCCGGATGAATCCTACTACCGTGAAGAGAAGCACGAGGCTGCATGCGCGGCGTATGTTGAGCATATTGCCCGTATGTTTGAGCTGACCGGTCTGGCTGAGGGCTTCGGCCTGACCCCGGAGCAGGCGGCTCAGCTGGTGTTCACTCACGAGTCTGAGCTGGCTCGCCTGCACTGGAACGTCGTGGAGAACCGCGACGCTGAGGCGACCTACAACCCGTACCAGGCGACCGAGCTGGACGAGAAGTTCCCCGGCTTCCCGTTCTCCCAGTGGCTGCTGGCGCTCGGTGCCGACCCGGAGACCCTGGGTCAGGTTATTGTGGCTCAGCCGTCCTTCTTTGAGGGTGCGGCTAAGCTGTTCACATCCATCCCGCTGATGAGCTGGAAGCTGTGGGCTGTGTGGACTGTTCTGCGTTCGCGTGCGCCGTTCATGTACGACGAGCTGGTTCAGGAGAGCTTCAACTTCTACGGCAAGACCCTCTCGGGCACCCAGCAGATTCGTGAGCGCTGGAAGCGCGGCGTGGGCGCTGTCGAGAAGGCTCTGGGTGAGGAGATTGGTCAGGAGTACGTGGCCGTGCACTTCCCGCCCTCGCACAAGGAGAAGATGCTGGTTCTGGTCGGCAACCTCCTGGAGGCGTACCGCGAGTCTATTGAGTCGCTGGACTGGATGACTGAGGCAACCCGCGAGAAGGCGCTGGAGAAGCTGTCGAAGTTCGTCACCAAGATCGGTTACCCCGATAAGTGGCGTGACTTCTCCGCGCTGGAGCTGGTGCCCGGTGACCTGTTTGAGAACCTGCGCCGTACTGGTGCGTTTGATGCTGACTGGCTGATTGCCCGTAAGGGTCAGCCGGTGGATAAGTCGGAGTGGCTGATGACTCCGCAGACCGTGAACGCGTACTACATGCCGCCGGCGAATGAGATTGTTTTCCCGGCAGCGATTCTGCAGCCGCCGTACTTCAACCCGGATGCTGACGATGCGGCGAACTACGGCAATATCGGCATGATTATTGGCCACGAGATTGGTCACGGTTTTGACGATCAGGGTTCCCGCTATGACGGCGACGGCAAGCTGGAGAGCTGGTGGACTGAGGAGGATTACGCGAAGTTCAAGGAGCGTACCGCAGCGCTGGTGGAGCAGTACAACGCGTACGTTCCGGTGGGTCTGGATCCGAAGTTCCACGTGAACGGTGAGCTGACTCTGGGTGAGAACATTGGCGACCTGTCCGGCATGTCGATTGCGTTGAAGGCGTACCGTCTGGCTTTGAAGAAGCAGGGCATTGAGTCGCTGGATGACGCACCGGTGATTGACGGTATGACCGGTATTCAGCGTTTCTTCTTCTCGAATGCTCGCGGCTGGTGCACGAAGTCCCGCCCGCAGCATGCTGAGGTGATGATTTCGGTGGATCCGCATTCGCCGGATGAGTTCCGTGTGAACGGTGTGGTGCGCAATATTGATGAGTTCTATGAGGCGTTTGGTGTCTCTGAGGGCGATGCACTGTACCTGGCTCCGGAGGAGCGCGTGCGCATCTGGTAGCACCCCGATAAGGGTATATGCTTTATTGCGTATATAAGTGAGGCGCCCACCTCGTGGTTTCTAGCCACGGGGCGGGCGCCTTTTAGGTGTAGAAGCTACACGCTTCTAGACTGAACCTTTTAGGAAGCAGAAGCCGATGCAGAAGCTACTGCAGAAGCCGAGGACGAAGAGGAAGAAGCACGCATACCGGTCAGCTTCCATGCGCCGTTCTCGTACACGCCGTGCAGGGTGCGCTCGACCTCGTCCTTACGATCCGATTCAGAGGGAGCTTCCTGCACACGGTCCTTGCTTGCAATGAACTCGCCGGGATCCATGGTCAGGCGGATATCCCAGTTGTAGGTGTCACCCTCACGTTCGGGCTGCGCGGAAAGCATGGTGATGGTGACGGTCGCGTCGTGCATCCAGGCTTCACCCTTGACCAGCTTCTCGCCAAGGGTGCCACTTGCCGGCTCAATCATGCTCTTCAGCTCGGACTTGTCGAGCGCGCATTCACGCAGCGGCTCGGTCTTACCGGTACGCATGTAGTATTCCATGGCTGCGCCAAAGAACGCGATGGACTGGTACAGGCCCTCCACGCTGTTCTCGTTAGCGACGGCGGGCTTGACCGGCACGGGGGCGTTCTTGGACGGCTCGGTACGGGTTGCGGGCTGGTAGTCAGCAGGCTTGGAGGTGTAACCGTCCAGGACTGCAACACCGGAGTAGTCGCTACGTGCGGTCTTAGATGCAGTTGCGGAAGCAGATGCGCTACCGGATGCAGATGCAGAGCCACTGGAAGCCTGGGACTGCGAACCGCATGCAGCCAGGAGGGTTGCGCCACCGGCAGCAACAAACAGGCCGAGTGCGGATCGGCGGGTTACGTTCTTCATTTTTTCTCTCTATCTGTGGTGTGGTTCCGCACCGTGGTGCGGGTGATGCCTGGGGCATCTAACGGGAAGACGGCACTACACGAATGTAGCGCCGTCTTCCAGTATATGTTTTTACAGCTGTATTTCTTTAGCCGCCGTAATAGTAGTAGTGGCTGTAGGAGCTGCCGTAGTAGTCGCTGATGACGACGCGGCCGCGGCGGCCGTAACGGTTGGAGTAGTAGCCGTTATAGGGGGTGCGGCGCACGGTCGGGCGGTAGGTGTTTGCCTGTGCGGGGGTGAGCAGCGCGCCGAGGGCGGTTGCTGCGCCTGCGCCTGCGGCGGCGAGTGCTGCGCGGCGGGTGAGGCGTGCGGGCTTCTTGGTGGCCATGATGTGCCTTTCGGGGTCGGTGTTTCTGTGAAGTGACATGGTGCGTGCACGGTGTGCGGCTGTGCATTGACCATTTCTTATTGTAAGCCTCAACGTTAATGTTTTTACGTGTAGAGTACACCTTCTAGTTGAGGCTTAAATCATGCGGGCTAGTCCACGTTTTTCCGGCAGAAAAATTGCAGAAATATTGGTTGAGAAACACGCCGTGCACGGGCTAAATATGGGCTGAACCGCGGGCTACATGTCCACTTCGGCGAGGCCAGTGATTTCCTTGTCCTTAATGTGCGGGATGGTGGAGCCCCAGTTCATCCACGCCTTAACCTGGGCGGCTTCTTCGGGGTTGTTCATGTCTGGCCAGCGGTCGTATTCCATCTTGAATCGGGTCATTGCGAGGAGGGGGTAGCCCTCATAGATGGGCCCGAAACGCGCAATGCGCTTACCCGATTTCGTGTCGAAGGAGACGGAGTCTGAAATTTCACTGTCGGAACTCTGCGTATACGTGACCTTATCGATCGCGTTGAGCGGGTAGAAGGTTTTATTGTCGTGCCCGTTGTCCTCTTCGAATCCTTCCGGCGAGATTTTAGTGTAAGAACCAGCGGTTTCGTTAAAGACATATAGAAGAAAACACGTGAAGAGGAAAGCTCCGACATCATATAGAAAATGGAATCCTATATCGCCCAGCAGATGCACCATAAACATCAGAGCAGGGGTCATGGGAAGCGCGACGGCAAGCACAATTATTTCGGAGCGGTCGCTTCGAGTAATGTAAATGTTTTTGGCGTACAGCTTCTTGTCTCGGCGTCGGTTGATTTCGTAGACAATGATGGACCGGACCATCTTGTACATCTGTAGGACATTTACTACGCCCCAGAGGGCAATCATGGTGTAGTTCATCATCATGGTGGTCAACTACCCTTTCTATCTATCGGTGACCTGCAGCTTTCCAGCAACGGTGCGGAGAGTGCAGGTTCGTTCTCAGAGTAGCCGAGGAAATCGGGTGGTTAGGCACGGATTCGGACAATCTGCGAAGTGGTTGCCGAGTCTTCATCTGACCCTTGCACACAGTTAACCTTCTGGTCAGATACCGTGCGATAGGCTAAGAATGTGCCCGCCACCACCGGAGCGGGAACGATTCACCAACCACCACACAAGGACGTACACACCATGAGCACAACCGAAGTAAGCAGCGAAGCGCAAAAGGCAACGAAAGCCTAGAAACCCAGCACAGAGTAACAGCCCGCAGCTCAGAAAGAAGGTGAAGAGCAATGAAGAAAAACTCCCCGAGGAAAAAGAACGTTTCAAAGAAAAGGAACACCTCAAAGAAAAAGAGTTACCCAGAGGTAAATTACATTGCCGAAACTGGGGCTATAAAGAAGACCAACAAAAAGAGATACACCAAGAAAAAGAAGAATAAAGTCGACTTCAAAGAGTATCTTCGCAAAATAGCAAAAGATATTTGGCGTAACCGTGAAGTCATCATAACCGCAGCAGTCATTCTAGGGGTCTTTGCGTCCATACATTTCATGACTCACTACAACCCGGGCAATGAATCCGCTATCTGCACTGTCACCTCCGTCGAAATCATTGAGCATGAGGATCCCTACTCAATCTCCGGCGAATTCGAAACGGAAGAGTGCGGAATCATCACAATGTGGCACGCTCCCGATGGAGAACGTATCTACCCCTACCTCCAAAACTTTGAGACGGGCAAGAAATATAGGGCGTACAAGTCCTTCGATTCCCGCAACGATGAATTCGACTTCACTGTCATCCGCTTTGAAGAGATCAAAGAATAACCCCACCCCCACAGAAAGGAATCCACCATGGACATTATCGGTGACTTTATCATCGGCTTTTTTGGAGAGGCTCTCGCATCCTCACCGACCCTGCAGCGAGTATTTCTGTGGATTCTTTTCTCTATATCCATTCTTCTCATGCTTGTCCCCGTCGTGACGAGTGAATACGCGTGGAGCATCCTATCCATCTCGATAATGCTATTTTCTGTCGTGACGATTGACGGCACGCATGAGCACGGTGTGAAAAACACCAAGAATGGCGGCGCGTACCATTACTTTCTGCTGACGGTGGGCACGCTCTGCGTTACCGCGATTGTTCTGCTCGCTACTCTCTCCCTGGCGGGTGTCCCGCCGGTTGCTTTCACCCCGCAGGCGGACGGCATCAATTTTGCGCCCTGGTATGTGGCGGCGTCCGCGCTGGTTCTGCTGCTGTTCTTCTACAATGCCGCGCAGCCGAGCGACGAGATCCCTAACTTGCGCCGTATGGAGCGCATCAACCGGTATGTGCGCGCGGTGGTGCTGGGTGTGAGTGCCCTGATGGTGTTCTTCTGCCTGGTTATTCCGGTGGCTTCGTTCGCTACCGCCGGTTATGAGCCTGTGGGTGTTTCGGTGGTGCTGTGCCTGGTGCCGGTCTTCCTGATTTTTGTGCGCCGCGCCCTGTTCAAGCTGTGGGCGTCGACCTTTGAGGAGGGTACTGCCGGGTATGGTGTGTTGCGTGGCTTCTGCGTCGCTCTGGTGGGTTTGGGTGGATGTTTGGCGGCGGTTCGTCTTGCCGCTGATGTTGTGCAGTACGGTAGCGGGTTGTCGCTGGTGTACGTGGTGCCGGTGATCGCCTCGTACCTGCTGGTGAAGAAGTACGTGACCGTGGGTATCGCAATCCCTGAGAAGGAAGAGGACGAAGAGGAGCCGGAGGCTGAACCTGCAGCTAGCTAAGCCGTGGAACCCCGTGGGCTGAGGAGCCTTATGCGCCAAAGCGTGCGGTCTAGGATGATTCGCACACCGGGGTATCCTTGGGGAAGGTACGCCACCTGCAGGTGGCGTGCTTCCGGATATTCACCAACCACACGAAACGAGAACCCATCATGCGTAATTTCTTGATTATCTTCTGGGTCGTTGATGTGTTTGGTGCTCCCGTGGTGACGGTCGAGTCTTATGATCGTTTGGGTCGTCTGGTTCGTCAGCGCCGTGAGTTTGGTGCCCAGATTCCGGAGTCTTTCCGTACCGCGTACATGGACGAGACTGGCGGCTATGAGCTGTCCTACGCTTACGATGCTGATGGTCTGCGTACTGAGTTTGTGCACCCTCTGGGTTCGAGCGCTTATGCGTATGATGCTGCAGGCCGCATGGTCAAGCAGACCGACATCACCGCGTACCGTCTGGATGGAACCGCCGTTACCTCTGAGTCTCGTGTGGAGTCTTCCTTCGAGTACAACGCGGTAGATGCGCTGGTGCGTGCGCAGGTGTCTGACCTGGCGGGTACTTGGGTTCGCGAGTTTGGTTACCGTGGCGCGCACATGATTTCTGTGACCGAGCAGCCCTCTGAGGCAGACTCGGCTGTGGCAGACTCTTCTGAGGCTCTGCACACTGAGATTATTCGTGATGATTTTGGCCGTATTAGCGGCGTGGATTCGCCCGCTGGCCTGGTCATGTACACCTACACTGACGCACAGATGCTCTCTTCTGCCGTTCGCGGTACCGAGACTCTGCGTTGGACCTACGATGCTGCTGGCGCGCTGGTGCGTGTTGAGTACTTTGATAGCGCCCAGCCTCAGAATGCTTGGGTGAAGGTGCTGGTCACTGATGAGGGTGCCCGCGTTCGTGCAGTATGCGTCTACGGCGTGCAGGATGAGGCGAAGGCCGACTCCCAGTCGGCTGAGTTTGCCTCTGCTGTTGAGGATGCTCAGGCGTGGCTTCCGCAGTGCCCGGAGTCTGTGGAACTTGAGGGCGTCACTTTGGTGCCGGTTTCGACGAGCGTGTTCTCTTATGACGGTAATGATTCGCGTCTTTTGCAGGTTTCTTCGGATGGTTCTGGCTCGTCCCTAACCTATGGTGCGGCTGGGTTTGTGAACTCGGTGGCGTCATGGGGTTCTGCTGACGATTCTGCTGTGTCCTTCTCGTTGCTGTGTGCTTCTACTGATGGTCGTGTGCTTGCCGCCGGTGGTGCGCCTGCTGGTGCACCTGAATTTGGCGTACCCTCAACCGGCGCTCGTACTAATGCTGGTTCTGTGGCTGGTTTTGATGCTTCGGTGATGCACCCGCTGGTGTGGGATGAGAATTCGTTTGTTCCGCGTGTGCTGGGTGTGGCTGGCTCGTCGATGCCTTCTGTGGGTTCGTTGGTTCCTGGTGCTGGTTCTGGTGCCGGTTTGCTGGATCCGTATGGTTGGGCTTCTTTGGGTGTTGCTGCGCCTGCTGTGCCTTCTGTGCAGGGTGCTCCTGCTTCTGGTGGTGTGCCTGTGTTGCCGGATTCGCTGGTTGGTGTTTCGGCGGCTTCGGGTGTGGTGCTGGGTTCTACTGGTTTTGAGGTGTTGGGTGCCCGCGTGGTGGATTCGCGTGTGGCTCGTTTTACTGCGCCTGATCCTTTGGTTGCGCCTGTGGGTGCTGGTTGGGGTGCTGATCCGTTCTCGTTGGTGGGTGGTAACCCGGTTTCTTTGGTGGATCCGTGGGGTTTGTCGCCGGTATCGGTGGAGGAGTTCGAGAAACAAAAGGCTGTTGCCGCCTCTGTAAGGAATGTCTTGGAGTACGTGGCTGGCGGTGCGATGGTTATTGCTGGTGCTGTGATTGGTGCTGTTGGTGCTGGTTTGGGTCCTCTGGGCGGTGCAGTACTTGGTGCCGCATCAGGTGCTTTAATGGGTGCTGGCATGTCAGTAATTGAGCAGAAAGTTAAGGGTGAGCCAGTAGATTGGTCAAAGGCTGGTATGGAAGCTGCTAAGGGAGCTGTCAGCGGTGCTGTCGCTGGTGCCGTTACCGGCGGTTTGGCTAGCTTGAAAAAAATTGCTGATACTGCATCAAAGATGACAAAGCTAGAGAAAGCTGCTGAAGCGGCTAAGGCTACTAGGAACGCCAAGAAGGCTGCTGAAGCAGGTGCTCTTGCGTCGAAATGGAATACGGTAAAGACTGCTGTAGCGACGCAAAGCAGGAACCTGGGTGCTGGTATGAAGGAATCAAAGCTTGCAGAAGATATGGTGAGAGAGACGCTGTCCGGTGGTGCTAATAACGTGACGGCATATTACCAGGATGATACTGTGAAGGATAAGAATTTGGCAGGTGCTGTCGGAATGTTTATTTCTGGTGCTGCAGCTTCTGCAGTTGGTGCCAATATTAGTGGATCTATTAAGAGCCGTATGCGGGTTTCGGGGTATAGTGGAGATATAGCTCGAGTGGGTGCCCGAGGTCGTGCTACGGATGTGGCATATGGTGCCATCGCGGATACGATCGGTGGTCTTGGTAAGAATTCACTTCAGTACTATACTGATAATACCCTCTTGGGTAAGCCTTTGGAAGAAAAAGAGTATCGGAAAAAACTCATTGTAGGCGCTATTAAAGATTCTTCAAAGTCTTCGATAAAGGGAACTGTGAAGATGGATGCAGATGTTGCTGGAAGATATCGAAATAGAATTGTTTATCCTATGTATCAGGCTGCAGAAGCGGCTCGGAATCCTGCAGGTGCGGTGGATAAATTACTTAGCAATATGTTTTTAAACAGTGTTGTTGTGAAAGCGATTAAATAATGTTCTCCTGGTTAAAAAAGAAGTTCAATCCAGAATTAAGATTTTTCATTAGTCTTGTTCTGGGCATGGGGTTATTGTTTACATATATACACTACACTGACCACTTCGAAGATAAAAATTGGTACGCCATATGTACCGTAAGCGTAGCTAAAATTGAAGCTATTGGAGGTCAGGCATCAAACTACACTGTATTCTCTCCCAGGGGTGTTTTTGAGACAAGTGAATGTGGTGTTGTTAAAATGTATGACGCTCCAGATGGCAAAACTATTCGGGAGTATGTTTCCCAAATTCAGGCGGGAAAGAAATATAAAATGTATAAAACATTAGATACAAGAAATGATACCGTGAATTTCAATACTATTCGCCTCGAGGAAATAAAAGAATAACCACCGTTCAGTCAATAAATAATCATATAGAGAAAGCCCCTGGGCTGAGAGATGACCTCTCAGCCCAGGGGCTTTCTGCGTACCAGCGGCGGCTCATTTAAGCGCCACCATTAGCGGGTGATAATCGCGAAGTCGCTGCTGGACAGGTTCGTGAAATTACCAATCTGCGCGTTCAGGCGGCACTTAGACGTCACCGACAGCGCCGTCACCACCCGCTGATCCTCAGACACCAACACATGCCCCGAACAACCATCCGAAAAACTAATCAACTGAGCATCCGGAGAAATCGCCTGAACCAGCGTCGAAAACTCACCCGTACGCGGCAAAACCATCAACGGGTTCAACTCATCCGCACCACTGGGCCACACCGGAACCACCGTCACCGGCAAAACACTCTGATTCACCACACGAGAAGGAACCCGCAACTCAATCGACCGCAAACGCTGAATCGGGTACGCCGTCGAACGAACCTCCCTGTCAGAAATAGCCTTCGACGTCTCAGAATCAATACGATTCACCCACTCCTCAAAAGCACGCGAATCCTTAAACTCAGCAGACACATTCGCCCGAACCTGCACCACACCATTAGCCGGGATACTCACCCCAGACAGATTCCACGAACACGGAACATCCACCGCAGTCACACTCGACTGATTCTTCGACACACCAGAAGACACCTGACCGGCATCCCACGTCACCGAAGCACATGAACCACCCTCAACACCGGGAAGCACCTGCAAAATATCGCCCCGAAGAGCCGACTTCTGCGAGGAAAACTCAAAGGTCAGGCGGGCACTCTTATCCCGCGGGTTATACGTACCCTCAATACGGGTACCCAATCCACTCGGCAAAGACGCCGAACTACGGCTCGAAGCAGACCACGACTCAGCCGTCTTAGACGAACCCTTACCGCCGCTCAAACCCACAAAAGCGAGCACACCCACAAGGATCAAAGAACCCAGGATAGCGCCCCACACCAGCGGGCGGCGCAACGGCGAACGGGCAGGCTCCTCTTCCTCAATAACCTCGTCAGGCACATATACCGGCTGCTCCACCACAAAAGGAGCACGGATAACCGTCTCATTCTGCGCCTGACCCAGCGACGGCATGCCCGCACCATACAGCTCCGTAACATTCTGCCCGGATACCGCAGAAACAGCAGGCTCAGCACCGTGAACCACCGTAGGCGTGTACCCCACAGCGCCCGAAGACACCTCAACCCAGCGAGGAAGCACCGTATCAGCAGCGAAACCCTCAGCCAAAAGACGCAACTTAGCGGCAGCCTCAGCCGCCCCAGGACGCTGAACCGGGTTCTCCGCCAACATCCCGTGAAGCACCTCAGCCACCTCAGCCGGAATCTGCGGCGACACCTGCACCGCACCACCGCGTGCCGGAAGAGGACGCGCCGCCACCCGCCGGTGAATGGTCGCCCAGTCTTCACCCGAGCCTTGCACCGAGTTAACTTTTTATCCACCTAACCCATAGACCATCAAAGTGCTCAACATTTCAACGTGTCAGAGCTTTCAAACACATAGAGTATCCTTGGGAAGGGTACGCCACCTGCCGGTGGTGCACTTCCGGATATTCACCAACCACATACGAAATGAGGACTTTCATGTCTGAAAACACCCCGCAGCCGGCTGCACCGCAGCAGCCGCAATTCACCCAGCAGGCACCCGCCGCACAGCCCGCGCATGGCGCACCCGTCGAAGCACCGAAAAAGAAGAAGTGGGCGGCAGTAACCGCACTGGTTCTGGGCATTATCTCCGCCCTGACCGGCTTCATTATCCTGGGCGCATTCACCGCAATCCCGACCGTTATCTTCGCAATTATTGCCCTGGTCATGGTCAAGCGCGGCACCGGCAAGGGCAAGGTCATGGCTATCATTTCGCTCGTGCTGGTCGCGGTTGCGATGGTCACCTTCGTTCTGGGTAACAATGTGCGCGCAGAGAGGGATGCAAGGCTTAAGCAACGAGCCCAGGAAGCAATCCAGAAGTGTGAGAGCAAGGAATTTGTTGGCGCCTACTACACCGAGAAGGACGGTAAGCGTTACTGCGCCTATGGTGGCTGGCTCTACCCTGTAGACGACGACAAGTAGACCAACCGTCTGGTTTATTGACCGATGATGTGATGGGTGGGGGCGTTCGTTCACGCGGCAGTCGCCGCACCTGCGAGCGCCCCTCAGCTATATCTTTTGGTGAGCACTACGCGTCTGGACTATCCAGATAATTTCTGGAGCGCCACGCAAAAAGCCCCCGCGGCCGAGAGACTATCTCTCAGCCGCGGGGGCTTCGTCGTATCAGCGTATCCTCACGCGGCGAGCGTTAGGAAGCGCGGCGGCGCGAACGCAGCACCATCACAGTGCCGGCACCCAACACCAGAGCGCCACCCACAGCCACAGACACCGCACCAAAACCAGTGCGGGCGAGGCCGCCCTGCTGGGAGCTAGCGCCACCCGACGCAGCAGACACCCCAGACTGCCCCAGGGAGCCGCCACCAGCGCCGCCACCGGAGATACCACCCGGGTACACGCCGCCAGCAGAACCATCAGCCGAACCGTCAGCCGAACCCTGCGCGTTCACATCACCGGCAGCACCAGAAGCACCAGCCTGACCGGAGCCAGCCTGCGCGGCACCAGACTGTGCGGAGCCGGGCTGGTTAGCACCAGCGGTACCGCCCGGAGTTGCCGAATCCACACGGCGCACACCACTAAAGTCGTCCGATGCAGCGTTCGGGTCCTTCGGCACGGCAGTCTCAAACGAGCACGCATCCGACGCCTTCTTACCCACAGCAACCGCAAGCTGCTGCACCGGGCTGTTCACCTCAGTACCATCAGCCAGGGTCGCGGAATAGTGCACGTCAAACATGTACTGGCCGGGCTCAGAGAACACCCAGTTCGCGTGCGCGTGCGTCGCGTAATCAATATCGATCGTGGTCTTGCCGGTCGTCGAATCCAGTAGCACATCCGCACCGTTCAGCGACTCGGTGAACATGCCGAAGCGCGCACCCTCAGGCATGACCTTCGGAACCACGTGCAGGCGCACGGGGCCACGCAGCTGCGAGTAGTCAATGTCCTGCGTGTTGTAGCCGGGCCAAGGCAGGCCGCTCTGCTGGGTCTGCGGCAGGCCGTAGAAGGCGGTGCCGACCGGGCCCATGAAGTTCAGCTTCTCATCAGCCATACGTTCGGTGCGTACACGGCGGGCGTTCTCGCTGACGGTCCACACGACCGAATCGAGCGGGCGCACGGTCGAATCAGCATCAATGATGCCGCTGTCGTCACGCAGACCCACGGACAGCTGGCGGTCCTTCAGGGTCGCCTGGATGTCCAGGTGGCCGTGCGAAATCTTGGTGCGGCCGTCAATCTTGCCGGGTACGCACTGGTTGCCGGGGGTTCCGGGGGTGGACGGCTCAGCGGAAGGTGCCGGGCTAGTCGGAGCAGGGGCGCTCGGGGTCGGGTTGACCGGTGCGGGGCTAGACGGTGCCGGGGTGGAGGGTGCCGGGGCAGGTGCACTCGGCTCTGCGGAGGCGGTCGGCACCGCGGGCACGGTCGGAACCTCGCTGGGGGATACCGACGGAACGTTGCTGGGCTCAGCGGTCGGAGCCTCGGAGGGAGCCTCGCTCGGCTCAGCAGAAGGTTCGGCAGAGGGCGCGACGGTAGGCTCAGCGCTCGGCGACGGGTCCACCGGAGCAGGCTTCGGCGCATCGCCAATGGGTGCGCTGTCCGGTGCCAGCGCGCCGTGTGCAGTGTACTTGGTGCCCGGCTCGTACTTCGCCGCGACCTCGGTGGTGGAGGCGGAAGCGTTCATGTCCGGGTGGGTCAGCATCTTCACGCGCAGAGCGGTGCCCTTGTAGAAGGACTCGTCACGGAAGGTAAAGCGCGCCACACCATCCTCGATGGAGCCTTCCAAATCGAGGTAGGGGTAGACCGGGTCGTCCTGGGCGTAGAAGCCGCCGCGCAGGAAGCCGCGCACCTTCGGGTCCTTGAATCGGACCTCAACGGTGCTGAAGCCGTTGCCGTTCGGGGTGACGGTCACGTCGTAGTCCATGCTGGTCGGCGTGTACTGCTGGGTGCTGAGTACGGTGTTCGCCTGATCCGGGATTTCTTCGGGCCAGGAGCCGTTACCGTCATCGCTGTACACGCTCTCAGCCTTGCCGGGCTCGTAGGTGAGCTTGTGCGAGATCCAGCGGGACGCCTCGGCGCTATTCGCGTCGGAGGTGTCGGGGGTGAAGACCGCCTGCAGCTGGGAGCCTTCGCTACCGAGCATTTCAGACCAGGTGGCGGTACCGTTCACGACCGGCAGGTCGGTCAGGAAGTAGCCGTTGTTGTACAGGGTCAGGGTGCCCTTGAGGTTCTTGTTTGCGGCGGTGAAGGTGATGTCGCTGAGCTTGTCGTCAGCGTCCTTGTTCTTTGCCGGGTCGGCATCCAGGCGGTGCGGTGCCACGGAGAGTGCGTACTTCGCGGTGTCCAGGTCACCGACGGGTGCCGCGTTGTAGCGGTCAACGGTGGGCACGGCGGTGGGGGTGCCGTCACCGAGCACCGGCTGCATGCCGCCAACCTGCCAGACCAGCTTCGACGGCTTGGAGCTGATGATGCGGCCGTCGGTGGAGCGCGCCACGGTGCGGTAGGTGACCACATAGCGGCCGGGGCGGGTGAAGGTCGTGGTGTTGTGGGTGTGGCTACCCTTGTCGAGCAGCCAGGAATGCCAGCCGGTGGAGCTGCTGGAAAGCATGCGGTACACGTCAGCGGGCGCGTCATCCGGGTTGTAGCGGAAGAGCTCCATGCGGCCGGGACCCTCAACGGAGAGGATGTCGGTAGCGAACACGCCGTCACGGAAACGCTCAGTGGGCACCTTCGTGGATGCGCCCAGACCCGCCCAGATGGGGTCCTGGTTGCCGTAGGTCAGGTGCGGTGCCATGTAGAGGGTCTGACCGGGTTCGCCGAGGAACGCCAGGGAGGGCGAGTCGCCCAGGGTCATGGTGTACTGCGACTTGCCGTCCCTGGTGCTGTAACCCTTGCCGACCCAGTTGACGGTCTTGTCCAGTTCGTAGGTGTCTGCGCCGGTCTTGTAGGGGTTCGCCTCGTTCATGAGGACGAAGGTGCCGTTCTGTTCGTCCCAGTATGCCTTGGGTGCGTCAACGTGACCCTTGGTGGTGACGATTTTGCCGTCGTCGGGGCCTGCTGCGGCGGGCAGGGAGGGGGCTGCGCCTGCGAGCGCGAGCAGTGCTGCGGCGGAGAGGAATGCGGCGGCGCGGCGGAGGGCGGGCTTGCCGCCGGGGATGAAGAGCCTGGGGGTGTGTGTGGTGACCCGACGCTGGGTCTGCTTCTGAGAGCTCATGACAACCTTTCTCATTTTTCTATTTCCTAGGGTAGCTCTTTTGCAAATAATTGTCATTTTGAACCTAAGTGAGTATAGTGATTCTCAGAAATACGTGTGCGCAGAGGCGCGCCCAAAAACGCACACCATACACATCCACAAAGAGAAAAACACGGCAGAGCATACCCCGGACGCAAGGGAGAAACCGGCAACAGGTCGCCGGATCTAATACCGGGCCCAGCACTGGGCCCAGCACCGGGCAAACCCGCGAAGCGTCGGGCAGTGTGCCAGCCAACGAGCAGTCATCCAAGGAGCCACCATGCAAGGACGCACCAAACCCCTGAGCCTACTCAGCGCAACCACCCTCGGATGCACCCTCGCACTCGGGGCGCCCCTCGCCCTGCCCCAGGTCGGCACCTTCACCGCCGCGCAGGCACAGGAAAATCAGGCGCAGGAAAACCAGACCGGCGCCCAGGCAGGTACCGAGTCGCGCGGTTACGTCAACTACGAAGGTGACTACGTCATCGCCGGCGTACACACCGAAATGCTCAACGCATTCCTCGACGGCAACCAGTTCACCCTCGCCACTCTCGCAGACACCGGCCCCGGCCAGCAGGGACGATTCAACCCCGCCCGCACCGTCTTCCACCTGCCCGACGTCGAAGACGCACACACCAACGTCGTAGCAGGCTACGACTACATTGCCCCCGAAGGCACCGACATCTTCTACATTCCCTCCACCCGCACCCGCGGCCTGCTCTACCCCGGCCTCGGTGCGGAAGGAATCCGCCCCGGCGCGCTCAAGGACAACATCATCAACCTTGAACTCGTGCGCAGCAGCGTACCCGAAGGCGGCCGCGCCGAAGTCTTCACCGAATCCGGCCGCGACAACCCGCGCGTCTTCAGCACCAACGATAAGCTCGCACCGCACACCATTACCTCTGGCGGTCACGAGCACCTCAGCTGGGCATTCACCCGCGCGGGCATCTACCAGCTGACCTTCCGCGCCACTGCAACCCTTGCTGACGGCACCCCGGTCAGCTCCGAGGCGACCTACACTATCGCCGTGGGCACCGACGCTGAGGACGGCTTCAAGCTCCTGAACGCGCAGAACGCCGCGAAGGAAGCAGCAAAGGAGAGCACGAGCGAGGCGACCGAAACCCCCGAGGCGAGCGCCACCGCTACCGAGAGCACCACCGGCACCCCCGGTGCATCTGCTTCTGCATCTACCTCCGCAAGTGCTGAGGCAAGTGCATCGGCGGAGGCGAGCGCATCCACCGGTATTCGCCGCGTGGATGGATCCGTGAACGGTCAGAACGCCGCGCAGGTGACCGACCCGAACGGCACGAAGGCAGCGGCGAATGGTGAGCAGGCATCCCAGGGCGGATCCGGTGTAACCGCCATCAGCGGCACCGACAACACCAATAACGGCTCCAACAAGGGCGAAAACAAGGGCGGCAACTCCCGCAGCAGCGTGAAGGGCTCCAACGCCCAGAACGTCAGCGCACCCAGCAACGGCGGCGGCATTACCGGCAGCGGTGTGCTGTCTTCCGGTCTGCCCGGTAGCCTGAACCAGCAGTGCATCGCCACCGAGGTCCCCGCCGAAGATGCCAAGGACTCCAAGGACGCTCAGAAGGACAACAAGCAGAGCAACCAGGCAGCCCAGGCACCGACCAGCATCCCCACCCTCGCCGTGGTCAACACCGCCGAGCACAGCGGCCGTGAAGAAGTCACCCACGGCCACTTCGACGTGGGCCCGATCCTCAACGGCGGCACCCTCACCAGCAGCGTGAAGGACGACCGCACCAGCCCCGCCCGCCACGTCTCCCCCGGCGCCCTCGAGTTCGTACTCAATGACGCCGCAAAGCTCAACCTGCCCGCAGGCATGGAAAACATCGCCCCGGCAGGCACCCCCGTACACATGATTGGTGCAACCCAGCAGCAGGGCGTGCCCTGGCTCGGCTGGAGCACCCAGGACCCCGAACTGCTCAAGCAGCTCGACGGCCCCGTCACCATGAGCCTCAACGGTTTTGAGGGTCCCGGCACCATGTCCACCTTCCTCTCCGGTAACTTCGGTTCCGCCGGTCAGAAGGTCTTCGATTCGCGTAGCGGCGGCTCCTTCCAGGTGCCCGCAAACACCCACCAGCACAGCAACTGGGTGTTCACCGCTGAAGGTCGCTACACCGTGACTATCGGCTGGACGGCACGCCTGAAGAACGGCCAGCAGGTCAGCAGCGAATCGGTTCTGCACTTCACCGTCGGCAACCCCGATAACGCCCCGGCAAGCAACAACGCGCAGGGCGCGGCGGGTACCAAGCAGGACGGCGGCAACGCTAACAACGCTAACGGCACCAACAACGGCGGTGAGAAGAGCACCGCAAAGAACCCCGTCAACGGCTCCGTAGACGAAGCCACCGGCATCGTCACCAAGCCCGACGGATCCAAGGTGCGCATCGTTGGCAAGACCGCCTCCGGCGAGGATTGCGCCCTGACCAGCCAGGAACTCGCCAACGCCCAGAAGGCAGCCGCCGCAGGCAAGTTGCCGAACACCGGTGTGGTCATCGACCCGTTCATGGTCAGCACCTCCATTCTGGCGCTGGCACTCGGTGCCATGATTCTGCGTTCGGCACGTCGAAAGGGCCGCAGCGGTGACACCGCATAGCGGGCATACCGGCAACCGCGCACAAGCATATAGTCGGCGTACCGCCCTCACCCTCGCCTCCCGTATCGCGGTGGGTGCGGGGGTGGGGGCTGGTGCCTTCGCACTGAGCGGATGCGCCAGCACCGTGAACACTTCCTCCGACCGGATGCGCGTGGTCGCCACGACCCCGATTCTGGCTGATTTGGCGCAGCAGATTGCCGGGGAGCGCGCCAGCGTGCACTCTCTGGTGCCTGCCGGTGCTGACCCGCACTCGTATGAGCCCAGCCTGCGCGATATCCGCGATGTCGCCTACGCCCGCTGTGCCCTGACGAACGGTCTTCTGCTGGAGCAACGTAAGCTCAGCAAAATGGTTGAGGCGAACCTACCCGCCGGGGTTGTGTCCGTGGCGGTTGCCGAGAAGATTGAGCAGTACGGCGGCAAGCTCGAAGCCATTGTTGAGGACGCCTCCCTGGACTCCATCTGGCTGGGTTTGCGTGTTGAAGAGGGCGGGCAGAACGAGTCTGCCCCCACCGACTCTTCGGATGCAGGCATGCGCTTTGAGGTGCAGAGCGTGCGGGCGCGCACCTCTACCGATTCCTCGAATGCGCAGTTGGCGGCGTTCATTACGCAGACCTTCGGCGCGGTGGAGATGCTGTGCGATTCACATGCGCGCGGCGTGAACCTCACCCGTGAGGGGGACACCGCAATCCGTACCGGCGATATGGGTTCGCTGGAGCTTCCGTTGCAGGCGCATACGCACCTGTCATGGGCGTTTAGTGATGCCGGCGAGTACGCCATCGAGCTGAGCGCCACCGCGGTCAATGCGCTGGAGTCGGTGCGTTCTTCGCGCGGCACCCTGTACTGCGCGGTCGGTCGTGACCCGCAGGAGCTGGTGGACCGCCTGGCGAAGGAACAGAACGTTTCTACCTCGGACATCAAGGTTCTTTCCGCAGGTCACGCCGATATTACGGCACGTACCGGCGACGGCAGGCTCGTACTTCGCGCGGATTCCTCCCAGGGCGCTGTAGAGTACGAGCTGAACCGCACCGTGGTCGCGGTCCCCTCCCGCACCCTGCAGGAGGTGCCCGCCGGCGGTAGCTACCGTTTCTTGCGGTCGGGTGCTTCGGAGCATCGCGGCCAGGTGTACCTGCTGGCGCAGGCTGTTCTGGGCAAGCACGTGCACGGCGAAATCGACCCGCACATTTGGCATTCGGTACCGAACGCGAAGGCGAGCGTGCAGGTCATTCGCGACGCGCTCACCTCCGCCGATCCGGCGGGTGCAAGCGAGTACGCGACCCGCACCGAGCAGGTGATGAAGGAGCTTGACGCCCTGGACGCTCAGCTGCGTCAGGTGTACGGAGCCCTGCCGGAGTCGGCACGCAACCTGGTCACCACGCACGACGGCTACCGCTACCTGGCGAGTACCTACGGGCTGCATATTGCCGGTTTTGTGAGTGCTAGTGCCAGCGGCGAGCCGAGTATTCAGCAGCGTCAGCGTTTGCGTCGCACGGTTGAGGATTTGAAGGTTCCAGCGATTTATCTGGATAAGTCCACGGCGATGCGTTCACCGGTTCTGACGGAGCTAGCTCGGGAGGCGCGGGTGCGTATCGGGGTGCTCTATTCGGACACGCTGGATGCGCAGGCCCCTCACTACGCACAGATGATGTTGGCGAATGCTCACACGATTGCGCTGTGCTCGGGTTCTAATTCCAGTACTGAATCTTCGGGTGCTAGCTGCTCGGAGGCGAGCACCTCATAACCCGGTTTTAAGCATCCCACAAGCTTATATATCCGTATCAGCATATAGACAATCTTTCACACACCGTTTCGGTCATGATCCAAGGAAGTCCTCATGATGAACTCAACCACCCCCTCCCGTTCCTCGCGTAGCCGCGCCCTGCCCGCCCTGGCTCTGGGCGCCAGCCTCATGCTCGCACCCCTGGGCGTGGCACACGCGGAGACCACCCCGGCAACCGCAGAGAGCGCCTCGACCCAGCCGAGCGACAGCAACCTGAGCCGCGGCGAGCGCGCCCTCACCCAGACCCTGTCGGCAGAGCAGCCGGTCGCATCCGGCCGCACCGAAATTTCCGCCGGTCACGTGGATATGGGCCCTCGTTTCAACAACGGCAAGTTCGAGCTCATGCTCCACGACGACCACGGTGAAACCCCCGTCTGGCGCAGCCTGGACGAAGTCATCTACCGCGGTAGCGATAAGGCGATCCTTGAGGTGCCGAACGACCCGCGCTACTCCTTCGTGGGTGCGCCCGCCGGTTCTAAGGTGTACGTGATTCCGCAGACCGAAGCTAAGGGCGTGATCTGGCCGGGTTGGAACACTCAGGATCCGCAGCTGGTGTCCAAGCTGAACCGCGGCGTGAACCTGACCCTGGAGCAGGTGAGCGGCCCCGGCACGTTCAGCCTGTACCTGGAGAACGGCAACTTCTCGGCACCGCAGGTGCTGTGGTCCTCGACCAAGAATGAGCCGCAGAAGCTGTGGGTGGAGAAGAACACTCACACCCACGCGAACTGGGTGTTCACCGCCCCCGGCGAGTACCTGCTGAAGGTCACCGCGAGCGCTGAGCTGTCTGATGGTTCGACCGTGTCTGACACCCGCTACCTGAAGTTTGCGGTGGGTGATTCTGCGAGCGCTGATGCCCTGTACGCGATGGAGGCGCAGGCTCGCGGTTCAGCATCCTCGGGTTCGGCTTCTTCCGATGCTTCGTCGAGCTCCGCTTCTCAGGCTGCCGGAACCCAGGCATCCGGTTCGTCTTCTGCCGCCGCTGCGTCGAGTGACCAGAGCGGCCACCGAGCAGAGTTCACTGTCCCCTGGGGCGCCATTGCCGCAGGCGTGGCAGCTGTCATTGCCGTGGGCGCGTTCCTTTCGTTCCGCCGCCGCTCCTCCGCGCAGCGTGAGGCATTGGATGAAGTGCGCGGTGACCGTTCGTGAGCGCGTCGGTAACAGCGGGTACTAAGTCAACGGTGAGCTCCGAGCCCGTTCTAGAGATTTCGAACCTATACGCCGGCTACGCACGCCGTTCCATCCTCAAGGATCTGTCCCTGACCCTGGAGCGCGGCGAGTTTACGGGTCTGATTGGTGCTAATGGTGCCGGTAAGACCACGCTACTGCGCACTATTTTGGGTCTGATTCGCCCGGCGTCCGGTCAGGTTCGCGTGTTGGGTGAGTCGCCGCGTGTGGCGCGTGCGCATATTGGTTATGTGCCGCAGAAGCACCAGTTCCAGTGGGATTTTCCGCTGACCGTCAAGGATACGGTGATGACCGGTCGCGTGCGTGAGATTGGGTTCTTCCGCCGCCCGGCGAAGAAGGACTGGGTTCAGGTTTTTTCGGCGATGGAACGCACCGATGTTCTGCACCTGCAGGATGCTTCCATTGCGGAGCTTTCCGGTGGTCAGCGTCAGAGGGTTCTTTTGGCGCGCGCTTTGGCGGCGAACCCCTCCCTGCTGCTGTTGGATGAGCCATTTACGGGCGTGGATGCGCCGACTCAGACCACTCTGACTCGCCTGTACCGTGAGTTGGCGTCGGAGGGCATCACGATTCTGATGTCTACGCATGACATGCTGGCGGCGCGTGAGTCCTGCTCGCGCCTGTGCGGTGTGCGCGGCAATATTCACCTGGATGGTCCGGCGGACTCCTTTAGCTTGGAGCAGTTGCATACGTGGTTGCACGGTCACGATATTGAGGAGGCGCAGGGCCACGCCCGCACGGGCTTCACCTGTGCCGGTGGTGCGTTGGATGAGTACGGCCACGAGCTGACTGATTCCTGCGCTTCTGACTCTTCCCTCTCCCCCACTGATACTTCTACTTCTACCGGGGGTGCCCGTTGATTACTCCTATCGATTTTCTTGCCGACCTGTTCAACCCATCTCTGGCATTCCTTCCGCGCGCCCTGGCGGCTGTGTTGCTCGCGTCGGTGGTTACCGGTGTGGTGGGCTGCCACGTGCTGATGCGCGGCATGGTCTTCATTGGCGATGCGGTGGCGCACTCGGTGTTCCCGGGTCTTGCGGTGGCATTCGTGCTGGGCGGCAACCTGGTGATGGGCGGTCTGACCGCGGGCGTGGTGACGGCTATTCTGGTGGCTATCTTTAGCCAGAATCAGCGGCTACGCGAGGATTCCGTGATCGGTATTTTCTTCGCGGCATCCTTTGCGTTGGGTATTGTGATTATTTCATTGGCGCCGGGCTATTCGGGGTCGGTGCAGGATTTCTTGTTCGGCTCGATTGTGGGTGTTTCAAACGAGGACATTACCCAGGCCGCGATCATGGGTGCCGTTATTCTACTGGTGTTGTGGCTGTTCCACCGCCAGATTGTGACGGTCAGCCTGGACCGTGAGAGTGCCCGCGCGATGGGTCTGCCGGTGCTTGCCCTGGATATTGTGCTGTACGTTCTGGTGACCATTTCTGTGGTGCTGGGCCTGCAGACACTCGGTAATGTGCTGGTGTTGGCGCTTCTGGTGATTCCGGCGTCGGCTGCCCGGTTGGCGTGCCGCCGACTGGGGTCGATGATGGTGTTCTCGCCGGTGTTTGGTGGTACCTGCTCGATTGTTGGCCTGTACCTGTCGTGGGCGTTTAACCTGCCGACTGGTGGCACGATTGTGCTGTCGATGGTGGCGGCTTTTGTGCTGGTGTGGGCGGTGACGGCGGTTCGTTCGCGAGCGCGTGCCCAGCTGAAGAGCTAAACCCGGGTGAAGAGCCAAGCTGCTGAGCTTCGAACTCAACCCCCGCTCAACCCAACTTTTCTCGACTAAACGCACGAGGCGCATCCCTGTTTTGGGGGTGCGCCTCGTGCGTTTTTTACAGGTCTTAAACACCCAAAATGAACCATGTTCATGTTTAAAGAACTAAAAGATACACTCCGCGTAATAAAAGCGCTTAATTCAACACGTCGGGTTTAATGAAAATACAACCTATCAAATATTTCTTATGGGTTGATACATGTAGTGATAAAGCAGTCACTGCACCCTCATTAGAGCTTCAAAGAAGGAGTCATCATGAAGGCATATGTATACCACGGCCCCGACCAGAAGGGCGCCTGGGAGGAAGTCCCGAACCCCACCATTCTTGAGCCCACGGACGTTATCGCCCGTGTCGATACCACCACCATTTGCGGTACTGACCTGCACATCCTGAAGGGCGACTGCCCCGAGGTGGACCACGGACGCATCCTCGGCCACGAGGCCGTCGGTACCATTACCGAGGTTGGCTCCGCGGTGACTGACCTGAAGGTCGGCGACCGCATCATCATTCCCGCCGTGACCAGTTGCGGTAAGTGCTCCTACTGTAAGGCGAACCAGCCTTCGCACTGCCAGACCGTTGGTGGTGTCGGCTGGATTTTCGGTTACATGATTGACGGCACCCAGGCAGAGTACGTGCGTGTTCCCTACGCAGAGACCTCGGTTCACCTGGTTCCGGAGGGCCTGACCGATGAGGACGTCCTCTTCCTCACCGACGCACTGCCCACCGGTTTCGAGATCGGTATTCTGAACGGCAACACTAAGCCCGGCGACACCGTCGCTGTCGTGGGTGCAGGCCCCGTGGGTCTGGGCGCGATTATGACCGCTAACCTCTGCGGTGCTGGCCGCGTCATCACCATCGACTTCGACGAGAACCGCATGAACAAGGCACTGGAGCTGGGCGCAACCGATAAGGTCAACGCGGGCGACCCGGACTTCATCGAGAAGATTAAGGCTCTCTCCCCCGACGGCCTGGGCGTGGACGTGGCAATTGAGGCTGTGGGTGTTCCGCAGACCTTCGAGACCTGCACCAAGATTGTTCGCCCCTACGGCAACATCGCTAACGCCGGCGTACACGGCAAGCCCGTTGAGCTGCCCCTGAACACCATGTGGATTTCCAACGTTCGCATCAACATGGGTCTGGTCAACTGCAACACCGTCGGTAACCTGCTGAACATGGTCCGCTCGGGTCGCCTGAACGCTAAGGCTATGGCAACCCACCACTTCACGTTCGACCAGTTCGAGGAAGCATACGACCTGTTCACCCACGCTGCTGAGCACAACGTGGTGAAGGTTGTTATCTCCCGTAACCCCGAGGTTGCGGCATAGACTGCGGTAGGCTCATATACCGCTCATACTGAAACCCCGAACGTTCGTTAGAGGTTTCGGTGGGATGTCTTCATGACACTGCGAACATCCCCACCATTCGCCTCCGGGTGGGAGAGGGTAGGTCCCACCCGGAGCGCGAATCACCCCCCCCCCGCCCGCATAGGGGCCAAGCTTCTAAGGCGTGATGCCTCCTCTGCCGGGCGCTCTGCCGACCCGCTTGAGCGGGTTCTTCTGCCAGGCAACCTCTACTGGCGGAGGGGCGCATCATTTGACTCTTCTTGGTCGGGCGGTACCTCCGATTCTGCTCCTCCTTGAAGGGAAAGGAAAAGGGTCGCACGCTTACGATTCAATGGCGATTCGTAGGCTGCGACCCTCTTCTCATGCCCAGATTTTCTATGCCCCAGATTTTTGGCACCCCGGGCGGGCTATTTAGTTGTTGGGTTTCTCGCCAGCGGCTTTATCATCGCCGCTCTTCTCATGACTAGCGGCATCATGGAGAATGCGGGTGAACGCCTCCGTGGGGTCGTCCGCGCCGGATGCGGCAAATACCCCAGATGCGGCAGAAGATTCGGCGGCACTTCCGATGACGGGCTCGGTGGGTGCATCAGCTAGATCCCCGGCAGGCACATCAGCAAGCACGTCAGTAGGATGATCGGCAGGTGCTTCAATGGGCACCTCCGCGACGATGGGTTCTTCCGAGGCAGCTTCTTCCGAGGCGGGCACCTCTGATACGGGTACTTCCGGGGCCTTCTGCGCCTCCTTGTCCTGAACGTCCACAGGCTGCTTAGGAGCTACACCATGCGCGGAATCCTTCTGCTCATCCTTCTGCTCATCCCTGTGCGCGTCCTTATGTTCGAGCGTGTAGATAATGCGCGGTTCCAGACGCTCAAAACCGATCTTGGAGCGCACCCAGTTCACGGCACGGTCGATGCGGTCCTCACCCTCGGTGGTTTCCACCACCCGGTAGTTACGCGGTAGCATCCCGGCATCGCTGAGCACGCGCGGGTACTCATCAATCTCCTGGATACCCGCCATGTACATGTTCTGCCGGAACTGGTGGGCGAACTCTTGCTGACCCAAGAACAGCTGGTCGGCGTAGGTTTTAGCGGCCAGGCGCTCGCTGTAGGCGTGCTTCGAATCGCGGGCGCCCTTCTTGGAGCCGTAAATATCCCAGAAGTAGAAGTACACGTTGTTCGCGATAATCGCGGAGATAATGCGGTTCTGCAGGTACACGAGGGAACCCACCGCACCGACACCCACCAGCAGCAGAACCACCGCGATGGGCGGCAGGCTGTAGCTGCTCCAGTCCACCGGCTGACCGGTGAAGATACGCACCAGGTAGGCGATGGTTGCCACGATAATCGGCACACCAATGAACACCACGGCGAGAGGCGTCCAGAGGTACAGCAGACCGCGCAGAATCAGGCGGTAGTAGCGGATCGAGTCGCCAATGGGGAGGGGCGTAGGCTTCACGGAGGAGTGCGCACGCTTCATGAGCAGGCTGAACACGCGGTTGCTGTCGATGCCGACTTTACGCAACTTCGATTCGAGGGAGGCACGCTTGAGGAAGACCCGGTAGTTCTCCAGGATGACGCGCTGGTCGGAGGTGAGGCTCTCCGGGTCGGGGAGCGCGCTGATGTCCATACCGGCTTCGGTGAGGAGCTTACTCCACAGCTCCAGGCGTGCCAGTTCGGAGGGTTTTGCCGCCGCCTGCGCCTGGTAGTTCTTGTAGGAGATGAAGATGGTGCTGGCACCGATGAGTAGCGTAATAAAGGGGGCTACCCAGTCTTTGAGTCCCATGGTGGCGTTCCTCCTTGAGTGCGTGGAGCCGCTGGTTCCTCGGCCTTTTTCGGGGTGTCTTTTTCGGGCGTGAGCCCACTATTTTTACCGTACCACCGGCACCTGTGCTGAACCTTTAAACGCGCAGGTGGGTGCGTAAGAATAAGCCCCACCTCCCGGCGCTACGGTAGCGTCAGGAGGCGGGGCTTACGTACCCGAATTAGTGCGCTGGGTTAGCGCGGCAGGTTAGTGTTCTGCGGGCTTCATTTCGCGCGGTGCCTTGCGGATCATGAGGTAGCTGATAACAGCCATAACGCCCATGAGCACGGCGCTGAACGCGGAGCTAACCACCACGCCGGAGTCGAAGGCGGCGAATGCGGAGGAGAGCAGCTGGTTTGCCTGCTCGCCACCCACGTGGCTTGCGACCGTCACGGCACCACCAAGGGTTTCGTGAGCGTGGCCGGCAAGGGTCTCATCCAGACCGGCGGGCATGACGACGTTCGCACGGTAGATGGCGGTGAGCATGCCGCCAATGATGACGGTGCCGAGCACCGCACCCATCTCATAGGAGGTCTCAGAAATTGCGGATGCCGCACCCGCCTTACGCGGCGGCACGCTGGAGAGCATCAGGTCGTTCGAAATGGTCTGCGCAATACCGACACCGGTACCGAGCACGATGAAGATCAGGATAATAACCAGGTCGTTATGTGCGCCCAGGAAGGCGAGCACCGCGAACGCGGCAGCGTTGAGTGCCAGACCGAAGGACACCACCTGCGCCGGGTGGAAGTGCACCGCCACGCGCGCAATCACCAGGCCGGCGATAATGGTCGCCAGGGTACCGGGAATCAGCAGCATACCGGCGTACATGGGCGGCAGGCCGGAGACCAGCTGCAGGTGCTGGGAGGCGAAGTAGATGAAGCCAACATCCACCATCATGGAGATGAGGTTTGCGGTAATCGCACCGGTGAACACGGTGTTGCGGAAGAGGCGCACATCCAGCATGGGCTGAATATCGTTCTTCTCGCGGTTGAGCTGACGCAGCACGAACAGGACGATGAGGCACAGGCTGGCAAGGATGGTGCTAATAGCCACCGCATCGAAACCGGTTTCGGAGGTGTGAGTCAGACCGAAGGTAATGCCGGTCATGCCGGTCATAATCAGCAGGATGCTCAGCGGATCCACCGGGCTGGGGTTCGGGTCCTTCGACTCGGGCACCATGATCGGGGCAAGAATCAGTAGCGGAATCAGAATCGGCACAGCAAGCAGGAACACCGAACCCCACTCGAAGTGCTCCAGCAGGAAGCCACCCACAATCGGACCCAGCGCCGCACCGGCGGAGAAGCCCGAAGCCCACACGGCAATAGCGATGCGGCGCTCGGTCGCATCCACAAAGATATTGCGAATAATCGACAGGGTTGCCGGCATGAGCATGGCACCAAAAATACCGAGCAGGGCACGGGCAACCACGAGCATCAGCGCGGAGGGCGCGAATGCCGCGAGCGCAGAGATCGCCGCGAAGCCGGTCGAGCCGATGAGCAGCAGCTTGCGGCGGCCGATACGGTCACCGATAGCACCCATGGGCACGAGCAGGGCGGAGAGCACCAGCGGGTAGGAGTCAACGATCCACAGCTGCTCCGCGGAGGAGGGGCTCAGCGCCTTAGCGATTGCGGGCACCGCGAAGGCGAGCACCGTGTTGTCGATGGAGACCAGGAGCACCGGGAGCATGAGCACGCCGAGTGCCGCCCAGCGCTTGGTCTTCTGGTCGGGGGCATGAATGGGCAGAGCCGTGGTGTGCGGATTGTGATTCGTCATGGGTTGTTTTCGTGCGTCTATGGGGTTTCAGCTGATGCGGCGGACGCGGCGGCATCAGCTCGGCCTGTCTTTTGGACTAGGGTTTTTAGTGTGGTTTCGGGGCTTGCCCGGAGGTTTTAGGGGTTCGGGCGGGTCCACAAACGAAGATTAACTATACCAACTGGACGGTATAGTTTCAAGCGGTTAGACTGGTAACCATGACCACCCCCAACCACCGAAAACAGCGCGCCAACAACTCCCGCGAACACATCCTCGACACCTACGTCGACCTGCTGATTCGCTCGGGAGAACGCGCCGCAACCCTCGACGCCGTCGCCACCGCCGCCAAGGTTTCCAAGGGCGGGCTACTCTACCATTTCTCCTCCAAGAAGGCACTGCTGGAGGCGCTCGCAGAACGCACCCTCACCCTGGCTGAAGAGGACTTCGCGGCCATGGAGCAGGCACCCGAGGGGGCAAGCGCCTACTACATCAATTCCTCCACGCCCGATAATTCGCCATTCGACCGCTCCCTGATCGCCCTGAGTCGCCTGGCGCAGAGCAATAACGAGCTTGCCCAGCAGACCATGGCACGCGTACAGGACGGCTGGCACGCGCTCGTCCTCGCGGAGATTGGTGACGAGCAGATTGCCCGCGCCGTACTGCTTCTAGGTGACGGCATGTACTACAACGCGGCGTTCGGAGGCGACTCCGCCAACCCGCAGAGGGCAGCCGCCATCACGGCAGACCGTGCGGCGCTGGAACGCGTCCTGCAGGTTCTCAAGGCGGCGGCTCATTAAAACCACGAAAGCCACTCGAGACAGCGGTTAAAGCCACAAGCTAAAACCGCTACCTCGCACCGTATTCTTCAGCGCCGGCGAACACCCAGGCCTTAAACTGGAAGGGTACGTACCCGCTCTTCAACCAAGGAGTTCCGATGATTTTCATTGCTGTAAAGTTCCCCGTCAAGCCCGAATACGCTGACCAGTGGATCGAGAAGACCCGCGCTTTCACCGAGGCAACCCGCGCCGAGGAAGGCAACAAGTTCTTCGAGTGGTCCCGCAGCGTTGAGGACCCGAACGAGTTCGTTCTGCTCGAGGCTTTCAACGACGACGCAGCTGGCCCGCACGTGAACTCTGACCACTTCCAGCAGGCGATGAAGGACATGCGTCCGCTGCTGACCGCAACCCCGAAGATTATTTCTCGCCTGATTGACGGCGATGACTGGGACGCAATGGGCGAGCTGCAGATCGACTAGTCTGCGCCCCCGGCATGCACCCTAAAATTGCATAGTTAGACGTTGCATAAGTAGACGCTGGAGCGCCCCTCCCCTCTGCCGTTTGAGCAGTGCGGAGGGGTGCTTTGCGTGTCCGGTACCTGAACTTTTTCCCCTTGACACGACGCGGAGGGCACCGGTTTTCGGGTCGGCGGGTGCCTTGCGTGCATTTTTACCCTATTAACCCCTTAAAATGGGTAAGGTATGCACACCTATCGATACCCATTCGCACAGGAGGCCTGAATGAGCATCGCATCCCAGCCTCTTCCCGGCGCAGTTGCCGTTGAAGAGCACCACGACGTGGACCACACCTCTGTGTCCCTCGCTGTATCGACCGTTATTCTGGCCCTGCGCCCCAAGGACAACGAAACCCACCCGACCCTGTGGCTGCCACTGGTTCGCCGCCTCCGCGAGCCCTATAAGGGCCAGTGGGCGCTGCCCGGCGGCCCGCTCAACCCGAATCTTTCCCTCGAAGAGGCAGCGGCTTCGACGCTGAAGCGCGCAACCAACCTGCAGCCCGGCTACCTGGAGCAGCTCTACGCATTCGGTGACGTTCTGCGCACCCCCGAGGCGCGTGCCGCCCGCGTTGTGGGCGAGCCCGACCCGGCACCCAGCACTGATCACGAGCGCGTGGTTTCCGTGGTGTACTGGGCGTCGATTCCCGCCACCGAGGTCGCGAACACCCGCGTGCACGAGAACATCCGTTGGTTCCCGGTGGATGAGCTGCCCGAGCTGGCCTTCGACCACAACGAAATCATTGAGTACGCACTCTACCGCCTACAGAACAAGGTCGAGTACTCGCGTATTGCGCACTCCTTCCTGGGCGAGGAATTTACCCTGGCGCAGCTGCGTGAGGTGTACGAGGCAATTCTGGGCCGCACCCTGGATCCGGCAAACTTCCGCCGCCAGATTGCGGCATCGAAGTCGATTATTGACACCGGCC
>OGGM01000370.1_pt1 | contig 35640 bp, 31 predicted proteins | sample 1571251 | NCBI WGS metagenome assembly OGGM01 (sample SAMEA2582076, study PRJEB24529) | metagenome | biome: Human gut stool | place: China | collected 2011 | reverse complement strand
AAAACAGACACTTTTTTAGATATTTAACCTGTCTACTTGACAGGGGGCATATCAATTTAATGGATGCTTCTTTCCTATTATTTACCTGCTTTTTTACCTTGTTTTGTAAGATAAACTGTAGATATACTTAGTGCTGCAGCAACTCCGACAAGAAGGAAGACCGTTGTCGTATTAGACTTACCTTTTTCTTTTGAAGTACTAGCTTGGCTTTCAGAACTCTTGGCCACCTGTTTTGCCTCAATTGCTTTATCAATACGAGCGACATTCTTAGGTGTGTCATCCTTCTTGCTTTCCGCCAATTCTGACAAATCATTGCTAATCTCTTTGACAACACCTTCAGAGCTTGTAAGTGATGCCGCTTCTGAAGCTAATGTTTCAGAGGCCATAACCGCCATAACTTTACTTGCAATCACATCCACAGACTTCTCATTCAAAAGAGAATTAAAGCGAACAGCTTCTGAGGCGAGCTGACTGCTTGTTACAGAGATTTTTAGGTCATTGTTATACGCGACCTGACTATTTGGCGAGATGCTGACAACTTCAGATGTACGTGCTGTTGTTGGAGCTTCTGAAACTTTGACATCGACCTGACTTGTTGAACCTTTTTCAATAACTTCTGAAGAAACCTCGCTAATCGGATCCTTTTGTGTACTTTCTGAATTTGGAGATTTCTCTGGGCTGTCAGAAGTAATTGCTACGTCAACCTGACTAGTAGATGAAGCTACTGAAGTTTCCTCATTCTTTGGTGACTCAGAGGCTGGAGCAGTTGAGCTTGCTTCACTCTTTGGTGTTTCTGAAACTGAAGACTCTGAGATCACTTCACTGTTAGAAGCTTCAGAAACTGGAGTGCTTGAACCTCCCTCACTCTTTGGTGTTTCTGAAACTGATGTCTCTGAGATTACTTCACTGTTAGATACTTCAGAAACTGGAGTGCTTGAACTTGCCTCACTCTTTGGTGTTTCTGAAACTGATGTCTCGGAAATTACCTCACTGTTAGATACTTCGGAAACTGGAGTGCTTGAACCTGCTTCACTCTTTGGTGTTTCTGAAACTGATGTCTCGGAAATTACTTCACTGTTTGATACTTCAGAAACTGGAGTGCTTGAACCTGCTTCACTCTTTGGTGTCTCTGAAACTGATGTCTCGGAAGCTACTTCACTGTTAGATGCTTCGGAAACTGGAGCGCTTGAGGTTTCTTCACTCTTTGGTGTTTCTGATGCTGATGTCTCGGAAATTACTTCACTTGTTGATGCTTCGGAAACCGGAGTGCTTGAACCTTCTTCACTCTTTGGTGTTTCTGATGCTGATGTCTCAGAAACTACTTCACTTGTTGATGCTTCAGAAACTGGCGCAGTTGAACCCGCTTCACTCTTTGATGTTTCTGAAACTGAAGTCTCTGAGACTGGATTATTGACAGGTTTTGGTGCTGGTTTTGTTGGAGAAACTGCTGAGACAGCCCCAACAATCGTCGCCTTATTGTCAATCGTATTATTAGATAAACGGATTTCTCCATTACCATTGTCACCCATCTCAAAGTTTTTGGTAATCACTGGATCAGCCAAGGTATTCAATAGTTTATTATCGTAGACATCGACATTCTTGATTGTTCCACGAACTTGTTGGAAATCAATGGCACCACGATGGAGGTTATAGAGGTCATTAATTGTCCCTGAACGTAGAATGGTATTGTCATGAATCTTAATTCCAGAATCATTAAGGTCAAAATTGTGGCCTGCAAAGACAGTGTTTACACGGATACCTGCTCCAGCAAAGACATCCTTGATGAGGTTTCCTGAAATTTCATGCCCCTTACCACCAAAAATACCGATACCAGCCGCACGCCAACCTGATTCAATGGTGTTGTTGAGGAATTTATTATTTTCCTCAGCTGCGGCATTTGTCCCATCTGAAATACTTGACCAGATAGCTAAACCATCATCACCATTCCCACGGATATTAGAATTTTTAACTGTTGAATTCTTGGTCCCTTGAGCAAAGTTAATACCATCAGCTAAGTTATTACGGATACGAGCGTTTTCAACGACAAGACCGTCTGTATACTTCATATTTCCCGTCTGATCGTAGTCTCCAATCCACATACCTACTTCAAAGTGCTGAACCCAGATGTCGTGAATTTTCGAGCCCTTACCAAGCGTTCCCGAAATAGCCTTGTACTGTGCATCTTCGTTATAACGAGACGTCAAGTTAGAATCCATGTAAAGATTGCTCAACTCAATGCCATTACTATTATGACCGAAGACAATACCACCACCATAGCGTTTGTCACTTGTAAAGTGTAGTTGCGTATGCCAAACACCGGCACCTGAGATTTTTAGATTATCAGCTTCGATATTAACCTGTTTATCAAAATTGAAACGTCCTTCTGGAATATAGACAGATTTTCCGCTGGCTTTAGCTTCTTCCACAGCCGCAAGTAGGGCAGCAGTGTCATCACTATCATCATTGGCAGAGGCACCCTTATCCACGATACTGATACTATTTTCACCTTGGGCAACAGGCGCTGGAGCCTGTTCAAGCTCAATAAAGTCAATACCGTAAGGGACATTGTCATCTTTCTTCTTAACTAGAGAAATCTTATCTCCAGATTTCAATTGGATATCCTTTAGGAGAAGACGTGTCTCATCAAAACGAAAACGTGCACTTGAACCATCAATGGCTTGATCATACTCATGGTCCCCTTTAAGGTACTGCCATGCTGAGTGAGATGACAAATCAAGATTACCAACGCTTGAACCATTGACCTGCACATCCAACTGACCTGATGCACCATCAGGTATTGTATAACGGACATTCAAAGCATTGGCTGGCTCAGTGACATTGAAAGTAACTGCCGCATCCTTTTTAGGAAGCTCAACATAAGTTTGGTTAGTCGCTTCCACAGCCGTAGATTCCATGTCCGTTGACTGCTGGATTGTAGCACCATTTTCAACACTTGCATTTTCTGCCTCATGAGTCGTATAAGGCATTTTTGCACCGTAACCTTCTGTGCTGTACTCCTTGCCTTGACCTTGGTCCTCAGTCGCATTGGTTAAGACATTTGCTAAAGTTTCTTGATTTTGTGAGTTGCTTGCCTCAACCAATTGATCAATGGTCGGAATCTGTTCAGCTGCTTGAACAGTGGTAACCTGTGGCTGAGCTGGCATAATATTGGCAGGCTGTGACGCTTGTACTGACTCAACTGATGCTGGTTCTGAAGTCGCCAATTGTGCCGTTGAAGCTGTTTGAGGTGTCTGTGCCTGATTTGAGGCATCAGTTAAACCACTAATCGATTGTGCCTCATCAGCCTGAGCTGCTTGCCCATTAGCAAGAGCCATAAAGCCAATCAAAGCTGATGCTGCGCCAATAGAATATTTACGGATGCTGTACTTTGGTTTCGTTTTTCTTTCTTTAAACAAGTCTATTCTCCTGATACTTTTTCTCACAATCTCTCTATCTTAGGACCAAGCCGTCCTTGGAAAGAAAATAAAGATTCCCTCATAATTAAAGATTGTTAATAATGCTGTTGTTTTTCTTATTAAAAACAAACCAAAGTAAATTATAAGGGATGAAAAAGTAAAAAAAAAGGCTAGGCTATCCATTTTAACAAGGCCTTAACAAAATTGTCATATTAGAAAGTTCAGTCATTCACGTCTAAATTATAGTCTAAAAATGTCGCACAAAAAGGTGATTTCTTTCACGTGTAAGAAAGAAAAAACTCTAAATTTCCATAAAGGCTTATTTAGCAAGAGTTATCAGGCAAAACAATCAAAATGTTTTAAATTTGTTTTCTCAGATTGCTGTCAAACGTTTGACAGTCTTTTTTAATTTTACGCTTCAAAGTATTATTTTCCGAATGTTTTAGTATTACAAATGTTAAACACCCAAAAATAAAAAAAGAGACAATAATCTGTCTCTGATTTTTCAAAAAAATAACTAACCTAACTAGATTTTACGATAACAATCCCTCTAATTCTTCAAGCGATAGACCAGTCACATCTGAGACAACTTCTAGAGATAGACCTTTTGAGAGCATCTTACGAATCATTTCTAGTTGTCCCTCATAACGACCTCGCTCTAGTCCCTGCTCTAACCCTTTCTCTATGCCTTCTTCACGCGCTTCATCAATTGCTGTTTCCATGGTCATGTCGTAATTTTCTTGAATACGTACGCGTTCATCAATCATCGCCTTTTCCTCCTGTGTCCAGCTGGATGAATCCAGTAATGAATCGGCATGCGTGACCGCTCGGCTAGGTGCCTTAGAAAATGGGAGATTTCCAAAGAACTCTAGCCACTGCCGCCCTTCATCCCTGATATGCTTATCTTTATTATACTTATCCAACTCTAAAAAGGCAATCTGAAGAAGGTTCTGCTGTTTCCCATCCTTATAGAAAGAATGCAGAGGCTTGCCCGTCCGACTATTGGCCATCCAATAAGTATTAATCGGGGACTCCTCATCTGGCAACAAGGTCTTTTCCAAGATAGCTATGCCATAAACCGGCTCCATCTGCTCATACATCTTATGCGTTTGTCCTTGTTGACGTAAGTGTTGTACATTTTCCACTAACTGGTTAGCCAAATAATAATGAAAACGATTGAGAAAATAATGCTGCTTACGCACCTGAATCTCAATGATAACCTCGGTTCCATCATTCAACTTGGCTCGAACATCCACCGAGGTTGAAAAGAGCTCATCCTCATCAAAGTCCTTCTTGTGAAGCTGTGTTCCCTCCAAAATCTGAGCATCCACAACATCTAAATCCAAAATATCTCGAATAAATGCCACCGTCACCTCAGGCAGGCTAAAAATCTTCTTAGCCATAATATCCAAGGTCGGTGAGACATGCTTGTGTCTTTTTTCCATCTACTTCTCCTTAGTAAAAAATAGAGGGTTGTCCCCTCTACTTCTATTATTCGGAAAAAGTAAATGAAAGCTTGCAACTACCCCTTAAATGCTTCCACAAAGGCCTTGAGTTCTTCGTCTGCTTCTGGTGTTGTTCCATGAAGCTGGCCAAGCATGTCAAGAAGGGACGCTGTCTGGGTCTCAATCGTCGCATTAGTCTCATTAATCTTAGCCACAATCTCGGTCAAGGGCTCAACTTCTTCTTCCTCAAAGGTATCCACATAACGAGGAATATTAAGGTTGTAGTCATTTTCCACAATCTCTTCAAAGCTAGCCAGATGGGCGAACTTGTCCATATCCTCACGACTCTTATAGGCATTGAGAATCTTCTCAATATGGGCATCTGTCATGATATTCTGATTCTTCCCCTTATCAAACTCCTTAGAGGCATCGATAAAGTAAACATCACGATTGGTGCGGTTCTTTTTCAGAATGATAACCGTCGTCGGAATACTTGTGTTAAAGAAAATATTAGCAGGCAGACCGATAACCGTATCAATAGCACCTTCTTCTAACAAAGCCTTACGAATAGTCCCCTCGGCATTACCACGGAAGAGCACCCCGTGAGGTAGAACGATAGCCATAACACCATTGTCTTGTTTCAAGTGATAGTAACCATGCAAGAGGAAGGCAAAATCAGCCTTAGACTTAGGTGCCAGTTTCCCAAATGGTGAGAATCGAGGATCATCCATGAAACCTGAGCTGGCTGACCACTTGGCTGAATAAGGTGGGTTCATAAGAACACCGTCAAAGTTAGTTGGCTCTTGAGTTGGCCAATCCTCATCCAAGGTATCTGCGTTGTGTAAAAACTGGTTTTCAATCGGCACACCATGCAGAATCATGTTCATACGTGCCAGATTATAAGTTGAGGTATTCAACTCTTGACCAAAGTAAACCACGGTCTGTGGTTGACGTGAATAACGTTTGGCATTAAGCAAGAGCGAGCCTGACCCCATAGTCGCATCGTAGAGGGTAAAGCCTTGCTTGTCCTCACGACCTAAAAAGGCAATCTGGGTCATAAGCTTGGCTACAGGTTGCGGTGTATAGAACTCACCAGCTTTTTTACCCGAATCCGTCGCAAACTGACCAATCAAGTACTCGTAAGCATCACCAAGCATGTCACCAGCATGACCTGCCACATCTAAGACAGCCAACTCTTTCATCACAGCCGCAACCGTCTGGTTCTGCTTTTGAGGAGTCGCCCCAAGTTTCTTAGAATAGAGGTCGATGTCTTCAAAAAGGTTTTCATAAAGCTCGTCACTCTGCTCAATATCACGGAATCCTTGAGCCAAGTCCTCTAGCTGGAAGCTTCCATCATTCACTCGCTCAACCAAGGCCGTAAAAGTCAAGTCAGGATGAATGGCATAACTCATCTCATCAGTAATAACTGCCAAGAGGTCCTCGTAAGTCTCCTCATCCTCATAGTATTTACGATAGACTGCCAGTGCCTCTTCCAAGCTTTCTGTCTCCTCCTCCATGGTCTCTGCCACGAAAAAGAGCATCTTGTCCGACAAATACTTGTAAAAGACCATGCCCAAGAGATAAGACTTGTAGTCGTTAGCATCCATCTTAGAGCGGAGCACATCTGCTGAGTTCCACAGGGCTTGATAAAGCGACTGAGAGGTTTGTGTTGTTTCTGACATAATTTTTCTTTCTTTGTATTTTTGAATGTTATCCTATTCGTTCTAATAGCCAATCACGACTGTTTCCACTTCCTTGATGACTTGATCTGAAGTCTCAGAAATAGGAAGTTGGTAAATGGTGTTTTGACGTGGGTTAAAAATGCCTAGATTTTCAATGGTTTGAAACTCTGGATGAATCGAACGCCTACCCATAAGATAGTAAATCAGCAGCTGCAAGGTATGGTCCTTATTGGGCTTGCTGGTGGTGACTTTAAAGTCCCAAAGGGTATCTTTGGTTAGGAAATCCCCATCACCAGTCGTTATGGTAGCCGTATAAGCCCCCTCCATGGTAAAACCATCCGCAGTCACAGGACCAAAGGCCTTGAAAAAGCTCAAACTACGCTCAACCATGGTACGAATATTAGCAATAGTCGCCTGATCTGGAACAATCCCCTCCACTGGACGATAAGCCAGAGAACCAGCACGAAAGGCACTATCAAAACCAGCCAACTGACAAGCCATAGTAATCGACAAATCGTCTAGCCCCTTAACATCATCCAGAAGATCAAAAGCCTTAGCCTCCATCCTCATAGCTCTAGCACCAAGCAAGGAAATCTCAAAAGCCTCCTCAACAGCTGTCCCATCCATGAAACGACTAAGATAGTCCACAGCAGTCCCGACCAAACTAGCCGCAATAGACTCCTCAGGATTAAGAACCTGACCATCATCAAGCGTCGTCACTGTAAAAGTCTTAACAGGCAGATAACCACCACGAGGCTGCTTAATCTGTTTAATACGTTGTGTTACTGAAACCACGTTTGTCCCCTACTTTTGCTTAAATTTCGTATCTTTCGTCTACTATCACTGTAAAACTAAAAACTTCGTTACACTTCAGTCGAGTAAATAAATGTCATTTATTCTACTTTTTAGATGAACATATCTTGCAAGAGTTTCTTTTTCAAAGTTTCTAGCTGAGAGATTTTCTCTTGATAAGAGGTGATTAGCTGATCAAGGTTTGAGAAATATGAGCCGATGGCTTGTTGTTCTTGAAATGATGGACATAAAAAATCATATTTTTTAAAGTCAACAGTCGTAAAACTCGCCTGATTTACTGCAGGTTTAGTAATAGATTTTATATAATTTTGATAACTTTGTACAAAAGTCATTAAATATATAAAATAAGGATAATAATCTTCTTTTACGGTTAATTTCAATATATTTGTTGTATATATCGTCTCCCTATCTGGTTCCTTTAGCACAATTGCAGCAGTCCCCATTTTTGCCTCACTGTTTATAAAACTAACCAATATGTCATTCTCTTTTACAAAATAATTTGCTGTATTAGCTCCTTTAGGATCTTCCTTAAACCAGTATTTTATATCTCTATCCAAATTTAAAATTCCGTCACTAATATTGTTAGCTCTAATAACTGGAAGACCAATATCGTCATTTGATAATTCTCGCGACAAGCCACTTTTTAACTCAGATAATACATCACCTAATTTTATAATTCTCCACTCACCTTCAAAACCATCTAAACGAATTTCAGGAACTGCTTTTCCAGCTTTAGGAAACATCTTAGAGAGCATGGCTGCCTTGAGAGATTGGTAATTGGCAAGATTGTCCTTGTAGCTAGCCAGAAGGTCGTCGAGAGTACGGAAGAGGTAGCCGATGACGGATTGTTCTTCTGGAGATGGAATAATTACATTCCATTCTTTCACCTCAGACATCGGTACCAAATTTACCATTGCTGATGCTGGGTTAGCTTTCGTTAGCTTGTTTTGCATTTCTGACGATCTCATCCATTGTAAAAAGAATTCTTTATCAGTGTTTTTATTAACTCTTAATCTGATTAGAGCTTGATTGAACACACCTTTCTCAATTCCCTCAGGTACTAGTGAAATTTTTCCAATAGTACCAGCACCACTCATAATAAAGTCACCAGGTAACAAAATAAATTTCTTTAGTTCATGATACTTTTCTTCTGAGATTCTATATCTAGTATTAAAGTGGTCGTAAATCGCATTTTGCTGTTCATAGACTACATACTCGCTATTTTGAACAAATAATTCTTTTCTTAAAGCACTTCCAAATGGACCACGTCTAATTCCCTCTTCTGAGTTAAGCAAATTTTTAAATTTTACTTGTTGCCAATCAATTTTAGAATTATTGAATCTAATTTTAGGAATTTTTCTATTCTGATTTTTCATCGTCACTTCTTTCTGACTCTTTTAATGCTTTAGATTTACCCTTAAATTTTACTTGTGGAGTAACTGTTATATCTTTTTCATCCTCTCCATCAACATCCACTTCAACAGGTATAGGGTATAACTCACCTACTATAAATGCTGTCCCTGTCGGTAAATAAGAAAACCTTGTTAACTGATTTTTATTTATATAAGGAATAGTTTTCAGAAGATATTCTAAGTCGACATTATTTTTGATTCGATGAATTAAATAATTGTTGCATTGAGAAAGAACAGTTGAAGATAACTCACTAGGACGCTGGCTAGATAACATCAAGAAACAACCAAATTTCCTACCCTCACGAGCTATCTTTTTAAAAACTTCAACTTCACCAAACAGACTATTTTCATTTAACTTTGATATATATCTATGCGCTTCTTCAAAAATAAATAAATTAACATCCCTATCATTTATATCTTTTTCAGAACTCTTTGTAAACTCTTTTTTTAGTATGTAAGTAGTGAAAAACAGTAATAGATCATCATCTAAATCAGAAACATTATATATTGTAATTTTTAATTGTTTGGCGTTTTCAATGTCTTTAGCGCTTTTAACTTTTTTTACTTTAAATAAGGTACCATATCTAAATTGAATGTGTTTAATCCTAGTTTCCAAGGTTGCTGAATACCCTCTTGCTTGAGTATTTCCCTGACATTCTTCTAGGAGAAATACAAAATCTAAAGCTTCAAACAAGTCTTCAAAACTCTTTATTGTATAACTAGCATTTTCAATCATTTTAGTTATTTCTAAATGATTATACATTTTCTTCTTTAAACTATTTTTAAAGTCTTCCTCATCCTTTGGACTGAGGTTCCCGTATTGAGAGTTATATTTATCTGTCCGAATTCCTGTTCCTTCTAAAACACCAATAATTTTAGCTCTTTTAGCTACAGCATCAGATTGTTGATTAAAATATAAGTTATAGGCTATAAAACAATTTAGTTTTTCTCTATCTAATTTGCTTTCTGATAGACAATTGGCCAACTTCAACGCTGTTTGAACTACAGGTAACTGCACAAGTTCTGATGGTTTTATCAAATTCAACCAATCTTGTAGTTCTAATGACTCTATTTTTATCGATAAATCTTCCAATACATCAATATTATTCACACCGTCTATCTGCGAATACTCATTATGAATATCAAAAACATTTAAATACAAATTACTCGTTTCTTTAGTTGATATTTCTTTAATGATTTTTCTGACTGTAGTAGATTTTCCTGAGCCAGTATTACCTATAATAGCAGAATGATGAGTTAACAATTTATTAAGATTAATTTGTGCTTCATATTTATTCTGGATAGTTCCTATGGGAATAGATGATCCGCTTTTTTCTATAGAAAAAACGGTTCGTAATTCAGAATCACTTGATAAATAGACTTTATCTTGTAAAAATGGATATTTTTTTAGATTAAAATTTATTTTTCCATTTTCGATTATACCTATAGGAACGCATTCAAATCTCCCAATATAATCAAATTTTGACTTTTCATCTTTAACAATTTGTATTTCTTTATCTTCAACCCTAATAACCTGATATATAAACTTTTCTCCAAACTGGCTCACAATTGTTACGTAGTCTATAACCCCCTGTGCTATATAAATTTCTCCATTATAGTTATAAATCAATTTTTCAAAGTCGCTAACTTCAAAAATTAATCTATCATACGAGACTGATACTACACGTCCAATACTATTCATTTGAATCATCTCCTTCTTGATCTGATTCATCCTTTGAAGAATAATTTATTATTTCATTTACAATATAATTAAAATAATGTGCTTTTACATTTTCGATAGAAGTATTTCCACCAATCAAATGAAATCCTTCCACCTTTTTAAATTCTTCGAAAAATTCACCCAATTTTTTCTCTGTTTTATCACCAAAAACAATCAAATTAAAATCTTGATTTTTTAAGTTTTGAGAAATAATATTATTAATATGCTCATCAGGAAAGCCATATCCCATCACAATTAGTGTTGTATTCGGTACCTGAAGTATATTAGCAAACTCTCTAAATAATTCTGAATATGGTGCTTGTGCAGTTTGCCTATGTTTTAGCATTGTTGGATAAATAACAATTTCTTCATCAGTCTTGTCAATATTATCCTTTTGTATTAATTGTCCTTCTTCATCTGAAGTCCAGTTAATGGAACCATGTATTTTTAACAAGTTAGCTTCTTTAGACGTAGGTTGCCAAACATCTTTATATCTATTAGTATCATCTACTACTCTACTTCTAAATAAATTTACATCAAATTTTCTATGTAAATTATTTTCAAATCCTGTTGAATAAACAATTCTATTATTTTCCAATGAGTACTCATTAAACAAATCATAATTTGTCGTAACTATGGTAACTTTATTACTTAATACTCCTCTAAAATTAAAAACAGATTGATAAAACTTTTGATAAGTAGATAATGTTTCACTATCTTTGTATTTACTATCATTCAGCCTAGGTATTGTTTCTAAAAAATTGGTTTTTAAGATATTTATCACTTTTTTTAATTTGTTATCACTTGGATTGAAACTCAAACCATTCTGTAACCAATTCAGTAAGCTTTCAATATCTGAAAATGACTTATAAAAATTTTCTTCTATGAATTTTTTAACTTCATCTGATTGCTCCTCTACAAATTCTCCAATAGTTTTTTCAACATCTCTTGCACTATCTAATATTTTTTCAACTTCTTTTAATTTTACTTTGTCATTATCTCCCTTTTTTCCTTCTAACCATTGTTTAAATGATTCCAAGTTACTAATGAGATAATCCATATTTTTAAGATTTAAAAATTCTTTTACCTTTTTATATACATTATCTTCATTTTGTATGATATTAGACATTGTTTTAGACATGAGTTCGATAGCTCCTGACGAACATCCAGAGCCTATAAAAAAAACTAAATTTTTAGATATAAATCGCTTGTTTATGAATTCATTTAATAATTTTCTTTGTTGTTCTTCATTCAACCCATCTAAAGTATCTTTCCCATTTTCATAGTGGTAAATCTTACCTTTTATACTATTTTCTTCCATAATTATCTCCTAAAATACTTATATCAAGACATAAGATAATGGATATGGATACCAATTATCTTGATACTCTAAGCCATATGTTTCTTGATATTCTCATCTTTATGCAGGATACCACAATAATACGCTTGCTTCTATTTAAATTATCAAATCACTATGAGAATAGTCAATCACTTCATCTATTTTAACGTTAGGGACAAAGACATTAAAATCAAGTGACGGTTCTTCATCGCAAAAACTTCTCAAATGAATACCTCTTGGTATTTTTTCATTAAAATTATAAATTAATCTTGCTTCATACTTTACTGTGAGTTTTTTATTCTTACTAACTTCTTTAACAATTATATTCTCAAAGTATGTTTGATTATGGCCCCATTTGGCAGTATGGTGATTACCCTGATTTGACCATTTAGTTTGCTTGTATATATTTTTATTATTCTTCTTACTAGTATTAAAACGAGTACCCTTAAAAAGTTGTCTACCTAAAATATGGCCAGCGTCAAATCCTGTTTTTTTGAATGGCGACGTCCCCTTAGGACCTCTTCCCTTAACTTCTTCTATCGTTTTGAAAGATATAATGCCATTTCCCCCAGTTGGCAGATTGTCATTAGTATCAAAATTTTTCGGATGTCCAATGTCTATGTTAGAAAAATATTCCTTATTAATTGAGTTATCCATAACAAACGAACCCTTGTAATATTTCAACTCTTTTTCTGACTCCAGACCTAACTCTTTTAGCATATCATCTGTAAAAAAATCAGCGAATAGGTCTTCTTTTGGAAATTGACTCATAATTTTCTCCTCTACCTCCCCACTCTCAATGGTTCAATCACTTCTTCAATGAGTTTGGTGTAGGCTTCTTTGATGTGTTTTTTGTAGCTGAGCGGGTTGAGGGCATCAGCGGTTTCTGCTTTGTAGTCTTTGTAGCGTTGGCTCTTGGTGAGCTGGCTTTCTCCAGATTGCTTCTTAGCACCCTTACGATAGTGTTGGACATAGTAACGAAGTTCATCGAGTCCGACATACCATTCTCTGGCAAAGCGTTTAAGATGGTCGTCGATGATGGCTTCAATCATAGTGTCCAAGACGCCAGTAATGGATTGTCCTTGGTAATCTTTAGGATTGGCTTGGACTTCTTTCCACAGGTTTCGGATGATTTCGGCTAGTTTAGGATTGGTGCGTTCCAGACTGTGGATATAGTTATCAACCGTTTCGATATCTTTACCACTGAGGGCTTGTGGACTATCCTCTTCCTGCTGAATCATACTTTGAATTAGGGTCAGGATGTAGGCATAGTTAATCTCGTCGACTTGGACGGATTCTAGTTCGTAGTGAATGTCAAAGAGATTATCATCACCATCGTCTTCTGCTCGGCTTTTGAGCTCTGCTAGGATATTTTGATAGATTCCGAGATAGGTTTCGAGCTTTTCATCTGATAGTCCTGTCTCCGCATAGATAGCCGCTTCATCGTATTCGCTATAGACACGGATAGATGCCAGATACTTGTCAAAGGTTTGGTAGGCCTTGGCAATACGACGGAGTTGTGGGCTAATGGCCTGCTCAATCGTGATGATGTAGTTTTCCACATCTTCTACTTTTACTTGAAAGTCTATCCAGGCTTGGATAAAGTTTGCTTTTTCTTCTACCCAATCTGGGGCAGTGACGTCATTTTCACCACCGTTTGAGTAGAGTCTAAGGGCGTTATCCACAGCCTCTTTAAAGGCCTCAGGTCTTTGGAAGGTGATAATATGACCATAACGCTTTTTACTGTCAAAAATACGGTTGGTGCGACTAAAGGCTTGAATCAAATCCTGTGGACGCATGGGCTTACGGTCGATGAAGAGAGTAGATAGACAAGGGGCATCAAAACCGGTCAAAAGACGGTCTACAACGATGACCAAATCCAACTGCTCTTTACGAGGAATGTATTTGTCTAACTTTCTGGCTAAACGATTATTGATATCGGTGTTAAAGCCACGTAAATCAACCATATTAAAATGGGTACCGTACTCTTGATTGTAATCGTCCATGACCTGCTTCATGTGCTCTTGGTAGCCGATAGATTCTTCTTCATTTTCCGACACAGAGTAAGTGACTGTCACCTTTGGAAAATCAGGTAACACGCGCTTAACCCGCTCTGACACCTTGACACGTTCCTGTCCTGCCTTGATACTCTTGAGCAGATTGTAATAGGCCTGAGCCTGTGGAATAGACTTAACGGTTAAGATAGCCTCATAGGTCTTACCCACACCATTTGGGAAGCCCAACTGTTGATAACTTTTGTTTAGGATAGCATCCAAGACTTCTAGCATGTGCTCTTTATCTTCATAGACAGAGTCAGGAAGGTCTTCTTCAGGAATCGGCGAAATAATGGTATTTCGATAGTCCACTTTAAAGCCAAGAACAGCCCCGTCATGGATGGCTTCTTTGACCGTATACTCATGGAGGCGTTCACCATATTGTTGGTGGGTGGTTTGTGCCAAATCACCTAATTGCTTGCGTTTATTTTCCTTGAAAATCGGTGTGCCTGTAAAGCCATACCAGAGCGAATTGTGGAAAAAGCCCTTGATGTCTTTTTGTGTCTGAGGCGTGACCGCACGGTGACATTCATCCACAACGAAAGCCACACGGAGGTCCTTGATTTTTTCCGAATCTTTTTGATATTTACCTTCCCCAAACTTACGCATCATGGTTGTGATTTTCTGGATAGTCGTCACAATCACACGCTTATCATTTCCTGCCAAACGCTTAACCAAGTCGTGAGTATTGTCCGTTTCGTCGATATCAATAACATCGTTAGCGGCGTAGGAAAGGAAGGATGACGTCGTCTGCTGGTCAAGGTCCCTACGGTCCACGACGAAAATCGTCTTCTGAATGGCTGGAATCTGCAAAAGGTTGCGAGCCACCTTGTAGGATGTTAGGGTTTTACCAGAGCCTGTGGTATGCCAGATATAGCCTGATTCCTGACGGCGAGAGGCATCCTGCACAGACTCGATGGCATGAATTTGATAGGGACGTAAGAGGATGAGGGCTTTCTTACTATCATCAATAACGGAGTACTGCATCACCATCTGATGGGCACGTGGAATAGACAGGACCTCATGGGCAAAGTCCATGAGACTGGTCATGGGTTTATTATCTTTATCCACCCAAGATGTCAAGAATTGTTTATTGAGCTTATCTTCTCGTGCAGCTGCGATATAACGTGTGTCCACCTTATTAGTCACAACAAACATCTGAAGGGCAGAATAGATACCACGTAACTTTCCTTCACGGTCATACTTTTTGATTTGATGAAAGGCATCCAAAAAGGCCACACGAGGGCTCTTGAGCTCGATATGGATAAGAGGAAGGCCATTAATCATCAGCGTCGTATCTAATCGACGGTCCTTATCTTGTGGATAAGCCTTGTCACGTTCCACCTGATTGACCACTTCGTAACTGGATTTTCCAGCAGCAATATTATCACGCCAGATGACAGAAAGTCGGATAGTCCCAAGGCTAGCATCTTCACGCTGTACCTCAACTTTGGCAATACCATTTTCACCTGCCAACCACTTAGCAGCTTCATAATAGTTAATGAAGTTAAGCTGGTTCTTAATTTGGCGCTTCTCCTGCTCAGTCAAGGGATGGTCAGCGAGTAGGGCAACATTATTTTGCGCTAACTTCTCAAAAAAGTTGTCCCATAATTGACCTTCGTTTTTTAAATCTGGGCGATAGGTCCACTGGCTCTCACCAGAGGTTAACTGCTCAATTAATTGACGTTCTATCTCAAGTTCTGGAGTAACTGGTGGCATGACTTATCCTTTCAATAATGTCGTAATCCCTTACATTATAGCATTTTCACGGGTTCTTTCATAGTTTTGGGAAAATTCCAACAAAAAAACACGGGAAGTCCGTGTTAATCGTTTTAGAATAGCAAATGATAATTGTTATGAAAGTACGTTGTCTTCCCTAAACTTACTTCACATGTGAATCAAGTGGGACTACCGCCAATGTCTTACCTAGACTCGCCAGTATTTTAAGAACCGTATCTAACTGAGGTGCTGTTTTACCTGTCTCCATACGTGCGATAACAGGTTGTTTGACACCACTTAGCTCTTCAAGTTTCTTTTGAGAAATGCCTTGTTTTTTACGAGCATCAATAATCTCAAGCATCAGTGCGACACGGAGTTCACTTGCCGCGATTTCCTCTTTAGTGAAAATAGTTTTCTGTAAATCATCCCAACTACTTCCAATTGCTGGATTCTTTTCTCGAGCCATCTTACAATCCTCGCTTTCTAATATCATCTAAAGCTTTTTGAGCCTTCATCAGCTCACGTCTTGGAGTCTTTTGTGTCTTTTTCACAAAATGATGAAGCAAAATAAAACCATCATCTAGCCATGCTGCAAATAAAATTCTATCTCTTAAGGGTCTTAGTTCCCAAATCTCTCCTTCCAAATGTTTAATGAATGGTTCACCAATCATGGTTCCTCTATTTTTTAACATAGTCAGGTAGTCTTGAATTTTATGTAATTTGATTCTAGAATCTTTGCTTGAATTTATGGATAATGTTTCAATATACTCTCTAACAGGTTCATGTCCATTTCTATCTTTATAAAAATGAATAGGATACATACAAATCTCTCTCCCTATATTATAACTTATAAGTACTTGCATGTAAATACTTATAAGTTATTATTTTTAAATATCACTATTTAAATTTATATTCGTAAAAGGTTAGGAAAAATGATAAAAAGCCACCTATAGTGGCTCAGAATGTATATTATTTATGATCTAGACATGGCAAAAATACGAGTAAGCGACCAAATTTTGTAGCCCTTTCCATCTGGAAAAGGTTTATCGGAGGCTTTTTATTCCTCCCTATGAATGGTAAACCCTGTAGCTTGTTGGTTAGCCATGATGGTCATTTCTGAAATTTGGACCCGTCGTGGTTGCTTGGTGACGTAGAGAACTGCGTCCGCAATATCTTGAGCTTGCAAGGCTTCCAAACCTTGATAGACTTTGGCTGCCTTGTCCTTGTCACCGTGAAAGCGAACTTGAGAGAAGTCGGTCTCAACGATACCAGGTTGAATGGTTGTCACCTTGATATCTGTGGCAATGGTATCGATACGCAAGCCATCACTGAAAGTTTTTACTGCAGCCTTGGTTGCTGAATAAACGGCAGCACCTGCATAGGCATAGATGCCCGCCGTAGAGCCCATATTGATGATATGGCCCTCATTGGCGGCAACCATGCTTGGCAAAATCTGACGTGTCACCATCATCAAGCCCTTAACATTGGTGTCGAGCATGGTCAGCATGTCCCACTCCTCATAGTCTTGATAAGCTGTTAGACCTAGTGCCAGACCTGCATTATTGACCAAGACATGGACTTGACCTACACTTTTGAGAATGCCTTGGCAAACATCCTTGACCATGGCCATATCAGTGACATCCAGGGCAAAGGTCCAAACTTTTTGATTTGGATAAGTTGCTTGGAGCTCTTCTTTTAGAGCTTCTAAGCGCTCCACGCGGCGACCTGTTAGGATGAGATTTTCTCCCTCTTCGGCAAAGGCACGCGCCGTTGCTTCACCAATTCCTGATGTTGCTCCTGTAATAAGTACATTTTTAGACATATAATTCTCCACTTCTATGATTCCGCTGCCCCTAATCGTTGTTGGTAAAATCACTCAACTTCTTGATGAAATCAGGAAGTTCTAGCTTGGGCAGGTTAGATATTTTGGTTCCTGACTTCCAAAATATCCAGAGCAACTGGTTGAAACCGTCCTGCAGAACTTTCTTTTGTTGGTCCGAGAGATTGCCAAATTCTTGCAACATCTGGCCTAGCTTAGGGAGAGTTTTTATCCCAATATCATCCAGACTTTCAATTCCAGAATCAAGAATGGTATCAAAGAACAAATCACAAACCTGCTTGAGTTCTTGATTAGGCAAGGTCTCAATCCATTCTTGGAAGGTCTCTTTTAAGCGTTGACTCAAGTCTGTCGGCTGGTCCACATAAACAAAATCATTTGTTCCCAAGTCAACCTGCCAAAGTAAGACATTGTGTTGAGCGATGCCTATACCATCTGCTGCTACGAGCTTTGCGACCTTATCCCAATAAAGCATGACTCCCACAACTGATTCTTGAGGTCTGATAACCGTCATCTTGGGTTTTAACTCTTGGTAAGAAGTCTTCTCTAAGAGGGGCTTCATCAAGCCCGGAGAATCAAGAAGCAAGAGCTCTGCTATTTGCTCACGCAAGACAGTCGAACTCTGAACAGCCGAATAGAGGGCAAGATTGCCACCCTTGGAGTGTCCAGAAACAACGATATGGCCACTGAGGTTTGGCAAGTGCTTCTCCAGAAAGGCCATGGCTGAGCGATGGGCAGGAATTTCCCGACTGTAAGTCAGCTGAAAATCTTCCTTCCAACCAATGACGCTATCATCGGTACCACGAAAGACAATCTGCTGGTAGTCAAATTCAGGCAGGCTGAAAATCATAGCCGCAAACTGTTTTTCGACTTCCTTGTCCAAGACACTACAGTAGTCACTTAGATTTAGTCCAGCGAAACGTCTCGACCTGACCATGGCTTCAGCCAGGTCGACCCTTTCTTTAGTCACCATGAAGCTGTAGTCTGGATTTAAGTCCTTCCCTTCAGCATAGTCATGTAAATTGATGGTTTCCTTCAAATCACTTGCTGAGAGCCATTTTTCATAAGTCAGGTAGCCAATCTCATTGATGCAAACCTTATCCAAGATATTAAGAGGCTCTTGGTCGAAAGGCAAATACTTAACCTCTTCAAGATAATCGATTAAATTGGACATCATTACTCCTTAAAGTCTTTCTTACCTTGATTTTACTAGAATTTTCAATAAATTGTTAGTGAAAAATGTGATATGATAAGAGGGATTATTTATTAGGAAAAGGAAGCTTATGACTATTTCACGATTTTACCGTATCTTACTAGCTCTTTGTGGACTAGTAGGAGTTTCTATCCAAATCCATGATGATGGTTGGGGCATGTTGCTCTATTACACTGTTTTGTCCAATATCCTTGTCTTTTCTAGTTTGATTTTCTTTATCATCTATGACTTCAAAAAAGGGGATGCGACGACTAACACCAAACTCTTGCGTTACAAGGGTGGTGTAACTATGGCCATCCTCATCACTGGGGTCATCTATCACATCCTCTTGGCACCTATTACGGAACCTGAGAAATTCTGGACGCTCCGTAACTTCTTGGTCCACTATATTGTGCCTTGGGGATTGGTGCTTGATACCCTTATTTTCGATGCTAAGAAAGCCTACCGTCTACGTGAGCCAATTTACTGGTCAGCGGTCCCTCTGTCTTACTTTGCCTTTGCCCTGCTAAATGGGCTGGTGCTAAAACTCCCAATTCCAGGCGCCAAAGATAGCCCCTTCGCCTACTTCTTTATCAATGTCAATAAATTTGGTTGGAACAAGGTCTTGGTAAACGTCCTGGTCATCAGTGCTGGGTATATCGCTGTTGGCTATCTCTTATATCTCTTGAAAAAATTTATCGGTCGTAAACCGGCATAAAACACAAACTGAGCTACCCTATGTAACTCAGTTTTTTCTATTGCAACAAGCCCAATTTATCAAAAGCTTTGTACAAGCCATCAGCTTCAACATCATCTGTAACTAGGTCTGCCATAGCCAATATTTCTGGGCCACCATTTCCCATGGCAACACCAACCTCACAGTATTCCAACATAGGGATATCAATCTTGGCATCGCCGAAAGCAATGGTATCCGAACGCTTAGCCCCCAAATGTTCCAAAAGAACATCAATGGCATGGGCCTTGTTAATATCCTTAACACCCAAATCACCAAACAGGGCTGTTTCACCTCGACCTCCCCAAGTATGGGCTTCATGCTGTGGAAAAGCTTCTTTTGAATCCAAGTGATCCTGATAGGACTCCAAAACGAAACTGACCTTGTTTAGGTCGTCACGATAGAGTTCCCCACCATACTTGAGGCCATGAATGAAATCTTCTGGTTCCTTACCCTCCACAGACTCTGCAGATTGCCCCTTTTGAATAGCGTAAGTCTTAAGTGTCTCACGCGCCCGCTCCCGAAAATCAGGACTGGCAAAGAGGCCGTTATTGCTCTCCAGATAAAAGGCCAGATGGCGCTCTGTTAGCCAATCCACAATCTTTGCTGCATCTTCCTTGGAAATCAGCTGATGCATGAGGACTTGACCATGATGCTCCACATAAGAGCCATTACCACCAATCATCCCATCCAAGCCAATTTTCCATAATTCTGGTTGCATTTCTGCCTTGCTACGGCCAGTACAAACATAGACCAGATGCCCCTTTTCACGCGCCTGACGAATTGCCTTTACTGCTGACTCTGGAATGCGGTTATGATAATCTACCAACGTCCCATCAACATCTAGAAAAATAAGTTTTGACATATTTTCACCTCGAGTCTTCTTTTACTTTATTATACCCTGATACTGCTCCAAGAGATAATACTTTCCTCGGACAAACTGATACTATCCTATGATAGTATTGTTTCCAATCCAAAGCATTGCCATTTCTCCTGAAAGAAGCTATGATGAAGGTATGAATGATTTAAAAACACTACTGAATCACCTGCCCTATAAATTAGCAGCCTATGATGCCCAAGGAAACTTTCTCTACGACAACGGTGGCGCTGACGGTAGTTTCTTCCCCCGTGAGCCTGAAAATCTGCCTGATTGGGTCATGTCTGAAGTTCTAGCATCCTCTACCAAAGAAAGAAGTTATCAGATTCCAACTGGCAGTTTTGATCAAGTCCTCATCCAGACCTACCAAGCTGCTATCGACAACGAAGGAAAAGTCCTAGGATTTTGGGAGACTATTTATGATTTGAAGCAACCTCTCAAGACCTATCTTGATAACTCTGCTCAAGCTCTTGTCGCCTGGTCTGATGCCACTAGTGGCGCTAGTTTCAAGGAAGAAACTGACTTTTAGGCTAAATTTCTTGCTTTAATAAATGAAAAATTCACTTAATTCAAGACCAGCGCAAAACACCCTTATTCATAAAATGTGCCTAAGTCAGCACTACAAAGGCTTTTTGGAAATCAGTCACTTTAATATCTCTCACAGAATTTATAAACACTCTATTTTGCATTTTTGCGCTATTTAAGGTAGAATGGGAGTAATGAGAAAAAGAATAAAACCGATCGTTGTTTACGTGGTTCTAGCTCTTTTAGGATTAGCATTAGTTATTGCAAATATTCACAATACGTCCAAACAGCAGGCGCATCTTCAAAACGTGAAATCTGCTATTCCTTATGCTACTACACCAAAAACAACAACCAGTAGTACATCTAGTAGTTCCGACGAGGAGCTGAAACTCAATCCCATTATCGACCTTTCGGGGTGGCAACTACCTCAGGATATCGATTACGATGTCTTGTCAAATCATATTTCTGGTGCTATCGTCCGCGTCTTCGGTGGATCACAGATTAGTAAGGATAGCAATGCCGCTAGTTCGAATGGGGTTGACAAATCTTTTAAAACACATATCAAAGAACTCCAAAAACGTGATGTTCCAGTTGCCGTCTATTCCTACGCTCAGGGTGCTTCTGTCAAGGAGATGAAGGAGGAGGCTCGTATTTTCTACAAAAATGCTTCTCCATACAAACCTACCTATTACTGGATTGACGTGGAAGAGGAAACCATGCCTAATATGGAGGAAGGTGTCCAAGCTTTTCTAGCTGAGCTCAAACGTCTAGGAGCTGATAAAGTTGGTCTCTATATTGGTGCTTATTTCATGCTTGAGCAAGAGGTTTCAACCAGAAACTTCGATGCTGTTTGGATTCCCGCCTACGGTACTGACTCTGGTTACTATGAGACTTTGCCAAACACTGATATTGACTATGATCTACATCAGTATACCTCACAAGGAAGTCTTCCTGGATTCGATAATATTCTAGATCTTAGCCAAATCAATCCCGAGAAAAACAAACGTAAAACCTTTGAAAAACTCTTTGGTAAGATTAAGCAAAAACCAACTAAAAATAAGAAGACTACTTCGACAAGTTCATCTAGTAGTCAGTAAAAACCAGTGTCTAAAGCACTGGTTTTCTTCTTGTCAAATTGGTTTAGGCGTGTTCGGACGAATATGTTATAATGGATGGTAGAAATGAATAACTTTAAAAGGAGATATGACAATGGCTAAGAAAGGCAAAGTCAAGAAGACCCTGGTTGACCAAATTCTTGATAAAGCTAAGATTGACCATGATAGCTTATCCTTCAATGGTTTAGAGGGGGAGCTTCCAGAAGATGTGGCGCGTGAGAGCATTTATAAAACCCTCGCCCTTAAGGGAGATAAGACAGGGCCTGTCATCGGCATTGTCCCTATCACCGAACACCTGTCTGAAAAGAAATTAGCTAAAATTTCAGGGAACAAGAAGGTTCAAATGATTCCACAAAAGGATCTCCAAAAAACAACTGGCTATGTTCACGGGGCTAACAATCCTGTGGGAATTCGCCAAAAACATAATTTCCCTATTTACATCGATCAGTCTGCCCAAGATGCTGGCTTCCTCATTGTCTCAGCGGGGGAAATTGGGCGTTCTATTCGTATCAATAGTCAAGAACTTGCTGATTTTGTTAATGCTGAATTTGCTGATATTAAGGAGTAATCATGAAACTGTATTTTGTACGTCACGGTAAAACTGAGTGGAACTTGGAAGGCCGACTTCAAGGTGCCAAGGGAGACTCGCCTTTACTTAAAGAATCTATCGAACAAGTACGTGAGCTAGGTCACTACCTCAGTGACACTCATTTTGACTTGGTCTTCTCAAGTGACCTACCTCGTGCTAAAAAAACTACAGAGCTCATCATGGAGTCTCAAAAGCATAAAGCTAAAGTTACCTACACTAAAGCTTTGCGTGAATGGCAACTAGGTAAACTAGAGGGGCAAAAGATTTCCCTTATCCAAGCCATCTATCCAAAAGAAATGGATGCCTTCCGTAACAATCTAGCCAATTTCCGTGCTAAGGACTTCCAAGCGGAATCTGTCTACAAAACAACAAAACGTGTGGCCGAATTTGTCAAAACACTTAAAGATAGTGATGCTAAAAATGTCCTCGTTGTCGGTCACGGAGCTAACCTAACAGCTTCTATCCGTACCCTCCTTGGTTTTGAACCTGGTCTTCTTCGTAAAGCAGGAGGTCTTGACAATGCTTCTGTCACTATTCTCGAAACCAATGATTTCGAGCACTTCACTCTTAAATGTTGGAATGATACGTCCTATATGGATGAACAAAACAAGATTAGCTAAATCATCGACTGACTTCATAAGACAAGCGATCCTGATTAAGGGTCGCTTTTTAACACTCAAAAAGCCCTTAAAGCTATTACTTTAAGAGCTTCACCTCCATTATTTCTTCCCTCTCTCATTTTCATTTTCTGATAAATAAAACGGCCACACGAGGCCGCTCTATTTATCTTCCATATTTCATACGAAGGATTTTTTCCTGGTTAGCATTCAAACGAAGAAGGATAACCACTTTATCAATACTCATATTGCTCTCAAGAAGACGTTCAGCCGCCATCATAAGACCATTATTGATACCTAGTTGAAGGACTGGATTTTCATTATCATTGATATCAAAGATATATTTGTTATTTGGAAGGTCGAAAAGGACTTTCACCGCTCCAAAGAGTTGCTCAAAACTATCGATTTCCAAGTCGAATACTGGCTTAGTACCTGGTTTGAGGCTACGGCCACGGTGGTTAAACCACATAGAATGCCAGCCACCATTGAAGGCACCCATGACATCATTGTCATAAGAATCTCCAACATAGAGTGTCGTTGATGGATTCATGTCAAATTGCTCAGCTGCGAGATTGAAGATTTCCTTCTCAGGCTTTTGGAAACCTGTCGCCTGACTGACGATGACACGTTTAGGGTCCACGTAATCATAAAGTCCCAACTTCTTAACCTTCTTAAGTTGGTGCTCTGTCGGACCATTGGTAATAATACCCATAGGCACATTTTTTTCCTTAAGGAAATCAAGGGTCATGCGCATCTCATCAAGCATGGTGATATTTTCCAACTCATGCTCGTAAACCTCTTGGAAATGGTTACCCGTTTCTTCATCAATTTCACGGTAGCCAAACTCCAAAAGCGTCTCTTTACAGCGCCAAAAACGGAAATATTCGGTTGTCCACTCACCGGCCATTACACGTGGAAAACCAACATCAGAATAGTGGCGGAAACGAATGTAGGCTTGATTCATGTGACTCATATCAAAGTCAGGGAAACATTTTTCCATGGCAATACGATAAGGTGCCTGTTGGTCATAAATAGTATCGTCAACGTCAAAAACAATAGAGGTAATCATCTGTCCGTTCTTTCTTATATCATTCTCTTGTCAGAGACTTAGGTAAGTTAAGAGATCTAACAACTAGACTGCAATATCAGTCAGCTCCTAATTTAATCCTAGGTCTTGCAAAAGTAAGCTTTAAGTCAACTGTCTAGGGGCAATCTTACTAATCTGTTTTTTATCAGAGTGCAATTGCCCAAACAGTCTTATTATACCGTTTTTGCCCTCTTATTTCAATTTTCGACCCCATTTAAGAAAAGATTATTCGTGTTTTGAAGATAGAAAAAGGTTTGGAACAATTTGTCCCAAACCTAATGCATCTTGTCATATTCAGACACTTATTTAATTTCTTTAAAGGTCATTTTTTGTTTGACTTCACCCTGACCACCTTTGGCAATCTGATAATAGAAGTCTTTTGATGTGAAGTGGTCACCATAAGCAAAGACCTTGTTGTACTGCCATTGTGACAATTGATCGTCCTCTTTTTTACCGAGAGTCAATGTTGTCTTTGTCACGCTGTATTCCCACTTAGCTGTTTGGTCATTATAGGCCTTGTCAAAATCTGTTTGGCTCTTAGCAGCATTAACCACTGTCGTACGATCCTGACTCACAAGTGCCTTGTTACCGCCTTCTTGGAAAGCTACATACATGACACGATTATTGACCTCACCATTTAGAGAACTTGAGTATTGGTAAACCTTACCAGGTACAACACTATCCAAATGGTGTGTTCCCCAGTAATAGAAAGCACCAAATCCAGCTCCCGTAACCAAGAGACAGGCGAGAACGACACTAATAATGATATTTCTCTTTGACATGTCTTGCCCCTCTCTATTCGTCACCAGTTAGGTCAGAGAAAGTTGCCTCTGAGTCTGTTTCAGTGTGGCTTGAAGAACTTGATGATGAGCGTTCAACACTTGATGAAGCCTTAGATTCAGATGATTTTTCAGTGCTTGATGATGAACTTTCTTTTTCCTTGTAAACATCAACGTTGAAAGCCCACTTATCACCCTTATAACTTACCTGAATTTGAGCATATTTTGCCTTGATAAGATCTGACAACTTACTATCACTGTTAAGAACATCGTAAATCTTTTGAGCGAGAGCTTTGGCATTGTCTTCCGTTTTAGCACCATCTTTAGGTCCATCTACAATGTCTTGAGCCTTAGGCGTTTCACCTTGACGGTAGAGGGACGTGCTTTCAGTGTCCTTCTTAGCAGTAGCATTTTCACCAGTCTTATCACCTTCATGTGAGAAGAAACTCCATGCAGGACGACCTGAACGTTTTTGTTGATATACTTGTTCGAATTCACTTTGAACCTTGTCTTGGAAAGCATCATCAGTCAATTCTTTTTCCTTAGAACTTTCTGTACTTGCTTTGCTTTCACTACTGCTTGCTGTTGAGCTTGATGCAGAAGATAATGATCCACTTGTCGAACTTGATGAAGCATCTTTAGATTCTGATGATGACGAAGATGAATCCTTGCCATCTTTAGAATCTTTGTCTTTATCGTTGTTATTGTTTGTAGTGCTATTTGAGAATGAAACGCTATTGTCAGAATTATCTGGAGCGTAAATCACTGTATTCTTAGAATGGTCATCAGAGACAAAAGTGCTGTTATTGATAATCACTCTGTTGTTATCACCATAATAGTTGTTGATAACAATCTTAGAATGTGCACAACGGTAACCATTACCAGTCACATGGTAACCTGCTGGGACATCACCATCACGTTTCAAGATGAGGACGTCACCTGCGAAGATAAGGTCAATATTCTGAATATTATTATCGTAGGCTAATTTTTCAATAGAAATTCCAGTCGCTTGAGAGATTCCCCACAAGGTATCTCCCCATTGAATCACGTATTGTTGGCCATCTAACTGCTGTGGATTGATATTCTGAGTTGTCAAATTATTTGTAATTTGTTCAGGTGTGCTGGCAATCCAGTTTGTAATATCAGCAGCGTGAGCACTCGTTTGATTTTGATAAAAGCTATCTGCTAACACAGATACCGTAGGCATCCCAATAGGTGCTAGTAAAGCGCCAAGCATCACAGCTTTACTAACATAATTTTTCTTTTTCATCGTATTTCCTCCTTATATCATACGAAACTTACTTTGCTATTGTACACCCTTATTATTATATTTGTCAATAAATTCTATAACTTTCTAATCTAACATTAATACTAGTTAATGATTTGTCCTAAAAATAGACAAATCCTAGCTTTATTTATCTGACATTTAATCATTTGTCCTATCTTTAGAAGGTGATTTATGATACAATAATTACGACTATTTTATGGAGGACTAACATGTCAAATCAACACATGGAAGAATTAAACGATCAACAGATTGTCCGTCGTGAAAAAATGGCGGCCTTGGCTGAACAAGGAATCGATCCTTTTGGTAAGCGATTCGAACGCACAGCTACATCTGGTCAATTAAAAGAAAAATACGCTGACAAAACAAAAGAAGAATTGCACGAAATCAACGAAACTGCTACTATCGCAGGTCGTTTGATGACTAAACGTGGTAAAGGTAAAGTTGGCTTCGCCCACATCCAAGACCGCGATGGTCAAATCCAAATCTACGTGCGTAAAGATGCTGTCGGTGAAGAAAACTACGACATCTTCAAGAAAGCTGACCTTGGTGACTTCCTCGGTGTCGAAGGTGAAGTTATGCGAACAGATATGGGAGAACTTTCTATCAAAGCTACTCATATCACACACTTGTCTAAAGCCCTTCGTCCATTGCCTGAGAAATTCCACGGACTTTCAGACGTTGAAACAATCTACCGTAAACGTTACCTCGATTTGATTTCTAACCGTGAAAGCTTTGACCGCTTTGTCACACGTTCAAAAATCATTTCTGAAATCCGTCGTTATTTAGATGGTCAAGGATTCCTTGAAGTGGAAACACCTGTACTTCACAACGAGGCCGGTGGGGCTGCTGCCAAACCTTTCATCACTCACCACAATGCTCAAAATATTGATATGGTGCTTCGGATAGCTCTAGAACTTCATCTCAAACGTCTAATTGTCGGTGGTATGGAACGCGTCTATGAGATTGGCCGTATCTTCCGTAACGAAGGAATGGATGCAACTCATAATCCTGAATTTACTATGATTGAGGTTTACCAAGCCTATGCTGATTTCCATGATATTATGGATTTAACAGAAGGTATTATCCAGCATGCTGCAAAAGCTGTCAAAGGAGATGGTCCTGTCAACTACCAAGGTACTGAAATCAAAATCAATGAACCATTTAAACGTGTTCACATGGTGGATGCCATTAAGGAAATTACTGGTGTCGACTTCTGGCAAGACATGACCTTTGAAGAAGCTGTAGCACTTGCAAACGAAAAACATGTACCAGTTGAAAAACACTACACCGAAGTGGGACAAATTATCAATGCCTTCTTCGAAGAATTTGTTGAAGAAACCTTGACGCAACCAACTTTTGTTTATGGTCACCCAGTAGCAGTGTCACCTTTGGCTAAGAAAAATCCAGAAGACCCACGCTTCACTGACCGTTTCGAACTCTTCATCATGACCAAAGAATACGGAAATGCCTATTCTGAGTTGAATGATCCAATCGATCAATTGTCACGTTTCGAAGCACAAGCTGCTGCTAAAGAACTCGGTGATGACGAAGCAACAGGCATCGACTACGACTACGTTGAAGCCCTTGAATACGGTATGCCACCAACAGGTGGACTCGGAATCGGTATCGACCGTCTCTGCATGCTCCTCACTGATACAACAACTATCCGTGATGTCTTGTTGTTCCCAACGATGAAATAAAGAATGATAAAAGTTTTCTTTGAGACCTACCTTAGGTGAAACGGGCGCTAGCGACTTCCTTGGAAATTCCATAACTAATTTTGAGCCTAAAGTCTCAAAAATTCTGAGTGGCTGAAACATAATGTTTCAGCCACTTTTTTCATAGCAGAAAGTCTTGATGGGGCTTGCTTTGAAAAAAATCTATCGTATAAAATAAAAGAGTTAACTTCCCTAAATATACTGACCACAAGAAGTTAGAGAGAAGGAGATTACAGCACCATAACGCTTGGTCGGATAAAATTTTTTTCATGCTAGCGAGAGTTTCAAAAACTGATGCAAGCTCCTGTCATGCTAGGATTTTTGAAGTACTCCACGTAATTTGATACCAAGTTTCCTAATTATGTACGTGAAAACATTAGCGATCGATGAGTGGAACTTTGATATTTCAAATCTTAAAATTAGATTTTTATTTTTTTGAAACTCTATATAATACCAATTAATCTGTACTTTTAATAACCATCATAATAATGGGTATAAGTAATCGTACATAATAAGCATTTTGTACTCGTCTTTCACCTTTTTCCATTACTACTTTTTTGATAAAATATTTCTAACAAAAGGAGGGAATTATGAAAGAAATCATTAAAATTTTCGAGTACATTGTCGTTTACTTTATACCTATCTTATCCATTAGCATACAATTATTTTCTGAGCTAAAAGCTAAAAAAAGTGAGGAAAAAGTTACTGCCGAACTGGCGAAAAATGAAGTTAATTTTACAATTGAAGAAAACAATGGTCAAATTATAATTAACCAAAACACTGACACAATCAACCAAAAATTGCAAGAACAAGTTGAACAATACAACCGAAAACTTGAAAATAGCAAATTTTATTCTAGAGTCTTATTCAAAATCTCAAGTTATATTTTCTTAGCAATTATCATTTTAAATTTCACCTATCAAATTATTAATGTTTTAGATACCCTATCAGCAGCACCTTGGCCACTAGCGAATCTCTTCACAAATCCAAATGCGGAAACTAAATTTCATGTTCTGATTATAGCTTTTAAGGATGCGTTACCAAGTATCTATAATCAAATTTTACAATTTATAGCTCTATTTTTACTTATAAACTCTATAAAATGGGGGGCACGTATCTATCTTTCAGTACGAGGAAGTACTGGTAAATTCTTATATTATTTATTTGTAAGTTCTATTTATTTCTATAACTCCATGCTGAACTTCAGCAGTACTATCAATAGCTATACTCAAAGACTACTACCTTATCTTAAAGACTCGTCTCAAGTATTTGTTACTCTTATTTCTACATTTATATTACTCTATATTGGTCTAACAGTTTCAGAAGTAACCGTCAATAGGTTCTTCGACTTACAAAAAGCAGAGAAAAAATCAACTGTTCAAAATTTTATCATCAACTCAATGGACAACTTTATTACCCAACTACTTATACCTATTTTTATATTAATTGTTATACGCTACATCAGTTAAAATAATATCCTAAAAGTATTGTTTATAAAAATAAATGATACTTTTTTAGTATCACTACTCAATAAAATTACTTATTCAACATTTTTTTATTCCTCACCTAACAAACCAATTGATGTTATTGTTTAACATCATACCGTAAAAGTTCATCATATAAACACCCTGGAATTAATTGGACATTGTATATTCTTCTACAACCCATTTCTTTCTTGCACATCTTCCTCATAGTGTTATAATAAAATTGTCGGTCTGTCTAGAAATATGCAAGTTTTAGGCAGATATGACTTAGAAAGAGGTATTTATGACATCTTCAAAAAAGGTTTCCCTTTCTGAGGTTAACCAATCAATAGATACACCAAATAATAATCGTTTTTGGCAAAATCTTAAGGCTTTCTTGGGACCTGGGGCTCTTGTAGCCGTGGGTTACATGGACCCAGGGAACTGGATTACCAGTGTCGTCGGTGGGGCAACCTACAAGTACAGTCTTCTTTTTGTCATCTTAATTTCATCTTTAATCGCTATGCAGTTGCAACAAATGGCTGGAAAATTAGGGATTGTGACTCAAATGGACCTGGCTCAAGCAACTGCATACCACTCGCCCAAATGGCTACGATACACGCTTTGGGTGATTCTGGAGCTTGCCTTAATGGCGACGGACTTGGCCGAGGTGCTTGGTTCTGCCATCGCACTTAACCTGCTCTTTGGTATTCCAATTATGGTTGCCATTCTGGTGACAGTCCTAGATGTCTTCCTACTCCTACTCATCATGAAGCTGGGATTCAAGAAAATCGAGGCTATTGTTTCAACCTTGATTTTGACCATCTTGGTTATCTTTGTCTACTTGGTAGCCTTGTCTGAGCCTAGTATTAAGGGAATCCTCGAGGGTTATCTCCCTACGCCAGCGCTCTTTGAGCCACATGCTGCTGGGCACACCAACCAGTTGACTTTGGCACTTGGGATTGTGGGTGCAACCGTTATGCCACATAACCTCTACTTGCACTCATCCTTGTCACAGACTCGTAAGGTTGACTATTCTGATGGTAAAGACGTGACTAAGGCTGTCCGTTTCATGACCTGGGACTCCAACATTCAGTTGACTTTGGCCTTTGTGGTTAACTCCCTCCTCTTGATTTTGGGAGCAGCTCTCTTCTTTGGTCACGCTTCTGATATTTCAGCCTTCTCACAAATGTACAATGCTCTTCAGGACTCTAAGATTGCTGGTGCGGTTGCTAGTTCAACACTTTCAACCCTCTTTGCCTTGGCACTCTTGGCTAGTGGTCAAAACTCTACCATTACTGGTACCCTAACTGGTCAGATTGTCATGGAAGGTTTCCTCCACATGAGGTTACCACAGTGGGTAATTCGTTTGTTCACACGTCTCTTCGCCTTGCTACCTGTTATCATTGTAGCCATTCTCTACGGCGATCAAGAAAAGACACTGGATCAACTCTTGGTTTATTCACAAGTATTCCTTTCCATTGCCTTGCCATTTTCTATCTTCCCTTTGATTTACTACACTTCTAAAAAATCACTCATGGGAAAACACGTTAATGCCAAGTGGAATACCTTCCTCGGTTATGGCATCGCTATTGTCCTAACCATTCTCAATCTCAAACTTATCTTTGATACGTTTTAAACAAAAAAATAAGGCCAGCGCCATGCTGACCTTGTTTTAGTTTTTGAAGGCGTCAACGAGAACTTGGAATTCTTCGTTGCTGAGGGTAATCCCCTTGCCCATCTTGGTATGGTCTGGACTCCATGTACGGATGTCATACTTAGCCGGTGCGCCATTAAAGCTCACACGATTGAGTTCCTTAGTCCAACCCTTGTCATTCTCAGACAAGACCAAAAGTTTTTCTTCAATTTCAAATGAAAATTCTGCCATTTGCTTACCTCCACTAGCTTTATTCGTTTTTTTCTGTGAAAATTGTGTGTTTTAGAAAGAAGTTATCCACAAAAATTCACCTTTCATGCTATAATTATTTTATCAAGAAACGAGGGAAATGACCATGATAAACTTTTTAGAAGCGGTAAAGCATCAGCTTCATCAGTTTGTGGAAACAGGTCACAGCAAACCTGTCCACCTAATGCAGAATCAACTTATTAACGATATCTACCATGCTATTGATCATAACCAAATGGTCATGCTAACATCCAATCAGAAAACCTATAAGGGCTACATCAACCGTTATGACAGGGAGCGACAAGCCATCTTTATCGAGCAAGATAAGATCATCAGCATGATTGAACTTAAAGAAATCAAACGTCTAAAAATCATATCACAACGAGGTTAAGTTTATCAGTTAACCTCGTTTTATTATTTGGTTGACTATTTTAAAATCACTTGCTATAATAAGTTAACTATTTATTTACAAAAGGTTAACTAAAAATGACACAAAATCGTACACTGTCACTCATACTTCCTGCTTTCGGTGCTGCCATCATTGCTGCCCTAGCTCAAATCATCATTCCAATTGGAGCAGTTCCCATTACGTTGCAAACTTTTGCTGTCGGACTTGTTGCTGCCATCCTTAAACCAAGAGAGGCGACACTTGCTACTACCCTCTACCTGATTCTAGGTGCCATTGGTCTTCCAGTTTTTGCAGGTGGAGGCGGTGGACTCCAAGCCTTCTTTGGCCCTTCAGCTGGCTATTTGTTGGCTTATCCATTTTTCGCCTTTGTCACTTCAAAACTGACGCATGCTGAGACTCCTATTTGGAAAATCTTTGTGGCTTTTGTTTTGGGAGATGCACTTGTCTTTGTTGGTGGTATCCTCAGCCTGCACTTTCTTGGAAAGATGGGCTGGTCTGCAGCTGTGGCTGTTGGTTTGACACCTTTTATCATTCCTGACCTCTTAAAAGGTCTCATCGTCGCTTTGGTGACTAAGCCAGTCTTAAAAGCTCTTAAAAATCATAGCTACTTTAACTAAAAAAGATTGAAGACTTTGTTCGTGTGAACAGAATCTTCAATCTTTTTATTCGTCAAAATAAATATCATAGTGCTTTGAACAAGCTGGGTTGAAGGCACTGTGACAATTGGGACAGGCTACTGCCTCTTGATACTCCTCAATAGTCATCTCATGCTGACAAACGCCACAGATAAGGACCTTGTCCTGCTTTAATTGGCAAGGATAAGCTCGATAGCTATGTTTCTCCAAGCAATCATGGCACTGATAACAGGCATAATACTTCTGGCACTCGAAGCATTTTAGGGCAACAATATCTAGTGGGGAATGGTAGTGCTGACATCTACTCTGATCATCTACCAGGAGCCCATTGATTTGACTTGTCATTAGGCACGAACAGTTTTGCTTGAACCGTCTTTTTGGTAGAGGTTAATTAAACCTTCTTTAGTTGAACGAATCATGTCACCAGGTTTAACTTCTTGTGGCACAGTAATTGTAAGAAGTTCCATTGGGTTTGGTGCACGGTCAATCTTGTTACCATTGGCATCGTGAAGGTCTTTGATATCACACTCGAAATGACGGAAGCCTGGTCCGTAGAATTCAACGTGGTCACCTTCGAGGATAACGTTACGTTGACGAATCGTAGCTGTCATAGTTGCTGGATCAAAGTCTACGACTTCACCAACGAATTTGTATTGTGGAATCTTACGACGGGCACCAAAGAGTTGTTCGTTTTCTGTTGGTGTCTTGTAGTAGAAACCTGTTGCCAATTCACGTTGGGCAACTTTCCAGAGTTCGTTAATCAAATCATCTTTGATGGCATAAAAGGCTTCTGCACTTTCCATGTAAGCGTCACAAGCAGCCTTGTAACAGTTGGCAACTGTTGAAACGTAGTGAACAGATTTCATACGACCTTCGATTTTAAGGCTGTCAACGCCATTATCAATAAGGTCTGGGATATTTTCAATCATACACATGTCAACGGCTGACATTGAGTATTCTTCAGGAACTTCACCGTGGATACTCTTTCGCTCTTGACCGAATGGCATGTCGTAAAGGTCATATTTCCAGCGACAAGACTGTGAACAACCACCACGGTTGGCATCACGGTCTGACATGTGGTTAGAAAGGGTACAGCGACCTGAGTATGAGATACACATAGCACCATGGACAAAGGCCTCAATTTCAAGATCCGTACGTTTACGGATTTCAGCCAATTCTTCCATAGTTACCTCACGTGCCAAAACAACACGGGTCAAGCCATACTGTTTCCAAAAATGGAAGGTTTCAACATTTGTCGCAGATGCTTGCGTTGACAAGTGGATGTTAAGTCCTGGAGCGTAGGTTGAACAGATTTCAATCAAGGCTGGGTCAGATACGATAACGGCATCGAGTCCCATATCACGCAATTCACGGAACCATTCACCAGCACCTTTTTCATTTCCTTCATGGGTAACCATGTTTGAAGCAACGTGCACATCAACGCCACGAGCGTGAGCGTATTCGATACCTTCACGAAGCTCATCCATGGTAAAGTTTCCGGCACGGCTACGCAAACCATAGGCTTGTCCACCAACGAAAACAGCATCTGCGCCGTAATTTACAGCGACTTTCAATTTTTCCAAAGTCCCAGCAGGTACCAGAACCTCTGGGCGTTTTTTAGTTGTAGTCATAATTTCTCCAATTTGCAAGATTGTCGATTTTAGTTTTTAGAAGGCTCCTTCGTTCCCTGAAAATGGAAAACTCACAAACGAAGGAGGAAGTATTTTTATTTTACACGGTCAGGTTCATAGTCATAGAAACCTGTGTCCAAACCACGGTTGGCTGGGTGTAATTTATGAATAGCCTCATCAAAGAGGAAGGCTTGGTCTTGTGAAAATTCACCAGCCTCGATGAGGTCACGAGCCTTCACAAAATACTCAGTGATTTTTACAAAGTTTTCACCTGGGCAATAAACACCGTCTAACTTCCAGTGATCAAAACCATGTTCAACGAGTTCTGAAAGTTTAGTCATCATATCCAAGTCATTGTTGGCAAAGATATGTGTTCCATGCAAGTCTTCATAAACTGAGTAGTGAGAATCTGGATCTCCTGGCTCAGAAAGGAAGAGGTCACGTTCTTTGGTAACAGCTTCATCCGTTTTGATAAAGTTGTAGTAGTTTTGAAGAAGCGGACGTTTTGAGTGGTGAATGATACTTGCACCATAAACCAAAACCTCAGCTGGAATTTGAAGATTTTCAGCCATGACGAAAAGTTCCGCAGATGGAATTTCACGAGCCAAAACAGCTTCAGAAGCTCCAGCTTGTTTGCCCCAGAAATTAATCTGACGGCTAGAGGTTACCATGGTTGAAGCATCATAAATCATTTTGAAGGGGCGTTTGTCACGGTTACAAATGTAGAAAACTCCTGCATCACCAACCGTGATATAATCTGCCTTGATTTCTTCAAGAAAATCAAGGTAGTCTGGAAGAGCATCCATCATACCTTGGTGCATGAGGGCGTTAACGGCAACAGTCAATTCCTTGCCAGACTCATGTACCAGCTCTGCAATCTTTCGCATCTCTGCGAATGAAAAAGGCTTAGGCAAACGAAGGCCAAAAGCTTTTTCGCCGATGTAAATACGATCTACGCCAAGTTCTAGGAGCTCACGTGCCTGCTCGTAGCTCTCAGCAGTCGCTGTAATCACTATTTTTTCCATAACTCACATTATAGCACAAATGATTTGATTTTTTTAGAATTTTTAGGCTCAAAACTCTGTATCTAAATATTTTTAATTAGTTTTTGAATACTATTATTTTTACAAAAATCAAAAAAAACTTTGCAATATAAAATTTTTGTGGTATTATTAATGAGATTCTAAATAGTGAAATACTGACTAAGTATTTTAACCTACACGAAAAAGTGATTTAGATATTTTATATAGAAAGGAGGCAGACATGGCTGACAACTTACACCGTCAATTTGATCACATCGAAGATTTCGAGACTGAGCGTCCTCAAACGACGAATTATCAAGATTATCAAGGTTTAAATAGTAATAGTATTAAGCTACAAGATATGATTTTCTTTGGACGTATCTCAAGCTTCTGTGTTTCAACAGTCCTAGTTGCCTTCCTTTTCTTGGTAGCACAGGTGGCTACCTTCTGGGCCTTCTTCTGGGCAATTACCATCAGCGTCATTGGTCAGATAGGCATTTATGTCCTAATCGAATATTATAAAGCACAAAAACGTTGACTGCTTGGTCAACGTTTTTTTCGTACCTTGAATTGTCAAATTAAGTGCATACTTTCCCCATAGAATACTTCATAAGGTG
>OGGM01000365.1_pt1 | contig 35750 bp, 29 predicted proteins | sample 1571251 | NCBI WGS metagenome assembly OGGM01 (sample SAMEA2582076, study PRJEB24529) | metagenome | biome: Human gut stool | place: China | collected 2011 | reverse complement strand
AAGGACCCTACACATTTGATTCGTCGAAACATTATTCAGTTTTCAAAGGTCTACCGCCAACCAGCTTAGCCAGCCGGCTTAAATATTTTATCATAAGTGCTAATGTGTTGTCAAGATATTTTTTAAATTCTTTTTTTAACTCATTGGCACCGCTGATTTAACAGCTTAATCAATATATCATATCAGACAATTAACTGTCAACACTGTTTTTTGAAGGATTTTACAAGGTTAACTTCATGTCGTCCTTGCTTATCACAACGATTAAATACTATACCAGTGACTTTTTAAATCGTCAACGCTTTTTGGCAAAAAAGTTAAAAACGTTGGCGAAAATCTTCTAGACAGTCATAGACCTCAATGGCCGCCAAGTCGAGTTGATCGAACACCATCACGTCACCTGGTTCAATTCGCTTAACGACAAACTCCCCGCTCTCCTGATTGAAGAGGACGTCGCACACCGCAATCCCATACCGTTCGAAGGTCCGAACCTGCAAGGGCCCCGCCCCGTCCACCACCATCGCCTCCAAGCGTTTGATGATCCGACGTAGATTCGAATTAACCATTGTCTTCCCTCCTTGTTATCTTATCTATTTTACCCTTCTAACTACTTAAAGGCAAAACGGGGCGGTAGCGCTAGCCTAAACCACTACCTTACCCCGGTTAATTAACCAGCTAAGGGCGCCGAACTTAGCTCGCTTTCCCCAAGGCGTTGGCGCCAGGTGCTAGCACCTGGCGCCGCCTAAAACAATCTCATCAACAGGATTTGACAAAGGGCCGATATAAATAAGACCCCCACAGCCGGCCAGCGACTATGGGGGTCTAAGTTAATCTGTTTTACTAAGGGGAGACGGTTCCCCTTACTTTTCAACGGCTACTTAACGGCGCCGCTCAGTTAATCATTCATAGGGCTTCACCGGATCGGGCTTTAAGACGAGGGCCACCATCCCGGCAAACATGCCGAAGTAGTAGGTGAGAATCCGCCACAAGAGCATGGCCAAGACTAGCTTAGCGTTGGAGGTAATGAAGCTGGCAAAGAGGACGGTAAAGGAATACTCGGCCCCCCCAGTCCCCCCGGGAATCGGGAAGAGCGAGGTAATCATAAAGATCAAGACGTTTAAGGAAACGATCATCACCACGTTAAGGTTTTGCACCCCCAGCGCCAAGAGAATGAAGTAGGGAATTAGGTAGTAAAAGGCCAACTGGACTAAGGTCACCACCGAGACCTTAGCGAGCTTGCCGTACTCCTGACGCATCTTCAAGCTCTCCTGGTAAAAGGAGTCAATCCGCTCGTCTAAGACCCGCTGCCAGTTCTGGTAACGGTTCTCTTTAACAAACCAACGCACCGGCCTTAATAAGAGGTTGGTGGCCCGCTTGGTAAAGGAGTGCCAGTACATGACTAAGAGCAAGGCGACGATCACGCTCAGGTGAATGACAAAGCCAAAGACCACCAGCAAGGACAGGGCCTGGAGCTTGGTGGCAATGTAGTGAAAGCCAATCAGCATGCTGATAATGAAGTTAATTACGATCATCCCCTGAAAGACGACGAACTTCATCAAGAGGACCGAGCTGGCCCGGCCGCCATCGACCCCAGCCTGGAGCATCGCCACTAGTTGGGCGGGTTGGCCCCCGGTGGAAAAGGGAGTAATCCCGTTGAAGAGTTGTTCGACCAGCGGCACCCGCATGGTGTTTTTCCAGCTAAAGTCCGGGTAACGGTCGGCCATGAAGAGCTTGGTAACGACCCCTTCCAGCCCCAGGTAAAGGCAAATACATAAGACGGCCACGCTAAACCAGCCCCAGTTGAGGTTGGCGAGGTCAATGCTTAACTGATGTAAATCGGTGTTGCGCAACGAAAAGGCGAAGATGCCGGCACCGGCAACGAGCATCAAGATCAAAACGACCCAGTTTTTTCGCGACATCCTATTCCCTCCCCGTTTGCGTTCGATAAAAGTGGTACCACTCATTAGCCAGGTGGTCCTTGGAGTAGCGTTGGGCGGCCGTTAGTGACTTTTGCTTTAGGTCAGCTAGGGCGACCGGATCCTGGGCAATCCGCACTAGTTCTGCTTGCATTTGGTCGACGTCTTTAGCCGGTTGGTAGTAGCCGCCGATGATTGAGTGGTACAAATCGAGGTCGCGCAACATGACCGGGGTCCCACACGAAAAGGCTTCAAGTACCGACATCGGGAAGAGCTCGTTATAGGAAGGCAATAAAAATAGGTCGGCGATGTTGTTTAACTCGGCAATCTGGTCGCGGGTAACGATCCCCGGGAACAAGAGGTTGGCCGGCGGGTTAGCGACAACCTTCTTGAGCTCTTGGTAGCCATCGGTGATCCGGCCAAAGGAAAAGCCCCCGGCCCAGATGAATTGAAAGTGGGGGTTTTGTTTGGCTAGTTTGATGAAATCAAAGACGCCCTTCCGTTCTTGGATTTGACCGCTACCGACGACCGTGAAGCGCTCGGGATCCAGTTTCCACCGCCGGTACAGTTCCCACCGCTTGGCCGCCGAGACCGGGTAAAAGCGCTGGTCATCGACGAAATTGGGGATGTAGGTCACCCGTTCTTGTGGGATCCCGTAGGCCACCAGCTTGGGGATAAAGGTCGGGTTAACCACGACCAGGTGATCCATCCGCTTGTAAAAGGCAATCAGGTAACGATAAAAAAGCCCCCGAAACGGTTGGGGGATCTTCAGGCTGCCTTCCATCGTCTCGGGAAGGAAGTGCACGTAGCCGATCTTTTGGCCCCGTTTCTTGGAAAAGGTCGACACAAAAAAACGGGGGTCGATCGTGTGGTAGTGGCTGATGTCATTTTGGCGGCTAAACTCATTAATTTGAATATCGAACTGGGAAGCAAAGCGGTCCTTTAACAGGGTCATCAGCTCCGCGTAGGCGCTCCCGACCCCCTGCCCCGCCACCTTGTCAGCCGACGAATACATGGTAATTTTAATCATTTTGGTTCCTCAAATGACGAAAACGACGCCCAAAGCCCGGCCGCTTTTTTTCCGCCACTTCCTCTTGGCAGACCCGGTAGAAATCAAGCACCCGCTGCCCAAACACCTCCGCGGAGATATCGTGCAGTTTCTCGCGGCGCTTGGCGATTGCCTCCGGGCTTGGCGGGGTGGCCAAGTATTCCAGTACCCCGTCAACCAGGTCGGTGCGCTTTTGAAAGGAACGCCCAATCGCCGGGTCATCGATTAGCTCGTCCGTATACTCGGAACGCATGACGACAATCGGCAAGTCGCTGGCCAAGGCCTCATCGTAAGTCAGCCCCTGGGTTTCCGAATCGCTAGCCGAAACGAAGACGTCGGCCATATGGTAGTAGTGACAAACCTGATCGTTATCCACTTGGCCGGTAAAGGATACGTGGTCTTGCAACCCCATTTCGCGCACCTGGCGCTCCAGGGTTGGCCGCGCCGGCCCCTCCCCCACGATTAAAAGTTGGGCGGCGGGCTCTTTTTCCAAAATGTCCGGCATGGCTTCCACGAGGGCGTGGATGTTCTTTTCAAAGGCCACCCGCGACAGCGACAAGAGGACCGGCGTTTGATCGGTGTAACCAAGCTTTTGGCGCAGGGCGCTGATCTCTTCTTTACTATCCGGCGTTTGGAAGACTTGTAGGTTAACCCCGGTTGGAATCACCCGGATCGGCGCTTCCACCCCGTAGGACAAGAGGGTGTCTAAGACCCGTTCGGACGGGGCGATTACCCCGGTCATGTTCTTTAAGTAAAAATGAGCCAGGTGGGCAACGTCTCGCGGCTTTAAGACCCGCCCGTTAGCGATGTAGTGGAGGTAGTCCTGGTACATGGTGTGGTAGGTGTGTAGGCACGGGATCTTCATTTCCCGGGCGACCATCTTCCCCATCATCCCCAGCGAAAACTCGGTCTGGTTGTGGACCACGTCTAAGTCGAGCTTCTTAGCTAACCGCAACACCTTCAGCCACCCGCTAACGGCAATCCGCCGGTCGGTAAAGGAGACAAAGGGAATGCTAGCAAAGCGGTAAATTCCCTCCGCCTGGTCCGAAACGGGATCAGCCGCCGGGTCGGTGGTTGTAAAAATGTACACCTGGTGGCCCAGCGCGGTTAATTGATCGCGCAGGGTCTTAATCGAGGTGGCCACCCCACTCACCTGGGGGAAATACGTATCTGTAAACAAACCAATCTTCAAAGCTTCGGCTCCTTTAATTCTTCGCAATAAACTACAGTTAATTATACTAAAGGGAATTTTCAGGCGCAATTTAGGCTATTTTAGCCCCGTTCCTATCCCCGGGGCAAGTCAGATCATAAACGGGGTGCCCGGCTCCTTCGGCCCGACACCCCGTTTCTATTTTTTCCAGCTTCCTGGTCGTTGGTAGGCAGGTTAAGCTTTCCTTAATATGTTGATTACTTCATGTGACTGGTTAATTGATCGACCAGCGCCCTGACTTCGGCCGGGCTGTGGGCAGCCAGGGCCTGGTGAATCAGCGGCTGCAGTTGCCGCACCTTGAGGCGGCGGATCTGCGAGCGAACCGGCAGGACCTGGCTTAGCGGGACCGAAAACTCATCTAGGCCCATCGCCGCTAACAATGGCACGGCGGTCGGAATGGTCGCCATTTCGCCACACAACCCGACCCACTTGCCTTCCGCGTGGGCACAATCAATTGTCTGCTTAACCGCCCGCAAGACGGCCGGGTGCAGGGACTGGTAGAGGCTCGCCACCTGCCCGTTGCCCCGGTCGACGGCAAAGAGGTATTGGATCAAATCGTTGGTGCCGATCGAAAAGAAGTCGGCGTACTGGGCCAACTGGTCGGCCATCGCCACGGCGGCCGGGATTTCAACCATCGCCCCGACCTCATACTCCTTGCCGACCGGGATTCCCTCCTGGGTCAGCCGGTTTTTCTCCTGATCGACCATCCGCTGGGCCTGCTGGAACTCGTCAACGGTCGCCACCATCGGGAACATGATCGCTAGCTGGCCGTACGCCGAGGCCCGCAAGAGCGCCCGCAACTGGGTCCGAAATAGCCCCGGGTAGGCCAGGCTAACCCGCAGGCCGCGCAGGCCCAAGAAGGGGTTGTTCTCCCGTTCCAGGGGCACCTGGGCGAGTTGCTTATCGCCGCCGATGTCGAGCGTGCGCACCACCACCCGGTGGTTGTTGGCAGCCAAGAGCAGCTTCCGGTAGGCCTGAAACTGGGTTTCTTCGTCCGGTAGGGTATCTTGGTGTAAGAAAAGAAATTCACTACGAAAGAGACCGACCCCCTCGGCTCCGCTGGTGGCCAGTTCGTCGCTTTCGCGTGGCAAAGCGACGTTGGCGGCCACTTCAAAGTGGTGACCATCGGCGCTAACGGTGTCTTGGTGCTTTAAGACGCCCAGTTCGCGCAGGCGGGCACTCTCCCGGCTAGCCAGCCGTTGGTACTGATCGATTTGCTGAGGGGTCGGTTGCAAGATCACCCGCCCGTGGGTACCGTCGATGATGGCAACCATGTCGTCATCGGCGTGTTCGGTCACCGTCTTGGTGTCGACCACGGTGGGAAAGCGCATCTCCTTGCTCATCACCAAGAAGTGGGCGGTCCGGCCACCCAGGTCGGTCACAATCCCGGCGACTAGGTGTGGGTTCAAGCGAATGATGTCGGTCGGCGTCAGTTGGTGGGCGACGATGATCGCCCGGTGATCCAACTTAGCCAGGTCCGGCAATTCTTCATCTAATAGGTGGGCCAAGAGGCGCTTTTTGAAGTCCTGCAGCGCCAGCCCCCGTGCGTGGTAGTAATCCGCCCCGCCGGATTGGCGCTTGAAGACGTTTAGGTAGTGGTCAATCCGCTGGGTCGCCGTCCAGGCCGCCGTCGTCGAGTAGCGTTGGATGGCGTCGGTGATCTCCCCTTCAAAACTTTGGTCCTTAGCAATTGCTAATTGGGCGTCAATCACGGTGGCGGCCTTCTCCCCCATCTTTTGGTGAGCCTGCCGACGAAGGTCCGTCAATTCACGTCTTGCTAACGAAAAAGAATCATGAAGCCGGCTGACCTCATGATTCACATTATCGGTGTATTTAGCTTTAACCGTAAACCGCGATTCACCCAACCGGTAGACCGGGGCGATGGCAATCCCACCGCCGGCGGCCACGCCGTCGAGTACGGTGACCATTTTAGTCAGCCAGGCCTTCCTTAGTCATGGTTTCGGCAATGGCTTCGATGGCCTTCGCTTCGTCGTCACCTTCGGCAGTGATGGTAACGTCGGCGTTTTGGCCAACCCCGAGGGACATAACCCCCATGATGGACTTCAGGTTAACGCTCTTGCCGTTGTAAGCAAGGGAAATGTCTGAAGTGAACTTGGATGCCGTTTGAACGAGGATCGTTGCAGGACGGGCGTGAAGCCCAGCTTCGGCAGTAATCGTAAAGTCGCGTTTTTCCATTATAATCAATCTCCTTAGTGTTGATTTAGCGTTGGTAAATATAAGACACCATCTCATTTGGCCAACACTCACTATTTACCTAATTATAGCGATTGTAAGCGGTAAATACAAGGCGAACCACCAGAACTTTTAGTCAGTTTTGAAGCGGTAGTGAATTTGACCGCCCCGTCCGGCTTGCCCTTCAATCTGGCTGCGAAAGGAACTCTCCCGGTAAGCCTGCTGAAAGGCCATAAAGTTATCTGGTTCGACGAGTAGTTCTTCAATTTTTCCGTCACGCAAATCGGCTAATTGACGTACAAAGTCTTCCTTAGTTGCCAAGTTGATGCCCCCTCTTATACTGTGGCTAGCACTCATTTTAGCATTAGTTGCCAATCAGTGCTAAAATTTTCGGTAACGGGAGCCCTTACATGTTCAATTTTTTTATTTGAAGGGGTGCACCCTTTCAATTACGGTTGAAATGACTTGCGGTCCCACGAAAAGTAAGTATAATATAGGCAATGGTCAAGAAAAGTCAAAGGTTGACCCAAACGAAGGGGGATTAATTGATGCTCTGTCAAGTTTGTCAACAAAACCAAGCCACGATTCATCTCCAAATGATGATGAACGGGCAAAAAATGCAAATCGACTTATGTCAGGATTGCTACCAAAAAATGCAAAACATGCAAATGAACCTGTTGAACGGGGGCAGTGATATGAATAATGGATTCGGCTTTGGGAGTCTGGAAGACTTCATGAACGCCATGAACAACATGCAAAACCAACAAGCCAATAACAACAACGAAGGCCAACAAGCCAACCTGAATCAAAACCAACGCCAAGGCGGCGGCCGCGGCAACGGCAAGGGACTGTTAGCCCAGTTCGGGATTAACATGACCGAGCTGGCCCGCCAAGGCAAGATCGACCCGGTGATCGGCCGCGATAAGGAAATCGCCCGGGTCGTCGAAATCTTAAACCGGCGGACCAAGAACAACCCGGTCCTGATCGGGGAAGCCGGGGTTGGTAAGACCGCCGTTGTCGAAGGGCTGGCCCAAGCCATCGTTTCCGGTCAGGTACCAGAAAAGCTAGCTAATAAGGAAGTTATTCGCTTAGACGTCGTCTCCCTGGTCCAAGGAACCGGAATCCGCGGTCAGTTTGAACAGCGGATGCAACAGTTGATCCAAGAGGTTTCTAAGGACGAAAACGTGATCCTCTTCATCGACGAAATCCACGAAATTATGGGTGCCGGCAACGCCGAGGGCGGCATGGACGCCGGTAACGTCTTGAAGCCGGCCCTGGCCCGGGGTGAGTTCCAACTGATCGGGGCCACCACCCTCAACGAATACCGCAAGATCGAAAAGGACGCTGCTTTGGCCCGGCGGTTCCAACCGGTCGAAGTTGAACAACCGTCCGTCGACGAAACGATCCAGATCCTAAACGGGATCAAGGGCCGCTACCAGGATTACCACCACGTTACCTACACTAACGACGCCATCGAGGCGGCCGCTAAGCTATCCGATCGCTACATCCAGGACCGCTTCTTGCCGGACAAGGCGATCGACCTCTTGGACGAAGCCGGTTCACGCAAGAACCTAACCTTAAAGACCGCCGACCCGCACACTATCGAAAATGAGATTCACACCGCCGAAGCCCACAAGCAACAGGCCGTTGAATCACAAGACTACGAAAAGGCCGCCTTCTACCGCGACCAGGTTTCTAGGTTGACCAAGGCCAAGAAGGACGCCGAGGAAAACCACACCGACCAAGCCGCCACGGTCACGGCCGCCGACATGCAAAAGATCGTCGAAGAGATGACCAACATCCCGGTCAGCGACCTGCAAAAGCAAGAGCAAAACCAACTCAAGAACCTCGATAAGCAGCTCGAAGACCACGTCATCGGCCAAAACGAAGCCGTTGACAAGATCGCCCGCGCCATTCGCCGGAACCGGATTGGTTTAAACAAGTCCGGCCGGCCAATCGGCTCCTTCCTCTTCGTCGGGCCAACCGGGGTTGGGAAGACCGAAACCGCTAAGCAACTGTCTAAGCTGCTCTTTGGTTCCAAGGACGCCATGATCCGCTTTGACATGTCCGAATACATGGATAAGACCTCAACTTCCAAATTGATTGGGGCCGCCCCAGGTTACGTCGGTTACGAAGAGGCCGGCCAGTTGACCGAACAAGTTCGCCGCCACCCGTACAGCCTGATCCTTTTGGATGAGGTGGAAAAGGCCCACCCAGACGTCATGCACATGTTCTTACAGATCCTCGACGACGGCCGCTTGACCGATTCGCAAGGGCGGACGGTTTCCTTTAAGGACACGATCATCATCATGACCTCGAACGCCGGGACTGGTGACATGGTCGCCTCCGTCGGCTTTGGCGCCGAGGCGGCCGGCCAAACCAAGTCGGTCATCTCCAAGCTGACCAACTACTTCAAGCCGGAATTCTTGAACCGGTTCGATGACATCGTGGAATTCAACGCCCTGACCAAGGACGACTTAATGAAGATTGTCGGCCTGATGATCGACGACGTTAACAACATGTTAGCCGACCGCAAGCTCCACATCGAAGTGCCAGACGCCGTTAAGGAACGCTTAGTTGACCTCGGTTTTGACCCGAAGATGGGGGCCCGGCCACTGCGGCGGGTCATCCAAGAACACATCGAAGACCAAATCGCCGATTACGTCCTCGACCACCCGGACGCTACCAACCTGGTGGCCCAAGTCGATGAAGCCGGCAAGATCACCGTGGCCGCCACGCAAAAGGCGATCGCCGCACCAATGGACGCCGCCACCGACGCTAAGACGGAAGAATAACGCACCAATTGGGTCCCGCTTTGCCTCCAAAAGTGGGACCTTTTTTTATGCTAAAATGAAGCAGGGAAAAATCTGTTTGCCCCAGCTTCTTATTTCGTTTTTCGAATGTAAGACAAAAAACGTGGAAAATAACCGCAGGTCTAGTGCTTAAGCAGGCCGAAGAACGATGCGTCCCGCATCAACCGTTCGGCTCAGCTTAGTCATACGACCTGCCAAGGAGGTTATTTCCCACTCTCCGAAGGGAATGATTTCGTGAGCGACGAACAACTCCTCACCCGGCCGCTAATCACGGTCACCAACCTGATCTGGTCCTTTGACGCCACCAGCCAGACGGTCCAGCTCCTCTTGGTCCGCCGCGACCAAGAACCGTTTGCCGACTCCTGGGCCCTACCCGAAACCTTATTACGGCGCCACGAAAGCGCTGATGACGCCGCAATCCGCCTGATCAAGGATAAGATTGGCCTGGAGCTGAGCCTGGCGGCCACCGAACAGTTGGCCACCTTCACCGCCCCCGACCGCGTCCCCGGCGAGCGGGCCCTGGCCCTGGCTTACATGACCTTTTTACCCTCGATGCCCGCTTTGACCCCGGGCTACGGGGCCAGCGAGGTCGCCTGGTTTACCCTCCGGCGGACCGCCGAGCAAGACACCTTGCAAAATGGGCGCCACACCTTTATTTTAAACCGCCCGGCCCTGGCCTTTGACCACGATCAAATCATCGCCACCGCCCTGACCCGGATCCAAAACAAGCTCGATTACCAACCGACCGTCTTGAGGATCCTGGGTCAGCAGTTCACCTTAAAGGAGGCCCGCAACGTTTACGCCACCTTTTTAAAAACCACCCCGGCGGCGATTGATAATTCCAACTTCCGCAAGACCCACGCCCACCTGTTTGAAGAGTGCGGCACCGCCACCCCCAAGCAAAGCGGCCGTCCGCCCAAAATATATCGGCTCCGGGGCTAGCCAAGTCCCCGGCAAAGGAGTAGGATTGACTGCAAGGAATAAAAGTCATTCCTACTTTTATTTTTACCCCTGTTTAGGTATTTTTTACTTTAATCACGCAACGCCCTCACCAAGGAGGTTTTCAGCATGCAGTCACCAACTGCCCTTTTGATTATCGATTACACTAACGACTTCGTTGACGAGCGTGGCGCCCTGACCTGTGGCCAACCGGCCCAGCAAATCGCCACCACCATCGTTAGCCTGGCCGACCGGGCCCTCAAAGCCGGTCAGTGGGTCATCTTGCCGACCGACGTCCACCAGCCACACGACCCCTACCACCCGGAGAGCAAGCTCTTCCCACCCCACAACCAACGCAATACCTGGGGGCGCCAGTTCTACGGCCCGCTTAAGGAATGGTACCAAGCCCACCAGGCTAACGACCACGTTGTGCTGCTCGATAAGACCCGTTACTCGGCCTTTTGCGGCACCCGTCTCCAACTCTTCTTGCAGGAGCGCGGCATCCGTCACCTCGCCCTAACCGGGGTCTGTACCGACATCTGTATCCTCCACACCGCCGTCGACTCCTACAACCGGGGCTACAAACTAACGGTCTACCAGGATGCCGTTGCCGCCCTGACTCCCACCGGCCAAAAATGGGCGCTCCAACATTTTCAAACCGTTTTAGGCGCCGAAGTCCTTTTGGGGGGTGAACCAAATGAATAACCACGCCCTGTTAACCGACCTCTACGAATTTTCGATGGCCAACGGTTACCTGGCCACCCTGCCCGATGATCGCTGGGCGGTCTTTGACGTCTATTTCCGGACCGTTCCCGACGACGGCAGCTTCGTGATCGCCGCCGGGCTGGCCCAGGTCGTCGATCAACTCAAGGACCTGCACTTTACCGCCGCTGACCTGGCCTACCTCCAGTCACTGGGCCTCTACCAACCAGACTTTCTTGACTACCTGGCCCACTTCCACTTTACCGGGACCGTCAGCGCCATGCCGGAGGGGACCCCGGTCTTTGCCCGCGAACCGCTGTTGACCGTTTGCGCCCCCCTGATCCAGTGCCAGCTGATCGAAACCTGGCTGCTCAACATCTTAAACCACCAGTCCCTGATCGCCACCAAGGCGCGGCGGACCGTGGCGGCAGCGGCGGGCCGTCCGGTGATGGAATTCGGTGCCCGCCGTGCCCAGGGTCCCGACGCCGCTACCTATGGCGCCCGGGCCGCCGTGATCGGGGGCTGTGCTAGCACCTCCAACGTCTTGGCCGGCCAGCTCTTCCAACTACCGGTCGCCGGCACGATGGCCCACGCCTGGGTCCAGTCCTTTAACGACGAACTGACCGCCTTTCGGTCCTGGGCCAAGGTCTACCCGGACAGCGCCTCGCTGTTGGTCGACACCTACGACGTCTTAAAGTCCGGGATCCCCAACGCCATCACGGTCTTCAAGGAGCTGCAAGCCGCTGGCCACCAGCCGGTCGGGATCCGGATTGACTCCGGTGACATCGCCCAACTTGCTACGGCCGCCCGCCAACTGCTCGACCAAGCCGGCTTCCCGAACGCTAAGATCACCGCCTCCAATTCGCTAGACGAAGGCGTCATATCCTCCTTGCTTGAACAAGGAGCGCCCTTAGATAACTTCGGGGTTGGCGACAAGTTGATCACCAGCGGTTCGGCTCCGGTGCTAAGCGGAGTTTATAAAATGGCCGCCCTGACCGAAAACGGCCGGTGGCAGCCCAAGATCAAACTCTCCAACTCACGGGCCAAGATCACCCTGCCGGGTAAGAAACAGACCTACCGCCTCTTCCACCCCCATTCCAAAACCGCCTTCGCCGACGTGATTACCCTGGCCGACGAAGAACTCACCGCCCCGCTAACGGTCACCAACGTCGACCCGCTCTCCACATTCAGCCAACTCACCCTAACCGACTTTGTGGCCCAGCCGCTGCAAGTCCCGGTGGTTAGTAAGGGCGCCCAACCGGTGGAAACCGACGTGCTGGCGATCCAGGAACGAACCCAGAAACAATTAGCCCAGTTACCGGCCGCCACCAAGCGCTTGGTCAACCCGGACGCTTACCCGGTCTACCTCTCCCCTAAGTTGGCCGCCTTGCAACAGGAGTTAATGAAGGAGCACCAGCAGTGAGTGCGATCCAACCTCCTCGATAGGCCGTATGGCTAAGCTAGGGCGAACGGTTGGTGCGCCAGCACCGTTCTTCGGCCAGACTTAGCCACTAGGCCTGCGGTTGGGGAGCACGTTATGGGAAGTGCAGACCAACCTCCTCGACAAACCGTATGACTAAGCTAGGCCTATTTGATAGATTGAGGAGCACTCTTTTTTGCGCCCAATTTTAGATTTGTCGTGTCTCCCTTGGCCACCACGCTAACTAAAAAAGCTGGAAGGAAATGAATTCCCTCCAGCATTTTTTATTTATTGATCCTTTTTTAACGCGTGCACGACCGGCAGGGCGATCGCCGGGACCACCAGGGCGGTGACCAGCATTTCAACCAGGCCGTTAGTGGTTACCACCGCTAGCAGGGCGGTCGCCAGGTTGCTGGTGGTGGCGTGATAGGCACTCGCCACCGCCGGGGTGTTAGCGAACAGGTAAATACCGCCGAGCACCAAAACGGTGTTGGTGACCGAGCCCATTAGCCCGGCAAAGCAGGCCGCCAAACTTGGTGAGACCACCTTTTTGAGGCCGATAAAGACCCAGCCGGCCACCAGCCCGATTAAGAGCCGGGGCACAAACGAAATGAGCGGGTTAGTGAAAATCAACGGTGCTAGCGGGCTGGACGGGTAAACAAAGGCCCGCACCCAGGTCAACAGGCCCCAGACACCGCCGACAACCATCCCTTCCCGCGGCCCCCAGACAACGGCCACCACCCCGACGGTAATCGGTAAGGTGGTAATCGATAAGGGACCGAGCGGGAGGTTTCCAATCATCGGGATCAGGTCTTGTAAGACGATGATCACAATCAGCAGGGCCTGCGTGGTCAAGCGCTGAATCTGTTGACGATTTTGCATTCCATTTCTCCTCTATACCATTCTCAGTTAAATAATCTTTAATATTTTACCACAGTTCCTAACTTTGCGGGCTCTTTTCCGGGCGATCAGGCGACTTTATGCGCTTTATTGCGGTATACTTGGTGAAAAACGAAAAACTGATGGGGTGAAAAATTATGGGCGTAAATTTTCGGACCGGCAATCCAATTTGGGTTTACTACACCGACGTTGATACCGGTATCAACCTGCGCGTGCCAACCCTCTTAAAGGGCATGGCGGGCGAACAGTATGTGGTACACCAATTGGACATCCCGCGCTATAAATTCTTTAAGGCGACTGGTCCTTTGACCGGCACCTTTGACGACCGCCAAAAGACGGTCCACTTGTACTACCGGAAGCAAACTTGGCACAAGATCAAAGACGTGAACCTGTACTTACAAACGATGGCCCCGACCACCCTCTTCGACCAAGTGGACGGGATGCCGGTGGAATCACCCATGCCGGCCGGGCTCTTTTTGCGGGCCTTCCAGCTAATCGAAACCACCAACCACGTCCTCTGGTACCAGATTAACGCCGACCGCTGGGTTAAGGAGGGCGACCATCTGCGGGTGTTGGCCCACGACCCTTACGCCGATGAGCCGTCGCCGGTCCGGGCCAACCTGGAGAGCGACTTCACCTACCTCAAGTTGAACCACCTGCCGGCGACGGTCGACTTTGTGCCCAACGGTAAGGTCGCCGTTTACGACCAGGCCTACGGAACGGAAATCGGCCAGGTGGCTGACGGTCAGAAACTGATCCTGACTGGTAAAATTATGGATGATAACGGGGTCGTTTGGTACGAGGCCGTCGATCACGGCTACATCAACGGTTCCTACTTAAAACTGGAAGAAGATTAAGGAGAAGAAGATGACAGAAAAAATCGCAATTGTCGGCGTAGGCGCCATGGGGGGCGCGATCGCCAAGGGGCTATATAACACTAAACAATACCAATTACTGGGGTTAAACCCGGTTAACCCGCGGGTCACTCAGCTGGCCGAGGACCTGGAGATGACGGTGGTTAACGATCCGGCCGCCTTGGTCAACTTAGCCCCGGACTTGGTGATCCTCACCACCCCGGCGCCCTTGACCGTCGCCACCGCCCGGTCGCTGGCGAACCTACCAACCACCACCCCGGTGGTTTCGGCCGCCGCCGGGATCACCCAAGAGCAGCTACAAGCGGTCCTCGGTGACCGCCCGCTGGCCACCATGATCCCCAACACCCCGGTCGCCGTTAACGCCGGGGCGATCGGCCTCGCCCTACCGCAAGAGATGGTTGAACCGGCCGGCACCCTGATTAAGGAGGTCTTGGGCAGCCTGGGCACGGTGATTAAAGTTAAGGAAGCAGACCTTGACGTCGTGGGCGTGATCGGCGGTTGCGGTCCGGCCTTTGTCGACGTGATGATGGACGCCCTGTCCGACGGGGCGGTCAAGCACGGGCTCAACCGCCAAGTCGCCTACCAAGTCATCGCCGCCATGGTCGCCGGGACCGGGATACTAGCCCTGGAGACCGGCCTGGCCCCGGCCCTCTTGCGCGACCAAGTCGCCTCGCCGGGTGGCACCACGATCCGCGGGATTGACGCCCTCGAACAGCACGGCTTCCGGGCCGGCTTGATTGAGGCCGTCGACCAGGCTTCCGGGGGCCACTATGTCGATTAAGCACCCGCGCCTGGTCGGTAACACGATCCTCTGGGTCGTCGCCGCGATCTGGGGGAGCTCCTACGTCTTGATGAAGATGGTCACTAACGCCCAGATGCCGGCCGGAATGATCAACGGCTGGCGGGGCTTGATCGCCGCCAGCTTCGTCGGCCTAATCTTTTTTAAAAAGTTGCGCCACATGAGCGCCCACGACGTTCACGTCGGCATCGTCGCCGGAATCATCAACTACATCGCCTTTCAGTGTGGCACGATCGGCCTCTTTTACACCACCCCGGCCAACAACGCCTTTTTAACCGCCACCTACGTCGCCATGGTCCCCTTCCTAGCTTGGCTGGGCCACCAACGGCCCCGCCGCCAGGACTTCTGGGCGGTCGGCGTCGCCATCATCGGGATGGTGATCTTAACCCGGTTGGTCCAGACCGGATTCGCCCTTCACTTCGGCGACCTAATCGTCTTAGTGGCGGCCTTCTTTTACGCCATTCAGATCCTGTACTACGGCGGTGCGGCCACCAAAGTCTCGCCCTGGGTGATGGTCTTTTGGGTCAGCTTGTTGCAGGGCATTGGCGGGATGAGCTACTCGGTCTTATTCGAGCGTAGCCAGTGGCCCGGCATCGAATGGGGAAGGGCGCTGCCACCGTTACTGACCGTCGCTTTATTAGTGACCCTGATGACCCAGCTGTTGCAGATTTACGCCCAGCGTTTGACCAGCGCCACGACCGCCGGGATGATCATGATGACCGAATCGCTGTTTTCCAGCCTCTTTTCGGTCCTCTTGGGCTTTGACCGGCTGACCTGGTCGCTTTTGATCGGCGGCGGGCTCTTGGTCGTGGCCAACCTGATCTCGCAAATTAACTTTTCCCGCTTCAGCCACTGACGGCGGGCTACCCTTCACTAGCAAAGAATGGTAAAATGTCCCTTGTGTCTTACAAATAATTAACTTAGAGGAGGAACCATCGTGGATGCAAAATTTGTTCCACTGATTCTGGGGAGCGACTTTAACGCGTACGGAATGGCCCGCGAGCTGTACAAGGCTTACGGAGTCAAGTCCGAAGTTTACGCCCAGGGGAGCCTCGCACCAACCAAGTATTCCAAAATCATCAATTTCCACCACGTCCCGGACTTGATGAACGCTAGCACCTTTACCGAGACGATCATCGATATCGCCGATCAATACCAAGAAAAGGGGATCACCCCTTTGTTGATCTCTTGTGGCGACGATTACACCGAGCTAGTGGCCAAAAACCGCAAACAACTGGTCGACCACATGGTTACGCCCTACGCCGACTACGAAACGGTCAGCGACTTAACCGACAAGGAAACCTTCTACGAGGCCTGTGAAAAGTACGGACTGCCGTACCCGAAGACCTCGATTCTAAAGCCGGACACCGACTGGCAAAACTACCAGTCGCCGTTTGGCTTCCCGATCGCCCTCAAGGCCGCCGACGCCGTCGAGTGGCATAAGGGGAACTTTGAAGGTTACGAAAAGGCCTACATCATTAACGACCAGGCCCGCTTACACGAAGTTCTCGAGATTATCTACCAACACAGCCCTTATAAGGGCGACGTGATTGTCCAAGAATACATTCCTGGCGATGACTCCAACATGCGCACGATCAACTGTTACGTTGACCAGTACCACCAGGTGAAACTCATGGCGCTAGGTAATCCCTTGTTAGAGGATTGCAACCCGCTCAACGTCGGCAATTACGTGGCCATCTTGCCCGAGTATAACGAGCAAATTTACCACGACATCAAGCAGTTCTTAGAACAAGTCGACTTCACCGGCTACGTCAACTTCGACCTCAAGTTCGACCACCGCGATAACAAGTTCAAGGTCTTTGACTTGAACCCGCGCCAGGGCCGCAGCTCCTACTTCGTTTCTTTAAACGGCTACAACCTGCCGTCCTACCCGGTTGAAGACTACATCACCAAGACCTTAAAGGATAAGGAACCGGTGCTGGCCTTCAAGGACGAAAGCAAGTACCAACTGTGGTTAGGGGTTTCCAAGCAAACCTTCCTCAAGTACGCCCGCGAAAACGAGGCCAAGGAAGTCGCCAAGCAGCTCTTAAAGGCCGGCAAGTGGGGGACGACCTTCCACTACGCTGAGGACATGAACCTCAAGCGCTGGATCATGGAAAAGCGGATCAACCGCTCCTACGCTAAAAACTTCGCCAAGTTCTTCGTCGAAAAGAAATAAGGGCCAACAAGAGGCTGGGAAAAAATCTGTTTTCCCCAGCCTCTTATTTTTATTCCCAAATGTTAGACAGAAAACGTGGTAAATAACCGCAGGTCTAGTGTCTAAGTACGGACGAAGAACGATGCGTACCGCATCAACCATTCGTCCTAGCTTAGCCACACGACCTGCCGAGTAGGTTATTTCCCACTCTCTCAATCAACTTCCGATTGACCCCCACCGGGATTTTGCGTATCTTAGTCATAAGCAAAGTATCTTGGTCATTTAAGGCGAAATGACCAAGATACTCGGTTAATGGTGAAGATATTCATTTACTTAGTAGCGAGTTCGTCACTCAGCCAGTTAAAATCTGTTAGCGACCCAATCACTTCGGTCTCCCCCGCTTCAACCGCTTGTTTAGCCGCCAAGGCTTCCGGGGACGCCAAGAATGAGTCCTGCTTCTTTTCTGGTTCCACCGGCAGCCCTCCTTTCCCTTAGTTTCATTTTAACAAAGCATAAGAGCCTGCGAGAAAACACGCTTTTCTCGTAGGCTCTTATTGTCTTTTTGAATGTTAGACAGAAGATGTGAAACATAACCGCAGACCGTTCGTCCTAGCTTAGTCATATCAGCCGACCTGCCGAGGAGGTTATTTCCCACTCCCTGTATTAATCCCGTCGCAACTGCATGTGCAAGGCGCACAGGTAGTCAATCCCGACCATCAAGGCGACCCAAATCAGGCCGAGGCCGTTCCAAACAATCGGGTGGTTAATTGATTGGATCATCATGACCGCCCGCTCAGGGGTGACCAGCAAGACCAGGCGCACCGCCAACCAGCAGAGGACGAAGAAACTGGCGAGCAGGGCAATCGTTAGGATGATCTTCCACCGCATGCTCATCAGCCCGTAGAGGTTCCCCAGGGCCCCGGCCGTCGTCACCCCGATCAGCATCGAGATGATGATGGCCCACTGCTGGCTCCAAGTGACGGTGCCACTTTGGAGCAACTCGATCAGGACGTTCATCAACCAGGCGACCACCAGGACCGTGATCACCATCAGGTGGTGGGCCAGCCAGTTCGTCCAGCGCGACACCCCGTTGGCAATTGCTTCTTTAAAGATCTGGTAGGGGGTGCAGATACTGAAGAAAACGAGTACCAACACCATCATGTCGCTTAAAAAGGCCAGCATGGAAACTAAGTTTCCACCATCTATGCTAATGCTGCCCGCCTCTACCTCAATGTGACCACTGAAGAGGATTGCTAGCAAGTAGAAGACCGCCGAGACACCGAGGATACTGATAATGGCGATCAGGGTTAGCCAGCTGTAGTGGCTCAGCTGCTTTAAGTATTGCTTATTTAACTTTTCCATGTTACTCCCCCCTTAGTGGTTAGTTAGGGCGGTGAACGCCCGCTGCAGGTCTAAGTGCTTGATTTGCACCTGGTCGGGGATCGGACGCAGGGCGTCTAGCTCTCCAATCACGGCCGTTTCCTTCAGGTTGCCGATCGTTTGGCTGTCGGTCGTGGTTTGCCCGGCTGTGTATTCGTCCACCAACTGGGCCGGCCCCGATACCAGGAAGGCCCGGCCCAACAGTTCTTCCACTGGTTCGTTAACGATGATCTTCCCCTCGTGGAGGATCAAAACGTCTTCCACTAGCTGTTGAACCTCACTGATTAAGTGGGTCGATAAGACAAAGGTCCGCGGCTTTTCGCTGTAAGTCCGCAACAGCTCACGGTAAAAGGTTTCCCGGTAGTTAACGTCTAGGCCTAAGGTAGGTTCGTCCAGGAGAACGTACTGAGCGTTGACGTTTAGGGCAATTGTGATCTTAACGGCCGTCTTTTGCCCAGTTGAGAGGTTGGAGAAGCGGTCCTTCTCGTTGATCCCAAACTGCCCCAGCATCCGGCGGGCGTTAGCGAAGTCAAACTTACCGTAGAAGCGGTCAGCATCGGACAACATTCTTTTCACCCGGGTCGTCTTCGGGTACATGTTGGATTCGCTCATCAGGTAAATCTTCCCCAACTCCTCGTCGTTGTTATTAACGTTTTGCGGTCCCATCGCCACCATCCCGCTGGTGGGGAAAATCCGGTTGGTGATGATGTTTAACAGGGTGCTCTTCCCCGCCCCGTTCCGTCCCAGCAGGCCGTAAATCTTGGCCGGTGCCAGGTTGAAACTCACCTCATCGATCACCGTGTGGCGCCGGTAACGCTTGGTGACGTGGTTAACCATTAGTTCATTGACCGTCATCTTGATACCCCCGTTTGATTAGTTCCTGTAAGTGCTCCTCTTTGATGCCCAGCTTCTTGGCTTCGGCGACCATCGCCACCACGTAATTGCGGTAGAAGTCATCGCGGTGCTTGGTGGCCAGTTGTTCCTGGGCGCCCGGGGTGACAAACATCCCCCGCCCGCGCCGCTTTTCTAACAGGCCCAAGGCCACCAGCTGATTCATCCCCTTCAAAACCGTCGCCGGGTTGATGTTCAAGCTGGCGGACAGTTGGGTGGTCGATGGCACCTGATCACCAGCCTGGTAGACGCCGGTAAAGATCATCTCCGCCAATTGGTTGGCAATTTGCTGGTACAGCGGGCTGTCCTGATCAAATTCAAAGTTCATGGGCCCCTCCTTTCGGCAACTTAATTGGTTAATTACTTGTGTAACTAACTATATAGCCAACTAAGCTCCCTGTCAACAATAAAAGGCCCCTTGTAAGGGACCTTTTTGATTAATGTTGCAACGCCCTGACGGTCTGGGTTAAACCGGCGGCGAGGCTGGTGGATGGCCGCCAGCCCAACGCCCGGCGTAACTTGGTATCATCGACGGCGTAGCGGTGATCGTGGCCGAGCCGCTCGGCCACGTGAACCACCTGGGAGTCGGGAAAGCCTAGCAACGCTTGCAGGCTGGCCACGACTTCTAACACCGTGCGACGTTCAAAGCCGCCAATGTTATAGACTTCCCCCTCCACGCCCTTGCGCATTACCAAGTCAATGGCCTGGCAATTATCGACCACGTACAGCCAATCGCGGATGTCATCACCGGCGCCTTGAATGGTGAGCGGTCGCTGCTGACGGGCATTAGTGATGATCATCGGCACCAGCTTTTCCGGGTGCTGATTGGGCCCGTAGTTATTAGCGGACCGGGTGATCACGACGTCCTGGCCAAAGGTGTGGTGGGCCGCCATTGCCAACAGGTCGGCGGACGCCTTCGTCGCCGCGTACGGAGAACTCGGCTGGAGGGGCGCTTCTTCATCCGCCCGCCCTGCCGCAATTGACCCGTACACCTCATCGGTCGAAACCTGCACTAGGCGGACCCGCGCCCTCCGGCAGGCATCCAAGAGTACCTGCACCCCCACTACGTTCGTCGAAACAAAGGGCGCCGGATCTTCAATTGAACGATCGACGTGCGACTCGGCCGCAAAGTTAACCACCACGTCAATTTGGTGCGTGGTAAGAACTTCGCTAACGGTAGCGGCATCCCGTATATCACCCTGGATAAAGTGGTAGCGGGGGTTAGAAGCTAAATCCGCCACGTTCGCCAAGTTGCCGGCGTAGGTCAGACAATCGAGGTTCACCACCCGATCAGCTGGGTAGTGACTTAGCTGGTAGCGCAAGAAGTGGCTACCGATGAAGCCGGCCCCGCCGGTGACTAGAATGTTCATGAGTGGGGCCTCCTTTTGGGCTAAGCATGGTAGTATACGTTGTACTTAATGTTATTGATCGTGACCGTTTTCTGATACTTATCTTTGCCCAACATCCCCTGAACCTGGGGTAGTAGTGATTGATCCACCAAAATTAGTGAATTTGATTTTACCTTTGTTTCAGGAGTTAGGGTTTCAAAATTATCATACTTTGACGATACAGCTAAAATAGTTTTTGAATAAGGATGATCCTTCGTTGCTTGGTACTTGTATGGTGAAACAGGTAGAAAATCGCGAACCATCAATAAAAAATCGCCTTGACTGCTTGTAAAGTAAACTTTCTTATAATTATTAGTTTCCAGCGTTTTTAAAACGTTGGCTGACTGAATTATCCACCCCGTCCCTGCCTGATTGAAGTAAGCCGGAATAAACATTCCTAAACTGATTGCATATGTCACTATCATTACTGGGACGATTTCCCGTACTCGTTGCGTAACAAGATTCACCCCAATTGCGATCGTCAATAAAACCGGAAAATGAAGGAATATCCAGTGGTTATAGTTAGGAATCACAATCATTAACGTCGGAATTACAGCAATTAAATTAGCCAAGATGAACCAATCATATATTTTCCGTCGTTTAATAATTACATAGAGTCCCATCAAAAAGAATGGTAACGCAAATGCATAATACGCTCCGTAACCTGGAACACTATTCCAAGCAAGCGAGTCACTACCATGTAAGAACATATTTGCCCCTGCATAGAGGTTTTCAAAAATGTTTTTAATAATGTTTCCTCTAAAGCTGATGAACGATGCACTAGCTCGACCGCTTTGTAGTTTTGGTGACGTCCAAAAAAGGATTTGAACAGTTTTATTTAGTGACGGAATATTACTTCTAACCGCAAATATAATAATCGGCGTTAGCTCAACCAGTGCGGCAATCACACATAAGAAAATTTGGTAAAGATTAATTTTTTTCTTTCCAATGAGTGTAATCATCATGATTAACAAGACGATCGGTAAGAAAAACCACGCTACGTTATACCCATATGCTGATAAGCAAAGGATTATCACACCCAATAAGTACAGAAAGGTTTGACGAATGAGTTTCCCATTCAATGTGCCTAAATAAATTAAGCAGGATCCTAAAACGATCGGAAAAGGTGCAATGTTACAATCCATTCCCCACCTAGAGACCATTAATAACCATGGAGACGAGCATACAACTAGCATGATAAAGAAAATCTGCTTACTTGATAAAGTTATCTTCTCCAAGGTATATCGTAAAACCAAGATGGTAACAATACTCGTAATTAGAATCACTAGCCGAAATGCAAATATTTTGTATCCGAAAATTTTGAAAAATGGGATGGCAAGGTATGCATAGAGGACAGACTGACCTTGACCCGCAAATGACTCCAAGTACACGGGCAAGTGAATTAAATTGCTATCCACTCCATATTTAGCAAGGCTCCAACTATCGTACATCCCGTTACCTTCATCCAGGAAAAGATCCGGATGACTGCCTAATTTAAATAGTAAATATAATGTATATCCGGTTAAGAGAATAACTATTACATAATCATATAACTTTAACTTCCTTACCTTAGCATTCAAAACTAATTGGATAGTACTAATACTCCCTACCACCAAAAATATTATTACCTTTGTTACTAGAACTACCATCTTTCTACTAATCCTTTCGCATCTAAGTATTAACTTGCATGGTTTCTCTTCGAACGCATTGTAAAGACTAATCTTGCCATGTCATACCAATGTAACTTAAGTAATGCAATAGGGATTAATCGAGGTTTTCCACATTCACTTAAACTAATCTTTTTTAAAGCATTATAAATGACCGGCTCTTTTACAAGCATGAGCATCTGTTGTTTTTTTTGGCTTGGCGTTGCTAAATTATCAATGTCGTAAACTTCACGAACCATCATAACGTTTACATGCATTAACACATAAAGAGCACCGGCTTTTTTTAAATCAGTTGATTGATCTGCCAATCTCATTTCCATTTTTCTGAGAGCTTTAAGATAACCCGCTACCTTCTTACCATCGAAAGTCCGCATAACAGAATCTGTATTATCTAAATAACGATATAGGGTTGAAGCAACTAAGCTTACACTATGAATTTTTAATAGGTATGCCACCATAAAATCGCCATCTTCTGCTAAGGATAGTGACTCATCAAATCGTAATTGCTCACGGTCAATAATATCCTTACGTAAAAATTTACCCCATACCATTAAATTTTTGGTTGGATTAGCAATCATTGCACATCGGTACTCCTGAAAAGGTTGGCCATTCAATTGTCGTAACTCAGAAATATTCTTAACGGTTCCCTTATTTGTTTCATAGTTATAGAGAACTAACTCCTGATCCGTTAAAGCTGATACTTGCCGTCCCCAATCTGCGGTTAATTGATCATCGGCATCCAAGAAAAGGATAAATTTTCCTAAAGCTCTCTCAATCCCTAAATTCCTCGCCGAACTAACCCCACCGTTGCTCTTTTTTATAACCTTAATTCTTGAATCTAGTTCTTGGAGGTGATCCGTAGCATTATCAGTAGACCCATCATCAACCACCAATACTTCAAGATCATCCTTAGGGTATGTAAGTACACTTTTCACTGCCCTGCGAGTTAATTCTCCATTATTGTATACAGGAATGATAACCGTAAGTTTTTTTTCAATCATAATCTTTCCTCGTAAGTATTATGATACTTATGACATGCTTTGCCCATGAATCATACTGAATATCCACCAAACAATCAACGCTACCCATCCTATAATGGTAACCAGTAAGCTAACTATCATCGATATTGAAGGTAAATACCCGACAGTTACCTCAACTTTATTTGAATTAGCCTTAAACTGCACCGTTCCTCTCTTACTTACTTGAAAGGCAACATTTTTTCCGCTAACATTCAAATAAGTATTTTTATAAACCAAAAATGGTAGGTCTACAGTTTTATCTTTGGCATCTGTTAGTAAATAAGTGATTTTATTTGCGCCAGATACTTGTTTAGCTATTACTTTTTTACCATCAACATACGTAACTCCATCAACAATTGAACGCGTCAATGAATTCTTCACTACGTCTCCAAAAAAAGCCTCATTATTTCCAGCTCTTGCAACACTCGGGTAATAATCTCCCTCACCATATAAAACTCCGTGCGAGAAAATCTGTGAATATGTTTGATTGTCTACCCGGTAAATAGCTTCCGTACCTTTCACAGTCCCCTTAAAATCATTACGTTCAATCTTTGAATAAGCAGGATTACTAGTCCAATCACCATTATGCCAAATTGAAAGTGGGTATAAAACTGCTACGAACGTCACTGCTAAAAGTACTAACCCCTTACTTCTAGATCTTTCCTCTTGATTTTCAACAAGTTGCCCGATTGCATCCGCGGCCACTAACGATAATAAAATTCCAGCATACGTTAAATAACGATAAGTAAATTGAATTACCCCTAGCTCTCGAATGTAATTATTTAAAAGTTGCCATGGAAAGTCACTTGTAACCATGAATGAAATGACTACGCCTAAAAACCAAACTATTTTAAAAAATTTACTTGAACTTGTTGCAAATCCTGTAAATGCGGCGACTATAAGAATAATTCCTAAGTTTTGACCATATCCAACGCCAAATGAATCAAAGATAAAATTCTTAAGAGGCTGAATCATTGCATAATTAAAAACATCGTTTGTGCTAATTATCTTTTGGCCCATGTAGTTTGTAAGAAAAGCAACGATTATCCCTGCCATCAGAATAGTCGTCAATCCAACTGCTTTTAGTAAAGCTAGCCATCGTTTCTTGTCTCCCCATTTTTTCATTAATAGAGATAAGATAAATAAGATTGCTAATACCTCGCAACAAAGGATAACGCTCAAAAAATGGCAATAGCCGACCAATGTCAAACCTACAGCCAAAAGTTTCCACGGATGTTCTCCTGTAAAGAATAAATTATATCCCCCTAATAACACTAGGGGGATAAATGTCATGGCTAAAAATTCGCCAAAGACCCCAGTCCCAACAAATATATGGTATGGCATTAATACGTAGATTAAAGCTACTAAGAGAGCCTTCACCCAACTCCCCATTACTTCTTTAGCACAGTAGTAAGTGATAACTAATGTCCCTAGGTTGACTAGTGCATACCAACTATAAAAAGCTGCTACTGGACTTAAAATTAATCTTAAAAATGCCCATGGGTATAAGAAAATAGTTGGGTAAAAGATAAAATTAGCAACACCCGTTTTTTGAAAAGTGTGAGTAGCAATATAGGTAAAAAAATGTCCCGATTTTAAATTCTCACAAATTTCCTCGACACGTGAAGCATGGAAAGACCAATCATTAGCTATAAGTAGTTGCTGCGATTTCCAGAGAGGAAAGGTCATTGCAAAAGTAACCAATAAACAAATCCCCAATGCAATTACATCTTTCTTTCTAGAACTATTTAACTTAAACATTTGATCTTCCCTATAGCTTCGACGTTAATTCAACATCCGGATACTTTTGCTTAAACCAGTTTTCCGCAAATTGATTTTCAAACAAGAAGAGCGGTTCGCCCTGCATGTCCTTGACCAAGATGTTGCGAGAAGATGACATCTTCGGGTCCAATTGGTCCGGGTTGATCCAGCGGGCCGTCTTCTTGCCCATTGGTTCCATGATGACTTCGGAATTGTATTCGTTTTGCATCCGGAACTTAAAGACTTCAAATTGCAGCTGTCCCACGGCCCCTAAGATGTAATCGTTAGTGTTGTAATTTTGGTAAAGCTGGACCGCCCCTTCTTGGACTAGTTGATTGATCCCCTTGTGGAAGGACTTTTGCTTCATCACGTTCTTGGCCGAGACCCGAACAAAGAGTTCCGGCGTAAACTGCGGCAGCTTTTCAAACTTAATGTCTTCCTTACCAGTGTAAATGGAATCCCCAATTTGGAAGTTTCCGGTATCGTATAAACCGATGATATCGCCGGCAACGGCCTTTTCCACGTTTTCCCGGGTGTTGGCCATGAATTCGGTCACGTTCGACAGCCGGAGTGGCTTCTTCGTCCGTTCCAGGGTAACGTCCATCCCGCGGTCAAATTCACCTGAGCAAACCCGGACAAAGGCGATCCGGTCCCGGTGCTTCGGGTTCATGTTGGCCTGGATTTTAAAGACGAAACCAGAGAATTCCGGGGAGAGCGGGTCAATCGCCTTCCCTTCCTCCGTCTTGTGCGCACTCGGTGCCGGGGCGTACTTCAGGTAGGTTTCCAAGAAGGTCTTGACCCCGAAGTTAGTTAGGGCTGAACCAAAGAAGACTGGGGTTTGATCCCCGGCCGCCACCTTTTCTGCTGAGAATTCACTGCCGGCTTCAGAGATCAATTCCATCCCTTCCAGGGCGTCTTCCCATTCCCCTTCGCCAGCCAACGGGTTCTCCCCAATCACTTCCCCGTTTTCATCTAACGGTAAGTACGGCTTGCTTTCATCGGCCGGGTGAGTTAAGGCCACCCGGTGGTTATGGCGATCGTAAACCCCCATGAACTGACGGCCCATTCCGATTGGCCAGTCCATCGGGTAAGTTTCGATCCCGAGGGTTTCTTCGATTTCATTCATCAAATCGAGTGGTTCCCGCGCGTCCCGGTCGTACTTATTGATGAAAGTGAAAATCGGAATCCCCCGCATCTTACAAATTTGGAAGAGCTTGCGGGTCTGGGGTTCAATCCCCTTGGCCCCGTCAATCACCATGACCGCTGAGTCCACCGCCATCAAAGTCCGGTAGGTGTCTTCAGAGAAATCTTCGTGCCCCGGGGTATCCAAAATGTTGATCCGCTTGCCATCGTAATCAAATTGCATCACGGAAGAGGTAACGGAGATCCCCCGCTTTTGTTCGATTTCCATCCAGTCGGACTTGGCGAAGTTCGAGCTGCCCCGTCCCTTAACCGTTCCGGCTTCCCGAACGACGCCCCCAAAGAGGAGGAGCTGTTCCGTAATCGTCGTCTTCCCGGCGTCGGGGTGCGAAATAATCGCAAAGGTCCGGCGCTTGCTTACTGCATCTTCTAATTGTTGTTTAGTTGCCAATCTTGAATTCCTTTCGTTTCCATCTAACATCTACTGTTCCTGTAATACAACTCCAAAAGATGACTCCAAGCCAAGTTAAAATACTTATATATCTTGAGATATTATCAACGTTTGAAGGTACATACTTATATTTAATTGTGCCGACTTTAGTATTATGAATAGTAACAAGGCCATTTTTATTATGACTTAATCTTTTCTTGCTTTGCCAAATTTGAACATTCTTATACACTGAGGCTGGTAAAGTTACCGTTTTTTTATTCATTAATGAAGTATCTCTGTACTCCATTTCATTGACTTTCCCAGTAATTTTCCTTAATTGTACTGTTTTATTATCAACTTTAGCTTTCAGATAGAATAACTGTTGGTACTTATCCATAGCTTTTGCTGGCGTATATTGATCTAAATACCAGTTAGTTGCCCATGTTCCCTTAGCGTAAGAAACATTCTCAGTAAAATTAGCATCATTTGCTTTAGCATGCTGATAAGACTTAAAACTTGAATACCATGGGAAAACTACGATTATTATACTAGCTCCAACAAATGTAACTCTCGAAATTTTATTTGAAGTAATTACGTTATAAAAACTCTCAAACATCTGTCCCGCTGTAAATGATAATAGTAATGTTGTGAAAACCAATATCCTAAATGGAAACTGGATGACCTTTAATGGGGTATGCATCATTATAGACCATGGGAAAATGTTAGTTGCAAGTATGAAAGTCAGGACCCCTGCATATAAAATGTATTTATTCATTAAATTGGATTTACGAACATTTATCATTCCCCATATCATAACTACAAATAATACTATACCAATTGTACCTGGCCTAGTTCCTGTACTAGGACCAATAATATTATTGTTTAAAGAATTACTAATCAAATCTGACAAAATCGAATTTGTTGTTGCTAGATCCAAAGGACTTGGTTGTCGGAAACGCTGATATACTTCCTGCTCTAAAAAAGGTGCTATAAAGATTATTGAACTTAGTAAGAAGGAAATAATAGCAATAATTAAACTCCTAGCACTTCGTTTCCAGTTTCCACAATATGGTAGTAATAATATAAATTCAATTGTCAAAAAAAGCACACATAAAAGAGCACTCAGCACATGGGACAATAATGTAAACGAAAGCCCCATCCCCAACCATTGCCATCCTTTTCCATCTTTCATGACAATATATAATCCATATATTGCCATTGGAACAAAAGTCATTGCTAAAAATTCGCCTAGTGCAAACCTACTGTATGCATCTAGAAGTCGGTAAGTACTAAATGTATATACAATAGAAATAATGAATGCTGTTGCTTCTCTCTTACCTAGTCTTCTTGCAATTACATACATAATTATCATTGAAATAAATGTATATAACGAAAATCCAGCATATATTCCTATCACGTAATTATTAAAGATGATACATAAAACTGCGATTGGTATTAGTGTTATTTGCGGGTAAAAGATCCCTAACGGATACGGAACTTCTTTAAATTGATTAGTGTACATATATGGATACCAATTACCATGACGAAGACTATACACCAATTCTTGAATTCTATTAATATGGTATGGCATATCATCTGCGTTGTAGATGGTATGTGTCTTTAAACACGGAATAATAAATAAGAAGCTTAATGCTAACATTGCTAAAATCAGTATCAAGTTATCCTTCTTACATTTTTTATTTTTCACCTTTAAAATATCCAATTAATATTCTCTCCCTACATATGTTGTCTTCATCAATTTATTGTCTCCCTAATTATATTATTCTAATCTAAAATCCTAGAATTCTATCGAACAAGATATTAGATAGAAAAAAGGTAACGAACTCGGTATTGTTTTAAGTGATCAAACCAAAGGAGTCCATTACCCATGAATCATAATTCTAACATCATCAAATAGAACTGTCATCAAAGCTATTCTTAAAGAAGGTCTTCCACAAAGAGGAAACTTCCTACAAGTAGGTGTGTAAATTTCTATTATTAAAAAGAGCCCTAACGAAGCAGACTTACGTCATGAGATTGGTCACTTCGAAATCGATACCACTCTCTTAGGCAAAACAAAGTACCAGCTGTCTTTACTGATTGTTAGCCTCTATTGATAATTATTAGGCACTTACTAAGTCGTGATACCGAGGCGATAGCCAAAAACGTTCTGGTATTCACCAAAAATTTTAGAGTACTATCGACCGCTGCAGAAAGTTCGCTTCCTCATACGTACCACATATACGAGAAAACAGCGAACGGTTGAACCATAAAATTTGACGGTTATCCCAAATGACCTACCAAACAAAAGCATTACGAACGTAAAATTAATAATGTCCCGCATCACTTAACTCTGTGACCTCAGAAGTATTTAGGGTAGAAAGATAACTACAAGTGTTTTTTATTAACCTACCAAAAAATCAGATTGATTGTAGTACTAGTTTTTTAATTGAAACTCTAGTATCGACCACGTGTTTCTTCCTATTCTTTAGACATCTTTTTAGTATAGTCTTCTGTTTCGATGTTAAAGCGCGGACGATGCTTGACCTCCGTGAAAATCTTTCCTACATACTCACCGATTACACTGACTGAAATTAGCTGAATTCCACCAAGCAACCAGATTGAAATCATCAAGGATGACCACCCCGTAAGAACGTGTCCCATCATCTTTTCGATTAGAACGTAAAACATCATAATGATGCTAATCGTGGTGGTCAAGATCCCTAAGATCAAAATTAATTGAATCGGGGCGATTGAAAAGGATGAAATCCCATCAAAAGCAAAGTGTAGCATCTTCCCGAGTGGGTACTTCGACTTACCTGCGAAACGCTCCTTACGAGGATAGTAAACCTTGGCTGAAGGATACCCCACTAACGGAACCATCCCCCGCAAGAATAGGTTACGTTCCTTGTATTGGAGTAAGGCCTCCGTTGCCCGCTTACTGAGCAAGCGATAGTCGGCGGAGTCTGGAACGAGGTTCACACCTAAGCGTTTCATTAGCCCATAATAGGCTAGCGCTGTCCGCCGTTTAAAGAAGGAATCCGTATCCCGGCTGTTACGAACCCCATAAACTACGTCAATCCCCTCTAAGTACTTATTAACCATCTGGTAAATGGCATTGACGTCGTCTTGGAGGTCCGCATCGATGGTGATGATCATATCCGAATACTTAACAGCTACCGTCATTCCTGCTAACAAAGCGTTTTGGTGACCATAGTTACGGGTGAACTTAATCCCCGTAACGTAAGAGTACTTTTCGCTGTACTCAGAGATTAACTCCCAGGTGCGATCCTTACTCCCGTCATTGACAAAGAGGATCTTACTTTGGGCACTAATCTTTGCTTGAGCGATTAAATCTTCGACAATAGTACCAATCTCTTTAACGGTTTCTGGGAACACTTCTTCTTCGTTATAACACGGTACAACAATTGTTAGTGTTTTTAGCATACGCACACTTCCTTTTAATTGAACGCCCATTTTATATTAATGAATTTTCCGAACAAAACTAACCATAAGGTGAAAGAATTGCTATTTACAGTATCCACTGAATAAGGTGCCATAATCTCTCCCCTCAATAATGAATATTTCAAAAACGTAGTGTCTGTATTATCACTACTTAAGGCAATTAATAAACATAAACTTGAATCGGTTATTGATAGGACTAGTTTAATAACTTCTTATTGTTCTTCTACAGACTATCAGTACTGCGACAATACCTACTAAATAGCTAATCAAGTTTCCTATGAAAAAGATAATTGTCATAATTGTATTTTTACTTGAAACACTCAGATATGACGTTCCTTTGGGAAGTGCTAATTTTATACCATTAGACTTAACTAAGTTTACCTTTTTACCATTTAGTTTAACCTGATAAGATATTCCTTTATATCTTGCTATGGCAAGTGAACCCCATCCCTCCTTACTAGACACCAGTTTAAATTCTGCTCGGTTATATGCTCCCTTTACTTGCATCAAATTAATCCACGGATCTGTATGGATATATATTGGTCCACTTCCAATAGTTCCTTCCCCAGGAAGATAATCGTTAAAGTTATCGTAGTTGTTAGCCTGAACATCTTGATAATAATTCGTTGAATTTATCGTATATACGTAAGACTCCAAATCATCGTTCTCTTGTAGCTTTCCTTGCTCATGCTTAACTACTGAAATTGCGCCTAAGCATACCACTAAAATCGCACAAACTATAGTAAGTGTCTTAATTGTCCTCCCTGAGAATTCCCTAACAAGTATAGTCATTGCCATCACTTGAAACAACAAAACGTAGGTTAACAAACGTCCAGTGAACTGAATAAATCCAAAGTACTGAATTAATTTTGGATAATTAGAGAGTGGTAGGTATGTAGTTATCAAAATTAACACACATATACATATATATGGTCGTATTGTCTTGATTTTTACGGATAAAACAGAGACGACCACAATCAATATTATCCCTATTATTCCTATCCCCCACAATGATGGATTTTGCGTAATCATCCCTGATAGTTGCGCTAATATACTTTGTTTTATATCCACGTAACTTAAACTTTTAAAGGGGACAATCACAGAATTGTTTACTTGGATATAAAATATCCCCCATAAGGAATAGGATGCCAACATTAGTGAACTAAATGTCGAAATTATTAGTGATTTAAATTCAAATTTTGAAAACCGGCCTGTAACTACCCTATATAATTCATATCCTCCAATTCCTAATGTTACAATCACTAAACTTAACAAGTGGCTATTCGCAATTCCACTCATTCCTATAATTAGTGGATATATACCTTTCTTCTCTTTCCGGCTAATTTTAACAATTCCCGCAACAACTAATGGTAAATAAGCATATGCAAGAAACTCCCCAAATGCCATTCGAAAATACAAGAGATTTAAATGATAAGAATTAAATAACCAATATACCACTAAACAAATTCTCAGGACTCGATTACTACATCTAAGCGTTCTAATTAGGTAAAAAATTGCCAAAGCTGTTAGTAAGTTTACCAACCAAAAGCCAATAAACATCGCTACCATAATATGTTTATAAATGAAAAATCTTGGTAGGATAAATAGAAATCCTCCTAACCAAGGATAGCAACTTATGACCGCATTCAAATTATGTCCTGGTCCAATAAATGATATTTCAGCTGGTACCTTAAGATGACGTAGCGATTGGAATACTTGTTCATAACGTGCCAGATGTATTTGTCCATCTGCTGGAATTTTAAATGGGGTTACCCCATTTATCGCTATAAGTACAACTAGAAATGATATAAAGATGTAAGCTATCGCCTCTAATATCCTACCTCTAGTTTCTTTTTTCATTTTTTCTATCCCTCATAACCTTTATCATTTTCCCGTTTCCTCAAATGATAAATACTTATCAAGTAAGTTACCACCGTCTTAACAACTGCATAGCACGGAATACAAAGGATCATCCCTGGAATCCCAGCGATATTCCCCGCAGCTAATAAGAGCATTATGATCGTTAATGGGTGGATCTGCAGGGTTTTGCCAATGATATTCGGGTAGATAATGTTACCGTCAATTTGCTGAACGATCACAACCACCACGATCACCCAAATAATCTTTTCTGGGGCTACTGCAATCGAAACCATTAAAGACGGTGTGATCCCGATATAAGGTCCCACATACGGAATCATGTTGGCAATCCCTGCTACCACGCCGAGTGCTACGGCTAAGGGCTGACCGATGATCAAATAGCCAATCGAAGTTGCAATCGCCACGAACAGGCACTCAATGGCTTGCCCAGAAATGTAGGATGAGAGTATTTGACTCATTTTCCTTAATAGCTCCCCAACTTCATCCCGGCTATTTTCCGGAAAGAGTTTTTGTACGCTCGGTACCAGTCGGTTACCATCCTTAAACATGTAAAAAAGCATTACGGGAACGGTAATGGCCACAATGACCGTACTCGTAATCGTCCCAATGATTGTTCCCGCACTTGAGGTTAAACCAGTGACAATCTGGCGAACGTACTTAGAAACTTGATCATTAATTTGACCATAGTAAGTAGATAAGTGGAGTTTTCGTACCCACGGGTGTTCCGAGATCTCTTGAATTATCTTCTGGCTCTCCTTGGCAGCCTGGGGGAGCCAATGTATTACTTGGTTTAACTCATTAAGCACCGGTGGAATTAACGCCGAAATCCCACCAGCCACAATCAAGACGAGCCCGATCACCACCACCAAGCTCGCAATCCCCCGCTTCATGTGCCATTTGTAAATCTTGATCTTCATTAATAAGCGAAAGAGTGGGTTTAACATGTAATACAAAAAGAGCGAGATGATCAGCGGGGTGATTACCACGGAAACGAAGACCAGCAAAGGGGTAAAGACAAAGTTAATCTGGGTGCAGACCCAGATTAGACTCGCAATAATCAGTAATTCAAACGACCAAAAGAGCGCTTTTTGATAACTTTTTGGCATTATTTCTTTTCCTTAATGATGTAAATCGGTCTGTTCTTAACTTGCATGTAGATACGACCGATGTATTTCCCGACAATCCCAATGCAGAGCAGCTGTAGTCCCCCTAGTAAAAGAATGATGCAAACCATCGAGGCCCAGCCAAAGGCACTACTCGTTGGTTCTATCAGTCGACGGATCACCACAAAAATCAACCCAATGATTGAAATAATAAAGGAGGTCGTTCCTAGCCAAACTGCTAATGATAATGGTGCCTGCGAGAAGTCGGCAATTCCGTCCATTGCATACTTAAATAGTTTCCAAGTTGACCAATCAGTGGTTCCGGCCACCCGCTCAACGTTTTTATACTCTAAATACTTAGTTTTAAAACCGACCCAGGAGAAAATTCCCTTGGAAAAACGGCTGTATTCATTCATTGAAAGAATGGCATCGACCATTTGGCGGGTCATCATCCGAAAGTCACGAGCCCCTGGAACGATATTGGTTTGCGATACACGGTTAATAACTTTATAAAATTGGTCACTGAGGAAGGATTTTATCTTGGCTTCTCCCTTCCGGTCGGTCCGCCGGGTCCCTACACAATCGTATTCACCTTCCTGGAGGATGGAATACATTTGGGGAAGAAAGGACGGCGGATCTTGCAAGTCCGCATCCATTACCACCACGTAATCACCGGTAGCTGCTTCCAGACCAGCATAGAGGGCACTCTCCTTCCCAAAGTTCCGGGAAAAGGTTAGGTAATGTACCCGTTCAGGATCAATCGAATGCAACTTTCGCATTTCCGCTAACGTTTGGTCTGCAGAACCATCATCTACTAACCAATATTCCGTTTTTAAACCATCTATTCTTTGGACCACCTCTTCTACAGCTGGGTAAAAGAGCGGGAGGGCTTCCTGTTCGTTATAACAGGGAACGACAATTGATAACTTTGGCATTTTTAATCCTCTTAAATTTAAATAATGAAAAACCGGTACCGCTTAGCAGCACCGGTTTTCATTATACACTATCTAACAATGAACTTTGACTAGTTCTCAGTAATGGAAGTTGGTGAAACATTGTAAGTGTAAGCCTTACCGTTTACCGTTCCAGTAAATTGCCAGCTGTTCGTTCCCGTTTGCGTAGCGGTAAAGGAATCAACATCGGTAGCTGATGGTTGAACTGGCATTGATTGACCTGACGTCCCAGCATTGTTCAAGTTAGCTCCGAGACGTTCCTTTAAAAGATCCAAGGCTTGGGTCTGAGTTAAAGTAGCCGTTGAGGCACTTGATGAAGAGCTACTTCCGTTAGAAGAGCTAGAATTCGAGGCGGTTGCGGCTGCCGCTCCCCGGGAAGCACTTGACGAAGACGTTGATGAGTTAGCAGCGGTTGCTGAACTGGAAGATTTACTAGATGAAGAACTGGAATCATCAGAAACCGTCTTTACTTGTTGCTTCTTCGTCGTGGAGCTCTTCTTTGAGGCCGCCTTACTACTTGCGCTTACGCTGTCCGTAGTATCACTCCCACTCGCAGATTTATTACTGCTGCAGGCCGCTAATGAAAGAAGCATCGCCCCAGCAACAATTGAAGTTAATAGCTTGTTAGCTTTCATAATTTTTTCCTCTCAATATCTCGAACTCTGATTCTTAATCACATTATAACAAAGTCTTTGTTCGATGATTAGTCATAACTTCACAATTCCCTAATATTTTGAAAAAGCCCCAGGATATCCCTAAGGCTCCTCCTTATATCAACTAGCTTAAGACGATGTAGTAGCTAGGCGTGAAGTACTTTTGGTAACCAATCTTGACGTTTTCACCGACCGTTGGGGCGTGAACGTAAGAACCGTCACCTAATGAGATGGCCACGTGGTACGGAGCGGAATCACTACCGAAGAACAGCAAGGCACCCTTTGGAGCACTAGAAACGTTGGAGTAAACGTGCGTCCCAAGCGTTTGTTGTTGGTAAGTCGTCCGGTAACTAGAACTCAGGCCGTAAGCCCATTGAACTAACCCAGAGCAGTCAAACCCAACGGAAGGAGAGTTACCACCCCAAACGTATGGTACTCCGATTTCGCCTAAGGCCTTGTTGACTTTGGCATCCATACTATTTACGACTGTAGCTGCTCCACTTGCATTAATTTTATACTGAACGCCATTTACAGTAATGGTAGTGTTAGTAACCATTAAATGAGAAGACGGATCAAAGTAGTATGTGGTACCTTGCCATTTAACAAGGCCCGACATCAGAGCACCATTTGAGCCTACCATGTAATAATTTCCCCATTGGGATTTAACATAATCTTGGTGGTCTAACAGAAGGTTAGTAGATGGATCAAAGTAGTAGTACGTCCCCATCCACTTTTGAACTCCGGATAACACCTTCCCATCGCTACCTGAAAGGTAACCCACCTTTTGGCCATTCGGAACTGAGTATGTGTTCTTAGCTAATAAGTAACTGGATTGGTTAAAGTAGTACTTCGATCCCTGCCAACTCACCAATCCTGTCATCAGGGCACCATTTGAGCCTACCATGTAGTAGTCTCCCCATTGAGACTTAACATAGTCTTGGTGATCTAACAACAAGTACGTAGATGGATCAAAGTAGTAGTACGTCCCCATCCACTTTTGAACTCCACTTAGTACGTTGCCATTAGAATTAACCAGATAACCTACCTTTTGG
>OGGM01000355.1_pt1 | contig 36672 bp, 51 predicted proteins | sample 1571251 | NCBI WGS metagenome assembly OGGM01 (sample SAMEA2582076, study PRJEB24529) | metagenome | biome: Human gut stool | place: China | collected 2011 | reverse complement strand
AAAGGAGAGTACAGGATTTGAAAAAGGTTCATAACCATTGATATACCAATGATTATGATTTAATTGTCCGCACTTTGTCCGCAGATAGGCCAGGCCTGATGTAACTCGCAACCTTACAGGTTGCGTGTTTTTTCTTTCTAGCCGTTCATCAATCATTTGGCGAAGTTATTTCAAATCATCCACACTGGTAAGTAAATTATCAAAATAAAACGCGGTTTGTAAAATTAAGTTAGAAAAATTAAAAAAGTCATTTGTGATAGACTTTTGAATAACTATAAACAAAAGTAAAGGAACATCACAAATGACCTATAAGCATCTTAACACACAAGAACTGACCTTTATATATCATTTTTGGAAACAAGGCACCAAGGCTTACCTTGCTGCACGTGCTTTACGACGGAGTGCTGAAACTATCTATCGTGTTTACCGTTTTCTGAATCAGGGAAAAACTATCGTTCAATATCAGGAACATTACCATCATCAAAAGACTAAATGCGGTCGTAAATCAATTACTCTACCGAAAGATGAACGAAAATATATTTAAAAGCAAGTCAACGCTGGCTGGACACCAGATACCATCATTGGTCGTAACGAGTATCATATTAGCTGTAGTATGCGAACCTTATATCGGATGTTCAAGCGTGGCGAGTTTGATGTCCGTCAATTGCCAATGAAAGGGCGTCGTCACCCTAATGGTTACGTTGAAACACGCGGCCGAGGACGAACCGGACAATTAGGTCGTAATATTGATGAGCGATACAACGATTATCCTAACTATCGCAATGAATTTGGTCACCTAGAAGCTGATACTGTTCAAGGAAGTAAGCATCACGGCGCAGTCATGACTCTGGTTGAACGACTCTCCAAAGTTGAAATCATTCTTAACATTCATCATCGTACTGCCGAATGTGTTAACACTCACCTTGATCAATGGCTTGCCAAAATACCACGGCACCTCTTCAAGTCCATCACATTTGATAATGGTAAAGAGTTTGCCGAATGGCATGAGATCGCTAATAAGTATGATATTAGTACCTACTTTGCAGAAGTTGGTGCTCCCAATCAGCGGGGGTTAAACGAAAACAATAATGGTATTATTCGACGTGATGGGCTAAAGAAGGGCATGGATTTTCGTTCACTACCTGATGAATTAATCCAGCAAATTATGACACGCCGTAATAACATTCCACGCAAGTCACTTAATTACCAAACACCTTTAGAAGTATTCATGAAGCATATTACAGATAGCCGATTTCTAATTTAAATTGACATTCCGGGAATGAAAAAAGCACCCCACCAAAATGGAGTGCTTGTAATTCATATACAAGAAACTAATTTTAAGAAGCTTATATAAAAGAGTCTAATTTAGAAGATTTTAATTTCGTAGAAGTCGACAAAGACCACTACAGCTTAAAACAGTACAAGAGTATAAGAAGCAAAAAAAGCCTAAAATCAACAGAGATTTCAATTTCATAGATAATTGTACGTTCGAGTTACAAATTTGTCAACATTTTTTATCACTATGGGATTTAGATGATATAATGTAAAATAAATAACGAAATTTAATAATTTTAAATCGGATGAGGTGTTTGAGTTGATTGAAGATGATCTATTTAAATTTGCTTGGTGCAGAAGGAATAATTTAACCTTTGACGATTATGTTGAAGAATTAAAAAAACTTGCAGTTCCAGAGGACTGGGGTGACAGCAACAAAATTTTAAAAAACTATCTGAGTTTCACTTACAGGTACATGGCAAGAGCACAGAATACAACCGGTGAAAATTACATTGTTGAAAACTCTGAGAAGAAGATTGCTTGTTTCAACACAGGCTTGTTTAGTGTATACTACGAACCGATTTATGCATATTTTAGAGAAAATCATGTAATTCGTTCACATTCTCCTAAATGGTTCCTAGTAGGTTTCAAAGTCGCAAGTGACTACGAATTGAATGACTTTGAAAATTTACCGAACAGAATGAACTATTTTAAAAATGCATCCGATTTAGTATTCGATTATAGACTTGATGTTCGAGTGAACGTGCCTCACATTTTAGGTGATGAAGAAAATATGAAACGTCTACCGGATAATATGCAATCTTTGGACAGAGTTGCACTCATGCAGCGGCTTTCAGGAGCAGTTGATATAGCCAAAAAGATGGCATCTTCAAACTATTCGATTGCTGTTCCACAGTTTTATCAAGGGTCCCTACAATTACTATTACCAATTTATTTTTCAGACAGTGGAAAGCCAGATTTAGCATTAGCCGTTAATAAACGGAATAATATATATTCCGGAAGAACATGTCTGACCTACGAAATGGCATATAACAATGCACGATTAATTTGCAAACCTGATTCAACTTGGTTAAAGCCTTATTAATATTACATTCGTTTAGACGCGTTTCCATCTAAATTACATGAATGGAGACGCATCTTTCTGTTAATGCTATAATTTCGTAGGCAAGTCGAAACACCTTGTCATTTCTAGCTCACCTTAATTGGTGGGCTTTTTTATTTTGCGCAAAAATAGCACCTATACCAATATTGGTACAGATGCTACGTACTCTATTTTATTCTTGGGGACTTTCTGGGGACAATCCACATGTTTTTAAGTGGTTTTAAGTGATGTTAAAAAAATAAAAAGCCTATTTTAACGCGTTTTAGCGCACTTTACAGGTGTTTGACCAGTTCTAACATAATATAGCCGATTTCTAATTTAAATTGACATTCCGGGAAACAAAAAATCCCCCGACTTAACTATCAAGTCGGGGGATTTTTACATAATTTTATTTCTATTTAAAACTGCCAAAGGCTTCTTTCGTCCTGGCGTCACGCACCACCATGTAGGCATACTGCCCGTTGCCTCGGGGCTGGCGGATCCACACATAGCCATCATGGTTCGACCAGGCGTCATACTTAACGACAGAACCAGCGGGAAGCGTGGTGATCTTGGCGGAGCTCATCTTAGCACCCCAGCGTAATTTAATTGCTTGGTTGCTGGTGAAAGTGCCATCCTCACTGTGCCAAGTATCGCCCAAGGTGTCCGTCCATTGCTTATTGGGGTCGGTTGTCGTCTTAACCTGCGTAGGAATTGAAGAAGCGTTCGTCGTAGTAGCGGCGCCGGTCAGCAAGCCTTTGAAGTCGTAGCTCATGTCAAGCTTGACGCCACCCACGGCAAAGGCGTCCGTAAATTGCCACAAGTCCGTGTTATCCACACCGGGTTGGCTGCCACCGTAATTGGCCACCCATGTCAATCCTGGAATTCCATTAACGGTTATCCGGCCATTCCAAAACCAGGAAGCCATTGAGTACTTACCCACCAGTGGAAAGCCAGCCGCCTTGACGGCATTTATAAACGCGGTAGTGTCGCCATCAACCTGACTGGCGTTGTCACTTGACGCTTCCACGTCCGCTATCATGTAAGAATCGCCAGCTAATCCCAATGCCTTAGCGTTCTTGACAAACCACGCGGCTTCATTGCGAGCATCCTCATTGCCGTTGTAGCGAGCAAAGTGATACCCATGGACACGTAACCCGGCGTTACGAGCATTTGTAATTTGTGTTTGGGCCTTGGGACTGATGTACGCGGTTCCCGGATTGGATCCTTCAGTGATCTTGACGATAACTGCCTTGACACCAGCATTTTTAAGCGCCGTAAAGAAATCGGCGTCACTTGGCTGGTAACTAGAAATATCTGCAACTAATGGATATGCCATGTTTAGTCCTCCGTTGATTGATTGCCTGAAGTAGTGACCCCTGTCTTGGATACGATCGTCGTTGCGACAGCCTTAGTAGTTAACGGCGACTTTTCGTAGGCTGATTGCACCGCTAATTTGGCTGTTTCCTCCGTGATAGCGTAACCCTGCCGATCAAGGGCATTAATGACGTCTGAAACGGCCTGATTAAATTTTTGCTCACCGGTCATGCTCGTCGATGCCAGCGAAGCAACGGCCGTGCTGGCGATCTGGTCGATTAGTGCCCAGACCGCCATAGACTGCTCAGCGCTGGCGTGAGACGTTTTGGCATCAAGCCAAGGCTTGACGAACTTCCAGGCAAATAAAAAGAGCGCCGTTAAAGCGCCCGATTGGATCAACCATTCAACCATATCATTTACTACTTTCAATTATATATTCCTCCATTAACTACGTTTGTTAGTTCCTTAATCTGTTCAGTGAGTTCCTTGATTCGCTGGGTCTGCTGTTTGTTTAAGCTCTCTAGTGATTTAATCCTGGTGTTGAGCAGGTTCACTTTGTTTTGGAGCTTGATATTCTCCTCGTCAGTTTGTTTACGCCGTTGATATTCTTCTTCCCGATCTGCTCGTAGTTCATCCATTTGCCGGGTGAGCTTTTGTATTGATCCCACGTAGGCATCATTAGCGTCAATCTCTGCTGTTTTCCGAGATTGGAGCCACCCAAAAAATGCTGTGACCCCGCCCCCGAGAAAAGCACTCGCCATTGCTGTTAACATCTGCATTACTTATGATCGCCCCCTGAATAATTGAAAAAAGCGTCCATAAGAATGCGGATAAAGACGTAGCCTGACAAGACAGTGCTGACTGACACGGTAGGTCTGAAAAACTCATCTTGGATCAGAAAAACCACAGAATACGACGCCCATAGGCCGCCCAAGACCACGGTAGCAATAAACTCCATCTTCCACTTTTGGATCCCGGATAACGCCACCAGCAAGCTTGTACTTCCAACTAACAGCAACACCGTAACCCAAGGGATCTGCCCAAAGGCGTGAACGGAATGGACCACCAGGTTATGGGGATCATCTCGGATCATTTCTTGGTTAAATAACATTACCAAACCGACACAGATCGTTTCGGTACTGGTGATAATTAAGTTGTGATTGCGTTTCACCTCTCTCCTCCTCCCTTGTTATTTTTGGCAAACAAAAAGCGCCCAGTCAGTATCCAAACTGATGAGCGCTGGTGACTGCTACTTGAACAGCCGCTTAATTAATTTTTTAACGTGCTTATCAAAGCCACCCCGCTAGGTATTGTGTATTTCAATGGCGACCGATTTTAGAGAATTATTCCTTCGTTTCGGTGTCTTCAGCGAAGATCTTATCTTCTTCGTCTCGAACATAGGCACGGAACTCATCAGAATCGGCTCGAACGGCTTTCAAATTCTTACGATAAGCTTCTTGATCATTAATATAAGTATTCATTGTTGTACTGTCGTTAATATCAGTAGCTACTTGGGCGCTGAAACGTGCCACTTCTACGTTGTTGATTAATGACCGACCGCTTAATTGAACTTTCTTTTCTTTACTTAACATTATTTATCACCTTTCTTATTGTCTAATTGTTGCTTCAGTTGTTGGTTTTCTTGTATCAGCTGCTTAGCCTTAGCTTCCCAAGCTGATGCCGTGTACTCTGCACTGGCCAGCTTCTGCACTAAGCTCTGTGCTACTTGATTCATATCGACATTATCGTTCATTTAACTTTTCCTCCAATTTATTAACTTTATCTTGTAATTGCTTAATGACTGGAATTAACGCCGGGCCAATCCGATCATATTGGATCCCTTCTAGTTCTCCATCTTGACCACGGGAAACAAGCATTTCTAGTCCGGCATCGGCTAAGTCTTCGGCAATCATTCCAAAGTGGCGTACTGGTTTATCTTGTGACTCACCATCAACATATCGCTCCGTTTCTGCCTTATCCATCCAGGTTGCAGTGGGAAGCTCTAACAGCCGTTCACCATAGTCCGAAACGTAAGATCGTTGAATATCAGTCTTATACTTCGATGCCGATGTTGACCGGACCAAGGCACCATCTGGGGCAACGTAGACATTAGGAGAAGCACCGTTGGTATTTCGGTAAGCAGATTCAATATGCACAAACGCCCCTTGGATAAACGTTCGATCCCCTGGATTCCAACCTGATTGGCTTTTTCCAAGGATAATAGCTGGCCGATTTTTCATGGAATAACCAATGTCGTAAGCTCTGCCTCCACTAACGCTAACAATATTTGCACCATTAAGTGTTGCACTACCGTCCTTATCCACCGCAAGAGCCGCACCACTGGAGGTTCCATCAATTCCCGAACCTCCAGCGAAAGCCCCATTGTAGTTGTCAGAACCAACAAAGACTCCATTTGGTGAATGGAGTTCAGCCCCCGCTGATCCAGGTGACCAAATATGAGCCGACCGACGAAGTCCCCCATATTTTGGCGTACCAGTTATATTAAGTGGATCGTCCATCAGCTTTAATTCACCATTAGCAAAATAAACCCCGTTGTTAACTCCGTCAGTCACACTCATTGTTCCTGTATCGATATTGATATTTAATGTGTTAGCAATTGAGGTTATCCTTCCCCTTTTGAATTGAACTTCACCATTATTAAGGTCAATTTTGAGATTGGCACCATTGATCGTTCCAGTGGTGATACTGCTTGCATTTAGATTAATGACGTTAACCAGGCCCGCATTCAGTGTGCCTGTTGTAATTTTATCGGCGCTTAGATCAGTAATAGCAGCACTAGGGATGAATGCTTTTCCGCTGAAAATTGTAGAATCAGCATCCATGTAGATTTTGTTATTCTGAATTAAAGTTGTGCCGGCTGACATGTTGATTTGCGCCATGATGTTCCCGGCCGTAACAGCCTTCTGCCAATCACTCCATGTGTTTCCGGTCTTCAACCGGGTATAAGCCTCATTAGCATTGTTATCTCGCTGCCATGTTTGCTTAATTCGTTCAACGGCTGGTTCAGCTACAACTTCTAGATAAGCCCAAGAGCTACCATCAGGTGTATTACTGTTTGACACCGCTTGAATCCAATAATTACCGGTTGTTGTGTAATTATTAGCATCAATTGCAGTTGTAACTTTCTGCCATGCTGTTTCATTACGTAAAGCATTCAACGATACATTGAAGCTGTTAGCCTGTTGAGTGATCTGCGTCTGCAAGCCGCTTGTTTTATCAGATACTTCTTGACGAATGTTTTTAGCTGTCTGGTTAATTTGTGATTGAAGATCATTGTGATTACTTGAAACAGTTGATCGCAAACCCTCTAAGGATTGAGATAGCTCTGAAAACGCCGATTGAGTTGCTAAATCTGCAGGATTAGGAGTCCAAGGGGTTGCAACAGAACCTTGCTCAAGTTTAAAGCCACAAATTTCTAGGATATTTTTATTCTTGTCTCCTCTTTCAATTCTTGGCTTAATATAACCATCTGAGCTAGCTTTAAATGTAAAGCTATATCTTTGCCAATTTTCATTTAAGTTAATGCCCAGAGACCTAGGAGTAGTATCTGTTCCCTTGTACTGACCTTCTTGACTACTATTTAGTTGAATATAAAGAAATGATTTGCCAGTACCCGACTCATATCTTGCATTTAAACTAAACGTATAAGTTTCGCCTGATTTAACTGGATAATACTGGCATAATCCGTTCCAATCCTCAGTCGTTTTTCCTTTGAATATAGTTAAGCCATTATACGTTTCATTAGTTCTTACCCACGCATTAAGTGGTTGCCACAAATTATCTGGTCTAAAATCGGCAGTTCCTTTCAGCAAATTCACTCCACCACCATTGAACATTGGAATAGTGGTCTGTTGGACCTTTTGCATAAAGCCATCAGCAGTCTGTAGAAAGCCACTATTAGTTAATACATTCTTCAATCCAGTCCAATTAGAATCACTTTTAATAGCGTTAACAGCATCATTTTTTGCAGAATTAGTTTTATTATCAGTTTCAGACTTAGTGTAATAACTACTAAATTGTTGACTAGTTGTTGCGATACGTGCTGATAGCTGCGACAAGTCATTTTGGATATCTTGAGTGACGCTATTTAAATCGACTCGTAACCCATTAGCCGTAGCCTGCACATCTACCGTCTTAGCGTAACCATTTAAATCGCTAGCCGTTAACCGAGCATTCAGAGCTTGATTAGTCAGATTAACAAAGTTCGTGTATGTTGTATTATCAACTTTACCAGCCAACATTGTTTGGAGATTCTGTGCATCAAGTTTTAACTGTGCAATATCACCGTTAGCAGTACCAATAGTGGTTTGGAGACCTTTTACGTCAACTTTGGTGGAATTAACATCCCCAGCCAGGCTTGCGTAATTGATATTCAAACCGTTTACCGTACTGGTTACGTCAGCAAGATCTTTGCCCTGTTGTTGTGCCTGCTTAGTCAAGTCAGCAATGTTCTGCTGGGCAGTGGTATACTTCTGCAAGGCATCAGCAACGTCAGCTGTTACTTGATTCAGGTTAGGCACAATGTTGTTGTCGTATTGTCCTTGAAGGTTAGCTACTGAATCATTTAGCTTTTGTAAGCTCTCATCTGCAGTCTTCTTATTAGCTTCAATTGATTTATTAAGGTTCTCAATATCTGCATCGGCTTTTTGCTTATTGTTGATGATATCTGCTTTGGCTTGGTCAAGTCCTTGTTGGGCTTCCTTGACTTGGTTCTCCACTACATGTAAATCACGGGTAGATTGGATAAATACCCAACCACCATTGTGATATTGATACATATCAGTTTCACCATTGCCTAAGTCTTTATACCAAATATCACCTTCGACTGGTGCTAATGGCTGAACACTAGAATAATAATTATTGTTTTTCCCATTAGCAGCAATAGCAGCATAGCCAGCAGTCTCTCTGGCCTCGTTAGCAATTTCATCAACTTTAATTAGCGAGCTAGTAATACTATGACCGCTAAAATCATCTCCTAGTTCAATCTGGTTATCATTTTCATTGAGTAAGTTATGCTTGACCTTATAGACCCGCGTTAAATACTCAATTTTTAAGTCATGACGGATAATTGCAACCGTATCACCAAGACCCAATTGACCCACATCAGTGACATCAGCTTTAAAGCTTACCTTGGGACGCTTTAATGATTGCAAGGCTCGCCAAGTAGCATTAATTAACTCAACTGGATCTTCAATGTCTTCAAAAACAGTTAAGCCAATCCGAGGGTTACCATCACTAAAGCCATAAAGTGCTGTTGCTTCTGGATCAATCAAATACTCCTGACCTGCTGGCTTGTCGACCGGATTACCATCCTTTTTAGTCCAAACTACATCGGTAAAAGTAATTCGCCGTCCGTATCCATCAGGAGTATCATCGTGACCTTCTGAAACTAACTCACCTTTACCGCGACCAACCAGTGCCGTGATTAATTCCTGGCTATCCTGTTCTTGTTGTACCGTCAGCAAGTTAGAGCCATATTCAAAACGTTTACCCGTTCGCTGTCCTTGTTCTGTATAGATATTGACCTGGCGACGAGTAATTTTATTGCTCTTGGGATCAATCGTGACCTCAAAAGTTAGTTCAATATTAAATAGCCCTACAATTTTCTGTAGAGCTTCAAGATAAGTAATATAGTAGAAATTTGTTGACTGGTGGCTAGTCTCTGTAACGTTGCCTAGTGTCCAACGTGTTGGTTCAAGAACCATCTTCAACATTTCTTCGGCGGTTCGATCATTCGGGCGAATATCTTTAATATAGCCATATTGTTTTAGTTCGTCATATGCTTCTTCTATCCCTTGATACTCAATCCGGTCGTTCTGCACCCGTTCACTAAGGAGCTTAAACAATAAATATTTTTGCTTACTGCGTGGTGTTGGAATTGCAACATAGTAAATGTTATCCGCAATACGATCTTTTAAGGGCGTGGAGAAATTGATCTGATTAGCTACATTAATTTCTTCAGTCATTTCAGCTTCAATGAAATCATTATCCTTGAGCCAACGTCTGACACGTTGCTTTTTATCTAATAGATACATTCTCATAATTTCTTCACCCTATACCTAATTTCATATTTCCCGTTTGTCGAAAAACGAATCGTATCGCCATCCTTAATATAGAAATCGCCAAGGTTACTATCCAAAGTGACATTCATTAGTGTCGAAACTTCATTAATAACAACATCCAGCGCATTAAAATCAATCAATACCTTGGCATTAGCAGTAATTCCTTGATTAATCTCAATCTTCTTATCACCGTTTGAAACAGTCAAAGAACCGATGTCAGCACTAGGATTAAAAATAATCGTTTCTGGAGTTTGACCATAATTTATTCCTGTATTTGGAAATTGGAAACTATTACCGGTTCCCGAAGCAATTTGGTCATTACTATAAGCAAACGGATCACTACATTCGATTGTTATCGTCCCCATATCGTTTAAAATATCATTTTCCATTTTAATTTCAGTCACTGTCCCGGTGTAAACAGCTTCTGGATAATCAGCAAAATATAACCGTTGATGTGGTTTCGATAAAATGATATTTAGCTGCTCCATCTGTCTGTTATATTCAACGATGGATTCAGTCTTAATCAAAAACTTAACTTCGATAACTCGTCGTTCTAGCTTTGATGATAAATACATATTCCCATCGCCAGTTAAATCTGCATCATTAATCTTCCGAGAAAACGTATATCGACCACTCACGACCAAAGTGGTATAGCCAGTAATTTCATCATCTAACCAGTGACCACCGTAATTGATCGCCTCCACCGGGCGAGTGGGACTATTAATTGATGGATTAATATCCAGGTTAGTAAAACCATACATAACCATTACCTCCTAAAATCTATACTTATTTAATGAAGTCTGCGCACCTTGTTCACGGCTAATATCATCAACAAATGCCCGATACTCTGTTCCGCCCAGTGAGAGGTTAATATAGGCTGGTTGCTGATTTACCGTAAGCTGGTGATCAACCATGCTCGACACTGCGTTATTCAGGCTCCCCTGAGCCAATACCCCATTAATGGAGTTACTTAGGTCAACGGTTGGGATAGCAGATTGGGCCATGTTATTAGCCGCCTTAGCGACCATATTAGTGTTATCAGTCATCCCTTTAGCGAACCCGGCTGCTACATAGTAACCAACCTGATCACGCATAACCCGCGATGGCGAGTGAATGTGTAGGAATGACCGAGCAGCATTAACAGCGGAACTAGCCATACTTGCCGCAGCACTGATAGCAGCACCAATCATGCTACGAATGCCGTTAACAAAGCCCATCACGAAGTTCCGACCAGCGGAAGCCATCGAGCTAGCCGCTGAGCGAACAACGCTAACTGCTGCATGGATTCCACTCGACGTTACTGATCGAGCCGCATTCCACCCAGAGCTGAAGACAGAGCGAACTGCACTCATCATGCTAGATACAACGGAACGAATAGCGCTCATAGAATTAGATACAACAGACTTGATGCCATTCCAAGCAGAAGACGTAACTCCTTTAATACCATTCCAGATAGACGTCATCACGGAACGAATACCGTTCATAACACCGGAGATTACAGAACGAATACCATTGATAGTAGTTGTGACCACTGATTTGATGCCATTCCAAACAGTAGTAACAACACCTTTAATGGCGTTCCAGGCGCCCGACCAGTCTCCTTGAATAGCGGCGGTAACGGCTTTAATTACCCCAGCTACCGCATTAATGGCAGTAGACACAATTGTAGAAATGGCTGACCAAACAGTCTGAACAACTGTCTTGATAACATTCCAAATCGTTGACCATACCGTCTGAATCACTTGCATTCCAGTTTGAATAACCGTGCTAAGCATTTGAACAGCGGTCTGAACAACAGTCTGAATATTAGTCCAGACCCCTTGGATAACCGTTACCAATCCTTGCCATGCTGTCTGGGCAACCGTTATGATCCCTTGCCAAAGAGTGCTAAAGAATTGACCGATTGGTTGCCAGATTGCTTTAATAGCTTCCACGATTGGGGTAAAGATTGTTACCATTGTTTGCCAAATACCTTGAGCGCCGGTAACGATCCCCTGCCATAACGTGCTAAAGAAGCCAGTTAAAGCGCTCCAAAGATTTTTGATTGACTCAATAATTGGGGCCATACCCTGAGTAAAGCCATTCCAAACGCCTTGAGCAGTGGATGTGATTCCCTGCCACAATTGGCTGAAGAAGTCCTTAATGCCACTCCATGCCGTCTTAATAATGTTAATTGGTGTTTGAAAAGATTGGGTAATGGCATTCCAGACCGTTTGAGCAACAGAAACTAATCCGTTCCAAGCGTTCTTCAGGAAGTTAACAAAATTGGACCAGAGTTGCTGACCCGTTTTTGTTTTTGTAAAGAATAAAACTAATGCAGCAACCACAGCGGCAATAGCGGCGATAACCAAGGTGATTGGATTAGCAAGCATAATACCCCAAAGAGCTTGTAAACCTCCGCCTAAAGCCATAGCTGCTGCTTTTAGCCCTGCAAATATTGCCTGACCTGCTTGCAAGCCCACCATTGCTGTCTTTGCAAGTTTTGAGGTTTGAGCAAGTTTTGAAAGTGCGGACACTGCTTCAGTAACATTAGCTGCTTGTTTAAGTACAAGAAATACTCTTCCAAGGTTACCAATGGCGCCAACCGCTCCGCCAACTAATCCAACAATTTTTCCAACATTGGTTGTAAATGCACCAACAGCAGTGATTGCTGGACCAATAACCGGAGACAATCCAACAAATCCACGAATAAATTGAGCCATAGAATTATTAGAAGTTGTAGCCCATTCGATAGATTGATTAATCATATCAAGCATGGCTCCGTTAACTCCGCCTTTGGCTGCCATTGCTTTATTTCGGAGGGCTTCCCAGTTACCACCAACTTGTTCAATCTTTGAACCGATGTTTTGTTGCATGTCATTAGCTTGATCTTGCAAGAACTTAGTAGCAGCCGCAGTAGAATGTGCGGCTTTATCTTGTTCGGCGGCATATGCAGCCCAACTAGTTTTAGCATCACCAGTTTTATCGTTAATCGCGTCAAGTAAAGGAGCAATAGCCTTCATTCCAGACGCACCGAACATCGCTTTAAGTGCAGCAGTCTTTTGAGCATCGCCCATACCGTTAGTCTTATCAGCGATTTCTTGTAGGATTTGTGGGAATGGTTTCATCTTACCGGCACTATCAACAAACGTCAGTCCTAAGGCATCCATCTGTTTCTTAGCAATGGAGCTAGGCGCCAGCATTTGAGTGATCGCATGGTTTAAGTCATCAGAAGCTTGGGCAGCAGAGAACCCACGGTTAGTAAGTAAACCAATTGCCTCAGCCGTAGTTCCCATGTCCATACCGGCCATCTTAGCCGTAGAACCGATCGTGGCTAGGGCTTGCTGCATATCCTCAATTGAGGCGTTAGATGCGTTAGCCGTTTGAACCAAGATAGCAGCGGCTTGTTGAGGTGACTTCAGACTATTAGACCAGATATTCATTGCTTGCTGAACAACCCCAGCGGTTGCTTGCAAGTTAGAACCAGCGGCAGTCGAAGCTTCAGCAATTGCCGGGAACTGTTTCTTGATATCATCAAGCGAAGCACCGTTACGAGCCATTTCAACCATTGCGTCTGCCGCATCTTGAGCACTGATAGGTAAAACAGCTCCCATGTGATTAGCAACATCTGCTAACTCACCAATGTTTTTAGAAGTACCACCGGCAATAACAGCCGCTTGATTTAAGGAACTTTGAAAATCCCCAAAGCCTTTAACTGCTTTAACTCCCATTGCAGTAGTAGCAGCACCAGCAACGGTCATCGCTTTACCGACTCCTTGCATCTTCTGGTTAACTGAGCTACCAAAGTTTTGCGTTGCTTGTCCGGCTCGGGCTAAAGTGGAACTAAAGGATGAATCAACAGCCGATAAGATCGCACGAACACTATAGCTTTCCGCCATTGTCCATCCCCCTTTCTTTCCACGGAATAATCTTCCCAGCCGCTTTCAGTTTCTTAAATTCTTCTAGCCGCCGGTTAAAAATCTTAGCTCGATCAATAACTCTAGTAGTATGACTGTGTGGCTTATAGTCGGCTTCAAAAACAGATCGAACCTGATCAATTTGTTTCTGAACATCAAAGAAGTCTTGAAACTCCCCAAAGACAGGCTTGGGATGTTTGGGACTCCCTTTAGTAGCTTGAACACTTTGGATCCACCATGCCAGGATCGCAAGGTTTTCCTGCTCATTAACACGGCGGATCTGATACGCTTCAAGCCGTAGCTGATACTCACGCAAGGTCATACGCTTAACATCTTCAATATTAGAAAAGCCTAGAAGAGCTAGGCCATTCAGCAATATCTCATGATACTGCTGTTTACTAGATAGCTCTTCTAGGGCTTCATGTTTTTTGCTGCCACCTTAACGGCGTTAGATTCAGCAATAGCCTTGTTGACTTCATCGAATACCTTCTCAAGATCTGAGTTGGTATCAATGAATTCGTCAATGGCCTTCTGTGTTGGCCGAGGCTTGTTATCCCATGCCGCACAGTAAAGCACATCAGCCAGGACAGCCGGATCATAAGCCTGCAGGGCTGGTAGCGATTTGGTTAAACCAAAACCAAACGATTGGCCATTGACCTTCATTCCGGCCACCTTATCCAGTTCACGGACAAACGCAACGCCAAAGTTTAATTCAACATTCTTACCATTAATCTTAATTTCCATCAGTTACTGCCTCCTTACTTACTCGCTGGAGCAGTGCCATCGGCATTACCCTTACCGGCATCGCCATCAACAAAGGCGGTACCGTTACCATTCTTATCTTGCTCAGTAACTTGACCAATCCCTTGGAAGACATAAGATAGTTCTTCTTCGGCATCATCTGGCAAGGTCAGCCAGCCGCGTTGTGGTTCACCCTTGATCGTAAAGGTTACATCACGAGTTGAGTTGTCGTCCGGATCGTTCTCATTTTCGTCTTCGGAAACAATCCCACGCATATACCATGCAAAGTATTGGCCTTGCTCATTACGGCGTTTCCGGTAAACAATCCATACTTCGATATCCTTGTTCTTCAAAAGTGAAGTCATCAGATCATCAGAAACCTTGCTGATGTTGTGGACGAACTCAATTTCGAGGTCTGTTTCCAAGGAAGAAGTAGTAGGAACCCCACCTTGCTTAGTTTGAGTAGTATCAGTATCACGTTGTGGATCAAAGTCCAGTGAAGTTTGGTAAGGAATCAGCTGTCCTCGTTCCTTGGCCGCGTTTTCTAGCAACCGAACATAGGCAACTGTATCAATACCTTGTAAATATTGAATATCGTTGTTTGCCATTAATTATCATCCTTTCTAAACTAAGTTAAATTTCAAGTTAACTACTGCATGATTTAGGACTGTGTCTGGAACGCTCGTATCTTGAATGATCTGATAATCACTGCCAGTCATTCGCCCACGATAACGATAATCAGCCGTTTTAAAACCAGTTGAGGCAATCATTAGCAACGAACTAGCCATTGTATCAATAACTAGCCGTTGGTCCTGATTGCCCCAGACATTTACAGTGAGATTAATTTTGGCACCAATGCTTGTCTTAGTCGTAATTGGTACCAGGTTCATATTTTCAAGCGTTACAAAGGGATAACCGACATTTTCAGAAGCCATTGGCAAATGATCATAAGTGTCATATCCCTTTTTCATCGACTGTAAGAAAACATAATCATACAGTTCTTGTTGTGGAGATTTCATCATTGCATCAACCTTTTTAATTCGTTGATAAACATTTGTGACTGAACATCAAAGGCCGGCTTTAATGTTGGCATGGCCGACATAAACCGTGTGCCGTATTCCAAGTATGGGAAGTAATCAGTCGTCGGCCCAACCGAAACAGTCATGCCGCCGTCACTAAAGATAGGTTTAACTGACCGGCGTGTCCGACCAGTGGAGTAGCCATGCGTGTAAGCGGCCTGCATATTTGATTGGGTCCGACTAGATAACTGCGCGCCATGCTTTTTTACCACTTGCGGCACCGCACTCAAGTCCATTTTCCCCTTGATACCGGCAATCAAATCATCTAATCCTTCAATTCTTATATTAGGCTTTCCCAATATCTTCACCTACCAAAATAGTTACATTCTTTAATGGAACAGTAGTTGTTCGCATCCGATATTTAGTAGGACTATCATCAATCATTAAATACGCCCACACTTGATTAACTGGTTCTACTAAACGGATAACCTTCACACCCTGGACAATACTACCGAATAACTTCACTGTTCGATCAGCACCAACATCGGTGACGTCAGCCATTCGATCAGCTACTATCTCTTCCCCACCTTCATATTGAGAAGTCTTAGGGTTATACCGACGCTTGCCAGTGTTATAGAATTTCACCTCATGATTGAACCGCACGGCTATCACCTCGGTAAGGGTTAAAGAACTGAACACGCCCCAACGACTTAACGTTTTTACCGTTTTGTTCTCGCCAGGTATTAATATCACTTTCAAAGTCATCAAAATCAGATGAACTGAAGGTGATTGATTGTCCCTCTTGGGAATAAGAAGCCATCCCCTCATTAGAAATCCGGTTATACCGCCGAACGCATACCTCAAGAGAGACAAAACCTAATTCACTAGGGAATTCATCTTTTTGTGCCAGCCCCAGCTTAAACCGCAGGGCCTGTTCAGTATTCTTAATAATTAAATTAAGTAACGCGTTATGTTTGTCAGAAGTTAGTTGAAGCATTGTCTTCAATTCGTTCAGGTCAACAACATTATTTTCTTCTGTCATATTACTCACCTAACTTTGCTAATAAATCAGGTTTGTTATCAGTTGATGTGTAAGCAATCCCATGTTTATCAAGGTATGCTTTAATCTCGTCCACCGTGTTAGCGGACGTTGGCTTTACGTCATTTATTTCGCCCGCTCCCGAATTGTCGGGCGGTGTTATTTTGATGCAGGAGTACCCACAGTTGCAACCACGATACCATCAAGCCGTTCTGGGAAGAGTACACCAGAAGTTAAAGCCAGGGTTTCGTATGATGCATTTTCAGTCAGTGCATTGTGAACTACACCAATCAGGCCCGTTTCATCAGTAGTCAGGCTGAAAGCTTGGCTAAGGCTACCATTCATTGAGGCATAAGCATAATTCAAGTTCTGACTAGCAGTAGCCGCAATCGTGCCTTGTTTTACTGCACCAGTCAAGATAATGGTATCAAAGCCAAGGTAGTTCTGAATGTAAGTCAGGCCAAAGGCGGTTTGGGTCGTAAGAGTTGAGTCACCCAAGTAAGTGTAGAAGTCCAGCGGGTTGGCAAAGAGAACAGATTGAACGTCGTCGTCTTCCCACTTAATGGCCAATTGACCGAGTGCCTGAGCAATTGCCTTTTGGAAGGTTTCACCGTTGGCCTTCGTCGTACCAGTTTGAACAAAATCGAAGAAGTCCTTCTTGATATCACCTTGAATGGAGCGAAGTAACTTACTATCAGTGTCGTTTACAGCGGCTGCAAAACCACTTGCTTGAATAGCTTCGGCAGTAGTTTGCTTACGGTACTTCTTGTAAGCCAGTTCCTTAGTGTCAGCCAGCTTACGAGTAACCTTGCTCAGTGGAATTACTTCACCTTCAGCAACATTACCATCAGTCTTAGTTACTTCAGACTTGTAAATCTTAATCTGTGAACCAACTGCCATTGGTTGCATCCGAGTTACATTCAATACTTGGAGCAAAGTACTAATTGAACCAGTGAATTGTTCCGTGAAGTCAATGGACTGTGCAATTAAGTCCTTTGAAGTTGTAATATTTTCTGTTGCCATAAATTATTCCTCCTAATGTTTATATAGGTCTAAGTTTTCTGCAATGACCTTTTGCCGCTTGATTGGGTCTTTGATCTTGCTAATCTCAACCTTAGTCATTGTCGGCTTACCATTATTTCTTGGTGTAGAACCCTTGAGAAGCTCCTTCTTCACACCGCTTTGAATTTGGTTGGTGTACTTAATCAATGCTTGAACATTGGCATAGGTCTGTTTGTCATCATCAACGACAACCATATTCAACACATCATCACCAACGGTTAGGCCAGCATCCTTAAAGACTTCATCGGTCTGCTTAATGTTATCCCGACGAGTGATCTGAGCACGAAGAGAAGCAATTTCCTTGTCCTTTTCGTCTTCGGCTTTTTTATCCTTATCCTCGTCTGATAAATTCTTGATTGACTTACCTGATTGAAGCTCTTTAATCTTAGCGTTGGCCTTGTCCAATTGGTCTTGAAGAGAGTGCTTCTCGTTTTGTTCCTTACCAATCCGTTTCTGAAGCTTCTTGACCAGCTCGTCACCATCTAGTTGCTTATCTTCCCTTGGATCGGTACCAGCATCCTTAGGTTGTTCAGTGACTTGTTGTTCTTGAGTTTCAGTGTTCTTGTTATCGTCCATGTTAGGACCTCCTTTACTCGCATTTAACGTCATGGGAGACAACTCGGGTTTTGTTTAACGTCCACTACACACGGAACGGACAATAATTATTTATAAATCTGGCTCACGAAAATCGTAGCTATCAGCATCATCGATTCCACAAAGTTGACCATGCATTGTGATTTGAAGCCTAGTTATATTGTCTATATCCGACTAAATTTTTAGGTTTCTGTAAGCGGTGACCTTTGCGCCGTTGATATAGAGACCATCCTTTTTAATCTCAAACTTATTCATCTGAATCACTCCAAAATAAAAAGCACTCAGGACTAATCTGAATGCTTATCTTTGCTATCAATCCAATATGCCGATATACTGCACCGACAATTAGGATGGATTGGAATCTGCGGTACTTCATCAACTGGAAATACCCCGTAACCAAGATCATACTCATCATTATCGTTAATCTCTTGGCACACTCGACAAGCACCCGGTTCTGCGTACCACTTCACGTACTTGTAATCGGCAGCTTTAATGCTGTCAATCTGTGCTTGATATTGAACCCGGGCTGTTTCTGTTCGGGCTAGCCGCTCAGTAACATATGCATGATTCTTAATGGTTGTCCTAACCTGATCACGGAGATTGCGTGCAATTGCTTGATTACTTTGACCAGCGATTAAACCAGTGGTTAAAGCAGAATCAAGGGCGGCTTTTAATGCATCTTGGTTCAGCCATAATCGCTGACTCCAGTTGGCTTCTCCAACCTGCTTCATAACGATCTTTGCAATGTTGTCATCATTGATAATTGCATTATTGAATTTAAGATTACTCCCAAGAATGCCAGCTTGTCGTTTGACCTCTTTAACGTAGCTGTCATTCAGCTTTACTCCTAAATCATTATTGATGTTCATGTTGGCTTCAGTTAGATGCAACCCAACTTGACTTTTAAGATACTCTAGCCGGTTAATTCTCATTGTCGCATTGTAGATCTTCATCCGGCGATTAACATCGTCACTAAAGTCAGCATAGGTTACTCGCTTGCCCTGCGCTCTCATCTGAGCAGCTTGCATGACTAACTTCTGAGCCTCGAACTCATAATCGGCGATATCAGCAGCATCAACAGCAGAATAGGCAGTCTGTAGACCGCCAACCGACTTGGCAAGTGATTGATACTGGTGATCGATATCCTTATTAATCTGGGCAATAGCAATATTGTAATACCGCTCAATTGCCCGATTAAAGGCTGCGTCGGTAGCAATGTTCTTCTCTTGCCACTTACGCTCCTCCTTTTCACGTTTCTTCCAATACGCACTATTCGTCGTTGTCGGCATCATCATCACCATCCGGCTTGTCTTGGTCTAAGGCCGCAGGACCATACTTCAAGGCTTGTTGCATGTTATCCTGTTTCTCTTTGTTGATCCGCTTCAATTCTTCCTTAGGGTCATCAACAAACGGCAGAATAGACAGCAGAGTTTCCTGTGATACCAGCCCCTGTAACTTCTGGGCGGTATCTGCGTCGTTTGAAATATCGTCCGGTAGATTACGATTGAAAGTGAAGTCAAGCTCTCGCCAGTCTTCTAAGTGAGCTTCCGGCAATACCGTACCAACGCTAAAGATGATCTGGTAAAGGTGCCGCAATGCTTGTCGGAATTTACGTTCCTTGTTAGCCGCCATATTTCGCATTGGCAGAAGCTTATACTGCAAGGCCACACCAGAAGAGTTACCGGCAAAAGCTTCATCATTAAGGTTGGCTACCATGCTGATCTGGTAAATCATAGAAACCAGCCGGTCAATAATATGTTCCTGCATATTGTCGCCGTCCGGCTTACTGATGAAGTCCACCGTTGCGTTGGTTGCATCAGCATCCGGACTATAGATCATCTGATTACCAATCAAATCAGCATCTGGTTTACCATCCCCATCTTGGTCTAGGTCTACACCCAACACTTTCAAGTAGGCATTGTCGAAATACTCAACCTGATTAGCCTTCTGACTAAGTACCCGATCCAGTTCATCGATCAACGTCTTAACATTATCAAAGACCCCCTGTCGCTCTTCATTACCATAGAATTCAACGGCGGGCACCAGCTTATATGGATTGGGCGTTTCCTCAGTAAATTTACTGTCCTCAAAAGAAACAATCTTAGTAGCGTAGTAAACCATACCGACCTGAATACCATCTGTATTCTTCCAATAACGAACAAATGCTAGCGGCTGTCGTGATACAGTGTCATCATAAATCATGAAGGAGTCCACTGGGGATGAGTAAGCGATCCGTGTTTTACTCTCTTCGTCCTGATATACAAAAGCAAGTGAACGCCCGAAGATATCCGCTTGCTTACTGATTTCACTTAGCTTGTCCTGTAACGAATTCTCATCGTTCCATTCCTGCAAGGCCATATTGGTTTCCTTGTCTTCCAGTGTAACCTTAGGTGGAATACCAGTGAAGAAACCGTTGTATGTGTCAACAATGTAGTGTGGCAGGTTGGCAACCAAGCGATTATCTGGTCCAAACTGTCGTGGCAGCTTGTCCAAGATATCATGATTGCCTTTATACATCTCAAGGTTATGCTTGTACTCGGCTGATAATTCGATGTTCTTACCAATAAAATTCAATAGATCAGGCATCGTCAATTCATCATCTTTGGGATAAATGAACACATTGCCCTCAACTACCTGCCCCTTAATTTCTGTCATTCAATCACCGCCTTAAATGTAAATGTTTTTCAGGATCTTACCCTTCGGACTAGCCATTCCGTTAATCTCATTCAGCGCATACCGAATGGCATCAATCTCGTGGTTATATGCATCGACCGGCTCATTGGTGTACTCACCAGTTTGCCGGTCTTTCTTATATGTGTAATTCTCTAACTCTTCAATCGTCTTCACACAGCGATCATCTACAACCAGGTGATACTGCTGCATGAATGAGATCCCCTGAATAATGCTGTCCTTACCTTTCTTGGCCGGTCTAATTCGGGGAATGCCATCACGTTTGATCTCGGTAATTGATTTGGGTTCAGCCGCATCAGCCGTGATGATCTCTTTGGAGTAACCCATTTGCTTGATCATTCTGGCAATATCGCTGTTCAGCATTCCATGCTTGGCATATTCTTCCATGATGTAGATGGTGTGATTGTCCTGATCGACCTTGACGTGCATGAAGGCTGTTTCATCGTTGGTATACCCGAAGTCGAGGCCGAAGTACGATGGCAGGTTCACCATTCGTTGAGCGCTAAGACGGCGTTTACTGAAGTCAGGAAAGACCAGTTTATCCAGCGTGGCAAACTCGCCCAACGTATAGATTTTATAGTAAGCCGGATTAGTTTGTTTCAAGTTCTCAATCGTCCTGATGTTATCCGCATCGAGGAAGTGATTATCCTTGTATGTCGATTGATGAATGGCTACCCGTTCAGGATTGACTTCAGCTTCAGGAGCGAACCATTGTTTGTACGTCCAATTCAGCTTTGAAACTGGATTGAACATACAAAACAATTGCCGTTTCCTATGTTTCGGTTCACGAAGACGAAGGGTAAGCTGGGTAAAATCATCCTGGTTAAATTCGGACGCTTCTTCCATAACCACATCGGATAATCCCTTGATTGACTTAATCTTTTCTGGGTCATCCATTCCTTTAAATAAGAAAACCGCACCATTCGGTAAATGAATCGTACGGTCTGAATTATTAACTTTACACAACGGTAACAGCCGCCACGTTGACAGGCAATCAATCACATCGGTAAAGATTGAATCTTTGATTGTCCGGTCAACCTTTCGTAACCACAGCACTTTACGGGGATGATTCCAATGTTTTAAAACTTTAAGCACAACTTTCTGAACTACACCATGTGACTTACCTGAACTCGCTCCACCGTACCAGACTTCAATGAAGTGGGAATAATCAAATAAACTATCATAAATTTGTTTGTTAAACACATTGTACGGCTTAGGAAAATTAAGATTAATTGTCGGCATAATAATCACTTGCCATAAATGCCATGAAGAACTCTACGATAATTGCTGTGATAAATACGCCCTTAGTAATTAAGCCAGGTTTAAGCAGTAGCCCTGTAATCGTCATAATTGGCACCATTGCTACCACACTAATCTTCATCATCGTAATCACCCATTCCAATCTCAATATCAAGGTTACCGCTGATTTCTTTCTTATCAGTCCAAGCTCCAAAGCGTTTGCCGATTAATTCAAGCGCCTTTAGCTTGTCACTATTGCGAGTGGCCGTTTCGATCACATCGCCCTTGTTAGTAACGGTTTCTTCAGTTGTTTCACCACGTGCTATCGAAGCCAGCAGCTCCATAACTTCTTGCATATCCATTGTCTTTTCGGACTGAATTTCTGCATTACGCTGATCAATAGCAGTTTTAATGACAGGTTTTGACAAGTTTTCGGTAGCAATTCGATTAGCTGTCTTTTTAGAATAGCCAGCTTTAATGGCGGCCTGAGTAGCATTACCCGAAATAATGTACTCATCGACAAACCGTTGCTGTTTTAATGTTAACTTTTTAGTAATGCTACTCACCTCCTAAAATTTTAATATTCAAGCACGCAGTTCTTTACGTGACTTTAATTTTTTGATATCTTTTTTTAATTTACTTTTATCTTTTTTCTCTCGATTACTAAGTTCATTTTCCTTATAATAACTATATTTTTCAATACCACTATTGGTATTTCGCTTCCACATTAGACGCTTTTCATAGTTGTCAAAGACATTTTCCATATCAATAAAAACATCATTCCATATTCGCAATGTTTTTTTGCTAAAACAAGTTTGAAATTCAAATTTACTTAACCAATCCTTCATTTCATCAAATTGATTGCTACGAAACAACTCTCTGACATCTCCAAAAGTATTGCCATAAAGTGCTGAAGCACAATTAACTGTAAAGTTATATAATTCCTCTATATTTTCACTATTTTTAACATGCTCTATGTCATTAGTTTTTGCCTTTAACTTAGATTCATACTCTGATTTTATGAATTTAATCAGGACCTCAAAAATGACATATAATAATTTTATCAATTTAATCACCTAACAACATAATACACAGGCATAGCTACAAAAACACGTTGTTATTTATAAATCCTTTTTACTTGAATATACAATCCATCCACATCCAGCGCATTCAAAGGCATATTGTTTATCAACTTCTTGAGAAGCAAAGGTTTCAATTCCATGCTTAGGCATTAATGATATTTTCCTATCTTTGTTCCAACACTTTGGACAATATTTAGATTTCTTGCCTTTTTCACATACAAACCCATCATCGTCTAAATATACATCATCTGAAGTTTCTACTCTTTTTCTTAATTTATTATACTTTTCTTCCAGTTCAAGGTAATCATTTCCTACACCGATTACTGACTCCTGGAGATTAACTATAGCATCATTAAGAGGCTTGCTTTTAATATCTTGCGCTAATGATTGCACTTCTTTTAACAATCCAATTACATCACTAATTCCCATTTCATTTCACCTCATCCATATAATACAAAAGCCCGGCTGTAATAACCAGGCTGAGGTAAAATAAAATGTTAACGCCCGCTTCCACCCGTACGACTCTAACGACTTAGCGACTTCATCGACTGCCTTTTCGTTGTCCCGGGGATTCTTTGCGTAAGGCTTGATCGAACCGGTTTTAACGTTTTGAACTTCCATCTCTGCACCCTCCGTTTCACTGCAACAAAAAAAGACAGTCCTTAGACTGCCTTACGATCTAACGTATCGGAATCGAACCGATCAGTTTTTAGCGGTAAATTCAAGACCACTCAACACTACATGAAAGCCAAAAACTGGACCACTCGTTAGAAAATCCTCGGATCAATATCGGATAAGGGAGGTTTATCACCTCCATTTTTAAACCAGTCGATTTCGATGGGTTTGAAATTAATACATAACATGCCATTTTGGTTGACTTTCAATTAAGACCAATTTATTCTATAGGTGTTCAAGGGTTATCCAGTTAATAACCTTTAGGTCGCTGGCAAAAAACAGTGACCCTTTTTACTCGAACAATTACGGTTCACAATTATTTTTATCAGGAGGCTACAAAATGAGTTTAGAAGACAAAACTAAGAACGCCAAAGATAAAGTTAGCGGCAAGGCCAAGGAAGTTGAAGGCAAAGCAACCGGTGACAAAATCCGTGAATCCCAGGGCAAGGCTGAAGGCTTAGTTGGCAAGGCTAAGGATAAGTTAGCTGATGCCAAAGATACGGCTAAAGATGCTGTTGACAATCTGAAAGATAAATTTGACAAGTAACATTCTTTGAAGGCGTGATCGCCTTCTTTTTTTATCCAAAATAAAAAGCCAGCCGTTAAGCTGACCTTTAATGATTTTTCAAATAATTCAGTACAATTAGATAAACAATGATAAATATAACTATACAGATTAGTAATCCTAATAAAATAGAAAATATCATTTTACATAACCAACTTTTTCTGCTTGATCAAGTTCCTTTTGAATTTCTTTGTTATATTTAGCAAACTTGTCAGCATATTCATCAAAATCGTTTATCTTTATTTCCAGCAAAGATATTGGATTGACTTCGTATCCAGTAAAATCTCGTTTTAAGCTGCAAGCAATTGTGGCCATATACATCATCAATTTATAGGGATCGGGCTTATTTTTGTCTTCGCGATATTCAAAATGTTGCATTGCAGCCACTGCATGTACCGTTCGTGGGGATCCATACATTATTGTTTTATGTTCTAACTTTACATATTCATCAGTACCATCTTCAGAACTCATTTCCTGAGCAGCCTTTTCCATGTTGGTAATGAAAGAAGTCCATCTATTAAGTATCGCTTGTAAATCCTCGTTACTTGCCTGCCTAAAATATGATTCGATTTGTAAGTCGTGATTACTCTTATCTTCTCGGTTCTGCTTTAACATATCTCGAACCATTTTAGGTAATTCCTTTAGGTTAGCATTTACGGCCCATAAGCCAAATAAAATCAACACAGAAATAACAATATTCCAATTCGCGTTTTTTAACATTTCTAACATCTTATTTTCACCTCACCCATATAATACAAAAGCCCGGTTATAATAACCAGGCTGAGGTAAAAATAAAATGATATGTAGTTTAACGTCATTGCGGACAATGACGGCCTGTGGAGTTGAACCCAGAGTAAGTGCCGATCCAACGGAGACTTAATCATTCTTTTTGACAATACCAGTATATGCCCTTTTATCCCCGTGTGGTACCCGCTTGATCCCCGTTCGATTCCTGATTCATCCCCGATTTGAAGTAGACGTGAAAATCAGGGATTAATTGACGATCAACACGGTATACTGCACACTTTGGCTCAATGATATCCGCGAAATCAAGGCAGGCCCGCTCTTCTAGTGCCTTATAGCCATCATCGCTATATCGGCCTAGCTTCGGCGCCAGTTCTTTAACATAAATGCGTTCTCTAAAGCCCGGTAAAAAACGTTCTTTCAAAATGATCCTGGACGAATACCGACAACTTTGAATGGCCTCGTGAACGGCACAAACCGCATGTAAGCAGTCGGCAATATCGGCTAGCCGATCATCAGTCGAGTTAAAGGCTGAGCTGCCTTTGACTCCAGTGATATCTAATTGCGGCGAGCGCAAGCCATAGTTGCCCGCTCTCAAACAGATCCCTTCAAATCGGTCATCGTCCCAAAAGAAATGACGCACTTTGTCAATTGTTGCTTGTTTATCAATTTGCGGAAACAGTCCCATGAAGTGCACTCCTTGTTGTATAATTGGATTGATATTTGTTTTGAGAGCGCCCTGCATGGGTGCTTTTTATTTTGTCAGTCTCACCATCGCCATACTGGAATCCCGACTAGCAGCCACACCAACCCATTAGCAATCGCCAACGCAGTGAGTACCGCTAAGATCCATTTGATCGTTTCCATCATTGTCCTTCCGCCCTCTTTTTTCGTACTGCCGCTTTATGCAACTCATTTTTCACCGTCTTAAACGACCGCTTTGAAATACATGCAGTATCCGCTAAAGTTAGTTTTCTTTTGATTTTCCACTCCAAAAGCATGTCCCACAATTCTGGAAACTCGCTTGTGCCCTTGTGAGCGCCCGCAAGCTTCCGTTCTTTGGCTAACTTCCGTTCCTTGGCTAAAAAGATCGTGCGCAAGCCATCAATCACACCCCTTCGCTTAGCCATTTCCAGCTCTTTGAGCCGTTCTCGCTCAAGCTGGTCATCTGACTTACGGAGTTTTTCAATCGCCCTTAATCTGCGGTTGAATTTCTGAGTTTCTCGTTCAAAGTCAGGTTCGCCAAATTCTTCAATATATGCCTTATCTTCAATTTGTAAACGATCATCAAAGCGCAAATGGATTGCACAAAGCAGGCCACGTGTCAACAAGTTCACTTCTCTACCTCCTCCTTAATTTCCACCACCAGATGTGGCTTATCCGTGTAGTACTTCTCCGCCACCAAACCCACGATACAGTTATCGTCGGCCCATATAATCCCGTTTAAGGCGTCCGAAGTCGATTTAATATAATTATCCAGATCCGGCTTTACCGTTGGCCTATGAACGCCTGACAGCCTCCTAGCCCGCTCCTTTTTGCTCACGCTTGTCTGGACTGGTCGATAGAATTCCATGCACACCTCTAACGGACCATCATATGGTTCTAACCCACGATCAAGCATCTGTTGCTTAGCAAGCATCCCTAACTGTCGTTTAAAGATAGTGACCTTTTTAGGATCGTATAGCCGGATTCCCTTACCCATTCGGGTAGCTCGTGGCCGTGCTTGTTCTACTGGTTCAATATCAAACTCAAATCTCACCGCGTTCTCCTACTGTGCCTTGTCGTCCATGATTGCTTGCTTCTGCCATTCGTCCCATTCTGCTTTAGCTTCTGCCTCTGAGTAAGGTTCAACGTCTTCGTGCTCCCAAAGTTTGATGGCTTGCTTCTGCCATTCGTCCCATTCTGCTTTAGTGTCTGTCTCTGAGTAACGATCAAAGTCTTCGTGTTTCCAAAGTTTTTCCATTAGATCACCTCCAGTTCACTTGCTTCCACGTCTTCGATCAAGGCGTGGTTGTCTGCGTCCCACAGATCAACCGTTCCATCTTGCCAGGTAGAGTGGATCGTAAACTCCACTCGGCGCCACATGACCCGGTCACCCGGCCAAAATTCAATTGTCATCATACCTAACCTCGCATGTCCTCTAATCCGTCAAAATCAATTACGTTGTCCTTGCGCTTGGTAATCAGCCTGCTAATCAGTTTAGGGTTGTACATTTGGACCAGGTCGCCACTCGTATTGTTAGTTGTGACAATCGTTGACCCTCGATGTGCGTTAGCCCACTCATCGTAACGAGCGTCGGCCACTGCATAAAGCCACTCTTGCATGTCTTTCCGAACCGGCTTGTAGTAGCCCTGCTCCTTCATCCCCGCTTCCGTGCCAAAGTCGTCAATAATCAAGACTGGCGCTTGTTTGGCGAGTCCTTGTAGCTGGTTAAGCCGGTCACCAACAGTCGGATCGTCAAAACGCTCGCTAAACATACCAACCAATCGCATAGTTGAAATAAACAGGTAAGGCTTGTCGGCCTCAGCCCACACCTTATCCGCAATCGCTAAGGCTAGGGATGTCTTTCCAGTACCAGGCTCCCCTGTTAAGCAAACATTAAACTCTTCGCCGACAATTATCCGCTTGGCAATTGTCCAGGCACGGTTGCCCACGTCACTTGCTAGCTTGCGGTTATCCTGTAAGTCCAGATTCCAGCGGTCAAACTTAAAGCTGATTGGACGTTGGCCTGACCATACGCTAGCTTTAAGCCATTTCTCACGCTCTCGCCTAGTCTTGTCATCCCTGACCTCTTGATTCCAGTTGGCGACTAATTGCTTTTCGCGCTCATCTAGCCAGGCCCGATTCTTAGCCGGTAACCGGCCATCCGTTTTTAATTTTGCCGTCAATTCCGGCGGTAATCTCAATCTATCCATGTTGCCCCCTAAAATGTGTAGCCCTTAGCCCGTTTGGTTGGCTGATCAATGACTGCCTGCTCGTTAAGATAAGCCTCAAATTTAGGGCCAAACAGAGTAGTTGGTCTTAGGTATTGGCTCATCTTAGGATCCTTACCCCAGCTAGCTACCTTGTTATCAATCACTCGCTTAAAGTCCTCGACCTCAAAGCCCTCATTAGACCTTGCCTTGATCAAGCGTTGAGTTGCCTTGCTACTCGATCGATAGCGAGTTCCAGTTTTGCTATTTAGGTAATCCAGGATTTCTTTATAAGTGGCGTGGTCGGGCTTGCCCGACAATATATCTGTAGTAGTCTCTGTAGTAGTCTCTGTGTAGTCTCTGGTATAGGTTAGGTCTGTGAGTCCCTTTGCTTCGGGACCGTCAGTCCCATTCGTGGGGACTGTCAGTCCCCTTCGTGAGGTCATTTTGTCGTAGTTGATGCGATACCACTTAGTTCGATCGAATTTTGCCTTATTGAAGTTGCTAGTGATTAGATAACTATCGTCTTCCAACTGTTTAAGGTATCTTTGAACCGTCTTTTCTGACAACCAAGAAAATTGATCATGCCAGCTCTTGACGGTGTTGTAGACCCACTTATGACCATCGTGAATATTTGTACTTCGCAGTGACCAGTAGTGAATCTGCTGGAGCATGATTGCTTTATCCACACTGTTAAGCTCTTTTGCCAAACTTGGTAGCACCTGTAAAGGTGGTTCATCGATCAAAAGGTTCATTATTTGACTGTCTCCTTTCTGTTAAAATTTAGTCATCTCAGTTTAAGGAGGTGACACTAATGGAATATGGATTATTTGCCGATCTGTCTCACGAGTACGTCCGCCGTATCGATGACGATCTTTCTTGGATAGGCTCCGATTTAAAACACGCCGTTAAAAGCGAAGGCGTTATAAAACAAATTGGTTTTAAATTGAAACTAGTAGAACGTGACCTTCAATCTCTTCAGGAAATGATCACTGAAACAAGTACAGTCGAATATCCAATTAAATACAGCGGATACATCAAATCCGTATCCAACCTGTTAAAGTTGCTTCGTCAAAAGTTAGACAAACAGGTTATCACGGATCACGATCAGCATCAGATAAGGAGCGCTTTTATCCAAGTTGCTTACCTCGGTAATGCTGCTCGGTAGCGACTGTCATCCGGATTAACTCTAAGAATGTCTTGCCGATCCCTTCGTTTAAGGTTCGACCGAAACTACCGGATGCCATCCCACTAAGGATCACACCGTACATGTGATAAGAATAGGAAGCATGGTCTAACTCTTCGTCACTCATGTTATGAATGACGTCTTGGACTCGTGCTTTTTCTTTTCTTATCGCTTCTACAAACTCTCTCGAAGGCTTAATAGTGTAGTCGTCGCATTCAAGCATCGTATTTCCCCCTTCTAGATACATTTTGGACACATTCTGTATCCATTACCTCTTAATACGGTAAATTGTTGCTGTTAAATTCTTGTTGTTGCTGGTTAAATTGGCCTTGCGGTTGCGGTGGTGCTTGGTAGTTCTGCTGGTTTGCCTGCGGGGCTTGCTGTTGAAAACCACCGTTGTTTTGCGGTGGTAAGACAACAAAGTCCACGTGGTCAGAATTGACGTCCAGGTTGATTCCTGATTCGCCGTCTTTACGCTGGTAAACTCTCGCTTGGCTTAGCGTTCCCGATACCATTACCGGTGTGCCTTTGTGGAGGTAATTCATGGCCCACTGACCACGATTGCCCCATACATCAACCCGGTAAAAGATCGTCGGTGCATCCCGCCGGCTGCCATCAACGGCCACGTTAAAGTTGACGACTTTATAATTACCGGCTTGATTCTTCTGTGGTTCGCCAGTTAGCCGGCCTTGAAACTGGATTGTTGCTTCACTCATTTAGTCCACCTCAATATCTGTTACGTGCTGGAATCCGGATAGTTCCTTCGTTAACCGGCAATATTCACACTTCCCACAGTGCTTCGGCGCTACTTCACCGTTCATGATTTGCCAGTACCGGTCTTGGTTTTCCTTGATCTCATCAATTGCCTCTTGCATTAAAAACTTGGTATCGCCTTGAAAGTCAAAGGCGCCTTTATCTGGTGGTGTTTGCTTGCTAACCGCGAACAAGTACGGTTGGCATCGCTTACCAAAGGTTTGCTTGATCAACTCTTGGTAAATTGCCGCTTGCATGACGTAACCGCGATCCTCAATAAAGTTCGTGTACAGCTTGTTTTCGTCATTCCAATGCTTTTTGTGGATGTCGTCAACGGTCTTTAAGTCGCAAAAGTAATCTTTATCTAGGACTAGGCTGTCAACCTTGCCTTTCCATTCGTGACCACCGATCTTACCGGTCACGATTACTTCTTTCTTACCTGGCGTATAAACAAAGTTGAACCACTCGTCATCTTCTAATGTCTTGATCATCTTGTCGGCCAGTTTAAACTCGGCTCGTAAGTGGCCGTTAGGATTGGTTTTCGTTGGCTTGGTCATCATCAGTTCCCGGTTAGTTTTCGTCCCGGTTTCTGACCGGTCTAACCAAGCTTGGTGTGCTTCCGGGCTTTCGAAGTATGAGTGGATATAATTACCAACTAACAAAGCTGTCGGGCTTGATGTCGGATGCCAATCTTCCTTGAGCTTTGCTAAAGTAGCAGCTTCACACTTTTTAAAGTCTTTGTACAGGCTAAAACTCATGTACTCCCAATCGGTTTCGTGTGAGTAATAATTTTCGGCGGTCAACTTAGGCATTTTCGTCACCCCCTACGAAGTCGTAAATGGAGGTTTGCCCGTCAGGTAACTCTTCCCCGTTTTCCTTATCTGTGTCATCTGTGTCTTGTGAAGCGGGCCTAGAATCGTTTTTAGTCTCTGATTCGATAATTTCCCCATCTTCCACCTTCTCGGCCTCTACGGGCTTCTCTGGGCCTTGTGGCGTGTTGCTCTTTTTTTCGGCTGCTTGTGCCTTCTTAAAGTCGGCTAGCAATTGCGTTGAGCTTTCCTCTTCGGTGGTGGCGGCCGTTACGTCCTTTGGCTCTTCGTACTCTGCTTCGGTGGCGGCGTTAATTGAGCCGGTTAGTAAGTCGCTATCGTCTGACGTGTTGATGAACATCTTAGCCGCGCGGTTTAAAACCGTCCGTTTGGCCATCTCATCGCTGAACTTCTCCTGGACGTTGTTATGCCGGTTCCGGCTTTGCGCCCATGACGTGTCAATTTGAGCCTTCGTCATAACGGTATAGTCCACTCGCCCATTAGCTAGCTTGATGAAGGCGAAGGCACCGATTAATTCCTTGTCCAAGTTGGTAAAGGAGGGTTCAAACTTAGTTACAATAATGTGGCCAATCTCATCGGCACCGATCTCAAACTTATCGCCACGATGCACAACTTGAGCATCAATGTCTTCAATACTGGCAAGTCGTTTTAAAGCGGCGATTGTACCGAAATACGACCTTTGCATTTGTAACTCGTTGCCGTAAACGATGAAGTAACACTGATTCTTGGCCGGCGAAAGGCCTTGAATCGCCATATCAAGCAAGGCGTTAGCAATGCTTGATTGCGAGCAAACTGTTAGTGCCGGACGTCCTTGCCGGTCTTTGACACCTTGCAACCGTAAGTAAGCTGCTTTCAGTGCATTTTGAGCGCTATAATTCGTTGGCAGCGCTAGTCCCTCGTCTTTCAGATCCTCCAGGCGTCCTGCGACCTGGTCGGTTAATCCCCTAACGTTTACTGGTTCCTGTGGTTGCTGCTGTTGATACATGGTTAAAACCTCCCTGTGACTTCGTGCTTTAGATCCTTTGCTTTAAGGACCAGTCGCTCTACTTGGTCGACTAGTGCTTGATACTCGATTATCGCCTCCCCCTTTGTGAGTGGGGGATGAGCCACTAGCCTATTAGTATCGGCTAGCAAGTTTTCGGTTGATCGGATCAGATTGTAGGTTGCTGATCCCACTTTTAATTCGTTTTTCATGATATAATCACCTCGTAGATACTTATTTTTTGGATCCTAGTGGTTGCTAGGATCCTTTTCTTTTGGCTCTGACCATGGGCTTAACCACTGGGCCAAATCAAAGCTCAACATTGGGATCAAACCAAAAATGGCAACCAACCCCCACATTTGCGTGTAGCCCATCAGCCAGAGCCAGGTCAGTTCAGCGCCAAAACTTACGTAGAGCAATGCTTTTAAAACTGACATTTTTTATCTCCTTTCATTATTTACAAAGTTACGCTGTTACTTCTCATCGCATCCCCCCTTCCACTAGGTTTTTAATGGCCTGGCCGCCGTGTGTTTAATAAAATTGTTTATTTTTTAAAGTAACGTTAAGTTCCTTGCCAGTTAAATTGACGAGGAGCTTTTTACGTTTGCTCATCATTCTTCAACCAATCGTCCAAAGCGCGGCGCTGGAAAATATAACGCCCATCAATTTTCTTGACTGGTAATCCTTTCGTTTCAATTAATTTGTCCAGCGTGTTTCGCGAAATTCCCAAATAATCGGCTGCTTCCGTTTTATTCATGTTTTCTTTCGTGTCGTTTTTTTGTGGCAGTATTTCAGCGATTTTCTCCTCAATAATCTGTCGGAATAGCTCATCGGGAATATTGACCATTACCTGCATGCTTTTTTAACCTTCTTCCATTTTTAATTTTCGTTATCGTTCCCAATCGGGGACGATACGTCAAAAAAAATGCTGATGTGATCGCGGTCGATTCCCAATACTTCCGAAATCGCCGCCAACTCGTTCGCTCCGATGTCAACAATTCCTGCTTCGCGCTTGGCATATGCAGCTCGGCTGATACCCAGTCGTTCAGCCATTTCTTCTTGGGTCATACCTTTCGCAATTCGTTCAGCTCGTATCCTTAGCAAATTCAACGTCATAGTTTAACCTCCTTTCTTGTCGTTCCCGATTGGGAACATGATTATAGTATTTCAATTGTTCCCAAATGTCAATGTTTTATTACTTTTTTTTCTAAAAATGTTGACCATTGGGAACACAAGCGGTATTATTTACCTATAAAGTAGGTGATGAAAATGAGATCAAACGACGAAATCATCCGCTATCTAACTCAACTAAAAAATGAGCAACAATTAACGATTAGCGAAATTGCAAGACGCACGGGAATGGCCAAATCAGCCATTTCGCGTTACTTCAATAAGAGCCGTGAATTCCCTGTAAATAAAGTTGATGACTTTGCTAAGGTCTTTAATGTTACTCCAGAAGAGATCCTTGGTATTAAGAAGGAAACTGACGGTCTCTCCGTGGATGAAGCCGTGGATAACCTGCGGGCCTACCAGGGTAAACCTATTAGTGACGATGAAAAAGAAGTTTTGAAAGACATCATTAAGGGTTACTTGGACCGGAGGTAGACACATGGAAGACTTGATGGAATGGCTAATTAATTACGCTTTCGATCACCATATCGGAGTTCAGTTAACCAGCTTTTTGCAGCCCATGACTCCGTCCACCAGCTTTAGCGATTATCGCCTGGTAGTGATTAATACCCGTTGGCACAAGCCCAACGAAATCCCTTTTTCACTGGCTCATGAAATCGGCCACGTGATGAATGGTGATTGCGGTGTTAATGCCTATACGGCGGTGGCCGATACAAAAGAAGAGTATGCCGCAAACATTACCGGGATTGGATTGCTATTGAAATATTGCCAAGAGCATGACATTCACTTTACTAACCCGATTGAATTTTGCGAACGGTTTGGAATCCCAATGGAATTGGAATACGCTGCTATTTTGAAGTTAAATGGCATTATGTGAGGGTTTTTTTCAAATAATATGTAAGCGCTAACATAAAAGTGCTAGCGATGAACCGCTGACTCAAAAACACCCTGACCCTGATAACTTTACATCCCCAGCGACGTTAATTCATGTGATCTTCTGCCAAGCACATGGATGTTAATAAGAATTTACCGACAGCGTGAAAACTCTAGGAGGTACCAAAATGGGCTTATTTGGTAAAGGAACCCCACTTGGACACGGAAAAAAGGAAGTCCAATACATAATTGATAATGGTCTTGAAAATCTAGACCCAAAAACGAAAGACTACATTATGGAACGTATCGCTTACGTCGAGAATTTCAAGAAAACTTCTTTTCCAACACTTAATGATCCAGGATTGCGGGCTGTTTTTAATGAATTGGACCTGCTTTCACACCAAAATTGGGTACTTATAAAGCAGAATGACGAAATCATCAAGCTGCTGAAACAACAAAATGGAGTGTCTAATGATGAAAAGGACGAATCTGATCGTTAATCTAGCATTTGTTGCTGTTATTGGCACAATTACACTAGGAACGATCGAAGCTCTGCCAAGCACAGGACCGACTGTAGCTCAGGCATCATGGAAAACTATGCGCCAAAAACAAAAAGCCAAGAAACTTGAACTTGGTGCTAGCAAGAAGCAAGTCATCAAGAAACTGGGCAAACCGGAGCGCGATGATAATCAAATGCTGACGTATCATGATTTCGTATTGTACTTTGAGAACGATAAGTTGGTGGGTAGTGACCTTCCAGAAATTCAAAAAAAGGTTAATAAGAAAATTGCTGTTGAAAATGCAAGAAAGAAACAGCTAAAGGGTCAAGCTCAATACTTTGGACGCCGTCCAGTCTACGATCTACAGAAAATGCCATCAGCATATAAGGCTGTACGTTCTGGCGATGAAATGTGGTACTTGTATAATCCTGGGGAAGGGCAACCTCTCTTGCTCCGCGTTGATGAACCTGGTGATATGACAACCGTATATGTATATAACAAAAAGAAAGAAAACGGTCGCGGTCGATTGCTCTACACTGGACGAACCATCTACCAGAAGAACGGTAACAATAATCAAAACTACTACTAAATTTACTGGAGGATAGAAATTATGAAAAAACTACTTAAATCCGTTGTATTTCTATGTGCGGTTCTAGGTTTAACTTTCGTTGCCGTTGGCTGTGGTCAAACTAAGCCAGACTATACTGCTAAGACTGCTGAATCAGCATTGAATGCTGGGAAAGATCTGGAAGGCAAAACAGTTAAGTTTAAAGTTACCGCATATGAGCCAGCCAGCTTATTCGGCTATAACATGGAAACCGGAAAACACCTCAACTTTGTTAGCCAAGATAATCCCAAAGTTAAAAAGGGGGACACAGTAACCGTCAAAGTTAAGAAAGTTACTTCCACAATGGGATCATTCATCATTACGTATTCTAATTTGCAAAAAAAATAAGCCCACTTCCTGCTTCAACCTGGAAGTGGGCTACTATATAAAGCCGGAAATTACTATGGAAATTTATTAAATAGTTTAAGAAGTCAAAAACTGCTTGATAAATAACTCATAACTTCTTCTGAATACATAGGCCTGGCCGCCGTGTTAAGGAGGAATTAGAATGAGTTTTGTAAGGAAGCGGCCGAAAGGCTACTATGGCGTGGCAGAATACCGGGATAGCAACGGTAAACGTCACCAAAAAGGAGCTGGAACGTTTAAGCTAAAGCGAGAAGCGTTAGCGGCGGCAGATAAGCTAGAGCGAGAACTGAATGGACTGAACACGGAATTAGCTAACCTATCCTTTGCTGAGTACTATCAGCGCTGGTATCGGCTATACAAAGAACATTCCGTTGAGCCAATTACACAGGTGCGTTATCGGACAGTGGAAAAATTAATTGCTGATTTTTTTGGTCAAAAGAAAATTACTGAGATCCACCGGTCTGATTATCAAGAATTCATTAATTGGTACGGTCATGACAAGGTCAAGGATACCGTTATAAAAGTTAATAGTGCCGTGAGACTGTGTGTAAATTCGGCAATTGATGATGATTTAATTATCAAAGATTTTACCCATAACGTACAGATCACCCACGATAAGCAGCGGCGCCCAAAAATTGAGTATTTGAATGAAAAGGAAATCCGGCAGCTCGAATCAGCGACTGCTAGCAAGCTGGATCATAATAATACTAGCCGCTACATGATTTTAACGGCCATCTTAACGGGAATGCGCAAAAGCGAAATTCAGGCCCTAACGTGGAAAGACATTGATTTTCTCCATGCCACTATCAGCATCACTAAATCGTGGGACGAACAAAAAAAGACCTTCAAACCCACTAAGACCGAATCCAGCATTCGGACAATAAAAGTCAATCGTCAGTTACTGGACTGGTTAGAAGATTTGAAGGTCAACGGGTCAACTTTGATTTTCATGAATAAACTAGGTACGATCCCAACTTCAACTGCACTAATTAAAGTGTTGCGCACTATTATGACTGATTGCGGTATTTCAAAGCAAGGTTTTCACTTTCACTCACTGCGCCATGTTCATGTGGCATATTTACTAGGCCAAGGGGTAGACGTCTACGCCATCAGTAAACGGCTAGGACATTCTGATATTACAATCACACTTAAAACTTATAGCTACTTGATAGATGAGTACAAAGCCAAGAACGATGATTTAATCATGCAAAAGTTAGCTCAGCTCTTGTAAGCTTTGTCCGCAAATTGTCCGTATTTTTACTGTAAAATGCGGTCTTATACTGTATAACTAAAAACAGGAATACTGATATACCAGCGTTTTTAACGCCTATCAACATTCCTGAACGTATAAAAAAAGGAGAGTACAGGATTTGAAAAAGGTTCATAACCATTGATATACCAATGATTA
>OGGM01000350.1_pt1 | contig 37065 bp, 34 predicted proteins | sample 1571251 | NCBI WGS metagenome assembly OGGM01 (sample SAMEA2582076, study PRJEB24529) | metagenome | biome: Human gut stool | place: China | collected 2011 | reverse complement strand
TACATTTCATCATAGATCCAATAACAACCTCCAACAAAATTATTTTCTAATATTACTGCATCTTTATATGTTATTTTATTTATATTAGTAAATCCACCACTATTGTCTAATTCAAATACTATATCATTTCCGCATTTTGTCATTTTTAAAATTGCACAGTCGTGGAAGTTATAATTTTCTTTTATATGTGCAGGTACTTTATCAGCTATACTGTACCAGTGTTTATTATATTCATTAAAAGGTTTTTCAAATTTCATTTCGCACTCTTGGCTATATTTATCTACTAAATCTTTAACTTTTTCTGTTGCAACACCAAGTGCTAATACTCTTATATCTGCTACTTCATCTAAAATTTCTTTTGGTAAATTTTCTTTTAACTCTTCTATTTCATCTTGATGCATTTCTAAAAAGTCATTTGTACTAGCTTCTTCATCATAAGGCTCAATTTCAACATCTTGTTGATTTTGTTCTTCTTCTAAAAGTTGTTTTCTTAATGCTTCAAACTCTTCTTCCGACATTACTTCTCTAGCACTTATAATATTGCCTTCATCGTCCATAATTTGTATATCTTCCCATGTTTCTGGCTCATAATCCATTTCTGAAACTTCTTTTTCCTCTTCTAAAAATGAATTTAATTTTGAATTATAAAGTTCTTTATAATATTCTTCAGATAATTTTTCTGCTTTAGTATCAACCTCTAAATCTAAACAAATATTTTTATTTCCGTAATACCATTCTTTTGTAAGGTACTTCATATCTTAATCCTCCTAAAATTACACTATGTATTTAAAATTATAAACTATTTTACCTAAATTTATATAAAATCTCAACTATTTTAAGAAATAAGGTCTTATTTATTTAAAGATATAATTTTCTTATCAATCAAAAAGACTATCCCAAAATTGAGATAGTCTTTATAATCTATTATTTATTAATAATTATTTTCTTGGATTTTTTATAGTTGCTCTTGCAGCAGCAAGTCTAGCGATTGGAACTCTATATGGTGAGCAAGATACATAGTTAAGTCCTGTATTGTAACAGAATTCTACTGAAGATGGTTCTCCACCATGTTCTCCACATATACCTAATTTGATATTATCACCTTTTACTCCTCTTGCTAATTTAGATGCCATTTGAACTAATTTACCTACACCATGTTGGTCTAATACTTGGAATGGATCTTTTTCAAGTATTTCTCTATCAACATATTCACCTAAGAATTTACCAGCATCGTCTCTTGAGTATCCAAATGTCATTTGAGTTAAGTCATTTGTACCGAAGCTGAAGAAATCTGCTTCTTGTGCTATTTCGTCAGCTATTAAGCAAGCTCTCGGTATTTCTATCATTGTACCAACAGTGTATTTAAGTTCTACACCAGCAGCTTTTATAACTTCATCTGCAGTTTCAACTACAGTTTGTTTAACTGTTCTAAATTCATTTAATGCTCCAACAAGTGGTATCATTATTTCTGGTTCAACATTTAATCCTTCTTTATTTACAGCTATAGCAGCATTTATTATAGCTTTAGTTTGCATTACAGCTATTTCTGGATATGTTACAGCAAGTCTACAACCTCTATGTCCTAACATTGGATTGAATTCTGCTAATTCTTCACATCTCTTCTTAATTACTATAGGTTCTATTCCCATATCTTTAGCTAATTCTGCTATAGTTTCGTCGTCTTGTGGTAAGAATTCATGTAGTGGTGGATCTAAAAGTCTTATATTAACTGGACGTTCACCCATAACTCTGTAGATATCTTCGAAGTCTTTTTGTTGCATTGGAAGTAATGTATCTAATGCTTTAACTCTTTCTTCTACAGTATTAGATAATATCATTTTTCTAACTGCAGGTATTCTTTCTTCATCGAAGAACATGTGTTCAGTCCTACAAAGTCCTATACCTTCAGCACCAAAGTCAACAGCAGCTTTAGCATCTCTTGGGTTATCTGCATTAGTTCTAACTTTCATTTGTCTAATTTCATCAACCCAACTCATTAATTTTTCGAAGTTACCACCCATATCAGCAGCAGCTTTGTTTACATTTCCTAAGTAAACTACACCAGTAGAACCATCTAGAGATATATAATCTCCTTCTTTAAGTACCATATCGCCAACTTCTATAGTTTTTGCAACTTCACTTACTTTTATTTCTCCACAACCAGCTACACAACATTTACCCATACCTCTTGCAACAACAGCAGCATGTGAAGTCATACCACCTCTTGCAGTAAGTATACCTTGTGCACTTACCATACCTTCGATATCTTCTGGAGAAGTTTCTTGTCTAACAAGTATTGTTTCAGTACCGTCTTTAGAAGCTTCAACTACATCATCAGCAGTGAAATAAATTTTACCACTAGCAGCTCCTGGAGATGCAGGAAGACCTTTAGCTAAAACTTTTGCTTCTTTTAAAGATTTATCTTCAAATTTTGGATGTAATAATTGATCTAATTGATTTGGTTCAACTCTCATTATTGCTTCTTCTTTAGTTATTAAACCTTCGTTAACTAAATCAACAGCTACGTTTATAGCAGATTTTGCTGTTCTCTTACCATTTCTAGTTTGTAGTAAAAATAATTTACCTTTTTCTATAGTAAACTCGATATCTTGCATATCTCTGTAGTGTTTTTCAAGTTTGTCAGCAGTTTCTACGAATTGTTTGTATATATCTGGCATTATATTTTCTAGTGTCGCTATTTTTTGAGGTGTTCTTATACCTGCAACAACATCTTCACCTTGAGCATTTATTAAGTATTCACCTAATAATTTGTTTTCACCAGTAGCTGGGTCTCTTGTGAAAGCAACACCTGTACCACTATTATCACCCATATTACCAAATACCATTGATTGTACGTTTACTGCTGTTCCTAAATTATTAGGTATGTCGTTTAATTTTCTATATACAATTGCACGAGGATTATTCCAAGATCTAAATACTGCTTCAACGGCTAACATTAATTGTTTTTTAGGTTCTTGTGGAAAATCTTCTTTTACTTCAGCTTTGTAAATAGCTTTAAATTCTTCAACTATTGATTTTAGGTGTTCAGTAGTTAATTCAGTATCAAATTTGAATCCGTTTTGTTCTTTATATTTATCTAATACATTTTCAAATTTATATTTAGGCACTTCCATAGCAACATCAGAGAACATTTGTATAAATCTTCTGTAGCTATCATATGCAAATCTTTCGTTATCAGTAGCTTTGGCAAGACCTACTACTGTATTATCATTTAAACCTAAGTTTAATATTGTATCCATCATACCTGGCATTGATATAACTGCACCTGAACGAACAGATACTAATAATGGGTTTTCTATAGAGCCTAATTTTTTACCTAATTCAGATTCTAATTGAGCTAATTTTTCTTCTATTTGTTCTACTATTTCTGGTTTTATTGTTTTATTACTAACATAGTAGTCATTACATGCTTCAGTTGAAATTGTAAATCCTGGAGGCACAGGTAATCCTATTTTAGTCATTTCAGCTAAATTTGCACCTTTTCCTCCTAATAAAGATTTCATATCTTTATTTCCTTCGTTGAAACTGTAAACGTATTTAGTTCCCATCTTTCTTTCCTCCAATAACTTTATTTTCTTTATAATAATTTATTTTAAAGTCAATTCTAAAACTAATTATTAAAATCGGCTATTTAAACAAAATTAATGGCCCATACAAAGTATTATGAATCTTTATGAATCCATTTATGTATTCCCTTTTCTTTCATTATATCTAAAATGTCACCTGCAGTTTCTTCAATAGCTTTGTTAGCTACGTTTATAACTGGGCATCCTAATTTTTTCATTACTTTGTCTGCATATTCAAGCTCTTCTAGTATTCTATCTAATTTTGCATAACTAGCGTTACTTGAAAGGCCAAGTGCTTTAAGTCTAGTTGTTCTTACGTTATTAAGAACTTCTGGTGAATTAGTAAGACCTATTATTTTTTTAGGATCTATTTCATATACTTCCTTTGGTACTGGTATTTCTGGGACTAAAGGCACATTAGCAACTTTTATATTTCTATTTGCTAAATACATGCTAAGAGGTGTTTTTGAAGTTCTAGATATACCAATTAAAACTAATTCAGCTTCTAATATTCCCTTGTTTGGTTCTTTTCCATCATCATATTTAACGGCAAATTCTATAGCAGCAATTCTTCTAAAGTAACTTTCATCCATCTTTCTGATAATACCAGCTTCACCTTTTGGTTTTCTACCAGTTTTTTCACTTAGTATACTTAATATATCTGTTAGTAAATCTATTTTTAAAATACCATTTTCCTCACAGTAATCACTAGCCATTTTCGCTAATTTAGGATTTACTAATGTATATACAAACATTGCATTACATCTTTTGGCGCTTTCTAGTAGTTCGATTAAAGCCTCTTCAGTATTCACAAATGGATGTCTTCTTATATCGTATTCATCTTCTGATAATCCAAATTGTGATATTGCAGCTCTTGATACTTGTTGTGCTGTTTCCCCTATTGAATCAGAAACTGCATAAATTAATAAATTCTCCATTAAGTATTCCTCCTTATTCTCCAACTATTTCTAAGAATAATTTCGTTATATTAGTCTTTGAAATTCTTCCTACTACTTTTGTTATGTTTCTTTCTTTATCTGTTTCTATAACTGGGATAGAGTCTACTTCATGTTCAATTATTTTTCTAGCAGCCAATATTACACTCTCATCTGTTTCAGCAGTTACAACATTAGGTGTTCTAGTCATAACCATTCCTATTGGCATTTTATTTATATCAAGTCCTCCAATTGTAGCTTTTAATAAATCTTTTCTTGAAACTACGCCACATAAATTTTCCTCATCATCTATAATAAATATACTTCCTACATCAGATAAAAACATTTCAACTATTACATCATATAAACTAACGTCTTTTTTAACTACAACAGGCATACCCATAATATCTCCAACTTGTTTTTCCTTTATGTCATTTCCTAACAAATTGATTTGGCTAATACCTGTATAAAAATATCCAACTTTTGGTCTTGCATCTAATATTCCTGTCATTGTCAAGATAGCTAAATCAGATCTTAATGTAGCTCTTGTAACATTTAACATCGATGCTATATTTTCACTTGTTATAGGTTGATTTTGTTTTACTATTTCTATTATCTTTTGTTGTCTTTGATTAAGTTGAATGATAATCACCTTCTTTCAATATGCTATACTTTTTACCGTTTTTTTCTTATATAGTATATTATAGAACCATATAGGCTATTCTGTAAACACTTTTTTTATTTAGTGTGGCATATTTTTTCTTTTTTGATATAAATGCTATATATAATTTAAATAATTATTAAACACAATTAAATTTTAACCCTGTTTTTCTTATTAATTTCAAGTTTTTGTTATATACTTTTAGATAAAAATTCAACATATATTTGCACATCTTACTTATCTAATTATACTATAAATATATATTTTGGAGTATATATTAATTAAATACATGTTAAATAATTTTTTTCAAAAAAATAATCTCTATTTATTTTCTATAAATCAAAATAAATAGAGACTTAAAAATATATATTTTAGAAGTTATTTTTTATTAAATTTTTATCTACATTAATATTTCTACTGCTTCTTTTAATGTACTTATTTCACCTACATTTCCTGGGAATATAACATATGGTGTTTTTGGGAATTTACTTTCATCTCCAGTTTGCCATACTGGTATTCCAGGTTTTATTTGTCCCATAACATTGGCTTTTTTAACTGCTAGTGCCTTTGTTCCAACATCACTTGATGTTATTCCTCCTTTTGCTATAACAAAACTAGGTTCTACAGTTAATCTTCCTACTAAAGATTGCACTGCATCAGATATTTTTACAGAACGAATTAATGCATCCTCCTTGCTATCATTTTCTACAACTAATAATTTTCTTTTAGTATATGTTACAACAGTTGTTCCCTCTGAAATAAATTTTTCACTTAAAGAAACTACTCTTTTTATTTCTTGTTCAAATTTCATTTCATCTAATACTAAATCTGAATTAAATTCTATAAATTCTATACCATCTACTTCTTTTAATGACTCCAATTGAGATGTTGTCTTTTTTGTATGTGATCCTACTACAACTATACCTCCATTTTTGTTGTCTTTTACTATCATTTTCTCTTTTGTTAATAGTGGTTGATTTGTTATTCCTCCAATTACTTTTACTATCGCAGCTGCTGTTCTAAACATATATGTTTTACCTTTTGCCATAGCTCTATATAAAGCTATACAAAATACTTTTATATCACAATAGTCAATTGCATTTACTACAACTTTATTAAAATCATTTACTTCTGATAGCTGTTTTTCTATTTTATCAAAGTTTAGACTTCTAATGTCATCTAATGATATACAAGTTACATTTTCTTTTTTAAATTCTCCATTTGTTTTTTCTTCTATATATTCACACATATTTGATGAAGTATATCCAAATGTCTTATCTTTTGCAAATTCTGTTTCTCCTGCTGGAACTAGCTTGTTGTCATATTTTACATAATGAATATTATTTATTGTGAATCTACCACCCTCTTTAAAGAAAGGACATAATATTTCTCCATCTATTTTTTTACCATTTTGATTTTCTATATCTTTTAATAATTTAGTTTCTAATGGATAATGGCCTCTTAAAGTTGAATCACTTCTGCTTATTATTATGTATTCTTTATTTAATTCACGTCCAACTTCTGCTATTGTATTTGCTATTTCTTTATGTGCTTTTATAGTTTGTTCAATAGTAAATCCACGTGAATTTGTAAGTATATAAAATAATTTATTTTTTTCTTCAAAACCACTTTTTATACTTTCTTTAGACCAATCAGTATATACTGACACATCATGTACAGTTTGAACTCCTGTTGGGTCATCATCTAAAACCACTATTTTTTTATTATTTTTTTCTATTTCATCATTTAGTAATTTATCTAAATACGATTCATCTATATCTTTAAAGTTATTTAATATTCCTGCACTTATTGTTTCCATTTTCAATTTCTCCTATTTATTTTTATTCTATTTTAATCTCATCTCATAATATTTATTTTCTTTATTGCAAAACCTATTATTAATTTTATAATCCTGGAAGTCCGACTAAATTATTTAAAATACTTAATATTAGAACTACTATAAAAGCTGTAAATCCTGCTAATGTTCCACCTATTGTCCATGAATTCAAAGTATCTTTAACTGATATTCCACCAAATCTAGATAATACCCAAAATCCCGAGTCATTTGGTAGAGATAATCCTACACCACCTGCACAAATTGCAAGACCAACTAATACTGGAGATGCCCCTGTTGAAACTATTGCTGGTCCTAATATTGATGATGTCGTTACTAGTGCTACTGTTGTCGAACCTTGTGATACTCTTAAAAGAGCGCTTAGAATAAACCCAAGTACAACAGCAGGTACGCTTAAATTAGACATTGTAGCTACTAAAAAGTCACCTATTCCACTTGCATTTATAACACTACCAAATGCTCCCCCAGCACCTGTTATTAAAAGTATTAAACCTGCTGAATCTGCTGCTTCTACTACCACTTCTGAAAAACTTTTTTCAAAATAATTGTGAAGTAATAAAAATGCCACTACTGAACCTATCAATAAAGCTATATTTTTATCTCCTAAAAAAGATGCTATCGATACTACTAATGAACCTTCTGGAAGTACTGCTTTTAATATGTTAGAAAGTAGGATTATACATATTGGAAATAGTAAAGTAAACATTGATAACCCAAATGATGGCATATTTTTTTCTTCATCTACCGCAATTGTAGCAGCTATTTCATCTTCTACATTATCTAATTTAAATGCTTCCGCCTTGTTAAAACGTTTTCCATACAGCCATCCACCAACTAAAATTGCCGGAAATGCACATATTATAGAATAAAATATAAATGCTCCAACATCTGCACTCATATTAGCCGCTACTGATAAAGGTCCCGGTGTAGGTATAACCATTGCATGTCCTACTATTGTTCCAACTCCTAAAGCACAAATAAATATCATTAATGATTTTTTAGTTCTATCTGCTATATATTTTACTATTGGCATCATTATTACAAATGCTGCATCCATATAAACTGGTATTGAAATTAAAAAACCTGCTGTCGTAACTGCTATTGCTGCATGATTATCACCGGTTTTACTAAGTAATCCATTAGCAATTGATTTAGTCGCATTAGATTCTGATAATATATTCCCAAATACAATACCTAAACCTATTACAATTCCTATCGATCCTAAAGTATTACCAAATCCAGTTGATATAGTTGACGAAATGTCTCCTATTGGCATTTGCACTAAAAATCCTGTTAAAATAGATGTCAGTAACAATGCTATAAAAGGATTTAATCTAAATTTAATTATCGAAACTAACAATATTAGTATTGATAGCGCAAATACTACTAATAATCCATAACCTGTTATCATATTAACCTCCCAAAACTGCCTTATATTCGATATTTGATTTTAGGAAATTGTATTATTTTTATACAATTTCCTATTTCCCCTTTATACTTTAATTTTGACTTTATATTTTTATTTGAATATTTATTTATCACTTACTTTAATTCCAGCTAGTTGTTCAAAATATTGAACTATTCCACTATGATCATCATCCATATGACCTGATACCTTTAGTGCTTGGAATATTTCAAATAATTGACTAGTAAGAGGTAGTGGTACATCTATATCATGAGCTGTAGCCATAACATTTTTAATATCTTTATGATTTATTGATATCTTTCCACCTGGCTTAAAATTACCTTCTATCATCATTGGAGCTTTTGCATCTAAAACTGTACTTCCAGCAAGACCACCTCTTATAGCTTTATAAACTTTTTCTGGATCTGCCCCTGCCTTTTTAGCAAGAACTAACGCTTCTGATACTGTTGCTATAGTTAAATTAACTATTATTTGATTAGCAAGTTTAGTTACACTACCACTTCCACTTTCACCTATTAATAAAGCAGATGATCCCATTACATCAAAATATTCTTTTAATCCATCAAAATATTGTTGTTCTCCGCCTGCCATAAATGCTAATGTACCGTCTATTGCCTTTGGTTCTCCTCCACTTACTGGTGAATCTATAAATCCAACGTTCATTTCTTTTAATTTTGCATAGCAAGTTTTTGATTCTGTTGGCGTAACTGAACTCATATCACAAACTATAGTTCCTTCTTTTACAGTTTCACAAATTCCATCTTTCCCAAATAATACATCTTGGACTATTTTCCCATTTGGTAATATTGTAAATATAACATCACAAGTTTCACCAATTTCTTTTAAAGTAGCACTTTTTGCCCCTAATTCAACAAATTCATCTACCACAGCTTTATTTAAATCATATACATATAAATCACAATTAGCTTGTAATAAGTTTTTAGCCATTGGTCTTCCCATTATTCCTAATCCTATAAATCCTGTTTTCTTCATTTCCATTTTTCTCCTTCAAATTTATTATGCTTACATTGTACTACACACCGGTATACCTGTAAACGTTTTCTAAATGTATTTTTTTGTTTTTTTGTATTTAATTATTTTATTGTTTACAAATTCACAAATATGTTATAAGTTTAATTGGTAATATTATTTATATAAATTTAAAACAGGGGGTACTATAATGATTGAAATGAAACCTTTACAAGCTAAAGCTTATGAATATATAAAAACTTTAATTTTAAATGGTGAATTAAAAGTAGATGAGATCTATTCTGAAACAAAAATAGCAAAAGAACTTGGTATTTCAAGGACGCCATTAAGAGATGCAATTCACCATTTAGTTGAAGAGGGATATATAGATATTATCCCTAGCAAAGGCTTTAAACTGCATAAAATGACTAAACAAGATGTGTTAGATACATTTCAGATAAGATCAGCAATTGAAGGGTATTGTACATTTTACATAGCACAAAATTATAAATCAGAAGAGTGTCAAAAGCTTTTTTCTTATTTAGAATTTCTTCTTTTTAAGCAAGAACAAATTTTAAATACAAGTAAATCTATAGATGCATTCACGAAATTTGATAACGAATTTCATATTGAAATAGTACATTATTTAAAAAATAAGTCATTTGATAAATTATTTGATATGCAACTTTATAGAATAAAAGAACTTGCAACATCATCTCTTGCTCATATTGGAAGAATGGAAAATACTTTAACTGAGCACAAGAATATATTTAATGCTATGACTAATGGGGATATTGAAAATATATATAAAATTACTATGGAACATATGCAAAATCCACTTCATATTAATTTAGAGAATCTATCTTCGCTTTAGCATAATTTTGTTAAATATTTATTTTAATTTTTTATAAAAAATAAGCATATAGGTTTACTTATTATTATCTAAAAGTTTACCTATATGCTTGTTTTACTTATATTAGATTTAAATCAAATAAATTTTTACTATTTATATGTTCTTATTTATAAACAATTTTAGATAAGTCGCATATAGTTAGCATAGTATCGCATATTTGTTTTAATAATCCTAATCTATTTGCTTTTACAGCTTCGTCTTTATCCATTATCATTACGTTGTCGAATAAGTTATCTACAAGTGGTTTTATTGAAGCAAATGCATCTAAAGCTTTATTGTATTCTTTATTTGCTAAGAATCCTTCAACTTGTGCTTTTATTTCTTTAAATCCAGCATTTAATTTAACTTCTGCATCTTCTTTTAATAAAGCTTCGTCAACAATATCAGTTTCAGCTTTTTCTGCTAATGTAGAAACCCTGTTGAATGCAGTTAACATTTCAACTAATTCTTCTTTTTGAAGCCATTTGTTTAATTCAACAGCTCTAGTATGTATATCAGATATACTGTTTAAGTTTGAGCTTAATACTGCATCTATTACATCGTATCTTATTCCTAAATCTTTGAATAAGTTTTTAATTCTTTCTATGAAGAAGTCCATTATTTGAGATGTTACTTCAGCTTTATCGAAAGTTAAGTGTTTGTAGTTATCAAGAGCATCCCCTACTAATTTTTCTAAGTTTATATCTAGTTTTTTGTCTAGTAATATACTTAATATACCTAAAGCTTGACGTCTTAGAGCATAAGGGTCTTGAGAACCAGATGGTTTTATTCCTATTGCAAAGAATCCTGCTATAGAATCTAATTTATCTGCTATAGATAATGCTATACCTTCTTGAGTTTGTGGAAGTATATCTCCAGCAAATCTTGGTAAATAATGTTCGAATATAGCTTGTGCTACAGCGTCATTTTCTCCACCAACTTTAGCATATTCACGTCCCATTATACCTTGAAGTTCAGTGAATTCGAATACCATATTAGTTACTAAGTCAGCTTTACATAATTTAGCAGCTCTTAACGCATCATTTAATGCTTCTTTTTCATCAAGACTATTTATGATATCTGCAGCTAATTTTTCTATTCTTAAAGTTTTGTCATATACTGTTCCTAATTTAGCTTGGAATACAACTGTTTTTAAGTTTTCTACGAATGATTCTAGAGGTTTTTTGATATCTTCATCATAGAAGAATAATGCATCTGCAAGTCTAGCTTCTAGAACTTTTTCATTACCAGCTTTAACTGTTTCTATTCCGTGTTTGTCACCATTTCTAACAGCTATAAAGTATGGTAATAATTTTCCATCTTTAGAAACTGGGAAATATCTTTGATGTTCTTTCATTGGAGTTGTTACAACTTCTTTTGGAAGTTTAACATAATCTTTATTGAATTCTCCATAGAATGCAGTTGGATATTCTACTAAATAAGTTATTTCTTCTAGTAAATCGTCTTCTATTTCAACTTCTCCACCTAAAGATTTTGCTACTTCTTCAGCTTGTGATTTTATAGCTTCTTTTCTTACATTTTGGTCTAAAACAACAAAGTTTTTGCTTAATTGTTTGAAGTAGTCTTCTATTGAGAATACTTCTATTTCTTTTCTTCCTAAGAATCTATGACCTTTAGTCACATTAGAAGCTACTATTCCTTCTAAGTTTATTGGTAAAACTTCATCATTTAATAAAGCAACCATCCATCTTATTGGTCTAGCGAACTTCATGTTTTTTCCACCCCAACGCATAGCTTTTGGGAATGTAACACCTTTTATTGCAGCAGGAACTATTTCTTTTAAAACTTCAGAAGTTGCTTGTCCTTCTTGTTTTAAAGTACCGAATAAGTATTCATCTTTTCCTACTTGTTTAAAATATACATCAGCTTCATCTAACCCTTTACTTTTCATAAATCCTAAAGCAGGTTTTGTAAAGTTTCCATCTGCATCTACTGATATTTTTTTAGAAGGTCCTTTTAATTCTTCTTCAAGATCGCTTTGTTTATCGCTTATTTGATTTATAACGAAAGTAAGTCTTCTTGGAGTTCCGTATTTTTCTATATTTTTAAATTCAACTCTATTTTCTTTTAATGCTTTTTCTAAGTTTTCTTTTATTTGTGTTAGTGTAGATTCAACAAATCTTGATGGTAATTCTTCTACACCAACTTCTAGTAAGAAGTAATTTTCCATTATTTTTCACCTTCCTTTATAAGAGGGTATCCCATTTCTTTTCTTTGTTCAACATAAAGTTGTGAAACAGCTTTTGCCATATCTCTAACTCTTCCTATAAATGAAGCTCTTTGACTTACACCTATAGCTCCATTAGCATCTAATGTATTGAATGTATGTGAACATTTTAAAACATAGTCATAAGCTGGTATAACTAGTCCTTTTTCTATTATTCTCATAGCTTCTTTTTCATATATATCGAATAAATTGAATAACATTTCTGAATCACATTCTTCGAATGCGTACATTGTGTTTTCATATTCTTGTTTCTTAAATACGTCGCCGTAAGTTATTTTATCATTCCATTGTAAGTCGTATACACTGTCTACATCTTGTATATACATAGCAAGTCTTTCTAAACCGTATGTAATCTCACCAGTTTCTAATTCACATTCTATACCACCAACTTGTTGGAAATATGTAAATTGAGTAACTTCCATACCATCTAGCCAAACTTCCCATCCAAGTCCCCAAGCACCAACTGTAGTTGATTCCCAGTTATCTTCGACAAATCTTATATCGTGTTCTAATGGATTTATTCCTATAGCTTCTAAACTTTTTAAATATAAGTCTTGTATATCATCTGGTGATGGTTTTAATATAACTTGGAATTGATGATGTTGATATAATCTGTTTGGATTTTCACCATATCTACCGTCTGCAGGTCTTCTAGATGGTTCAACATAACACACGCTCCATGGCTCTGGCCCTAAAGAACGTAAAAGTGTATTAGGATTCATTGTTCCTGCACCCTTTTCAACGTCATAAGGTTGCATCATGATACATCCTTGCTTAGCCCAATAGCTTTGTAAAGCAAGTATCATTTCTTGAAAATTCATAATAATACCTCCTATAATATTTTCTAATATATTATGAAAATTATTTATTTTAATATTAAAGCCTCCCGCTTACACGAAAGGCTTTTAAAGTGATTCGTTAATACGATTAGGATAACAAAAGTACTTTAATTTGTCAATATTGTTCGCCTTATATACTATTATAAGCCAGTTTGTAGATTTCTTTATCATAAAAAATATTTTGTATTTAAAAAACTTTTATTCTGATTTCAAAAATTAAGGTAGGATAAAGTTTATTTATCCTACCTTGAATTAACTTATTTTAAAATATAAATATCTTTATTATCTATTTTATTGGCCGTCTTTTTCGTCTTTCACTTCGAATGATTGTTTATCTAAGCTTATTACTATTTCATCGTCTGATTTTTTTGTTTCATTATTAGGATAAGTATCTGATTCTTTTTCTTTGTTTTTATCAATAGCATTTTTTACGTCTTTAGCTTTAGTTGAAACCATATCTTTTATAGTATTGAATTTATCTTCGCTAAATTCTCCTAAATCGATAACTGTATCGCCTTCTTCGTTTGCTATTTTTATTTTGCATTTTGAAAGTACTGCTGCTGATAATCCTACTAATGCAAGCATAGGTCCTATTATAACACCTACTACACCTACAGTAAGAGGGATATTTAGCATTGTATCGCCATTTTTTTCTATTATTATTCTAACTACGTTACTTTTCTTTATTAAGTCCACAACCTGATCTTTTAGTTCATCTGTATTTTTGCCGAATATTTCAGTTGTTTTCTTTTTTGATCCTTTTAAATCACTGTAGTTAGATTCTAGATATATAATAGCTTCAACTACATTTCCGTCAGTTTTTTGTAAAGCTTCTTTAGCTTGTTTGTAAGTTGCTTTTGGCAATCTTTCCAAAACTTTATCGATAGCTTCTATTGTTACTTGACTCATACTATTCAACTCCCTTTTTGTTTTCTATGTTTTGTATTAAGTTTAATGACTTAAACCCTATGTTGTCAATATATTGATTTAAATATCTTTTTAGTATTTTATCTAATTCTTTTACTATATACTTTGATACTTTTGCTTTATTACACGTCAAAATGTCATTATTTAATATATATTCCATTAGTCTAATAGTTGTTAAATCTATTTTCATATTATATTCAAAAAGTTCTCTACAATTTTCGCAAATAACTCCTCCTTCATATATATTAAATACACTTTTATTTAAATTTTTGCTGCCACAATTACTACATCTATTTACTATTGGTTTAAAACCTATGTATTCTAAAAACTTTAATTCGAATACATCTTTTATAAATACTATGTCTATTTCTTCTTTAGCAAGTAAATACAATGTTTGCGCTAATAAAATAAATAGTCTGTTGTTAGTTACTTCGTCTTCTACATTATAGTCAATAAGCTGTATTATATACGTAGCATATGAAAAAATGTCTAAATCATAAGATATTTCATAAAAACTCTTTATGATTTCAGTTTGAGTAACTCTATACATGTTGCCTTGCTTTTTTAAGGTGAAGGTAGAGTATGCAAAAACCTGACAAGATGATAAAAGAGCACTTTTAGTTCTTCTAGCACCTTTTGCTATTGCAGATATCTTACCTAATTTTCGCGTGAATATGGTTAGTATCAAATCATTTTCTTTATATTTAACTGCCCTGAGAACTATCCCTTGGGTATTTACAATCACCATTTTTATTCAACGTCTCCCTTTTTTCGAATTCATCTTGATTTAAAATTCTATAATTATATAAATACAGATATGCTTCTATACTTCCAGTTTTTTTAAAAACTTCCCAAAGTAATTTATACATCTAAAAACCCCCTTCTTACATTATTACTCGTAGTTTTTGTAAGAGGAGGTCAAAAAATTCATTTATTTAGGAAACAATTTTTGACAAAAATATCGTCGTAATTATAAAAAATAACACTACACCTATCATATCTAATAAAACAGATATAAGAGGAGAAGATATTATAGCTATATCACCAGATAAATGTTTTAACATAAGAGGTGTAAAGCTTCCTATCATAGCCCCCACAACCATGTTTATAAGTACACAAATACCTATTACTATTGACATATTTAAACTGTGTAAAATAATATATGCCATTGCTCCGATGATAATTGAACATACTAGTCCAGTAATTAATCCAACTGCTCCTTCTTTTAAGACAGTTCTAAAATCTATATCTTCTTCATCATTATTAGATAGAGTCATTATTGTAAGCGATGAAGATTGCATTCCAACACTTCCACCCATACCTAATATCACAGGCACAAAGCATAAAAACTTAACATAAGTTAATCCTTCTACAAAGGTAGTTTTTGTTAATATTATAGCTGTAAATAATCCACCTATTAAGATTAATAAAAGCCAAGGTATTCTTGCTCTTACAGATGAAACTATTTGTTCTAACATAGTTGAATCTGGTTTTTCAGCAACATCTCTTTCGTGTTCTGAAGATCCAGCTAATTTGTATAAGTCTTCTGTAGCTTCTTCTTCCATAACGTCTATTATATCATCAACAGTTATTATACCTCTTAAGATATTATCTCTGTCTACAACTGGTATTGCTATTAAATCGTATTTAGATACTAATTTTACAGCTAATTCTCTATCATCGTCATCGTATACTGATATTATGTTTTCACTCATTAAATCTGCTACAACAACAGAGTCTCTAGCTGTTATAAGTTCTCTAAGAGATAGTACACCTACTAGCTTTTCATCATTATCAACGACGTATATGTAGTAAATTGTCTCAGCATCTTCAGCATTTTTTCTCATATGCTCAATAGCCTCTTTAGCTGTCATATTTTCGTTAACTTCGATATAACCAGTAGTCATTATACCTCCAGTTGACTCTTCTTCATATCCAAGGAGTTTTCTTACATCTTCTGCATCTTCTTTATTAAGTAAATTTATTATTCTTTGTCTTTCATCTTCTTCTAATTCACTTAATATATCTGTTAAATCATCTAATGACATCTGTTCTAGAATATTTCTTCCATGTTGTACATCTATTAATGAAAGCATTGTTCTAAAAAACTCTGAACCACTTTCTTCTAAAATAGATGCTGATACATCAATTGGCAAAACTTCAAAAAGCTTTACTTTCATTTCTTCATCTAAGTTTTCCATTACATCTAAGATATCCATTGTATGATATTCTTCTAGTAATTCTCTTAGCTCTAATATTTTGTTATTTTCTAATAAATCATTGACCTGTTCTAACAACAGTCTCGAATCATCATTTTTCCTATCCATATAATCCACCTTTATTTATCATTATAGCCAAAATCAGTTATATAATTTTGTAGATTTCTCCAATTCTCTTTTACTTTTACCCATAATTGGAGATTTATTTTTGAACCTAATAAAAGCTCCATATCTTCTCTGGCTGATTTTCCTATACCTTTTAATTTTCTACCATTTTTCCCAATTATTATACCTTTATGAGAATCCCTTTCGCAATAAATAACAGCAGATATATCTACTATGTCTTTATCTTGTCTAGATTTCATTCTTTCAACTTCTACAGCAACACCATGAGGTACCTCATCATTTAAATAGTGTAGAACTTTTTCTCTTATTAATTCTGATACAAGCACTCTTTCTGGTTGGTCAGTTATCATATAGTCTGGGAAGTATTTTGGTCCTTCTTGAAGATAATTTCCTATAACTTTTAATAACTCATTTACATTTCTTCCTTTAAGTGCTGATATTGGAACTATTGCTTTGAATAAATCTTCATTTGAATATAATTGCATTAATTCAAATAGTTCACTTTCTTCTAATTTATCTATTTTATTTAATACTAATATTACTGGAGTTTTTATTCCTCTTAAATCTTCTATTATTTTTCTATCTCCAGGTCCAATTTTTTTTGAATCGTCTACTACGAATAATACTAAATCAACATTTTTGAATGCATCTGTAGCTGATTTTACCATAAATTCGCCTAATTTATTTTTTGGTTTGTGTATACCTGGTGTATCCAAAAATACGATTTGACACTCTTCATCAGTATAAACTGCTTGAATTGTATTTCTTGTAGTTTGAGGTTTATCACTCATTATTGCGATTTTTTCTCCTACTACGTTATTCATTAATGTTGATTTTCCTACATTTGGTCTACCGACTATACTAACAAATCCTGATTTGAACATTTACATTTCTCCTAACTTCTTGTCTTTTACTAATTTTATTTTTGTCATTGCTTAAAAGTCTTTAGCAAAATAATATGATAGCTATTTATCATTAGTCTTACCATAATACTATATTATAACACAAAGATGTAATTTAACTATTACCTATTTGATTTAATTAAATTTTTTTAATAAAAATTAAATATTTTTATTTGGAAGACAAGCATAGCTACTAATATTCCCAGCAATGCTCCTGCAATTGTCTCCCAAAATGTATGTATCTTTCCTTCTATTCTGCTTTGTGCAACTAAAATTGCCATTATATATCCCAAAGCTGATACTATTGGATTTTCTATAATCATAGTTATAGATGTAGCAAGTGCAAATGCTAATGCTGCATGACCACTTGGCATACCTCCTTGAAGAGGCGTTCCTGTAGAAGTAAGTGCTTTTACTACTACTACACTAATTAAAACTAATACAATACATATTAGAGTTACATGTGGATCTGATTTTCTGATTGAAACTATAACTGACTGAGATAAATGCATAAATTTATCGTAAAAAATCAGGTATCCCACAGCCACAGCATTTAATGATGCAATTAAAACCCCACCTGCTGCCACATCTTTTGCAATTTTTGCTAATGGATGAATCTCATTTGTAGTTAAATCTACAGCATTTTCTACAGCTGTATTAAACATTTCTGATACAATTACTAAACTTATAGATAATAATAGTATCATCATCTCTACTCTACTTAAATTTAAAAATAAACTTATTAAAAGCACGACTACTGCTATAACATAGTGTATTTTCATATTTCTTTCGTGTTTAAAGGTGTATATAACACCCTCAATTGCTGCATTAAATGCCTTTATAATATTTTGGCGTGGTTTGTTTCTTTTCATAAAAACCTACTCCCTTGTTATTCCTAACTTATTTAAAATATATTCTTCTTTTTGTCTCATTTCTTTTGTATTTTCTTCAGTATCGTGATCATACCCTAATAAATGGAACATACTATGACAAACTAAGAAGCATACTTCTCTTTCGAAGCTGTGGTTGTATTCTCTACTTTGCTCAAAAGCTCTTTCTAAAGATATTACTATATCTCCTAAAGATTCTTCACCAAAATCAACACCAAATTCATCTTCTACTAAAAGAGGGAATGATAATACATCTGTCGCTCTATCTATTCCTCTATATTCTTTGTTCAATTCATGTATTTCTTTATTATCTACGAAAGATAAGCTTACTTCATAATTATCATCATAATCTTCATAATCTAAACATTCTAATATAATATCTTTTATTTTTTCGATTAGTTCTTCGCTAATCTCTAATTTGTCTTGTCTATCGTCTATTATTAATTCCATGTCTTCACCTACTATATAAATTCTTTCTTTTGTTTATTTTTGCTATTTTTAATAATTTTAAATCCTACTTTTTTGGATTTTTTGCATTTTTTTCTTTTTCTCTTTTACTTTTTCTATATTCTTCTCTTTTTTCAAACTTATCATAAGCTTTTATTATTCTTTGAACTAATTCATGTCTTACAACGTCTTTTTCTGTAAGTTCTATTTTACCAATACCTTTTATATTTTCAAGTATAGTAGTAGCTTGAACTAGCCCACTTCTCTTTTTATCAGGTAAATCTGTTTGAGTTATATCCCCAGTTACTACGGCCTTTGAACCAAATCCAAGCCTTGTTAAGAACATCTTCATTTGCTCTGGTGTAGTATTTTGTGCTTCATCTAATATTATAAATGCATTATCTAAAGTTCTACCTCTCATAAAAGCAAGTGGTGCAACTTCTATAGTTCCTCTTTCTAAAAACTTATTAACTCTTTCCCCACCAAGCATATCGAATAATGCGTCGTATAACGGTCTTAAGTAAGGATCTACCTTATCTTTTAAATCCCCTGGTAAAAATCCTAAGCTTTCCCCCGCTTCAACTGCTGGTCTAGTTAAGACAATTCTACTTACTTCGTCTTTTTTAAATGCACTAACAGCCATTGCAACTGCTAAATAAGTTTTCCCTGTACCTGCTGGTCCTATACCAAAAGTTATATCGTTTTGGTTTATTAATTCGATATATTTCTTTTGTCCAAGAGTTTTAGGTTGAACTGCTTTTCCCTTTTTAGTTACTACTATGACATCGTCTAATTCTTTTATCATCATTTCACTACCTTCAAGCAATAAAGATAAACTATAAGTTACAGATTGTCTATCTAATGATTTCCCATTTATAACTGTTTCTTGTAATTCAGTCATTAATTTATACGCTAAATCTACGTTTTTTTCCTCACCCATTAATACGATATTACCTTCTCTTAAAATAACATCTATACTAAGCGTATCTTCAATTAACTTAATATTTTCATCGAAACTTCCAAATAATTCTCTTTCAAATTCTTGTTCTGCTATTAAAAATTTTTTTTGTGTAATCAATTAAATTATGCCTCCTTAAAATGTTCATCTTGTTAATCTATATTTTTATTAATTATTTTCAGTTGTATCTTTTGTATCATCTTTTTTATTATTTTGCTCATATTTATTTTTTATATCATCTATTGGTCTTTTTTGTGGATTAGATGGCACTGATTCTCCATCTTCGCTTTTACTATTTTCTTCTAATATTTTATTTATTTCTTGTTGACTAAGAGAATACACTTTGGATATATCTTCACTTGCTTGTACTGTTACAATATATTCTAACATATTTTTACTTACTTTATGTTGATAATTTACATCCTCCATCTTCGCAGATGCAGGCATCATATAGTATAAATCTTTTAATGCTTTTTGCTTTAATGATTCTTTTAATTTATCTCTATTAACTTCTACTTCTTCTTTTTCAACCTCAAAAAAAGTACTAACTACTATTTTAAGTGGGAAAGTATAATTGCCAAGTTTAATCTCTTTTGTTTTATTTTCAATTATGTAATCTTTATATTTTATATTTCTTATTAACTTATATTCCTTACCATAAAAAGTAAGTGTATATGCTTCCTTGCTTTTTCCCGTCTTTTTATTTTTTGTTTCTATGTACGATTTTTTTTGAACACTCTCATAAAAAGTAGTAGCCCAAACTTCTGGCATTGATGATGTATTCGCCCCTTGGATTAACAAGTCCCCTTTTTTAACAATGTCGCCAACTGATACGACTGCTTCTCCACTTCTAGCAATTACCTTTTCTATTATACCATTTTTAGATGCAATTATATTACAATAATTAGATTTTGCAGTTTGAGTATTTTCATCATCCTTCTTAGTTATTGTAACAAAAACATTTGTACCTTTAACATTTATAGATAAATATGCTACCTCATCTATTTCTTGCATTATATGATCTCTTATAATTTTTCTATTTATAGTTTTTTTATAGACACCGGGCTTTAGACCACATTCTTCTAACTCTTGTCTTAAGACTTTTTTGTCTATTCCTTCTGGACAATCTATATATATATCTGTTACAAATTGTGTTGTCAATAAAAGTAAAAAAAGTGATACTATTGCAGAAAAAACCATAGTTTTATATCTGTATATCCTTTTTGCTAAAAAAGGAATACCTGTTTTTTGTTTTATCTTGATTTCAAACTTACTGCCTCTATAAGTATTTTTTATCTTTTTTAAATCTCCCCTATTAACGCAAAATTCTATCTTTGTATTACTTATTCTTTTGACATTATAAATAGATATTCTGCTTTTGCAGATGAAGTTTAAATACTTCTCTGCATCTATCCCTTCTACAATTAGAACATAATACCCTCTTATATAATTAATCAATTTTATATTCCTCCTTAATCAGTAAATTCTAGAGAATTAATTATCCCTTTTATCCCAATTTCACCTTCATTTATATACTTCAAAACAAGCTTATCTCCAGTTATTTTAACTATTTTTTCTTTTGTCTTAACTCTTATTAAATTCGTATCAAACTCCACTATATTCACATAATTTTCTATACTCAAAAACTTATTACTATATATCGTAATAATAGGCTTTATAACTTGTAATTCAGATGATATATCCATAAAACTCCTCCTTAAAATAAACCTTCTTCATATATTTTATGAACTAAAACCTTTATAAATGTTATATATTATGTATATGATATAAACTCATATTTTAGGAATTGAGCAAAAAAAAACTACTCTATGGTAGTATTAAGTAGTTTAAAAAACCTTTATCTTTATATATTATTTAACTAAAATAGTTTTATTTGTTTAATACCCAAATAAAATAACTTAAAAATATAACAAAAACCATCCAAATTATATATGGAATATTAAGTATTGCAGCAGTTTTATCTATTTTATAGAACCTATAAATCATTATAACAAGAACAAGTGCTAAAATAACACTTTCTACAAATGCCACAAATCTTAAACCTAATCCAAAGAATAATATACTCCATAAAAAATTCAGTGCTAATTGAAGATAATATAAAAATATTGCATCGTTTATCTTTTGAGTGCTCTTATTTGAGCTTCTAATTATGTACGCTGATATCCCCATTAAAATATATAATATAGGCCATATAATAGAAAATAGACCTGCACTTGGGGCGAAATCTGGTTTAATTAATTGTGCATACTGAATTTGAAAAGATGTCTGGGATAATAAAACAGCTATCATACTGCTTAAAAATCCTGTTAATAAAGGAATTGCAACACAAATAAGAAATTTTTTTATTTCCTTAACAGATATAATCAACTATTTCACCTTCCTATAATTATTAATTGTAAATGCTTTTATAATAATTATGTGCAAGGCTTATAATATATTACACTACTATTTTTATTTTGAAACGTAAAAAGGCCTAGAATTTTATTCTAGACCTTTTAATCTATTGTAAGTTTTTTCTAACTAATTCATTTATTAGCTTTCCATCAGCACGACCTTTTACTTTAGGCATGATTGATGACATAATTTGCTTCATATCTTTCATTGAAGTAGCTCCAACTTCTGATATAGTTGCAATCACGATTTCGTTTAGTTCTTCTTCGCTTAATTGTTGAGGTAGGTACTCTTTTAAAACTTCTATTTCAGCTTCTGCTTGAGTCGCTAAATCTTCTCTACCCGCTTTCTTAAATTCGTTTAGAGAATCTTTTGTTTGTTTTAGTAGTTTAGCTATTATGTCGATTACTTGAGAATCGTCTAGCTCAACCCTATTATCAACTTCAAATTGCTTAATTGAAGCCCTAATTAAAGTTACTACTGATTTTTTAGTATTATCTTTGTTTTTCATAGAAGACTTTAGATCTTCTTGTAACTTTTGTTTAAGGGACATTCCCTTCACCTCTTTATTTCATTTTACTACTTTTAGATATTACTATCTTTTAGCATTTTTTCTTCTAGCTGCTTCAGCTTTTTTCTTACGTTTAACACTTGGTTTATCATAGTGTTCTCTTTTTCTTACTTCTGACATTATGCCAGACATAGCGCATTGACGTTTAAATCTTCTTAAAGCACTATCTAATGATTCATTTTCTCTTACTCTTACTTCTGACATTCTTTTTCCCTCCCTCCGATTTCGCGAATTATGTATAAAATCGTATGAGTCCTTACAAACCTCTCCGATTTCATACTTGTATATTATAAACTATATTTTTATATTTATCAAGTATTTTAATTAAATATAAAATGAAATTTATTAATATACAAGAACAATTTTACTTTTTTAGCCAAAAACATTCAAATTATTTGGCATCTTTTTCATACATTGGAAGTTTTTTACCAGCTAGCACATGAAAATGAATGTGTTTTACTTCTTGGCCGCCATCTGCACCACAGTTATTTATTATTCTAAATCCATTTTGAGCAAAACCTTTTTCATTTGCTATTATATTAATTACCTTATGAATATGTGCAATAATATCCATATCCTCTGCATTTACATCTAGTATACTTTCATAATGTTTTTTAGGTACTACTAGAATATGATATGGTGCAACAGGATTTATATCATTAAATGCTAAAACCTTGTCATCTTCATATACTATATCTCCCGGTATCTCTCCTGCTATTATTTTACAAAATAAACAGTCCATCTCCTATACACCTCCTATCTAATTATATGTATTTCTACATACTATACTAAAATTCCTTCTAAGAATTCATTTTTTACATCTTTTATTTTAACTTTTAAAATTTGTTCTGATATGTCATTATCACTTTCTACTATAACTTTTACATAGTTTTCTGTTAGGCCTTCATATTTATTATCTCCAACTTTTTGTTCGAATAATACATTAAATTCTTTATCTAACATTTTTTGTCCAAATTTATTGAAGTTTTCTTCATTTAATTGAAGTAATTTTTCACTTCTATCATGTTTTGTACTTGGATCAACTTGGTTTTCCATAGTAGCAGCTGGTGTTCCTTTTCTTGGCGAATATTTAAACACATGCATATGAGTAAGCTCTATATCTTTTAAGAACTCATATGTTTTGTCGAATTCTTCATTTGTTTCACCTGGGAATCCAACTATAACGTCTGTAGTTATAGATACATTTGGTATAGCAGCTCTAAGTCTGTCTACTATTGCTTTATATTCTTCTGTAGTATATCTACGTTTCATTCTTTTTAAAGTTTCATCACATCCACTTTGTAATGATAAGTGGTAGTGTGGACAAACTTTATCCATAGTTGAAACAGCCTCTACAAACTCATCTGTGAATAATATTGGTTCAACAGAACTAAGTCTTATTCTTTCTATTCCTTCTATATCATTTATTTGTTTTATTACATCTAGAAGTTTTATATCGCTGTCTTTTATGTCTTTTCCATAAGATGCAACATGTATTCCTGTTAAAACTACTTCTTTATATCCGTTAGATGCAAGATTTTCTACTTCTTTAACTATGCTTTCTAAATCTCTACTTCTAACTCTACCTCTTGCATATGGTATTATGCAGTATGAGCAATATCTATCACATCCATCTTGTATTTTCATAAATGCTCTTGTTTTACCATTAGTTTTGTTTATTTCGATTTCTTCGAAAGCTTTAACTTTCATTATATCGTCAACTGTACTAACTTTTCTGCTTGCATCGATTTTTTTAACTTCTTCTACTATTTTCTTTCTATCATTCGTACCCATAACAAGATTTACTTCATCTATTGAAAGTATTTCTTCTGGTGATACTTGTGAATAACATCCAACAACTGCTATTATTGCATCTGGATTTTTCTTTTTCATTCTTCTTATATATTGTCTTGATTTTCTATCACTCATATGAGTTACAGTACAAGTATTTATAACATATACGTCTGCATAGTCTTCTGTTTCTGCTTTTTCATATCCTTCTTTTTCGAATAACTCAAGCATTGCTTCTGTTTCGTATTGGTTTACTTTACACCCTAAAGTATAAAATGCCACTTTTTTCATTAAATATTTCCTCCTAAGTCACTCAGTTCATATAAAACTATTGAAGAAGCGACTACTGATGCCGTTTCAGTTCTTAGTATTCTAGGTCCTAATGATACAACTTTAGAGTTTATATCTTGGATATTTTCTATTTCTTCTTCTTCAAAGCCACCCTCTGGTCCTACAAAAATCCCAATTGAATTTATGTCAGCACCTTCTATAGCACTTTTTATAGATACAGTTCTTTCATTTTCATAAGGGCATATATTCATATCGTTGTTTTTCATGTCTTCTAAAGCTTCTTTAAATGATAATATACCTCTTAATTTAGGTATTTTACCTCTTTTGCTTTGTTTTGCCGCTTCATACATTATTCTTTCCCAACGCTCTATCTTTTTGCCTTCTTTTTTGTCGTCAACTTTTACTACACTTCTCTTTGTAGATACTAAAATTATTTCGTCAACGCCAACTTCTGTAAGTTTTTGAAGTATTAACTCCATCTTAGTACTTTTAGGCAGACCTTGATATAGTTTTACTTTTAAATCTGATTCTCTTTTTATTTCTCTTTTTTCTATTATGTCTAAGTCAACTTGTTCTTTATTTATATCAGTTATTTCACAAATGTATTCAGAGTTGTCTTTATCGCATATTTCTAATTTTTCACCGATTTTACATCTTAAAACTTTAGATATATGTTTTACATCTTCTCCTACTATTACACATGTGTTGTTTTCTAAATTAATGTTATTTTTGTCTACAAAAAATCTATCCATTATTTCACCTACTTAAGTTTAGAAACTATAGCTGACCATTCACCTAATCTTTCAACTTTAACTATTTCAAATCCGTTTTCTTCTAATGATTCACAAACTTCATCTATTTTAGCAAGTATTATACCAGAAGATATAAATACACCATCTTCTTTTAAGAATTTACTTACGTCTTTAGCAAGTATTTTTATTATATCTGCTATTATATTTGCAACTATTACATCAGCCTTAGAGTCAACAACTTCGAATAATGAACCGTGTTTAACTACTACTTTATCTGATACATGGTTTATTTCACAGTTTTCTTTTGATACTTTTACTGCTACTTCGTCTAAATCACCTGCTACTACTTCTTTAGCACCTAACTGTGCTGCTGCTATTGCAAGTATACCACTACCGCATCCTATATCAAATACAGTTTTCGTTTCATCTACATAGTTTTCTAATTCTCTTATACACATAGAAGTAGTCTCATGAGTTCCTGTTCCGAATGCCATCCCTGGATCTAATTCTATTATTAAGTCGCCTTCTTGTTTTTCATAATCTTCCCAGCTTGGTTTTACTACTATTTTTTTACCTACTTTTGTTGGTTTGTAGTATTTTTTCCATTCGTTTGCCCAGTCTGATTCATTAACATTACTTAATGATACAGAACCTTCTCCTATATCTAATCCGAATGATGGTAATAGAGATATTCTAGCTTTTACTGTTTCGATAAGTTCTAATACATTTCTTTCTTCTGGTATGTAAGTTTTTATAAGTACTCCATCTTGACCGCTTTTGTTGAATACTTCTTCTTCAACATAATCCCAATCAAGTTCGTTTTTCTTTTGGAATAAGAAATCTTTAGGGTCTTCTATCATAACCCCTCCACATCTTTCTTCCATTAATATATTACTTATAGCTTCTACAGCTTCAGTTGTAGTTTTTATAGTTACTTCTGTCCAATTCATATTGTAGTTATCTTCCTTTCTTTGTTTTGTTGTTCAAATTTATAGTTTTATACTTATAATTTTCAATTTTAAAAATTTCATTTAACTATTATATCATATTTAACAGATTGATTAATTAGTAAATTACAGATATCGTCAAATTTTGCAAAGTTTTTTAGTTATATTTTTGTATATAACATTACTTTTTTTATTTTGTCCTAAATATTGTAATTTTATAATACAGTTTTTTAGCAAAAAAAAGTATTTCAGATAGTTTAATTATATCTAAAATACTTTTTAATAAATTTATTTTTTAATCCCTTTAAAGAAGTTATCTATCTTGCTCTTCCAACTCCTCTGTTTTTCATGAACTTTATTTCCGCAAGATTCATCAAATTTTCTTAATAATTCTTTTTGTTCGTCATTTAATTTTTTAGGTGTATCGATTATAACTTTAACGTATTGATCACCTCTAGAATTACTTCTTAGTTTTGGTATACCTTTTTCTCTAAGTCTAAATACTGTTCCTGTTTGAGTTCCTTCAGGTAAGTTGTATGAAACTTTTCCGTCTAAAGTAGGTACTTCTAATTTATCGCCTAGTGCAGCTTGAGTAAATCTTATAGGCATTTCTATATAAACATCATATCCTTCTCTTGTGAATATTTCATGTTTTTGTACATTTACTACAATGTATAAGTCTCCTCTTGGGCCACCTTTTTCTCCTACTTCACCTTGACCAGAAAGTTTTATCATTTGTCCATCATCTATACCTGCTGGTATATCAACTTCTATAGTCTTAGTTTTTCTTACGCTACCTTTTCCATGACATTTGTTACATGGTGATTCATTTATTTCCCCTTCACCATTACATGTAGAACATGTTCTTTGGCTAGCTATATTACCAAATGGAGTTCTTTGAACACTTTGAACCGTACCTGAACCATGACAAGTTGGACAAGTTTTCTTAGTTGTTCCTGGTTTTGCTCCACTGCCATGACATTCATCACATTCTTCACTTCTATTTATTTTAACTTTTATTTTTTTACCAAATGCAGCTTCTTCAAATTTAATTGTAACTGATTGTCTTATATCAGCACCACGTCTTGGTCCTCTTCTTCTTGATGAAGAACCTGAACCACCAAATCCGCCAAAGCCAGAACCGAATATATCTCCGAATATATCTTCGAATCCGCCAAAGCCACCTGAACCACCGAATCCACCGAAACCTTGACCTCCGCCAAAGCCAGCTTGACCGTTTAGTCCATCATGTCCAAATCTATCGTAAGTACTTCTTTTTTCTTCATCAGATAATACTTCATAAGCTTCATTTATTTCTTTGAATTTCTCTTCAGCCGCTTTATCACCAGGATTTTTATCTGGATGATATTTCATGGCTAATTTTCTATAAGCTTTTTTAATTTCTTTAGCATCCGCATCTTTGCTTACACCAAGCACCTCATAGTAATCTCTTTTTTCACTCAAGGAATTCACCACCTTTTATATCTTACAAAATAATAGCTTGTAGAATGTTAAACTACAAGCTATTATAAAATTTACTTTAACAGACTAATCTCTATATATTATACACAAATACTCTGTTTTTGTAACCTATTTATCATCAACTTCTGTGAAATCTGCATCTACTACGTTGTCATCACCATTTCCTGCATTTGCACCTTGGTCATATCCTGCATCTTGAGCACCTTCAGCTCCTTGTGCAGCTTGAGCTTGTTGATACATTTGTTCAGATATTTTATGGAATTTGTTCATTACTTCGTCCATAGCAGTTTTTAATTCTTCAGCAGTTGAGCTTTCTTTATCTTTAACTGATTTTAAGTTTTCTAAAGCACTTTCTATAGCTGATTTATCTTCTGCACTTACTTTATCACCTAATTCATTTAAAGTTTTTTCAGTTTGATAAATAGTTGATTCAGCTTGGTTTAATGCTTCTATTTTTTCTTTCTTTTGTTTATCTGCTTCAGCATTCATTTCAGCTTCTTTTACTTTCTTTTCTATTTCTTCTTCTGATAAGTTAGTTCCTGAAGTTATAGTAACTTTTTGTTCTTTTCCAGTTCCTAAATCTTTAGCAGTAACATGAACTATACCATTAGCATCTATATCGAAAGTAACTTCTATTTGAGGTATTCCTCTTGGAGCTGGTGGTATTTCAGATAATTGGAATCTACCTAATGTAGTATTATCATAAGCCATTGATCTTTCACCTTGTAATACGTGTATATCAACAGCAGTTTGGTTATCTGCAGCAGTTGAGAATACTTGAGATTTCTTAGTTGGTATTGTTGTATTTCTTTCTATTATTTTAGTCATTACGTTACCCATAGTTTCTATACCTAATGATAATGGAGTAACATCTAGTAATAATAAGTCGTTAACTTCACCAGTTAATACACCAGCTTGTATAGCAGCACCAGCAGCAACACATTCATCTGGGTTTATACCTTTGTGAGGTTCTTTTCCTATGAAGTTTTTAACAGCTTCTTGAACTGCAGGTATTCTTGTAGAACCACCTACTAATAATACGTCGTCTATTTCTGAAACTGAAAGTCCAGCATCAGCTAAAGCACTCTTAGTTGGTCCCATAGTTTTTTCTACTAAATCAGCAGTTAATTCGTTGAATTTAGCTCTTGATAAATCTATATTCATATGTTTTGGTCCTTCTGCAGTTGCAGTTATGAATGGTAGATTTATGTTAGTTGACATTGTTGAAGATAATTCTTTTTTAGCTTTTTCAGCAGCTTCTTTTAATCTTTGTAATGCCATTTTGTCTGATCTTAAATCAACACCTTCAGCTTTTTTGAATTCGTCAGCTAAGTAATCTATTATAACTTTATCGAAGTCGTCTCCACCTAATCTGTTGTTACCAGCAGTAGCTAGAACTTCGAAAGTACCATCGCCTATTTCAAGTATTGATACGTCGAATGTACCACCACCTAAGTCGAATACTAATATTTTCTTTTCTTCGTCTAATTTATCCATACCGTAAGCAAGAGCAGCAGCAGTTGGTTCGTTTATTATTCTTTTAACGTCTAATCCTGCTATTCTACCTGCATCTTTAGTTGCTTGTCTTTGAGCATCTGTGAAGTATGCTGGAACAGTTATAACTGCTTCTGTTACTTGTTGTCCTAAGTATCCTTCAGCATCTGCTTTTAATTTTTGAAGTATTATTGCTGATATTTCTTGTGGAGTGTATCCTTTACCATCTATATCAACTTTGTAATCTGTACCCATATGAGTTTTTATTGAAGTTACAGTTCTTTCTGCATTTGTAACTGCTTGTCTTTTTGCAGGTTCCCCAACTATTCTTTCACCATCTTTTGTAAATGCTACTACTGATGGTGTAGTTCTCATACCTTCGTTATTTGCTATTATTTGAGGTTCTCCACCTTCTAAAACTGCTACACAAGAGTTTGTTGTACCTAAATCTATACCTATTACTTTTGCCATCTTAATACGCCTCCTGAAAATTTTCAATATTAATTAATTTTTAGCTATTTTATTTATTAGCTATTTTATTATTTACATATTTATTAGCAAGATACTTTAACCATTGTTGGTCTTATTACTTTTGTACCAAGCTTGTATCCTTTTTGTAGTACCATAACAACTTTGTTTGGTTCTACTCCATCTATACTTTCTTGCATTACCGCCATATGAACATTTGGATCAAAGTCAGCATCTTGTGCTTCTATTTCTTCAACACCAAATTTCACAAGTGAATCTTTTAGTTGTTTATAAACTAAATCTACACCTTTATAAAGAGCTTCTTCTTTATCTGGGCATGCATCTAATGCTCTTTCCATGTTGTCTATAACTGGTATTAATTCAGTTATTATTTTTTCATTTGCAAACACACCAATCGTTTCTTTTTCTTGTTGTGTTCTTCTAATATAATTAGAATATTCTGCTTGAAGTCTTTTATATTTATCTTCAGATGCTTCTACTTTAGATTGTAAGTCTTTTATTTGATCATCGACTTTTTTCTCTTCTAATTTAGAATTTATATCTGTTACATTATCATCTTCAGTTTGTTCTGTCTTTACTTCCTCAGTCACTTGTTCTTCAACTGAAGCATTTGTTTCATTTTTAACTTCAGATTGTACATCTTTATTTTCCAAGATATTACACCCCTCGATTCTTTTTATTTTCTATTTATTATTAAGTAATATATTCATATAATTTATTATCGAATATATTCTAGAATAATCCATTCTCGTTGGACCTATAAAACTTATACGTCCTATTTGCTCATTATCTACTTTATATGTAGCTGTCACAACACTACAATCTTGAGCTTGTTGACAATCATTATCGCTTCCAATTATTATATTAGTATTGTCTTTTAATATTCCTTTTGATTGTATAATCTTTGCTACAGTTTCTTTTGTTTCTAGCATGTCTAAAAAACTTCTAGCCTTTAATACATCATTAAACTCTGGATAGTCTAGTATATTTGTAACACCATTTAATGTTATTGAAACATCATCATCTGATACATTGGAGTTTAATACACTAAGTAGTTTATCTACTATAGAAGAATATTCTCCTATTTCATATTTTATAAAAGCTATTAAATTGTTATCAATATCTGTTATGCTTTTTCCTCCAAGCTTTCTAGTAAGATTATCAGAAATTATATTCAACTTAGCCTGATCTAAATACTTTTTAGTAGGAATATCAGATTTTTTAATATCTCCCGTATCTGTTACTATTATTAACAATATACTGTGTTCACCCATACTAACTAGTTGGATATGTTTAATTACACTAGGCTTTACTAATCTTGTAGTACCTATAGTAGTGTAATTAGTAAGCTGTGATAGCATCTTAGAAGTTTCATGAATTAAACTTTGTATATGATTCATATTGCTCTCTACACATTTTTCAATTATTTCTTTATCGCTATCATTTAATTCATTAGTCCCCATCAACAAATCTACATATAGTTTATAACCTTTTTCTGTTGGCACCCTACCTGCTGATGTATGTGGTTGAACTAAATATCCCAATTCTTCCAAGTCCGCCATTTCATTTCTTATAGTAGCAGCGCTAACTCCAAGATTATGCTTTTTCGAAATTGTTCTAGATCCTACAGCTTCAGCTGTTTCAATATAATCTTTAACTACCGCTTTGAGGATTTTCATTTTTCTTTCATTTAGTTCCATTTTTTCTTTCCTCCTCGCTGTTAGCACTCACTATTTTCGAGTGCTAAAAAGATTATATATATTATATACCACTTATTTTTTTCTTTGTCAATAGTTTTAATCTATATAATCTAAAAAAATGTTATTTGATATTTCTCTTCCTTTTTGCGTAAACTTAAATCCTTTATTTGTTTTTGTTATTAAGTCTAAACTTTCATGTTTTTTTAATTGTTCCTTATATTTTTCTTCAAAATTTATTCCAAACTCCTCAAAGTCCTTAAAAATTATCCCGTCATTCATTCTAAGACCCATAATTATTTTTTCTTCTATTTTATCTTTTTCTGTTAGGTTCTCACAAAACTCTATAGGCTTTTCATTTTTTGATAATTTATCATGATAATCATCTAAATCTTTTACATTGTTGTATCGCACATTATTAATATATCCAGATGCACCTGGTCCTAATCCTATGTAATTTTTACATTTCCAATATAATATGTTATGTTTACATTCATATCCCTCTTTAGCATAATTAGATATTTCATATTGGTTATATCCATTTAATTTTAAGCATTCTATAGCATATTCGTACATTTTTATATCTTCATCTTCATCGCTAAGTTCAAAATCTTTATCCATATACATATCATATAGCTGTGTTCCTTCTTCTAAAATTAAAGAATAAGCAGATATATGTTCTGGATTTAATTCTATTATTTTGTCTAATGTCTCTTTCCAATCTTCAAATGTTTGGTGTGGTAAATTATACATTAAATCTATATTTATATTTTTAAACCCTGATTTTCTCGCTTCTATATAGTTTTTTTCAAACTGTTCATAATTATGTATTCTGCCGATATAACCCAATAAATCTTCTTGTACAGCTTGTAATCCTATACTAAGTCTATTTATACCTAAACTTTTCATAAATTCTAATTTTTCTTTGTTTAATGTCCCAGGATTGCATTCCATAGATATTTCAGCATCTTTATCTATACAGAAGTTTTTATTTATCTCATCCATTATCATTTTCATTTCTGTATTTGAAAGTATACTAGGAGTACCCCCACCAAAGAATATAGTATTTATCTTCCTATCTTTATTTGTATATAAACTCATTTCCTTTTTTAAATCATTTAAAAATTTTTCTTTTTTATTTTTTTCTATTTTGTATGAATTAAAGTCACAGTACTTACATTTTTGAACACAAAAAGGTATGTGTATGTATAATCCAAGCATAAAATCACCTTCTTTTATTATATTTTTTTAATTAGTTTTTACCTTTGCAAAGTAAGTATACATTCTATTGTTTATATATAATTTATATGTTCCCTTTATTTTATTAAAATAAAAGCAAAAGGCAAACTTAAAAAAGTTTGCCTTTATATATTAATATTTAACTTGATAAGTTCCACGTCTTCTAGCGTCAGCAGCGCCTTTAATTCCAAGATCTTTGTGTTTTGTAATTGCTTGTATAGAACCATACATTACATTAGAGTCATAATAAATTATTGAATATTTTTTATTTTCTCCAGCAACTTTTTGTTTTATATCATTTGAAATATCTTCTTCAGAATATATTTCTTTACCTCTAAATACAAATCTCGGTTTGTCCACTGATTTTTGTAAATCTACACCTTCTCTTAGGTTCCAATTTATAACTTGAGCCAATGCTTGAGGTATAACATTTCCACCTGGTGTTGATATACCCATTACGAATTCATCGCCTTTAGATATTATCGATGGTGCAATAAAGGTTCTTGATCTTTTACCTGCTTCATAACTATTTATTGAGTACTCATTTTGATTGAAGTGTGTAGATGCATCATTTAAGAAGAATCCTCCTACAGATAGTTGACTTCCAAAGAAATCACCTAATGTATTAGTACATGATACTATCATACCTGATGAATCAGTTACAACAAATGCAGTAGTATCTTCACTTTCCATATCTTCTATATCTGATACCTCATTTTTATTATATAAATATTTTGCATATTTTGCTGTAGTAAGCTTATTATAATTTTTACTTTCAGTATTAAAGTTAGGATCAGATATATTAGCTTGTCTACTTGTATATGCTATATTTGTAATTTTAGACATCTCTTCTAAATATTTTGCAGGGTCTTCATCATAACTTGGTAAATCTACATATTCAATCATATTAAGAATTTGCAGTAAAGTTATTCCACTAAATGGTGCTGGTGCAGTAACTATGTCATAACCATTGAATGTTCCTGTTACTGGTTTTTGCTCTTCTATTTTATATGAAGCTAAATCCTCTTTCTTTAAACCTGAAGCACTTGCTACTAATTTATCTGCTATACTTCCTGAATAAAATGCATCAGATCCATTTTTTTGAATTTCAGTTAATGTTTCTGCTAGTTCCGGTTGTACTATATTTTCTCCTACAGGTCTAGGCTCTCCATCATCATCAAAAAATTGTGTCATTTGAGATAAATCAGTATATCCCTTATAAACGCTTAATCTGTTATATAAGTTTTGATTCATTTCAAAACCATCTCTTGCATATTCTATAGCTGGTTCTAATAAATCACTCATCTTTAGTTTTCCATGCTCTTTTTGAACTTGTTCAATCCCTTTAACAAACCCTGGTACACCTATTGTACTCTTCATAGTTTCTGAGGTAATAGGAGCTGTTTCTCTGTAATTATAAAATTTATAATCTTTAGAATCTGGCAGGTATACAAGCATTGCCCCACCGCCTCCAATTCCAGAACCATATGGCTCAACAACACCTAGTACATATGATATAGCAGCAGCCGCATCGACAGCATTCCCACCATCTTTTAAAACCTTCATTCCGACCTCTACTGCTAACTCATTAGATGAACTTACTCCATATCCTGAAGTTACATCCCTACCTAATGTTTTGTTAACGGACGTATTGAAAAGGGCAACGATATTATCATAGAAAACTAGACTTAAGCATAAAACTACTACTGCAAGAACAGTCGCTATTTTCTTTATCAAAATCTTCCTCTCCTTTTTTGTAAATTTCTACATCACATTTACTACATTTTTTAAAATATATATGTATTTAAATTTGCAAAACAAATATATTTTCCCTAAATGCATTTAAAGAAAATCCACATCTCAAAATCGCTTTTAAAATGAAGATTTTCTTATTTATAATATATATTTAGTGTTAGAAATTAATTTCTAACACTAAATATATAACGTACAGTATAGCAATAGAAATAAATAATTTTGTCACTGTTATTTCTTTTCTATTTTTTATTTTTATCTGAAGTTTTTCTTTTATTGTTAATTCTTTACTCATGTTTTATACCTCGCTATATACCTGGTACAAAAGTAATAATAGCGTACACTGCTAATGAAACTCCTAATGAACTCGCTACTGTTAATTTTATACCTTGTTTATAATAAGCATTTGCTATTAATCCTGGTATAACTATTCTTATAGCAGATAAAGCATCTAATGCATTACCCATTGATGCATTTACAGTAGTTATTAATATATTTAATAGCATACTTACAAATAACATCGCTAAAAATCTTCTTCTACCATATAATATTAAGAATTTATTTAAAACAAATTCAACTATCATATATGTTAATAAACTTATTATAAATATAACTATTACTCCTTTTGGATCTTTAAATGATAAGGCAATATATCCTGGAACAACTAATCCTCCTGGATTTATACCAAATTTCTCTTGAAACAATAAACTTAATGTTAATCCTAAAATAATAGCTACATATAATTCACTAATTCCCATGTAATCCTCCTTAAATTCTCCTATCCTAAAGTTTTTTCCTTATTATCAATTAATATTGTATCTTGTGTATCTTCATCTCTCGCCATACTTAATAATTTTTCGATGAAGGCTTCACCTTGTCCATGTATATTTCCAACACCAAATACCATTCTGTCCTTTAATAATGGATTTAAAGTCTCCATAATTTTATCCGGCTCAGCATATTCTAAATTAATGTAGTTTTTAACATTTGGGAATTGCCCATTGTTAAACGCTGTTGTAATTGGTTCTGAAACCTCTCCAATAGCTACTAAAGTATGAGTTTGTATTTTTGGAAATACATCTGAAACAAATATTTCAGTTCTATCAACTCTATCTTCTCTACAGTTCATTATAACTATAGGGTCTTCAGTATTGTACTCTAATTCTTTTACTCTTTCCCATATATTAACTGTTGATTGTGGATCATTTGCCGCAAAACCATTGACAAATGTACAATTTAAGTCTTCATCACCAATTCTTGTGATTCTCATCGCACCTGGGTCTGGATGTGCATTTAACATACCTTTAAAGCATGTTTCCTCATCTATACCTAGTGCTTCACCTACAGCAAGAGCTAATGATGCATTATCTGGGAAGATCATGTAGTCAAATTTAGCTAAATATTCGTCTGTAATTTTTGAATTATCTGCAATTATTACCTTAGTATTTCTTTCTTTTGCAATTTGTTTGAAGTAATCAGTATAAGCACAATCAATTGTTATTAAAAATCCATTGTAAGGAATAGTTGCTCCAAATGCTTGTGCAATTTGGTCTAATGTTGGACCCATAACATCTAAGTGGTCTTCTAATACATTAACTATAACAACTATATTGGCTTCTAACATTCTAAATTGAAAAACTTTTTGGTAATCTGGATTTACAGCCATACACTCACAAACTAAAGCTTCTGCATTTAAATCAGCAGCTTTTTGTAAGACTTTTAATTGTTCTCCTATGTTTGCCCCTTGTGGCTGTCTTACTATGATATCTTCATCATCTTGGAACCAATAAATCATTCTTGCTGCAGTCCCAGTTGTTTTTCCAACAGTTTTATATCCTGCTTCTGTCAAAATACTTGTTATTAGTCTAGTTACAGTAGACTTACCTCTAATCCCATTTATGTTTACCCTTATAGGTATTTTTTCAACATTTCTTTTTTGTGCCATTTGCTCTCTAATACCTAAAATTAATAATATCGCGACACATAATACTATAATAAAAATAACTCATCCCTCCTAAAGATCAACTTTTATATTCCATATTCCTAATAAACCTAAAATTTTGTCAATTCAAACATAAAAGTATTTTTTTTTCATCAAGAAATAAAACTCGATAATTTACTTATATCTAACAACTCATAAAATTATACCAAAAAATTGTCATTTCTAAAAGTATTTTTTTTTATTTTGTAAAATTATGTTTTCTATATGTTCACGAAACATTAATAAAATTTTTTATACTTGTTGGTATAATTATATAGACATACTT
>OGGM01000337.1_pt1 | contig 38150 bp, 44 predicted proteins | sample 1571251 | NCBI WGS metagenome assembly OGGM01 (sample SAMEA2582076, study PRJEB24529) | metagenome | biome: Human gut stool | place: China | collected 2011 | reverse complement strand
CTGTATCCTCGGCGGCGTCGCCCTCAGCGAATTATGGCATCCCGGCAAAAAGGGATAAAAACTTTTTCAGCTCTTCTGTCATGCCGTCCTGACGATAAGCCAGGACGGCATGTTCTGTAAAGTCGTCGTCCAAGGGGAGGACACTCAGGCCGGGATAGACATCACCTTCCGGCATAGGCAGGATAGCGAATCCCTGGGACAAACTGAGCAGCAGGAATTGTTCAGACAAAAAGAAATTTACGGCGCCGTCGCCGTCAAGATGTGCCTCTTCCCGCTCGTCTTCTACGAAATCTGTCAGTTCCTGCAAGTTCCTCATGACATAACCCTCACCATGAGCACCCTACCGACCCTGCCCAGCATGGCCGTCATCGTCATGCTGGCCCAGAACCAGCGCTCAGCCGGTAACTACACTGCCGGCATGATTCTGGTCACGACCCTCTGCTCCATCGTCACCCTGCCCCTGGTCTGCCTGGGATTGGGCTAGGTGTTGTAGGGGCTCGCACGTGGCGAGCCCGCCCCACACGATGTATTCCATTACGTCATCAATCATCCCATTGTAGGGGCGCCCCACGTGGCGCCCCTACAATGGGGTGGTAAAAAAGAGCTGTCGCATCGCAACAGCTCTTTTTTTCATAATTCGTTATACGAGGGGCCGTCCTGAAAGACGGCCCGCTTGTTTATGCTTGTGCAATTTACAAACTACAAACTCTGTACTACAAACTATAGAGCGAAAGAATCCCTGCATGATGGCAGAAGCCTTCACGCGACTCAGGCATCCAATTTCCCCGTGATAAGGTAGACTAACAGGCCTTTTTCGGCGTGGCGTCTGTTTTCGGCTTCGTCGAGGATGGTTTCCAGGTGTTTTTCCATGACGTCCTGCGTGATTTCATAGCCCGGATGAATCGGCATGTCGTGGAAGACCATGGTATCCGTCCCTTCCATGAGGGCGGCGTCGATCTGATAAGGCATCATCATGTTGATAATCTGGTTCTTTTTTTCGGCATAGTTCGGATTGGTGAAGAATTCCATGTCGACCCAGGTGTCGGTATAGACGCAGTCCACGTCGGCGACGACTTTCTTCAGGTCTTCTTTGGAAATATCCGTCGGCAGTTCCTTATAATGGCCCGTAGCCGTCAGTTTGTCGTAGAAATCGGCCGGCACATTGGTAATCTGACTGAACGGCGTCAGGCCGTACATCATGCCGCCCATCTTGGTGACGATTTCGCTGAGCGAGTTATACGTATTGTTCTTGGCGCCGATGTAGAGGACCTTGGCTTCAAAATGACCGGTCTTTTCGTAGAGCGTCAGCATGTCAGCCAGGGCTTGCGTCGGGTGGAACGTATTGTCACAGCCGTTGATGACCGGGACCGTGGCGTTCTTCATGAAGCCTTCCGTCGTTTCGGCTTTCTTGAACCGGCCCATGATGCAGTCGACGTTGCGGCAGACGTATTTGACTTCACTCATGAGGTCGCCGATAGTGAAATTGCTGTCCTTCCACAGCTGGTTGTAGGCTTTGCCGCCTAATTCTTCCATGCCGATGGAAAAGGAAAGATACGTCCGGTTCGACGTCTTTTCAAAGAGCGTGTATAATTTCTTGCCGTCCAGGATATGGCCGTAATCATCCTGATGCTGCTTGATCTTTTCGGCCAGCAATAAAATGCCTTTCAATTCATCGGTTGTATAATCTGCGAAGCTGTTTGCATGTTTCATGTATATCCATCCTCCAATAGTTAAGACCAGAACTTGTTCGATGGATATATCATAGCACAGCCGTATGAATATTGCAAGTATTTATGCAAACTTTTTCGTGTTTTTATACATATACAAGGTGCAAAAAAAAGGGCCGCACAGGCTGGCCGAAGCCTTCCTGTGAGCCCCTTAAAAGGTCTATTTTACTTTCCGATTAGCATTTAACTACGTTAGCTGCCTGCGGTCCGCGCGCACCTTCAACGATGTCGAATTCAACTTCCTGACCTTCGGTCAAGGATTTGAAGCCATCTTCCTGGATAGCGGAGAAGTGAACGAAAACGTCGCCGCCATCTTCTCTTTCGATGAAGCCATAACCTTTTTCTGCGCTAAACCATTTTACTTTACCGTGCATAACAAAATCCTCCTAAAAAAACAAATCCAGCTATCTTGTAGCTCTTACGTTAGTGTAACATAACGGATTGACAATGTCAATCGAAACGGCGGACATAGTGGACGAAAAGCTGAAATACTTTTTCAGTAGTTCGTTTAACTGTGCAATTTTTTTAACTATACACGGTTTGTTCATAATTTATTTGCCACCCAAAAAACCACCCACGAGGTTTTACACGCACTATTTGAAGGCTTTATACAAGGCATTTCGTACTTCATTTTGCGTAACGTGTGTATAAACATTAAGTAAGATCTTAGAGGACTCCCAGCCGCCTACCTTACATATAATATGGATAGGTACACCGGCGCGCATCAAACGGGATGCAAACGTATGCCGGGTGCTATGTAAGGATAACCCTTCCGGTAATCCGGCACGTTCCCGATACCTTTTAAAAGCCGCCGTCAATGTTTCCGGCCTTACTGGCTTCCCTTCCTTCGTCAGGAAGATATACCGGTCGTCGATATGATAGGTGTACTTCTTTCGCTGATCGTAGACGCTACGCAAGATGAACAGGGTCTTTTTCGTCAACGGGATATCGCGGATACTCGACCGGTTCTTTGGATAAGGCTTCCGGATCACACCGCCTTTTCCGTCATCTACTAAAGTCGGTTCAATATGTAAGGTGCCGTTATACCAGTCTATCTGATTCCATAGACAGGCAATCAGTTCGCCGCGTCGACAGCCTGTTTCAAAGTACATATTCAGCAGGAAATACAGGTCGTAGTCTTCACTCCGTACGAGCGCTAAAAAGGCTCTTTCCTGCTCTTTCGTGAAGGCCAAACGCTTTCGGCGTGTTTTGACTTCTCTCCGATAAGCGACGCCCGTACAAGGGTTTTCACCGCCTATCCAGTTGAAATACTGGTTAAGCAGGGATATCACGGAGCGGGTCGAGGCCACCGTTACTTTTTCGTTGACAGCAAAAGAGAATGTCTGGATCATATCGCGCGTGACCGCTTTCGGTTCCATGTCGCCTAAATAAGGAAAGATATAGTTCCGCATAACCCCTTCATACCGGGTACGGGTCCCTTTTTCGACAAAAGGCGCTTTCTGCCGCTTATACCATACCGTCATGCTTTCTTTCAGGTTCCCTTGTTCTTCATGTTTCAGGGCGCCGTTTTTGGTTAAATAAAAGAGTTCGTCGGCTTTATTTCCCCTGGCTTTCAAGAGTTTCCCGCGAATTAGGAGCGCTTCGTTTAAGGTCGGCGCCGTCTTTACGATGGACTTACCGGCCATCCTTATTTTGACCTGGTACTGCTTCCTTTCGGGTCTGTACGTGATGTATTTATATTTCGCCATAAGACCAAGTCCTTTCGGCCTTGCTTACGGTTCCGGGTCTATTATAACATAGGTTAACTTTATTTGTTAATATTAATTCGTTTGACATAACGGTTATCGTATATTATAATATAAGTGCCGTAAGATCAAGTGTTTGTTATTCACGCTTGCAGGAAGAGCCGCTGTAAAAGGCGGCTCTTTTTGTATTTTATATTTTCTTTATAAAATTTTAGCAGGAATTTGACTAGTCAATGTCGAATATTATATTATATATCAACAATATTTTATATACGTTCAATAAAATTTCATTGCCTTCGGCTCCTTTTATAGAGTCCTGGTCATTTAAGGTTGTTTCATTATGAAACGACCTTATTTTTTTTGTATCCAACAAAAGATAGCTGCCAACGGCTCCTTTTTTGGATATACTACGTTCTTTCGTAGCTTATCCAGAAACATTTCTATATTCCAGTGCGTCATCTGGTTCATAAAAGCCGCCGATGGCGTCCCAGGCTCCTATATTTAGGAGTCTTTTTTTTATTTTAAGAAAGGAATGATCCTATTTGTTTATTGAAAAGAAGAATTTGCTAGAGCTTGAAAGTGGTTTCGAAACAGTCTGCCGTTATCTGCTGACGGAAGATATATCCAGAAAGGAAGTGGATGATGCCATTGAAAAAAGTGCCGAGTTATTTTTCAAAATAACCGACGATCTCCTGGATACATCTGACTTCATTGATGAAAGCGATATTTGTACTTCCCTGTTCGACCAAGGAGATTTTCAGATCCTTTTTGCTAAATATTTTTATTCTCAAACGACATATAACATGCGTCGAACCATACAAAAACTAGTTTATTTGTTATACATTACATTCGACTACTACGAGAGCTTAGGCATTTTCTTTATTCCTGACAACCAAAACAATTATTCACCTGATGTCCTTCCTTCCCTTCCGACTATGTTTTACTTTATATTTCTGGATTGTGTAGTAAGAGATAATAAAAAATTTGACGACAATATGACTTCGTTATTTGTAAATGCCGTAAATGAACTAAAAATATCCGCAGATGAACGATATTATGTTTTTGTCTTTTTTACATTAGGAATGGTTGAATTAAAGCGCAGTGTATTATGAAGAATAAATAAAAAGAAAAACGCCGCCGGATAACCGACGGCGTCCCTTTTTTAGGAGAGAGAAATATATGATTAATTTAAAAATTAGTGCTGGCTATACCAGATGGCTTTACCGCGAAGGATATCGCCGCCACGGCTTCCGTCTGTCGCCCACGGGTTAAACGACGGGCTTTCCGGCGTACCCAGATATTCAAGGTCCCAGCGTTCACAAGTCGTTTTAGGGCCGTATGGATCATGGGGTTCAATCCCATCTTCATTATCGGCGGCTTCTCCGTGCGTCATGACATGGTTTTTATCGATCGTAAGCCATAACCGATTAGCCATAATAGCTACAGCTTTTGCCATCGACTCGATCTGAGCTGCTGTCGGCGGGTAATCCCCTAAACTTTCAGATGTAGCGCCATAACAGCAACACATGGATATACCGATAGCCCCGCTATTCCGATGGTACGTATGAGCTTTTACTTTGGCTAAATTTTCGGTACTGGCATATAAAAGGCCGTCCGACGTGATATTTATATGATAGTCCTCGAAACAGGTATCGTATAACCCGGCCGACCAATGCATATAAATTTTAGGATCGCGGCCGTAATCTCCAGCCAGGTCCCAGATGTCATAAAAAGCGTTTGTCGTCAAATCGGCTAAATCCGAAAAGTCAATGTTTTGCATTTGGTGCTTCTCCTCTTTTACTATTGAATAATGAATTTACGGTATAACCGGCTACATCTTTACCGGCTACCGCTAAATAAAAAGTAACCAAGGCGCCTAAGTCAAAAGACGTATGAAAGGCGCCATTGGCTACCCATGCCGCAAGATACACCACTACGATAATAATTTGAGTTTTCAACATTCTGCCCTTTATTTAAAAAATTCGTGAAAAATAGCCAATAATGATAGAGCGACTGAAATGCCCCATAGAACGACGTTTTTTGCGCCCATCCCCTTGTTTTTGATCTCCTCCAGATCGTCGACGCTTTCTTCGTTTTCTTTTAGCTTTTCGTCGTGCATATCGAGCCGTGCTTCCAGTCTGGCTATACGCTCCGAAATAGTCCGCAGGACTTCGTCTTGTTTCGTTTGCCGCGCCTCGATCGTGTTGAGTTTATTTAAAATAGCGGTCGTTAGTTCGTCGTTCATCTGTCATCACTTCATCTGGATACGTTTCAGTGAAGCATTAATTAAATATAAGGCGCCCTGTACCAGATAAGGAATGAAGAACTTGTCCCGGAATTTCGACCAGCCGGTTTCGTTGTCGCTGTCAACTTTAACCTGTTTAATATAAGCATCGACAACATCCCGGACATTCGGCATAACAGTAACGTCTACCCAGTTAATAAAGTCCTGTTTAGCCTGTTCGGTCACAATGTCCTTTGCGCCGTCCATCATGTCCTTCTTGATGTCTTCAAAATTGATATCCATAATATATCAGACCTTTCTAAAAATTATAAATTAAGCAATACGCCGCCAGATATACGTTACGATATAAGGCTGCATATTGTTTATAGCTTTTCCGGCGCCCAATGTTTCCGTCGTGAAAGTATGGGTATGATCTCCGCTGGTTGCGGTCGTAAAGGTGTGGTTATGGTTTCCGGCTTCGTTTGTCGTAAAAGTATGGCTGTGGTTCCCATCTGTAGTCGTCTTGCCAATCGGATTATTATAATCAGCAGATCCAGATCCAGCATGGTTTCTATTATTATCATAGATACCAACCGGATTCTTTTCATTGTCGCCCCAAGCACCATGAAAATGGTTCCCGTTGATAGAAGTTGTCCCTGTATGCGTATGTTTTCCGTTCGTAGATGTTGTACCCGTATGCGTATGACTTCCACTTTTATCGGTCGTCCCTTTGAAAGCATGAGGCGGCATATTTTCGACAGCTAATGTATTCGTTTCCGAACCACCTTTAGCTCCAGCAACATAAGCATTCCCACTGTCGGCAGTCCCAGCGCCTACGATAGTACGTCCCTGACCTGTCAATTCCCACGTCGTACCGGTTATCCATGTGCCGGGGTTCGTTTTATCGAAACTGATATACATAGCTCCGATATGGAAAATGTCTTTATATAAGTTCTGCTGTTTTTCATAGACCGTATCCAGTTTGGCTATGACATCCTGCATCTTCTTGATGATGTTGGCGTGCGCATTAGGATCTACGTTATGGGTATTGAAGTCGTCTTCTACTTCCTGCCGTGTCGCGTAAATTTTAGACTTATCGATAATGGCCTGGATATTCCCGGCATTGGCCGTAACCAGGGTAATGACGACCTTATTTTCCGATACCGGCGTTGTTTTATCCGGCATATAGTCGACGTAGTTCCCGCCATTCGTATAAGCATAGAGTTTTTCGGTTCCATCCGTCCCAACTTTAGCAAAGACGCCGACTTCCCTTGCGAAAAAGCCTTTATCCAGCGTGGAATTGTCGATAATGCTTACGATCGTAGCCTGACCGTGCGCCGTCCCTGTTTCTATGTCATGGATAACTCCGATCATACAAGGATGTTTTAAAGCCGTAAACTGTTTTACATCGTCGACTTCTGTTAATTGGCCATCGCCTAACTGGATCTTTGTAAAAATTAACGGCTTTGCAGTTTCGCTTTCGGCGATCATATCAAGGCCGTTATTCGTAACAACGATATCATTGTATTTAGCCATAAAGAATTAATCCTTTCGTTCTAAAATTTGGGATAAAAATTTTTATTTCGTGCGTTGCCAACGGTTGATGACTAAGTAAGGCTGTCTATTTTCATGGGGCGTATTACCGCCTGTATTACTAGCAGTTGCTGTATGACTATGTGTGCCACTATGTTCTGTAGACGCTTGTGCCACTTCATCCTTCCGGTAATAAGCTACGCCAACACCCCATGAGCTTACTTCACTTGATGAATTGGTATAGCCTAAACGTCGTCTTATACCATGAGAATGGCTGCCACTATTAGCTATGCTTATTGCATGGCTATGTGCCGCCGTTTCATCAACAGTAGATCGGTGCTTTGCTTCCCCGCCTTTGTCACCAAGGTTATACGTGTACGTCGTCCCATTTTCGGTATAACTTCCGGCAGACACGAGTACGCGGCCTGCATCCATTTTTATCCAAGTCGTCCCTGTCCATTTTTTATTAGGATCGTCATCCGTCGTTGTTTCCCAGATGCTACCAACTGGATAGACAATATCCATAATCTTTTGGATACTATAAAGGCTTGCGCTTATTTTTTGGTCTACCTCTGTTTTCGTGGCATATCCAGTGTCATTCGTAAAAGCAGATACTTTAGTAGGAACTGTCGGTATCGTCGGCTTATTCGTCAAGTCATTATAAGAACCAGTTGTCGCCACGGTCTTTAGCGACGTTTTGTCCGCTTTTGCCGCTACTTCTGTTTTCGTGGCATACGTCGTACTAATATTATTTCCGTTACTATCTTGAGTAGCTTTAGCAGCTGTACCAGTTATATTGATATTCCATGTACCAGAGGCGCCGGTACCATCTTTTGTTGGGGCATATTTCGTATAATTCGCTGAGTCTAACAGGCGCGCCCATGCTTTTTTGTCGACTGAATAGCCAGAACGATACCAGAGGCCGTCGCCGTTCACTGAACACTGATGGTTATACCAGATATCAAGGCGCGCGCCTGTGTCTGCCGGTAAAGACACAACGCCGCCATAGTTATATGTACCGCTAATGCCTTTTGGAAGTTTACCGTCATATCTTTTGATACCTATCTGGCTCCAATATGTATCTTCTCCATTTGCGGCCGCTGCTCCGCGATAACGCAAGAAACTGCTTTCGTGATAACCGTCCACTTTATCCGCGTTACTTACCGTCGTATTAATACTGATATTCCCACTACCGTCAAAATTAGCACTACCGCTGGCGTTACCAGTCAAGGAGATAGTACGGGGAGTTTGTAGTTTAGTGGCAGTAGCAGCATTATCAGAAACATTTAACTTTTCATCTAAAGCTGCTTTTATACCTTTACTAGTTACTGGATTGTTAGAATTAGCCGTAGGCGTATTATCAAAAGTTAATTTATCTTGCTTCCCTGTAGACATTTTATCTATATCCGTTTGCAAAGAAGAATAAGCGGCGGCGGCATCTGCTTTCTTTTCATAGCCGCTTAATTCTGCTATCTGACTAGGATCTATTTTAGCATTGGATATACTATTCTTAACATAAGCGGCTATTCCTTTCGAAGTAGCCACATTATCAGAAGTTTCCGAGAAGGTAGAGTCTATCGTTAATTTATCCTGCTTCGTAGCCAAGGAAGCGGCCGCATCCGTCTTCTTTTCATAAGTATCCGTAATAATATTGCCATCGGCATCTTTATGTGCCTTTACGGCTTCATCCGCTGTAGCAACTGCCGAATTGATCCACAAGTAACCGGATCCCGTATATCGGTATGTCTTATTATCGGATTTGTCGACATAAATTTTCCCGTCTTCACCAGTCGCCGGGAATTTGTCTTTACTATCGAATTCCAGTACGTCATCGACATAAGAAGGAAGCTGGCTGGACGGGACTAGTCCTGAGTCATCTAAGGTAGCAAGCCCGTTTGCCACTCCGATAGCACTGGCTAAAGCATACGTAGACGAAGCATGTGCCTTAGTTTCAAATGTTTCGTAAGCATGGTTCTGTTTTTCGTATGGTGTCAGGTCAACCGCTTTGGGAATACTGACCGTTACGTTTTGGCTTCCATCATAGGTGGCATCTGCGTTTCCCGTAAAAGTAAGGGTATGGAATCCGGTCGGAATGTCGCCTTTTTTGGCGTATTCCGATAAGTCTTGATGACTCGTAAGGTATCCGCTGTCATTCTGCAACTGGCTTGCTTTTGTTGGAATTTCCGTCTTTTTAGCATAAGCCGAAATATCCTGGTGCTTCGTCAGATACCCGGCATCGTTCGCAAGTTCCGAAACATTAGCCGGGATATGGGGCGTTCCCTGTAAATCAGCATATTTTCCGCTTGTTGCGACCGTAGCCAGATCCGCCTTTTTAGCGTACGGCGACAAGTCCGGTTTTGCCGCTTCGATCGCGTTATAGATACCATCCGAGGTAACAGGATGAAGCGAATTGGATATCGGCTTATAGTCGAACTGTAGTTTATCCTGTTTTGAAGCCATCTTTTCGGTTACATATTTATCGACTTCCGACTGAATAGCTTCTTTCGCCGTATTTTTTGCGACGTCAGCTAAATCCTTTTTCGTATCGGCGACCATGTCTTCCGCTTGATCCAGCGTATAATAGTCGATGTTCTTATCGAGTACGGCCGTGACATTGGCCGTATTTCCTGTAACCAATGTTATTTTAAAAATCTCTTTTGACGTCGGCGTACTTTTGTCAGGTACATAGTCGCAAAAATTCCCGGCGTTACTGTAAGCGTACAGATATTCCTTACCGTCCGTTCCGGCTTTCGCGAAAATGCCGACTTCTTTTGCAAAAAAGCCCGCGTCCAAAGTCGTATTGTCTACCGTAAAACGTACCGTGCATTGGCCATTTTTATCCAAACTTACTTTATCGAATGGTAAAGTAAGTTTTACCGACTTGATATCCGTAAAGGTCTGAACATTATCCGTGACCAGTAAGTCGCCGTCCCCTAGTTCCGCTTTTGTAAAGATAAGGGTCTTTCCAGCTTCTGTTTCTGCGATCAGGTTTAACCCCTTATCCGTTAAAATAATATTATTGAATTTCGCCATATTAAATTCCTTTCGCTTTGATATGCGTCGTCTTGGATATGCTTACGATACCCAGCTGTAACTTATTCATCGACAAGGCGATATTCTGTATCCCGGTATTCGGTTTTATCGTGACTACCTTCGAGGTCTGTAAAACGGCTCCGTGATATTGCTTGCAGATACCGTCTAAATAATGAACAAACAAATAACCCAGGTGCGCTGGCTTATAAGTTTCGAGTGCTTCTTTGAGTCCATCCCAGTCATAAGGAAGGCTGTCGGCTAAAATCCGAAAGGCGTTATGTGAATTATCTTCTTCAATAGATACATTCGTCGTGTCGCTATAATAGCGGGATGCCAATTTCGTCATAAATTCAACGGTGCTTATTCTATGGCTTTGAAGTTTCAATAAGATCGTATTCCGCCGCTGTGCATCCGAAAGTTCTTTATCGGTCTTGATACCCAGGACCCTTTCCCATCCATCCAGTCCCCAAGTAGCCGTTACCACGAAAAACTGATTAAGCAAGTCTTTAAGAATAAGCCGTTGCCGGTCGTGTTCCTGGTTATCCGCCTTTACGACTGCCGAAAAGATGGGGCTTTTCTGGATAAATTTCGGAAGGTACTTCCCGATATTACAGATGTTATTCCTAATGAATGACATTCAACGTCACCGTCCCGACCGTCAGCATCTGATCTTCTGTTACTGTAAGTTTTGTTTTCCCGTTCAGTAGTAAATTATCATAGTCCGTCGCACCATTATCCATCAAAAGGTTGCCAACCTGCGCACTGGATAAATATTTTAAGTCTAAGTTCTTCCGCCGCAGATAGTTTTCGATGGCTTTCTTAAAATTATCGGTGTTCACGTTCCCAACCACGTCGCCGGTAATATTCATCGTCAAAGGAACCGGCGATACGACCGTAACCGTTGCACCGATAGGCCGGACGCTGTCGATATATTCTTGAGTGCGCTTTACGATATCGTCGGACGCACTTTTATAGTCTTCGTCGATGATGATAACTTTTACGGTCCCGTTCCCGTTCCATAAGGGTTCGACCTTACAGCCGCCGACACCTTTTACCGACATAGCCCAGTTATAATAATGGTATTTATTACCCGATGTTGCTGGAGTCCGAACAATCTGCATATATCGCGCTAGCAGATCGGCGTCGCTTTCCTGGTCGAAACCATCGTGCGTCGCTTCCGGATTGTCTACACTGGATACGCCGGGTTGCGATATCATGATCGTATTGATAGCATGTGCCGCCGCGTTCCCGGAACTTCCGGTCGTCGAGGCCGTCACATTGACTTTTACGGTCCCGTCTGCGCCGATCACGGCATCATCGTTCGTCGTGAATTGCGTACCATTTTTGACGGATACAATAAAGCCTTTCGGAACGGCTGTCCCGGCCTGTCCTTTAATAATGACGTATCCGATAGAGCTGGTCGCATCCTTACGGTCAACTCCATATTCGGCCGCCCGCATGGTTAAATAGTCGCCCCAACTCGTATCGGCGAAACAAGCCTTTATCATCAGATTCATTTCAGCATATGTATTTTCAAATTCAACGGAGTTAGCGTTTATAATATCGCGCGAAAAAGAGCCTTCGATAGCGGTGTTATCCGTGACACTGGATACTACATCGACCATCCGGCTCTGAATGTCGTCTTTATATTGCATTTTAAAAGTGTCGCTCAATATTTTCATCTCCTATTAGTATAGCTTCGTCATACCGTAACAACTTGTGTCAAGTTGCCATAAATTGAAGTTAAATTCACCGTAAGGGTCAGGCTGTCGCCCTTTCGTTCTGTGATATCGATACTGTCGATCTTCGTGATATACGGATTCACGATAAGGCCGTCATGGATATATCGCTTGATCTTTGTAGCCGTTTCGACGTTGTTCGGGTTCTTGCCGATAAACTGTTCTAGTTCGACACCATAATTGTCTGAAGCATTATATACCCCATGTTTATAAGCTTCATACCGATATCGCTCCGTCTTCAATGCCTTATATATCCAGACTTTCAGAGCCTCATTTTCCGTAACGATAATGTGCTGGCCTTCCGGTGTCAGCCGGAACGTATCATGTAGGAAGTCCCACGCGTATTCTTGCAGTTCCGGCAGATTTTTTTGAGTATAATTGTTTTGTTCCGTATTCCCTAATACAAATGGATTCATATAAAAGCCTCTATTCAAAATGTGAGCGGTCGGGTTTTACGACCTTATCCAAAATAATATAAAGCTGTTTCGTTCTGTCATCCGATGACGGGCATGGCATAATAACAACCTTGTCGCCTGGTTTTAAAGTATCCGTCCACGTTTCATCGTTATTTACTGGATGCCGATGGCTTGCGTATTCGGCATCGCCGGAACCGCCAGCCGCATCACTCGTAGAGCCGACGACATGACGCGTATACCCAGATAACAGATATTCCGATATAAGACATTCCGGCGTTTCCAATAAAATGCCATTATACGACACCTGGATATTCGGCGGCGGTGCTACGATCGTACCCAGTGAAATAGTTGGCGACTGGTTATTCTCTGCAACACCGGTCACTATTTTTAAAAATTCAGTATAAGGGTTCTTGTTCATTTATATCAGCCTTTCGATAAATGTACGACGCCTACCGGATATTCTCCGCCCATTTCCATAAAGTCGCGGCCCTCGACGACTTCGCCATTCCCATTATTGGCACTCGAAGAATTACCGATATACCGACCGGAAGGACTCGTAACGATGACCGTATGAGCATATCGATATTGCGAACTACTGTAAATAACGGCGTCGCCCTTCTGTATAACCGTATTCGGGCCGAATTCTTCGTACAAATTAGCTTGTTGTGCATCGGCTACCAGGGTATCGCAGTCTTTGACGTTGTTGTCGTATTCCTGTTTGGCAAAAGGTGAATAATAAGAGCCTATGCCGACGACTGCTTCTACGCAGCCGTTCGGGCCATCCGGCATCTGTGTTCCCAGATAAGCAGGTTTTGCGGCTTTTAACCCTTCTTCTACCGTTGCGCTGCCCGTACCGGCTACGCCATCCTTTTTCTTCTTTACCTGTTTCGGTGTCGGGTTCGTATTTCCTTCCTTACTGCATGTCGTCGAGTCATCCGGCTTCTGGATATAAGATAAATTCAGTTCCATCGTATGTATATTGTTTTCTATTTTATGACTGTCCGAAAGAATAAGGAAATTTCCCTTGATCTGCTCTTCCTGGATAGCCACGGCATATCCAGCGATGCACTGAACATTTCCCAAAGCTGAAATACTCGACGTTTCCGTTATCTTATGTAACAGGCTCTTCGCACTTTTTTCGGTATTCTGTTTGGCATCGACCTTATAAACAGTCTGGATACGCCCGTATTTATTAATGTCTTCATCGTTCCGGAAATATCCGGTTATTTTCCCGTCCGAGTCGGCGATAGCGACCTGGTTGACCATGTCTTCCAGGCTGGCACTGTGCCGCGCTCCGAAACTATCGGTCGTATCGGTGATCGTAAAGCCTTCGATGACTGTATCGGCCCGGACGACGTTCATTTTATTTTCGGCACTTAAATAAACATTATAAGAGTATCCCGAATTCTGTTTCGCCGTTTCTAGGCACTTCTGGATAATTTCAGTATAACTCATGTTATCGGCTACAAAATTAACGGTATAATTCAGGTCTTTTGATAAAATACCCAGTTCAAGTCCGTTCTGTTTGGCACACCAGTCCAGGACTTCCGGGATCGGTACATCGACAAATTTATTATTAGTCTTACTTTTAGCCAGATAAATGAGCCGGTCATAGGCTACGAATTCCATGGTATAAGTGTTGCTGTTCCGTTCCTGCATGAAGACAATACCCTGGAATAATTTCAGGCTGTCCGAATTCGTATTATTTTTATCGGCTGTCGTGGTATCTGTTGTTTTATCCGTCGTAGTCGTTTTCTTACTGCTGGACGGTACTTTACTGGTATCGATAAGGGCATTAACCGCCATCGTAGCGACAGCCGCTCCCGGTGTTTCCAGCGTTATGACTTCATTGGCTACATCGTTAGCTACGTTATTGGCCGCGTCGACTCTTTCCTGCTCATAGCCGCCTCTTTCAATATATTGCGAAACATATCTGGCCGCGCCTTCTGTGTCGGTCGGCATGGCTCCCCACGGACAATTTTCACCGGTGAAGACGTTGCCGTTTTCTACTGTAAGGACATACTTCGACTGATTAGGTCCGTACGCCGGATCATTCCCGGTCTGAGTACACCAAGACACATAACCGGCCCATCGTTCCGTCGACAGCTGGTATAACCCAGTATGGCCGGACGCATTTACGACAGTCGGGTCGTAATCCATATCTTCTATACGGATATTCCCGCAGATGCCGTTCGCCTGTCCCTGTGTGGCGCCTAATGCCTGGATAGCTGACCAGTTCCCGCGTTCTGTACTGCTGTATCCATCAAAATTAGAGCCGCCCGAAACAGAATTAGAACTATTGGATATATTGGCCGCGCGTTGTTTCGCCGCTTCGGCCCTTTCTGCCTGTTCTTTAGCAATCTCTTCGAGCTGCGCTTTTTCGGCTTCCCTTTCCTTTTCAGCTAACGTCGGATCATAATAATAAAAGGTAACGATGTCGCCTAAATTGATGATAGCGTTCGTCCAATTCGGGTCCTTCGTCGTATATGCTATCGTAAAGTTAAGCCGCCGCCCGGCCTGTTCCAGATCGCCGCCCCATGTGTAAGAAACGACATAAGGGCTTAAGTCTTTATGTGCTGTTTCGTCTATCAGATGAAAAGTTTTTTCTGCCATATTAATTCCCTTCCGGAACTTTTATCGGTTTATTCGCCGAATAATGAGGAACATCCATCGTTATATCGTCGTCTTCCCGTTTAAAATGCTTGATCAGTACCCCGCCGTAGCTCTGCCCTAATTGGATAATGTCACCAGCATTGATGCCGCCGCCTTTCATGACCCTTTCATAAATGTTCAGATAGCCTTTATATTTCGGGTCGATACCGGCACCGACGGTCTTCCCGCACGCCCTGGCTACTGCCTGTAACGGATTTTCGCCCGGATACATCCGAAAATTCTTCATAGCCTGTTTGGCAAAACTTTCCGGCCTTTTCTTGAGTCCGGTCGTTTTATCCATCTTATCGTTGCTGACCCCGACGATACTGCGATATTCTTTTAAAGCCAGCTTATAATAAATATCCTGTGTGCAGTCCTGGCTACCATAGCTGAAACTTTCGATAAGACAGGAAATATCTATCGGCGTATTGGTTATAGTAATCTGTACGGGATCCGTACCTTTTCGCCATGTTTCCAGCTTATTCACGTAATCCGATGGCGATAACGGTGTCGTTACGCAGAAGTCATACTGCTGGCTAGGAAAGAAACTTTCTAACGTGATCGTTTTTAGTCCAGTCTTCCCAATCATGTTATATTCACCGTCGTTATTGATATTGACAGTGCCGTTCCGGTTGTTTACGGACAATTCGAATTTTTCCGGAAGGACCGGCAACGTAAACGAGTCGCCGCCACAACTTAGGTCGATAGTCACGTTGTTGGCATTATGATCCAGGAAGCCCGTCAGCACATCCGACATAAAATTCTTTAAAAAACTCATATATTCACCTTCTAAAAAGATAAAGGCGCACTAAATGAGCGCGCCTTTCATCTGGTTGATACCGTACTGTTTAATTTTAAAGACCAGCCGTTCAGCGATATCGTCGATATCCTGTTCTTCGCGGACAACGATACTGTCTGCCAGTTTGGGGATAGTGATAGATAACGAAGACGCGTTCTGCTGACTGCCGATTTCGACACCGCGGCGATATTCTTCTTTTAAACTTTCAGAATGAGGTACGATCTGCGCACCGGTCGGCAGTTTAATCAGTTCCGGTCCGGCTTCGTTGACATACGTCAAGCCGCCGTGATACCAGGTAGCCCCGGTCCAGTTACCGTCCGGCCCGTTTCCGTTCCCGGCTTCCTGAACAGCCGATTTGGCGCTATGCGCCTTGTCTATAATACGCTGTACGAAACCGGCGATACTATCCAATACATTCGCCGCCTTGCTCTTGATGCCTTCCCAGATGTTCCCGAAAACATCTTTGATGGAATTCCAAGCCGCCGACCACGCTTCCGAAAAAGTATTCCCGATATAGTCGATAATCCCCTGTAGGAATTCACGTAAAGATGCAATCTTTTCGGAAATATAGGAAATACCTGCCTGGATGATGCCGGAAATGAATTCGATAGCCGAATTTACGGCACTCTTTACGACGTTCCAGACAGAAAGTGTGATCTGCTTGAACTGTTCCCAATGGGTAGCCACTAAGACAATGATGACGACCAAGGCTGTAAGTGCGGCCCCGATCGGGTTCATGATGATAGCACGCCCCACGGTTGTAATAGCTGTAACGGCGATACGGCCGCAACGGAGAATAACAGGTCCCAACTTTGCAATACCGCTACCCATGACACGGATAACATTCCCGACGACACGACCAGCCCGTAAAGCCAGCGTTCCTAACGTCGTAAAAGCATGACGGATTTTTACGACACCGGATTCTATTTTCGCCGCTACCGTTAAGAAAGCGCCGACACCATCGAAAGCCTGTTTTGCCTTACGTACAGCTAAAAAGGCTTTCGCCAATCCGTTGATACTGGATCTTACGGTACCGACAGCCGATACGACACGACCGAGGACGGATAATCCGACGCCCATAACGACGACCGTCTGTAAAATAGAGGTTATCAGCTTCCGTTGTTCCGGTGTCAGGTCATGGATGACTTTAGCCAGGGTCTTGATCTTCATGGATGCACTGGCAATGAAAGGCGCCATGCCTTGCGCTAATTCCATCCAGCTGTTCCGCAACTGGTTATTAGCCAATTTTAGAGCCAGTGCCGGGTTATTCTTCATTAACTGTTGCATCGTTTCTTCCGATACGCCGCCGGTATTTTGTATCTGTTTATCCAAATTCTTCAGCTGTTCGATGGCTCCATCGGTTGCCAATGCGTTTGCGATGGCTATCCCGTTCTTGCCGCCGCCTAAGATCTGCATCATCTGCTGTGCGTCGCTGCCGGTCTTCTGAACGACTTCGTCCAAGAAACCGACCCAGCCTTCCGCCTGGATATGAGCCATATCCAAGGAAACGCCAGCCATTTCGGCCGCTGTCTGCATCTCTTTTGTCGGTTTTTCCAAGCCGCCCATGATATTACGCAACCCGGACGTCGTGACTTCGATGCTTAACCCTTTATTGGCTAAAAAGTCGTACGTAGCACCTAATTCATGCAAAGAAGCGCCTAACGAGTGCGCCGCCGGTAATACTTTTTCGATCTGGCCGGATAATTCGCCGATCGTCAAGTTCCCGACCTGTTGCATCTTGACGTATGTTGCCGTAATATCGTCCAAGTCATTAACGGTCATCCCTAAACTGTTCATCGTACCGATTAATAACTGGCTGGCCGAATTGGCATCCGTAAAGCCGATGACCGACAACTTGCAGGCTGCATCGACTCCCTTACCCAAGTCGTCAGCCTGTACGCCAGCCGATGCCCAATGATAAGCAAGTTCGGTCGTGTCCTCGACGGCTACGCCCGTTGCATCCGATGTTTCGATGAACGACTGCTTTAACTTTGCCTGTTGTTCAGCTGTCAGCTTGACGGCCGTACTTAATTTAGCCATGCCAGTTGCGAAAGCCGAGGTAGCTTTTAACCCGACTCCCATAGCCGTAATGACAGGCGCCGAATATTTAAGGATCGTATCGCCGACGCCTTTGATACTGTTACCAGTCTGTTTCCATTGTTTAGCCGCTCTTGCGTTTACTTTTTCGTGTTCCTGGATACGCTGGCTTAATGCATCGCCTTGTGCCTTTGTTTCGTTTAACTTTCCTTGTACAGTATTCAGTACCGGCGTGAATTCATCTTTCAGCCTAAGTACTGCATCGATAACACTAGGCATATCTTTCAAACCTTTCTATTCGTCTTGAGGTTTATTTTCTTCGATCCGCTGTTCCAATTCATAACGCATGAAGGCATATAATACCTGTCTTTCGTAAAAACTCTTATGCATGAATTCGAACGGCTGGATATGGTGAAAACGGAACAGGTAGTACATGAGCTGTACACGCCCGTCCGTTTCAATTAGTTTTTTGTTTCTTCGTCGACGTCTTTCTGACTCGTGAAGCCACATAATTCAGATACGATAGAAGCCATATCCGAAATTTCACCGGGAATGAACAGCTTGTTAACGAGCTGGACCGGCGTCAGGGCATCGAAATGCTGTAACAGCTGCTTATCTTTTAAATTCGGGTCCTTCATTCCGGCGATGACCGTATCGAACTGCAATTTTTGGATATTGACGCCCGATACATTGCCTTTCTTAATTTCGACGGATTCATTCTGGATATCCGAATAGAGTTCGGCCGGGATGCTCTGTAACGTAACGATGAACGGCGTACCCATGATGCTGGAAAGCCGCTTTACTTCATAAGTCCGCGTCGGGCGTTCCGTGATCTTTTTAGCGTCCATCCGCAAAAGTTTTTCTAATACATTTTCGTTTTTATTTTCCATGTTAGTTTCTCCTAAATAAAAAGAAGGGGAAAGCCGAACAGCGATCCCCTTTCCTTTAAAAATTATTCGTCGGCACTATCCAAAAGTTCATAGTCCTGGAAAGTGAAATTATAACTTTCTTCGCCGAGTTTGCCGACACTCCAGTTAATCAGATCGACACTGTCAAAAATGACGCCCGTCAAGGCTACACGTTCCGTACCGACAGCATCCGGATCGCTTACTTTAGAGATGAGCGTACACGAAACCTGTCTGCCTGCCTTAATAGAAGGAGCCAGTTTCTTAATGAAATAACTGGATACTTTATGTAATTTGACCGAGCCTTTGCCGGTATAACCAACGACTTTATAACCCTTTGTCATATGCATAGCCATCTTGACTTCGATCTTATCCGAGGTCAGCGTAGCTTTTACTTCTTCGACTTCGGCGATCTTATCGCCGTCAATCCACAATTCGCCGAACGTCCCGTAAATGACTCTCCGTGCTTCAATGTCTTTCATATTCTATTAAACCACCTTACGCGATATTACAATTAACCTGAATTTTTTCGATAGCGTCGAGCAAGCTAAGGTCAGCCGCCAAGAATACGTTGTCGTGGATATTGGCTTCCTTAATTTCGATATCCTTCATGGTAGCTAACTGATCCTTTGTATATAAACCGTTGCTCATAAGCCAAGCCTTCGTTGCATCGAGATCGACGGCCACGGTGTTCTGATTCCGTTCCAATAAGCCTTCGTTTTCGAGCTGCTGGAAATATCCCTGGATAGCCGTAATAAGCAAACAGCGGTTATCGTAGCTGTTGGCATATTTGCCGATATAAGAGTCATGGCCGGTGCGCTTGATGTCGTCGTGGATCATATCCATGAGGTCGACCAGCTTGATCTTTTTAAAGTCTTCGCCCTTTCCCTGTACCGTTGTCTTGAAAGAGTTGACGCCGCGCGCGACTTTAATCTTTTCCCCGTCATTGAAGAAGAAGAATTCGCCGTTGTCGACTTTTGTATCCATTTCTTCCAAGGTATGCTGATCGACTTCGATCAGTTCCGGAACCGGTGCATACGTACAGGAAATAGTGGCCGGTGTGCCACAAATGATACCGGCGACACGCGAACAATATTGCGCTGTCGTATAAGTCTTCTTTGCGGTCTTGATCAGGGTATTCGTAAAGTTTACGACTCCTTCGCAATCAGCCGCGCAATTCGGAAGAACGGCCTTGATCATGGTATCTTTTGTCGTACGCATATCTTTGATCCAGGTAGCTACTGTCTGTACCTGTTCGTCCGTAATGGCCGGGATAACCAGATAGTTGAAACGGACTAATTCGAGTTTCTTCAATATTCCCGCCATGTCTTTCAGGTCCTTGACGGTATAAACGATGACCTTTTTGGGTCCTGTCTGGTATCCCATCAAGCAAAGCTGTACCTGTTCTTTATTGTCGTCCGTCAATGTTTCCGGAATATCGTCCGGCGTATAGACATTGACCGGGTCGATCGGATTGTCTTCGACTAATACTAGGACGATGACGCCATTCTGGCTCCGTTCGATCGCCGTAATTCCTTTTTCTTTAAATGTGACAATAACGCTAGGCATCCCCATAACGCTATAAGTCCCCTTTCGTTTCGTAATGATTGTAAATATGTTGCATAAGATATTTTTCGTCCTGCTGACCGTCTGCATCGTAATAAATGAATGGCAGGTTAAAGAAAATGATGTCGGCATCTTCACCTTCTGTTTCCGTAGAAACCGAAGTAAAATGTAAGAACCTGTCGCCGACCGGTAACCCGTGCCTAAACAATTTAGTTACGGTATCCTTGACGTCGTATAAGAAAAGGGCGTCGACGCGCCCTTTTTCCGTAAAAAATGTAATATGCAGTGTGCAGTTATTCTTATATAAGTTCGTGTTCTCCTGGCTAACGACACTAGTCAGCCCTAAGAAAAAGCACGGGTTTTCAAAATTATCTTTTACGTCTTCCAGATATACCTTGTAATCTGGATAAGCGCCCTTCAATGCGTTCCGTACCGATGTCAGTATTTCCGACTGTTTTATCGTTAGTCACCTAGTTTCTTTTTAACGTCCTTAATATATTTTTCGAATTCTGCCTCTGTGTAGCCGCTTTCTTCGTATTCTTTGACGGCCTCTTCTAAAAAATGCTTGCCCGGAACGAAGCCAACATGCTTCCCGGAATGTGTCACCATAGCATGACCACGGTTAACCAAATGAAAATGATGGGCTTTGCTGGATATATCGTATTCCAGTTCGCTACCGGATAGCCCTTTCACGGTTCCTGTCCACGCGTTCTTTAATTTTGTCTTGTTCTTATACACCCGGCCGGACTTCGATGTATACGTGTCTTTCGAAGCGCCCGATGGTGTCTTTTCGATGATCTCTTTCTTTAGCGTGTTGCCACATTTCCGCAAATGCTTTTCCGTCGTTGCCGCGTATTCGTCGGCGATGCTCTTCAAGTCTAAGCCATATTTAGCCAGCGCTGACAGGTCTATCGTCGTACTCATGGTTCCCATCCTTTCGATGTCGTATCCATGTTGCCGCGTAACTTTTCGATACAATATAATTCCAGGCTTTCGTGAGCCATATCCGGATCCACTACCGACTGGATAAGGTAAGTATGTTCCCGATATCGGACTTTACAGCCATCCGTGATATGCTTCCGGTATCGGATTACGATCTTGACGCTCTCTTCGTTCGCAATTTCTTTAGCTTCGTAGTATTCCCGTCCGCAGGCCGGATAAATGGCCGCCGCTATTCGTTTATACAAAGCTGTATCTTTCTGAGTATCCCAAGAGTCCTTCGTAGTCGTCGCCGGTTTGTAGATGTCTACCCGTTTATTCAGTTGTCCTGCATCAAAGATCATGGTTCATTCACCGGCTTATAAGCATCACTGGTTTCGATGTGAGTCAGGATAGCCGATAAACTATGGCCGTAATCCCTTGTCGTATTCTTCGATACCGGCGACCGGTCCGTATACCAGTGCGATACCAGTAATTCTACGGCCAATACCATGACCGGACTGTCATCATACCGCTTACCCGTCATATTCTGTATATAGTCTTTTGCCGCCGTGATCAGCCCCGCGATCTGTCCGTCATCTTCCGTGATGTCGTCGTCAAGCCGTAAGTAATTCTTTACGAGCTTTAATAAGTCATCCATAAAAAACCACCTTTAATAAGGAAAGGGATAAGCGCCCGGCCTATCCCCTTACCCTAAGTCTTTATTTAGATGCCGGTGCTACGACCAATACCAGACCGTTGTTGTCGACGACTTTGCCGTCGTACATGCCGATAGACTGATATACTTTATTTCTCGTAGCGTCTTCCGTATAAGTTACCAAGTCCATCTGATATGCCGTATTCAAAATATACTTGTCGTACTGGAAAGCAAAAGCTACGACATCGCCCGTTTTTGCAGACGTAAAATCCGGCAGATAATCCGTAAAGACAACTTTCTTACCCAGCAAAGCGGCGATGGGTTCGCCGTCTACGCCATAATTGACGTGTGCGACCGGCTGACCGTTGTTGTCGACGACCGTAGCCATGTCGAGGAATGTATTTTCGTTCATCGTAAGAACAGCGCCGTCTTTATAAGCGGACGGAATAGCTTTAACCATGTTAACGATGTCTTTATAGCCAAGTTTGGCCGAAAGCGTTACTTTCTGTGCTTCCGGAACGGTTTCCGTTACGATGCCTTTCGGTTTAGCGGCTCCGTCGCCGGAAATAATAGCTTTTTCAAGTGCTTTAACCATGGCTCTGGATACGTTTTCTGCGACAGCTGCTTCAAAAGCAGAAAGGGATTGGATATGAGCTTTAAAAGAAATGCCGATAGCTGCGGCCAATTCGTAAGCACCGAAAGTTACGGCAACAGTGGATTTACCGTTAACGTCGACGGCGGCACCTTCCTGCATCCATTTGGCTTCCGTAGCCAGTGCAGAAGTCGGTACGACGACGCCAGCCGGATAAGAAAGCTTGCGGACGAGCGGCAAAATGTTGCCGTACTGTTCCATTTTTTCAACGACGGTATTCATGACAGCCGTCGGAATGACAGCGCCGTTATCAGCAGTCGTAGACACAGAACGGAATTCCGGAGTCATTTCGCCGGACAATACATAGTTCATGAAAGCTTTACGGTATTCGTTGCTATCTACTGTATACATGTTGTTAGGTTCCTTCTTTTCATCAATTTTTTTGGTTACAATTTCGTTCTTGTTAATCTGATCTGCGATGTATTTACGTTTTTCCATTTCATCCTGTTGTTTGCGGATTTCTTCTTCTTTCGCTTTCAGATCATTCATTTCTTTGTACAATTTATCCAGGTCAGCTCCAGAAGCCTTTTTACATTCTTCCGCGATCTGTGCCTTTCGTGTTTCAATATCTTTCAGTTCCATTATTTACTCCTGTGATAAAATAATAATGCGACGCCGCTTATCTTCGTCTTCTGCTTTATCCATGGCTTCCTTGTACTGCCGTAAGGAAGTCCCCTGGTATGCCGGGAAATCAACTGCCGATACGTCAAACAGTGTATCCACTGACTGGATATATCGAGTCCGGGTCGAGATATCGTAATAGTCCTTGCTTACTGTAAAACCGATCGACATCGCTGTGATGTCCTTCCTACCGATCAATTTATAGATATCGTTCCCTTGCGTCGTATCCGCCAAATCCGCTTCGATGTATAAGCCTTTTTCGTCGCTCTTCACTTGCAACGTGTTGTTTTGGGTCCTAGCCAGTATCTCGAAACTGTCGTTGTGGTTGTACCGAAAAACGACGTCGTCCATATTTGTTTCGTCGAAGCATCCAGAAACGAAGACTTCTTTATATTCGTTTCCGGCGTCGTCTTTAAATATGACCGTCGGTTGATCCACGACAGCCGCGTACCCTACGACTTTCCGGCCGTCGGCGGTATCGATATTCTCGTTGTAACGCAATTCCTCGTTATCCATCGTTATCACCGCCTTTCGCCTGGTATTCGTCGACAATAGCCGTATTGGCTACGTTCAGCGTCTGTACCCGTTTGTCGCCATCTTCGACCGGCGGTAAATTCATAATTTCTAAGCATTGGTTCGTAGTTAAAATACCCAGCGGACGTAAAGCCGCGATCAACTCTGTTTTTGTCTTCGTCGTAGCATACGTCAGCCGGTTAGCGTCATAAATAATTTCGTTACCGGCCGCCTTTTCTTCCGGCGTGAAGAGTTTTCGCGTCATTTCCTGACTAAGCCGGATCGCGAACGGTTCGATCGTGCTTTCGTAAAACGCCTGCCATTCCGGTTCCGTATATGTATTGCTTACGATATTCTCCGAAATGCCGTAATACCTATAGATATTTTCCCGGATATAGTCCAGTTGGCTGTGATCCGCCGGGATCGGGTCGCCATTGCAAGGCGTAAAGTTAACCGTTGCGTCGGTCACTACGATACCGCCCGTTTCAGCGTTTTTTAAATTATCGTTCAGCATTTTCGCTTTTTTAGCCCATGCATCCGATCCTACCTGCCCAGCAACTTGTGCCACGCCTTTGATACGGCCCGAATTAACGGCCGCGTTCTCGAACGACTGCTGTAAAATAGCCAATGTGGCTAGGTTATCGTTCAGATTATCGGTCGTATGTGCTATCAGTTCGCCGTCAAGGAAATTGTTTCGGATATGGATAATGTCTGCGTACAGTATCGTCTTCGACTGCCCGTTCTTGAAGACGAATTTTAAATAAATATCCATGTCGTTCTCGACAGCTTCAACGGTCGAATAGTCGAGCGGCCACAATGCGATGGGTCTACCCGATGGATCGCGCTGAATTTCGATGTAAGCGTTCTGATTCATAAAACACTGTGCCGCCACTTTATACTGCAAGTCATACGCCGTCATGTATGGGTTGGGTTCCAGCGTCAAAAGTGTAACCAAGCGGCTATCTGTGACCGGTTTCTTATTGCCCTTTTCTTTGATAACGTGAACAGCTTTCAACTTTGCGCAATGCTTCGCGATGACGTCGATGCAGGTCTTTATGATGATGTCGTTTGTATAGTCGCCGCGGCTTGTGAATACCTGCTGATAGTCATTCAAGTATTGCAACGTGACCGTACGCGGCTCCTGTTTTGGCTTTTTACCAAAAATTCGTGCGAATGTGCTACGTATTTCTATTTCTAATCACCTACTTTCCATCGAGGAAAGCCTTTGTTTATATTTCTCTCTCTATATGTATAGCTTATAAACCATAGATATACTTGCATAATCAGAACAAATTGTCTTTGTTGTCTAAGTAGACGCAAAACGCATCCAAAAACGAAGAATAGCCGTCGATACGCTTCCGCAAGTTTCTGTTTTTGTAGGGTTTGATGTTCCCTTGTGTATCCGTGACCGCATCTGTATTGAGCAGACACCACAAAAATACAGGATTATAGTTATAATTTATCTTTTTAGCCTTGAAATAGGCTTTAGATAAAAACATCTGGCTGGATAACCCCTTAAACGTTTGTGGAACCTTGACACATAAAGCCGTACCGAATGTATCCTGCAAGTCCCTCGTTAAATACTGCGCGTTGTAAGCATCATAGCCAATTTTGTAAGCATAGACGCCGTACTTGTTTTGCAGATCTACGAACCATTGGCAGACGACCTTTTGATCTATCACGTTCCCGGGACATGTCCGCAACCAGCCGTCAGCTATCCAAATATCGTACGGCACCTTGTCGCGTTCGATGTGGTCTTGTAGCGTGTCTTCCGGTATCCAGTACATCTGTTCTACGTATAATTTATCTTTCCTTGCTATTAGAGCCGTGGCACATGTTAAGTCTGTCGTTTCAGAAAGGTCGACGCCGCCGACATAGTAAGCCCCGCCGAAATCTGCTATGTTGAATGTATCCTTATTGACTACATCCTGCATATCGAAAAAGGCTTCTTTTGCCGCTTCCCGAAAATTGAACTGCTTTACAAGAAGGTCGCGCATCGTCCTTTCGTTCAGCGTTGCTTTATTGAATTCCGTCCGCAACTGCTTCAAGCTTTTCGATATACCTAAGTTCGGATTTGCCTTGATCCAGTTCGCTTCGTCTGCAATCTCCTTCTTATCATCTAATTCGTAAATTATCGGGAGTGTCGTTTCATCTGTATATTTCCCTGTTGTATAGCCTTCGATGATATTCCGGTATTCTTCATATTTAACGTCGAAAATGCTGTCCTGCTCTGCATATCCACCTGTCGACATGATGATAGTAAGCGGCTGTTTTCTCGCATACGTGCCACCTTTCAAAACGTCGTAGATGTTCCGGTCTTTGATAGCGTGTAATTCATCGATCAATAAGCAAGAAATATTCAAGCCGTCCATGGATCCGGAATTTTTAGATAACGGGACGAATTTGCCGAAATTCGTCTTACATTCCAACGAGTTGAACTTCATCTTAATGTGTTTTTTCAAATTTGGATCGTGTGCAACCATGATCTTCGCGTATTCCCAGACGATCCGCGCTTGTTTTCTGTCCGTTGCCGCCGAATAGACTTCCGGCCCGTCTTCGCCGTCTGCAAGTAACATGTAAAGAGCGATGGCGGCGCCTAAAACAGATTTTGAATTCTTACGCCCAACGAACAGAAAACACTCCTGGTACTTTCGATATCCAGTCTGCTTATCCACGAAGCCAAAGATAGCTGAAATAAGCGCTTTCTGCCACAATTCTAGTTTAAATAAAGGCGATCCGCGCATCTTCGGGATATGAATAAAATGTTCGATGAAGCCGATGGCGCGGTCGGCCCGTTCCTGATCGTACACGTATCCAGATGATGTATCCTGCATCTGTTTTACGAGATGGCTATAAACAGCTTTCAACTTTCTGCACGCGTTGATCTGTCCGGATTGGATTAAATTATTGTATTCCGTGATGGCGTTCAATCAGATCACTTCTTCTTAGTAACAGTGTGAGTACCCAGAAAATCCGTTAAAGCGTCCGGCGTCGAGGTATCCGCGGGTAAAAACGATTGAAGCTGCTTTAACGCTGCGTTCAATGTTTTGCTGTACTGTGTATAAACCTGTGCGGCGGGATGGATCCGTAATCCAGTTTGCCCGCCGCCGTTATCATATTTAACGACGACACCAGTCTTTAGCGTGTCCTTCTGTAACTCTTCCAAATACACTGTCAAATAAGCGATCTTGTCGATCAGAATACGAAGCACGCACTTCTGTTGTGCATCTGTCGTTGTATCCAATAATGGCGTCAAGTCATCGACGTACTGCTGTTTCAAAGCAGTACGCGCTTGTTCTTTCTTCGTCATAATGTATATTCACTCCCTGTTCACTGTGAGTTTACATGAAATACATGTGTCCACCCGGCCTGTACGTCGAATTTATTTAAAAAAAGAGGGGGCGCTGGTCTCCGAACTTTTTAAAAAAATCCGGTACCCCGGGGGGATGTTTGCCGGCCGATATTTTTTTTGGATAGTCAAACATAACAGCCATTGGCCGCTGGCTCTGTTACCTATTTTTATCGCTATCGTTATCTACGCTTACTACATGCCCTTCTTTATCGTATCGATACTCCCTCTTGCTCTGCTTACTTGTAAAGCGATGATGAATTTTATTATGGCAGTCATGACATAGCAAAATTAAATTGTCCGTGTTCAGACTGACAGCCGGATCGTCTACATTTATCGTATCCAGTTCCTTGACGTGATGAACTTCGAAAGAATTTGGAGCGCCGCATTTTTCACAAATATAAAAATGCGACTTACGATACAAGTCAGCAAGTCGGGTCCATTTAGCAGAACAATAAAAATTGTGAAGCTTTCCGTGTGACATACATGTATTTTCCTTTCGCTAAAAAATTTCAAGCCGAAAAAATTTTGGGCCTATTTTTCCATGGCTAATAATTCGTAACGATAATTTCGTAGCCAATATTTTTATTAGATGTTCCGCCGATACTTCTACCGACATACACTTTATCGATACGATAGTCGGCATATAAACTTCTAGTAATTTCCGTGTCGCTATTCGACAACATGCAGAAAACCTTTCTTTCTGTCAGTCTTTGAAAAAGGGAAGCAAGCCGTTTTTGGTCTTCGAGCGAAAAGCCAGTAGAAGTATATCCAACAAAATTAGCTGTCTTAGTTTCGGGTACATACGGACTGTCAAAATAAACGAAGTCGCCAGGCTGTGCTTTATCCGCAAAACGTTCGAAGTCTTCGTTAGCGATGGTTATATCGTTATCGCTCAAGTATTTTCCGATAGCTTTTAAATTCTCCGTATCCAGCGGATCCAATTTTGTTTTATGGTTCCAGGCCGCATTGAATTCGCCTTTTTTATTAACCCGGTACAAGCCCGAAAAGCAATGTTTGTTTAAATAAAGCAAGAGTGCCGCCGCTTCGACATCGTAATTATTCGTTTTCAGCTTCTCGTTATACTGCCGCCGTAGATCGTAGTATCTATCGCTGTTACAAGTAAAGCTATCCATGTCGAGCAGTTCATTTATTAATTGATCCGGATCATCTTTTAACTGTCTGTATACGTTAATTAACGCAGTGTTCAGATCGTTGATGTATCCGTGTTGCGGCTCCTGGTTAAAAATTAAGGCGCCCGACCCGACGAAAGGTTCATAAAAGGCGTTGTATGTGTCCGGCATTTTACTCGTTAACGTATGTAGCAATTTCGCTTTACTGCCGAACCACTTTAATAGTTTTTTAATGTAGATCACCTTCTTGATATGAAAAAAGCCGCCCCGAATGGGACGGCTAAAAGGAGGAGGAAAGAATTTAATGGAGTATTTGGACTTCTATATCTCACTAGTATAGCTACACCCACCCTCCTAGACTTGCATCAAAAACAAAATTATTTAAAAATTTTATCGACGGCCGAAGCGGGCAGATTGTTAAAGTCAGTCCATCGCAGCTCTTTTTCTGATCTACGTTGCATTTGTTGCTGTGTCCGGACGTTATCCGATTTGCTCCGCCGTTTTCCGTCCCCACGGAGAATGTAGAGCCGGTCGATGGCTATATCGTACTCTTTTTGGCTTTCTGTTTTATTTAAGATGTTGACGATCTCTTCGTCTGTATAATTGTCTGCCGTTTTTATTTTATATATATCCTTGTTCATTTAACCTTTTCACTCCTTTAAATATCCAAAAAGGACGGTTGCGCGCCGTCCTTTTTATTTACCACAATTCTTTTTCTGCCCTTTCAAGCTTGTGAAAACTCCGTGCGTTTATGCTTTGCAACGTGTTTAGCGTAATGCCGTACCGTCTGCACTGGCTATCGTCATCAATGCCGAACATATATTTGTTAATTAAAATATCGGTTGCTCTTTTTGTTAGCGTTTTATTGCATAAGTCTAAGACATCTAAGATCGTAGTAGCTGCATCGATATCGCCCGCATCGCGTCTTGCTCTCAAAATGTCGAGTATTTTTACTAAATGCCGTATCATTTCAGATAATTCACCAGATCTTTAATTGCATCCTGAAACTCGTTTTTGCTAATAATTTTGCTTACTTTATAACCCTTATAGAGTTCGATAACTTTACTAAAAATGTTTAGCGCTAGAATAATTGCAAGTAAAATTAAGCAAACAATAGCTAAGAACAACATAATGTTATACATATATATCAGACTCCCCTTTTTAACTAAAACAACAAGCTCCAGATAATATCGTGCTTGCTCATATATTTTCTTAAAACATTAATTAGCTTTAACAGCTCTTGCATTTCTTCTTTTGTTGTAACATCTCCAATATCATTTAAGAAGAGTTCGAAAAGACGAGCGCGCGCCCATTTTCTATCGATGTGAACAGCGTAATACAGAATAGTAAAATTTTGCACATTGTCCGGAAGCGGGTTATGCGTGTAATAATTATCCATAAATTCAATGTAGTCGTCGTCTGTCATGATCCTTTTTGCTTTTTTAAAGTCGAACATATTATCTATTCCTTCCTCGTTTAAAATTAAAAATGTCCGCGCCGTTGCGCTTTCATATATAGAATTACTAAACTGATTGGCTATAACACACGCGACCAAAAATTTTTTAAAGTATCATACTCGAAGATATTCGTCAGCACATTATTACTGATCAAGTCGCGGTATGGAATCCGTACGTTTTTGCTTTCGTACAAGATCTGATTTTTATAAAATTCGCTGTACGTTTTGCCGTAATACACCTTATAATGCTGTTCGACAGCAGGTAGCCACGCCTGCAATTTTTTGACATCAATGATATGAATCTGTTGCATCGAAGCTTTATAGATCGTAACGTAATCTGCTTTCGTTCCGTATGCCCATCCCGGCAACTTCGTGTTCGTGTTTTTAATAGTTTCAAAGACATCCGCGCCGCCGTCGATGCTTGCGTATTTGCACTCGAGCGTAAAGTCGATGTTGTTTAATGATGCTAAAAAGTCTACATCCAGTTTTTGCAGTTCTTCGTTGTGCGTAACATCTTTAACTGTTCCGCCGTACGAAGTAATTAGAGAAACGGCGGCCGCTTCTCCGATCTTGCCGTGCTTGTTATCAGCATTAAATTTCAAAAAAAAACACTGCCTTTCTTTGTCTAAATTTTTCTTTCATTTAAACAATTACTAAGCAGTGTTCGTTATTCACTTTCGATATTAAATTTTTTATGCTACATTTTTAATTTTGATGTTGTACACTTTAAACAAGTATTCTAGTGCTTGTCTATAGTTACAATTTTGTAAAATTTCGACAATGTCGATAATGCAGATGCCTTTGCCGTCTTCTCCGTTACCCATGCAAGACGATGCATTGCAATAATACCGATACCCGTTCTTCTCGTTTTTGAAAATTACGGCCGATGGATGATGATCGTTATGGAGTATGCAGTTGAAAGTCTGATTAGTCGATGCAACATTTAGCTGTAAAAAGTCGATTAAATTTACGTTATGCATCAAGAAACTAACAGCTTCTTTTTCGGTGTTGAACTCAGCAAAACACGTTAAAAATTTAAAAGTGTGAGTTGTTCCAGCTTCAATATCTTTTAACCGAGCAGATGTATTATCTTTTACATAATACCCAGCATGTACTTTTTGAATAGACTTTTGTTTTGTCAGAACACGCTTGATGCTGTCGTGTTCGTCGATAAACTGACTACAAGCCACTTCGATGGCTTCTTTCTTGTCTTCAAAAGACTGTAAAAGTTCAGTAACGGCATAATTCACCGGATTCGCTTCTACAATTTCGCATTTTACTTTATTATCCGGATCTTTGCACCAGAGCGTACCCGGCACGCGAAGGATGCGGGCCGTATCTCTAACATTGTGATCCGCGATAGATAAAATGTCAATAATTTGGTTTTCTGCCGTTTTGTGGACTTCTGCGTCGTTGATATCTGTAGTAGCCCAGTAAAGCTGATACCCGTTTCTAGTTTCGATAACGGCTGTTGGCGTCGGCAACGTATCGATAACTTTGAGCATATCCGCTTTTGCTTTTGCTACGTCTTTGTTATTTAGATACGTTTTATCTTCATTTCGGCCAGCATCGATATCTACATATAGTCCTCTATATCCGACAATGTCTTTTGCGGACGGTTTCTTCTTAATGTCACTCGGAACCAAGTTTGCGGCGAAATACGTATCTTTATCAAGATCTGCGTTTTCTACTTTAAACATGCCGCCGTTTACTTTCTGAAATTTGGGTTCTTCTTCTAGCTTACGATGCAGAAAGTATTTTTCAAAAATAGCCAAGTTATCTGTTTCCGGTTCTTTTTGTTCTTCTAAGGAAGTGAAGATTTCGTCTGCTTTCGATGTATCCACTTTGCTTACTACATTTTTATTATAAAGCTTACTATCAAGTTCTGCGATACCTTCCACGATCTCCGTTGTCGATAAATACGGAGTCGTCAGAACGTCTTTAAAAACGTGATACGTGTCCATTGCTAAAGAGCGTGTACGTTGTCCAAAAATTGGATTTAAGTAGTATATTTTACGTGTTTCTGATTTTTCATTGTCGCGATGTAATTCCGAACTTTGAAAAATAACGTCCTTTTTCTTTAACAGCGCAAAAATAACTTCTGCTTTTCTTCTGCCGACCCATTCACAAAAGATACTATCAATAATCTGGTCACGGCTTGCTGGATAATAAGCTTTACGATGACCGTCGAAAATACAAATAATGTTTTTATTATTAATATAGCTTTTGAGCGTAACAGCGCAACAGAAAGCAGATTTGTCGTGATCAAGCAATTTAGCCAGTGTTTCAGTTGAGCTTTTATGTTCTAAGTTAAAATTTGCTGTTGAAAGAATAGTCAAATATCTGTTCGTCTGTTCGTTATATAAATTAAATTTTCTCGAATAGTCGACAGTATTATCTTCTCTCTTGACAGTTCTATTATTTCCAATATGCCGTTCTTCAATTTCCGTATTTTTAATTTTATCCGTAAGATCCATAGTTTTTATTCCGTCCTCTTAATTTTCAAATTTATTCTTAACTTTAATGTCGTTATCGGTTAAAATACAGCGTTCTGCTTTTCTGAGCTGATTCAAAGCGATATAGATCGTCGGGTTGCTTACATCAATAAGATAACTTAAGTCCCGAACTCTCGTTCTTTTGTGTTCGTAGTTGAATATAGCTATTAAAAGCAAATATCCAATGTTGCGTACTGCAATGGGAGCTGTAGTCTGTGATCTCAAAATTTCGTACGTCTTCAATAATATTTCCGGGTCTACCACGACTTCGTTATTATTTACTTGCATACCTGATTCCGGGTCAACATGAATACATTCACCTTTGTATTTTTTACTTAAAAAGGTGTCCGCAAATTTTTAGATATAGTCCATTTTTAATAAAGTCCCTTCTTTTCGATATTCAGTTGTTAAAAAGGATTATAAGAAAAGGAAGTGCGCGCCGCTTTCTCTCTTATTTTCTATTTTAAAATAATGTTGTATAATGAAATTAACAATTTTATTTATTTGTTCGCATAAAGGATCGTGATTTTTATGAAACAAAATTTTAAAAAATGGTTGGCAATGTTTTCTTTCCTGTTCTGTTTATTCCTAATTCCAATATCTGGACAAGCAACTTATATTCCGGATCATTTATATAATAATAGCCAAATACAACTAGCTTACTATCAACAAGGTGTCGGAGTTTATGTAGATAAAACTTCAATAGTCAACGAATACTATAACCCGCCATATTATAAATTAGCCGCTAACATTATCTATTATAATTGGAATAACGGCCATGAAGGTATTCTCCACGAAGAAACGAGCCATTATACTTATAATATCAACGACGGATCCATTTATGTTGATTCCAGTATGCGTGGCTCTTTGGGGCCTTACTACGATAGACCTTCAAAAAATACCGCTAGACAAAATAGAGAAGTAAAAATAGCTAAAATTATATGGAAATCCGTTTACAACATGAATTGGAAATGGTAGAGAAGATAAGCTCCTGGATAATTTATCTGGGGGCTTATTTATTTGTCTTTTTGAATTAAGGGAGCATGTACATAGCTTTTACGTTTCGCAAGCATCGATAATTCATTTTATTCATTTTTAATATTTAGTTGTCTTTCGCATTATATATATGTTTCCGTTCAAGCTGTCTAAAGAAGCATGTTCATAGTTTTAACACGTCGCAAGCATCATGTAGAAAAGAAGATTATTCCTCGTCCTCTCAGACTTCATAGTCATCATTATTTCAGCTTTCATATATATAATTACGCTTTCGCTTTCTTTATTCACTTTTAATATTCAATTTTTTTCTTGCTGTTTCATAGATATAAGAAAAATGTACATAGCTTTCACGCTTCGCAATTATCATATATCTGTCTAAGCTTCTGATTTCGAACGCCATCTCTGGCGCCGGGCATTATCTATGGATAATGTCGGGTACTAGCTGTACCACGTCATGGCTTATTTCCATGGTTTAAGTATACTACTATTCTAGTATTCTGTCAATACTCATTTTTAAAAAATTTTATCTATCCAAAGATAAACATTATTGTTAATATTCTATCTTGGCTAAACAGATAGGCTGATTTTATCTGTCGAAGATAAAAAAACACACTTTTTGACGTATTTTTTTAGAAAAAAACACACTTTTTAGCGTATAGCCAAAATGCCGATAGATGGCTTAACTAAGCTAACTGTTAGGATTTAGGTTGCGGGTATTCTCTTCTGTATATAAATATAGGTTAACCGCCGCAGCCAGCTTTTTATAGAATTTAACCGTTTAGCATTTAAAATTTCGTATACCAAAATAAAAGAAGATTAAAAATTCAAGAGAAAGTAAAAGAGGCGCCGCGGCTGATTTTAAAATTATCTGGAAAAAGAAGGCAACGGATCAGAAAAGTCTAATGTGGCGCTTCTGTGGCTCCATCTTCGTCCGCTCAAAACCACAACGAGCGACATCAGACTTATGACCGGCTGCTCTTCTTTTTCGGTTCATACCATCCATCGTCTATCTCGTATCCAAGCTTCCGGAATTCTTCTATTTATCGTTTGAAGGAAAGTTAAAAGATAGAATGGCAAACTTTCTTTTTCGGTTCGTGCCATCCATCAATTTTTCGTCTATGGAAAGTGGATCATAGAAAATACCCGGGATCCATTCTTTTAAAGTGGATCAATAAATAGACGGCGCGCTTTCTTCCTTTAAATTTAACTGAAATAGATAGTTAAACGGTCAAATAAGGGCTTTAACGCTCTCCGGTATATATCCTATCCAAGTTGTTGTTAAAATGAAAATTTGATGGGTTTTAAGTGTATTCCTATCGAAGGTTAACGGGATAAAACAAAAGCTGGGTAAGACAGCGCCCTTATCTATATCCAGTTAATTGTACTTTTACAGAGGACATTTAGCGTAGATAACTGCCTTTGAAAGTGGTTAAATATATAAAAAATGCGGCCCATACCGTATAATTAGTATAGGCCGTAGGAACCGTAAAACAAGGGCTTTTTTCAAAATTAGAGTCTAAATATAACTAAGGTTAACAGAGGTTGCCACCCATTGCATCTTTTATGGATATGCAAGCCCTAAATAGATGGCTTAACAGAGCCGTTTACAGCTTGTTGTAACAACAACTATGACAGCAAACAAATCCAGCTATCTTGTAGCTCTTACGTTAGTGTAACATAACGGATTGACAATGTCAATCGAAACGGCGGACATAGTGGACGAAAGAAAAAGAATATTTTTCCCGTCCGTCTGGACGGTGCAATTCCCGGCTTTGTTCCTCCCACTCGTCCTTTTTCCAGGCCGGGAAGAAAGTGTCGGCGCCGTCGAAGGCTTCGTCGATTTCCGTCAGGTACAGGCTGTCGGCCAGGGGCAGGAAGGCTTCGTACATGGAAGCGCCGCCGATGACGAAATAGTCCTCCCCGGCTTCCATGGCCTGCTGCATGGCTTCGACACTGTGGAAGATAGTGACGGCGTTATGGCTGACGCTGTAATCCTTTTGATGGGTCAGGACCCAGTGCGGCCGGCCGGGCAGGACGCCGGGCAGGCTTTCGAAGGTCTTGCGCCCCATGAGCATCGTATGGCCCATGGTGAGGGATTTAAAACGTTTTAAGTCGGACGAAATATGGCACAAGAGGTCGTTGTCCTTGCCAATACCGCCGTTCCGGTCGACGGCTGCAATGAGATTGATCATCAGACGGCCACCTCCATGGGCAGTTTACCCAAGTGCCGGTAATTGTCCAGGGCGATGTCGTCGATGGTGAAATCATAGAAGTCGTGGACATCGGGATTGAGGACCAGCTTCGGTGCCGGAAAGGCCTGGTCACGGCGGGCCAGCTGGGTCTTCATGGCCTGGACGTGGTTCTCATAGACGTGGGCGTTGTTGATGACGTGCGTGAACAGGCCCGGACGCAGGCCGGCGGACTGGGCGATGAGATGGATGAGGACGGCATACTGGGTCATGTTGAAGGGGACGCCCAGGCCCATGTCGCCGCTGCGCTGGATGAGCATGCAGTTCAGGCGGCCGTCAGTGACATCCCACAAGGTCTGGTAGGCACAGGGCTGAAGGGCCATGTCCGGCAGATCTTCGATGTTCCACAGGGATACGATCATGCGCCGGTTCTGGGGATCCGTCTTCAGCGTTTCCAGAAGCTTGTCGACCTGTTTGTACTTGCGGATCTGATAGCCATAGGCCTTGCCAATGGTGCCATCGGGCTGCATCCATTCGTCCCAGACGTGGCAGTTCATCTTCTGCAGTTCCCGCACGTCGTTGCTCTGGAGCTGCCAGATCCAGAGGATTTCTTTGACAGCCGTCTTGAAGGCGACGAACTTCGTCGTCAAGATGGGGAATTCTTTTTCCAAATCGAACTGCATGATCTGGTGGGGCAGTTTATAGGTCCGCACGCCCGTGCGGTTGTTGTCGAAATAGCCGTGGTCGAGGATATTTTCGACGATATTCAGATACTGTGTATCGGCAATGCTCATGTATGTCACCTCAAAATCAATGGTTATCAATATAAGACTGGATGGCGCTGACGAACTGGCGGCCATATTTATGGAGCTTGAAGCTGCCTACGCCCTTGATGTCGCTCATGGCTTCCAGACTGTCCGGCTTGAGAGCGGCCATATCCCACAACGTGGCATCGGAAAAGATGACGAACGGCGGAATATGCTCGTCCTTGGCCAGTTCCAGGCGGACTGCCCGCAGGGTATCGAACAGGGGCCGCAAGGCGTCTTCGTCGATGGCCCCGGCGCGGCGCTTCTGCTGGCGCTTGGGCAATTCCGGCACGGGTTCTGCCGAAACGACTTTCTGCTGGACGATGCGCTGATGGCCGCTGAGGGCCTGCCGTCCGTCGGCCGTCAGGGAGACGACGGGATATTTCCCATCGGACTGGTCGAGATAGCCGTCGTCGATGCACTGGCGGACCATGTCGCGGACTTCGGACAAAGTGAAATCGCCGAGCATGCCGAAGGCCGAATTATGTTCAAAGCCATAGCGGCGGACCTTGGCGTTCTGGCTTCCCTTGAGGATGTCGCAGACCATGGTCATGCCGAAGCGCCCTTTCAATTCGTCGACGCAGAGGCAGATGCTGCGGACCTGTTCGGTCATATCTTCTTCGACCGTCTCCTGGTCGCAGTTGCCGCATTTCTCGCAGCGCTGCCACGACGGATGTTCGCCGAAATAGGTCAGGATATAATGGCGCAGGCAGTGATTGCCTTCGCAGTAACGGACCATGGCGTTGAGCAGGCGGAATTCGACGGCCTGCTGCTGCGGGTCGTGGACGGACTGTTCGATGAGGAACTTCTGGATCATGATGTCCTGGCGGCTGAAGAGGAGGATACATTCCCCCGGCGCACCATCGCGGCCGGCCCGGCCCGCTTCCTGGTAGTAGCTTTCGATGTTCTTGGGCATCTGGTAATGGATGACGTAGCGGACGTTGCTCTTGTCGATGCCCATGCCGAAAGCGTTGGTAGCGACGATGACCTGGAGCCGGTCATACGTAAAGGCGTCCTGCATGGTCCGGCGCATGTCGTCGCTGAGGCCGGCATGATAGCGGCCGGCCCGGATGCCCCGCCGCGTCAGCTCTTCATAGACGCGGTCCACTTCCTTGCGCGTCGCCGCATAGATGATACCGCTGTCTTCCCTATGCTGCTGGACGTAGGACAAGGCGAAGTCGAGCTTGCGGTTCGTCCGGACGACGCGGAAATACAGATTCGGCCGGTCGAAGCCGCCGATGAAGATGCGTTCCTTTTCCAGGCCCAGGAGGTTCATCATGTCCTCTTTGACCTTTTCCGTCGCCGTCGCCGTGAAGGCCCCGACGACAGGCCGCTTGGGCAGGGCCGCGATCCAGTCCTTGATGGCGCAGTAGCTGGGCCGGAAATCATGGCCCCACTGGGATACGCAGTGTGCTTCGTCGATGATGAACATGGAAATGGGCAAACTCTGCATGAAGGACGTAAAGAATTCGTTTTCCAGGCGTTCCGGCGAAATATAGACCAGTTTGACCCGGCCGGCGCGGATGGCGGCGAAGCGGGCCTTGGCCTCTTCAAAAGTACACTGGCTGTTGATATACGTCGCCGGTATCTCCTGGTTGACCAGGCTGTCGACCTGGTCCTTCATGAGGGAAATGAGCGGCGAAATGACCAACGTCACGCCGGGCATCATCAGGGCCGGCAGCTGGAAGCATATCGACTTCCCTGCCCCTGTCGGCATGATGGCCAGGCAGTCGCGGCCATCGAGAAGGGTCTGGATGACCTCATGCTGGCCCGGCCGGAACGACGTATAGCCAAAATATTGTTTCAAAAGAGATTCGAGTTCCATCAAGATAATCAACCCATCTATAAAAAACAAATTCAACATCAAAAGGAGCTGTTGCACAAAGGCTTATATTATCATGTGTAGTCCCTTTGGCTTTATAGTTTGTAGTACAGAGTTTGTAGTTTGCAGAAAAATCCTTTAAATTTAAAGCCATCCGCTAACAACTAACAACTTGCCACTAACAACTTGAAAGGAGCTGTCGCGA
>OGGM01000333.1_pt1 | contig 38434 bp, 27 predicted proteins | sample 1571251 | NCBI WGS metagenome assembly OGGM01 (sample SAMEA2582076, study PRJEB24529) | metagenome | biome: Human gut stool | place: China | collected 2011 | reverse complement strand
GAGAGCATCTGCCTTACAAGCAGAGGGTCATAGGTTCGAGCCCTATTGGTCCCATCTATGCCGACATGGCTCAATGGCAGAGCAGCTGATTTGTAATCAGCAGGTTGTTGGTTCGACTCCGACTGTCGGCTTTTATTGACAATACATTTCTTTTTGTGGTATGTATTGTTAATATTTTATTTTAATATGGACGGATTCCCGAGTGGCCAAAGGGGACAGACTGTAAATCTGCTGGCGATGCCTTCGAAGGTTCGAATCCTTCTCCGTCCATTGCATATAGTATGCATGTATATGCTATAATTAGTATTAATGAAAATATACGAGCTGATTACTATATGAACAACAAATCGCCGGCGTGGCGGAATTGGCAGACGCACAGGACTTAAAATCCTGCGAGGTTAAACTCATACCGGTTCAAGTCCGGTCGCCGGCATTAATATGATGATTAGTATACCATATTTCAGTTGTTTATAATTGGAATATGGTTTTTTTGATAGTCATATAATAAATAATAATATAATAATGGAGCATACATGGTAGAGCTTAACGGAAAGTTATCAATTATAATGCCGGCATATAATGAGGAGAAGCTTATATATCACAGTCTTATTTCAACGCTGGATATCGTTGGTGAGTTCGTATCGGATTTTGAGATCGTAGCAGTTAATGATGGCAGCCGTGACAATACGTTAAAAGAGATGAAGAGAGCGGCTGATACAGACTCAAGGATAAGGATAATATCATCTGAAAAGAACAGAGGTAAAGGGAATGCGATTATATCAGGAGTGTCACAGGCTGAGGGGCAGTATGTGGCATTTGTAGATGCAGATCTTGAGCTTAATCCGTCACAGCTTGAAGGCTATCTTGAGAAGATGATTGCGGAGAATAAAGATGTCGTAATAGGCTGTAAGTTTCATAAGGATTCACAACTGGAATATCCTTTTAAAAGAAAGATTATAAGTGCTGGATATTATCTTATGCTGCTTGTATTATTTCATCTTAATGTAAGGGATACACAGACAGGACTTAAGGTATTTAAGATGGAAGCTTTAAAGCCAGTGGCACATCTTATAAGAACGTCGGGCTTTGCATATGATATAGAACTTCTTGTTGCATTGCACAGAAGAGGCTGTACGATAGCCCAGATGCCTGTAAGGGTTGTGTATGTAAGAGATGGTGCATCGAAAAGAATTGGATTTAAGGATATTGTCAATGTATTTAAGGATACATTTGCTATATTTTACAGAGTATATTTTAAGCATTATTATGATTAGAAATCTTTTAATAAGATATAATACATAATAAATTATTAAATCAGATGAGGGGATATAGTTTTTGACACGGCTGGAAAGTCATAAAGATTGGCAGTGTGGAATAAGCTGGTTCATCGTATATTCACAACAGGATTGCTCAGAAATGAGGATTATTATGGAACAGTATAGAGAAAAAATATTATTAAATTTTATTTATTTATCAAAAAAACATGCAGGTGGCAAAGACCAGTTTGCATTTAATCTGCTTAGTGGAATATATGACAATGGTGATATATCCAAGGTATGTGTCGTATGTTTTGATTATTTAGAAGACACAATCAGAAAGATTGCACCTACAGTTGAGATAATAACTATTAAAAGCAGTAATGAAAGCAATGAACTGGAAAGAATGTTTAATATTCTTAAGGTCAATACATTCAAGATACCAAAGATAATAAAACAATATAATATATGTGAAATATTTCATGCAAGCTGTAATAACGGACTTAGGAAATTTAGTGTTCCATCAGTTGTAATACCACATGATATTAAGGCTGTATCACATAGGGTGATGGGAAATGTCAAGGTATCATGGTACAAATATATGTTGTATAAGGCTATGTATGAACTGGATTTTAAGCACGCTGATAAGATTATAGCGATAAGCAATAATGACAAGTCCGAGATGCAGAAATACTATCCGGCGTATAAGAATAAGATAGTACAGATATATAATCCCATTAAAATAGCACAATATGATAAAACTATAATTAAAGAATATAAGGATAAATATGATAATCCTATGAATTATAGTGCCATGGAAATGGTTGCAACACTTGAACCAGAGACCGGACATACAGGGATATATGACAAAAATATTGTTGCGATTAATTTACAGTTTCATCACAAGAACATTATAACACTTATAAAGGCATATGAACGTATTAAGGATAAGATAGGCTGTAACCTGATACTTGTTGGAAGTGTTCCTAAGAGAGTTGAGTATCTTAAGGAATATGTAATTAAGAATAATCTTTCGGATTCTGTTATATTTACAGGCTTTGTAAATGGAAGAGAAAAACGGAGAATATTGTCTGATTGTGATTTATATATCAATCCATCACTGTTTGAAGGGTTTGGAATGACAGCGGTTGAGGCAATGATACTTAAGGTTCCTACATTATTGTCAAAGGTATCTGCTAATTATGAAGTAACAGCAGGCTTGTGTAAATATTACGAACCGGCAGATGATGTGGAGGCGCTTGCACAGGCAATGGTTGATTATTTTAAGGAACCATATACTAAGGAGCAGCTTGATAGTGCAAGCATTGCAATGATTAACAGATATGATTACAGGACAATAGCAGCAGAGTATATGGATTTATTTGTCATGGAAAGAAGTCAGGACGGTAAGAATGTTATGTGTGGACAGGAAGCGGCTGACAGAAATGAGGCACTATGAAGATAAGTGTTATTACACCATTGTATAAAGGGGAAAAATATATAGACAGACTTTTACATATGGTATATAAGGGATATATAAAAACAACAGAGAGCATCGCAGATATACAGGTTGAATATATTCTGATAAATGACAGTCCTGATATAGATATGAATATGAACAGCCATATTGATAAATTCAATGATATATATATGAATGTCAGTTTATCAGAAAATTTCAGTATAATATATGCAGTTAACCATGTTAATTCGGGAATTCATAAGACAAGGGTAGCTGGACTTGATTTATCAGGTGGAGAATATATTATGTTTCTTGATCAGGATGATCTTATATCGGATAATATTTTTTTAAAGTTTCTACAGGCTATCAAAAAAAGTAAGGCAGATATAGTTGTTTCCAATGGATATAGAAGATGGAAAGATGGAGCGGGCAGCTATGTTTACATACCTCTTTATCAGAAAAATGCTGCATTAAGGCTGACAGCATATGAAAAAATATATCTTTATGGAACAGATATGATATTTTCACCTGGACAGTGCCTGATAAAAAGAACTTCCATACCACGGGAATGGATAGATAATATACTTACAGATAATGGCTGTGATGACTGTTATTTATGGCTTTTAATGTTAAATAATAAATGCAGCATATATACAATAAAGGATAGACTTTATTGTCATATAGAAAATGATACTAATTATTCTAATTCATATAATGCCATGGAAAGTTCATTTTATAACATGTGTGACATGTTAGATAAAAATAAGAATTATAGCAGGCAGAAAACTAAGATATTAAGACGCAGATACAGGTTAAAATCTTATATCAAGACACAGAATAATTTCTTTAAAAAACTTATAAGATTATGCTGTAATCCGGATATAGCAATGGCCACATTTATTTATAAACTGAGTGGATATCATTGATAATAGTAAGAGGGGATTTGTTATATCTTTGGGGATAAATCATAAAATAAGAAAATTATATATTAAGAGATATGAAGGAGCTTCCTTGATGAGACATTACTTAAAAAGACATCTGAATAAGTTAAAAAAAATACAGGTTGTAGCTGCAATTGCAGGCGTATGTGTTACAGGAGCGGCTGGTATACATACCATAGATGTGCAGGCACAGGACTACAGTCTGCGTGTTGACAGTGATAATCAGTGGAAATATTTTAATGATGACGATATTATCGATACAGAATATACTGGACTTGCTTTAAATGAGTATGGCTGGTGGTATATTAAAAATGGAAGTATTGATTTTGATTACAAGGGACTTGCCTTAAACGAGTACGGCTGGTGGTATGTAGAGAATGGAACGATTAACTTTGATTATAAGGGCTTAGCGTTAAATGAATATGGCTGGTGGTATGTAGAGAATGGAACAATTAATCTTGATTATACAGGGCTTGCGTTAAATGAATATGGCTGGTGGTATGTGCAAGATGGAGTAATCAATTATGATTATAAGGGACTTGCGTTAAACGAGTATGGCTGGTGGTATGTAAAAAATGGCGTGATAGACTTTGAATATACAGGACTTGCGTTAAATGAGTATGGCTGGTGGTATGTAAAAAATGGCGTGATTAATTTTGATTATACCGGACTTTGTGAAAATGAATATGGCTGGTGGTATATTAAAGCCGGAGTGATAGATTATAATTATGCCGGACTTTGTGAAAAAGAGGATGGAATATGGTATATAAAGAATGGAACGATAGATTCTTCATATAGTGGTATACAGAAATTTAAAAAAGATAAGCTGTATGTCAAGGACGGTAAGGTTAGAAACAGCTATACAGGATTAGTTATATATAATGGTCAATCCTGCTATATAAAAGATGGAAAATTCAAAGAAAATCATACAGGAATAATCTCTTATAATGATGAAAAATATTATATATCAAATGGCTGTGTAGACAAAAGCTTTAACGGACCTGTAAAAGATGGTGGTGATATAATCTATATAAGGAAAGGAATGCTTGACAAAAACTTCACAGGTATTCTTGACTATGAGAATGATAAGGTATATATAATCAATGGTATATCGGATATAACATTTACAGGACTTGTATTACAGGATGACGATACCTATTATATAGAGAATGGATATGTTGATGATGATTACCACGGATTATACAAAGAAGATGATACTTATTGGTATATTGATAGCGGTAAAGTTGATACATCGTATACAAAGATATGTAATACTGATGACAGTACAAGGGTGTATATAAAAAATGGTAAAGAAGATAAGGAATTTACAGGCCTTGCGTATGGTGACAGTGGGAGATGGTATATTGTTGACGGGCAGGTAGATGATAGTTATACAGGACTTGTGTTATATAATGATATATGGAAATATGTAGAGAGTGGATATGTAATTGAAAAATACACAGGCTTTGCACGCAATGAATTTGCTTTCTGGTATTTAGAAGATGGAAATATTGCCTGGGACGTTACAGGAATTATTGAGGATGATTCAGGTAAATGGTATGTAGAAAGTGGCGTTGTACAGCAGGATTATTACGGATATTATACGGCAGCAGATGGAAAGCAATATGTTGTTACAGAAGGATTTGCAACAGAAAAGGATGAATATGATGTAATAAATGATATAAAATACAGCAGCCTTTATAAAAAGTCAATATTCTGTGCCGGCGATAGTATAGCACTTGGATATGGCAACAATTATTACAGCTATGCAGATCTGCTTGCAGACAGATACAGCATGGATATGGATAAAAGTGCCATAGGAGGAATTTCGATAGCGGATATAAAATACAAGGAAAGTATCAATAAACTTGTAATTAATAATATGAAAAAAAATTACGATTATGCAATATTAGAAGGCGGCTGGAATGACTTTAATCTGGATGTAGCCATAGGAGAATTATCAGATGATAAGTCAGACGATAAATCTGATAGCAAGATAAACAATAAGGCTGAAGGTGAAAATAATGATAAGAACAGCTATCCAGATAATGACAAGAATGAAGATATATCGCAGGATAAGGAATTAGATACAACAACACTTATGGGTGCATTAGAGAATATGTTTAAGTATGTTAAGACTAACCATGAAGATACAAAAGTATATTTTCTTATGGTTCATAAGATTGATGAAACAAATGGTAAAAAGATTAATGCATTAGGACTTACTTTTAAAGATTATTATAATGCAATAATTAAAGTATGTGATAAATATTCAATTGAAGTAATAGATATATATAAGACGAGTGAATTCAATACATCTGAGGCTGAATATAAGGAAGCTACATTTAATGGAGACGGAGTGCATCCTGTACAGAGAGCCTTCTATAAATATTATCTTCCTGTAATAGAAAGATATATGAAATATTCAGATTAAACAATAATGTGAAAAATGAGTTTGATAGCTGATTAAGAAATAAATGACATGGAGACCGGGTATTGACTTTATAAAAAGTATGATAAAAAAACAAATGGTTTAATTATTGCGTATCAGAATATTATGTGATATTATAAAGAATGGCTGTTATAAAAATATGAATGCCTTTAATAGCAAGGATGAAAGGATATATATATAATGAAAGAACGAGTGAAATCCATATTTTCCTACAGTGATATGGTAGGAAGTCTAGTAAGAAGAGACCTTAGGGGAAAGTATAAAGGTTCAGTGCTTGGCTTTTTGTGGACATTTATTAACCCGTTGTGTCAGATGATAGTATATACAATAGTATTTTCAGTAATAGTTAGAAACGATCTTGAAAAATTCTATGTATACATGATAGTTGGTATGGTGCCATGGCTTTTCTTTGATGCGTCATTAAGACAGGGAGCAGGCTGTATAAGATATCAGGGAGATATGATAAAAAAGATATATTTCCCGAGAGAAGTGCTTCCATTATCATGCGTAACGTCTAATTTTGTAAATATGCTTTTTTGCTTTATAATAGTATTTGCAGTACTATTTATTTCAGGAATAGGAATAAGCCTTAAAGCTATTATATTTCTGCCGTTAATTATGGGAATAGAATATCTTCTTGCACTTGGCTTTACGTTAATTGTTGCTGCAGGTACGGTGTATTTTAAGGATCTTGAGCATATTACTACAGTTGTACTTATGGCATGGATATATGGTACACCTATAATGTATTCCATGAAGATGATTCCTGACAATGTCAAGTGGTTATTCAGAACTAATCCAATGACTTCAGTAATTGAGGCATTTCATAATATATTATACTGGAAGATTGTTCCAGATATACATGATATACTGTATGCATTAATCTTTGGTGTAATTATGGTAATTATAGGAGAAATGGTATTTGCAAAGTTAGATGATAATTTTGCAGAGGAATTATAATTAATGTAAATATGCTGTAGATGAAAGGATATAATTTATGAATAATGATACAGATTATGCTATTCGTGTAAAAAATGTCGAAAAGTATTTTAAAGTATATATGGATAAGGGCAATATGCTGAAAGAACGCATAATATTTGCCAATCGTAACAAATATGAAAAAAGACAGATTCTTAATGGAATAAGCTTTGATATTCCTAAGGGGCAGGCGGTTGGTCTTATCGGACGTAACGGATGTGGTAAGAGTACAACTCTTAAGATGCTTACTAAGATATTAAAACCTAACGCCGGTGAGGTTGAGGTTAATGGAAGAGTATCAAGTCTTATAGAGCTTGGAGCTGGTTTTCATCCTGATATGACAGGACGTGAAAATATATATATAAATGCCACTATATTCGGCCTTGATAAAGAAGAGATAGACACAAGACTTGATGATATAATAAGATTTTCCGAGCTTGAGGACTATATTGATAACCCTGTAAGAACATATTCATCGGGTATGTATATGAGACTTGCATTTGCAGTTGCCATTAATGTCAATGCAGATGTTTTATTAATTGATGAGATTCTTGCGGTAGGGGATGTAAGCTTTCAGAAGAAATGTTTTGAAAGACTTAAAGAGATTAAAGAAGAGGGAACGACAATAGTTATTGTTTCCCATTCCATGGAGCAGCTCTATTCAATTTGTGACAGACTTATATGGATTGAAAAGGGCAGAATCCTTGAAGACGGAGAACCTAAGCTTATAGGTATGCATTATCTTGATTCCATGGAGGATGACAGAATTGCAAGACTTGCCAATGAGAGTAAAGAGAAGCTTGTAGATGACAGAGGACGTTCCATCTTAGAGCTTACACAGAATGTACATCCTGAGGCAAGACGTGATGGAACACATAAAGTTAAGTTTACAAGTGTTAATCTTTATGATAAGGATGGTAAACCGTGCCAGACATTCAGTACAGGTGATAAGGCGGTATTAAAGCTTGGATATGCCACAGAGCTTGACAGTCCAAAGGTTAATTTTAATATGGATTTTGTCAAAGATAACTGGCAGTACTGTTATGGAAGCTGCTTTACCAAACCGGGAGATGGATTACCAGTATTAAAAAAGAGTGGAACAGTAACATTTACCATAGATAAGCTTATGCTGCTTCCGGGTAAGTATTATCTTGATGTAGGTATTAATGGTGAAGATGGCGAATTATATGATAATGTAAGAAATATTATGCAGATAACGATACGTAATTATGTGCATAATGAGTTTGGACCATGTACATTTGAACACGACTGGGAGATTGAACAATAATTATTATTTATAGGAAGAGGAGAAAAGTAATGAAGTACGATTATTTAGTAGTAGGAGCAGGTCTTTATGGAGCAGTATTTGCTTATGAAGCAAAAAAGAAAGGAAAGACATGTCTTGTAATTGATAAGAGAGACCATATTGCAGGTAACATATATTGTGAAAATATTCACGATATCAACGTGCATAAGTATGGCGCACATATTTTCCACACATCTGATAAGAAGATATGGGATTATGTAAACCAGTTTGCTGAATTTAATAATTATATTAATTCACCAATCGCAAGATATAAGAACGAATTATATAACCTTCCATTTAACATGAATACATTCAGTAAGATGTGGAATATTGTAACTCCACAGGAAGCTAAGGATATAATTGCTTCACAGATTGCAGACCTTAATATTACAGAGCCAAAGAATCTCGAAGAACAGGCACTTTCACTTGTAGGCAGGGATGTATATGAAAAGCTCATTAAGGGTTATACAGAAAAGCAGTGGGGACGTGATTGTAAGGAGCTTCCTTCATTTATCATAAAGAGACTTCCATTAAGATTCGTATACGATAATAACTACTTCAATGACAGATTTCAGGGTATTCCGATGGGCGGATATACTAAGATTGTTGAAAAGATGCTTGATGGTATTGAAGTTAGACTCAATACTAACTATCTTGATAACAGAGAAGAGTTCGATGCCATGGCAGATAAGATTGTATACACTGGTATGATTGACCAGTTCTACGATTATAAGCTTGGTGTTTTGGAATACCGTTCAGTAAGATTTGAGACAGAAGAACTTGATATGGAAAATTATCAGGGTAATGCGGTCGTTAATTACACAGAAAGAGAAGTGCCATATACAAGAATTATCGAGCATAAGCACTTTGAATTTGGCAAGCAGCCAACAACAATCATTTCAAGAGAATATTCAAGTGAATGGAAGAAGGGTGACGAGCCTTACTATCCTGTTAATAATGAAAAGAATAATAATCTTTACCAGCAGTATAAGGAATTAGCTGATAAGGAAGCTAAGGTAATCTTCGGTGGAAGACTTGGCGGATATAAGTATTATGATATGGATAAGGTTATTGCAGCAGCACTTGAGATGTGTGAGACAGAACTTAATTAATTATTATGAAAAATAAAGATATATTGGCAGTGGTTGTTACGTGTAACAGAAAAGAACTTCTAAAGGAATGTCTTCAGGCTTTAATGCAATATAATAATGATTGCGATATTTTGGTTATTGATAATGCCAGCACTGATGGGACAGATAAGTTTATGACAGATCAGGTTAAAAATCATAGTCATTATAATTCTGGTAACTTAAATGAGAAATTCCTAAGATACATCCAGCTTAAAGAAAATACAGGGGGTGCCGGAGGATTTTCAAGAGGAATTAAAGAAGGCGTCCGAATGAATTATAGGTATATCTGGATAATGGATGATGATACAATAGTTAATAATACAACACTGCCGGCACTTAAAAATGCAGTTAATAAGACAAAGGGGCTCTTTGGATATTTCTCGTCAGATGCGGTATGGATAGATGGACAGCCATGTAAGATGAATATACAGCATTATGATGGAGAGCGTTTTAAGGATTCGTACAAACTTCTAGATGAAGGAATTATACCGATAAAGAGTGCGACATTTGTATCATTATTTATTAATAGAGAAGCTGTTATAGATTGTGGACTTCCATATAAAGAATATTTCATATGGGGGGATGATAAGGAATATACTCTACGACTTTCTAAGAAGTATGCCTGCTACAGGGTAAGAAAAAGTAAGGTGTTACATAAGATGAAGAACAATAATGGCAGTGATATAATAAGAGATGATATTGTAAGAATAGACAGATACAGATATGCGTATCGTAATGACTTCAGAACGGCATGTATTAACGGAGCAGGAAAAGTCTTTAATTATATGGTAGTTTTTTTACGGACAATAATAAGAATATTACAATCAGACAGTCCTTATAAGCTTAAGAGAATAAAAATTATGATTATGGGAATGTTTGAAGGAATGTTTTTTAAGCCACATAAAGAGTTTTGATATAGAAAAGGAGAAGATACATGATACTTCAGAATATTATCTGGCCTAAAAAAGGCGTATGTACAGAAGAAAAGTTATATTTTCATGCAAATGTAATAGATGAAGATTTTAACATTGACAGAGATGAAAACCACAAAAAGTCGAACATGAATTATGTCAATTATCAGAGAATATCTGAGATTAAGGGGGGTGGACTTAGTCTTGACAGATTTGGAAAGGTTGCATTTGATACATATTTTAACGGATTATCAATCGAAAAATGGAAGAAATATACTATTGTCAATCAGGTATCAGCAACAGTAGAGATAGAAGGACATTTTCTTATAACATTATGCAGCAAGATGTTTCTTCATGGAGAAGTTATAAAAAAAGAACTTGCAAGAGAAGAATTTAATGCTTCAAAGAAGACTAGATACTCACTCTCATTTGAAAATGCTGATAAAGGAATGTTATATTTTGAAATAGAATCATTAGAAGATGGAAGTGTATTCTATGGCGGATATTATGAGGATACAGCGATTACTGAAGCTGTAAGACAGCCTAAGATTGGTATTGATATCTGTACATTTAAGAGAGAGAAGTTTATCGAGAATAATATCAGCTTGTTAAATAAGAATATTTTCAATAACAATAACAGTAATCTTAAGGATAAGCTTGAAGTATTCATATCTGATAACGGTAAGACACTTGATATAGATAAGTTAAGCAATGAGCATATCCATATTGTACAGAATAAGAATACAGGTGGTGCAGGTGGATTTACAAGAGGACTTATGGAGATTCTTAAGGATGATAATAAGTATGGTATTACACATGCGCTTCTTATGGATGATGATATTATCATTGATACTGAGTCTATTGAAAAGACATATACAATCCTTTCAATATTAAAGGATGAATATGAAGATGCATTTATCGGCGGAGCTATGTTAAGAAACGACAAGCAGAATATGCAGGTTGAATCCGGTGCTTCATGGAATGCAGGTGAACTTGTCTCTAATAAGAGTAACCTTAACATGAATGTTACATGGGACTGCCTTATGAATGAGATTGAGGAATATACAGAGTTTAACGCATGGTGGTACTGCTGTTTCCCAATGAAGGTTGTATCAGAGGAGAATCTTCCGCTTCCTATCTTTATAAGAGGTGATGACCTAGAATATGGTCTTAGAAATATGAAGAATCTTATACTTATGAATGGTATCTGTGTATGGCATGAACCATTTGAAAATAAGTATTCTTCTTTCCTTGAGTACTATATTATAAGAAACAGACTTATTGATAATACATTCCATTTCCCAGGCTGGGGAAAGAAGGAATTAAAGAAAGCTGTATGGGAACAGTGGAAGGGAGAAGTTAAGAGATATAGATATAAGAATGTATATCTCCATACAAGAGGCGTAAGTGATTATTTAAGAGGAATTAAGTTCCTGTTAAATACAGATGGTGAACAGCTTCATCAGGAGATTATGGCAGCAGGCTATAAGGCTGTTCCTGTATCAGAGATAAGCGAGCCATTCCATTATAAGGATTATCAGGCAAGCAGAACAATGAAGAAGAATCCTATACATGATATTATCAGAAGACTTACATTTAACGGATATTTATTACCGGCAGGACGTACAAGAACAGTATCCATGGCTCAGTCTACAGCATATAATGTATGGAGAGCAAAGAAAGTCGTATATTATGATGTAACATCTAATAAGGCATTTGAATGTGAAAGAAGCTATAAACAGCTTGTACTTACATTCCTTCTTGTATTAGGCTTAAATATCCAGATAGATCTTAAGTATGATAAGGCTAAGAAAGATTATCTGAAGAACGGATATAAGTTAAAGAATATTAAATTCTGGAAGAGATATCTTGGATTAGATAAATAATATGTCAGACGTATAATTTGCAGCATTGGTAACAGTCAGGCTGCAAATTATATTTGCTTAGTGTATAAAAATTATTGTGTAAATAATATTGTAATAAATATTAATGTGTAAATATCAATGTGTAAAATAATGCTGTAGCTTCAGCGGAATGGATGATTAATAGTGAATAACAGGAATAAAAAGAAAAAATATAGAATTATTGCAGTTGTAGCTGTATTATATCTGGCACTTGTAGCCGGTATTCTTGCGAGAGATAAAATATTAAATATTGTTCCACAGTCATCAATGCTTAAAACTAGTGAGCAGGATACAACAGCAGAAGATAAAAAGAAGGCAGAAGAGGCGAAAGCAGCTCTGGAAGCCGAGAAAAAGGATAATTATAACAAAGTCATGCAGTCACTGACATATGATATCAATACAGCACCGATAAAGATAGATGAAGCAGACTGCATAAGCCTTATAAAGGAAAATAATCTTCCGGCATTATCAAGAATGAGTGAAGAGGATACTAAAAAATATATGAGCGAACTTCAGGTGCTTAAAAAGATAGAGAAGCTTGGCATAGACCCGGCTCAGTTTGAAACACCTGAACTCAACTGGAAGAATACTTATAATACTGTTGATAATGCAATCAATAATAGAACAAAGTATCAAAACGATGTCAGGTTTAATGGAAGTACAGCATCTGAACTTAATGCAGTTATAGCAACAAGTGACAGTGCGTATATAACAATAGAATCTGATAAGATAATTCTTGATGAGACAATTAATCTTAAGTCAGACATAGGTATTAATGCATCTAAGACAGAATTTGTGCCTGGAAGCATGGTTATTGATAAGGCTGTTATGGCAGAGGATTGCGATAACATTTCATTGGATTATTTCAAGCTGGAAAATGGCGGATATAACTATGCATTGTATATCATAAGAACTAACAACTTCTCTATAAAGGGATGTACGTTCTCAAAGTCAACATATAAAGGCCTTGTAGTCATGGGAACATGTACTAACTTTGTAATGCTTGATAATAATGTGACATATAATGGCAATGGCGGCGTGTTCTTAAACGGTAATATAAGTAATGGTATTATTAAGAATAATGACATTGAAGAAAATTATGGCACAAGAAATCTTACAGCCGGAATGGTAATGACTTCAATGACAATTGATGATTATTATACAGCATATAATGAATTTAAGGATGAACATCTGTATGACCTTTTAGATACTCCGCACGATATAGTATTATATCAGAACAGAGTACAGCGTAATAATTCATCAGGAGTATATTCTGATGGTGCATATAATATATATATTATTGAAAATATTATCTATAAGAATGAAAAAGAGGGAATGTGCCTTGATTATGGTACATTTGGTGCATATGTGCATAATAATGTAGTACGCCAGAATGGTGGACGTTTCAGACAGACAGACGAAGACCTTGAAGCAGACTTTGTAACAAGCTTTGGAAGACTTGAGGATGGTTCGTCACCTGCAAAGCTTCCTGGCATATCAATTGATAACTCTGCTTATAATATAATTCTTAATAATAATGTCAACCAGAATTACGGAAGTGGTATTAAGTCTGTCCGTTCTGCTTATAGAAATGTTATTATGGAAAATACAGTTTCAGATAATAACTATGGAGAAAATGAGAAGTTCCATTTCTTTGGAATAGAGATAGGACATGCAAGTACACCGGATGAACCAGTAATCGGACTTGATTTTACAGCTTCTTATGAGAACATAGTATGCAGAAATGTTGTTACCGGTCCGGATTATGCAGGGGTATTCCTTGAGATAGAATCTTATTGTAATGATGTGTTTGACAATGTTATTATGGGAAGCGAAAAGTTTGCAATCGAATGTCATAGTACATTATTTAACAGTATAGTCAATAATACATTAAATCAGGAAGTATTAAATCTCTACGGACATTAATTTGTGCTTTATTGAAAATGGAGTGTAGAAAATGAATAAAAGAATAGGTTGGATTGATATTGCGAAGGGCATTACAATACTGCTTGTAATTGTTGGTCATACGTTGATAGGATATAAGGTTAATGATTATATATATGCATTTCATATGCCTTTATTTTTCATATGTTCAGGATTGTTATTTAAGCCAAAGGATATTAAGATGGTGGCAAAGAATAATGCAAAGAAGCTTCTCGTGCCTTATTATGTTACCTGTGGCATTGTAATAGCGGCAAGAGCTATAAGTGCTTATTTACAGAACTGGACACCTGAACAGATTAAGTATCTTACTGTCAATACATCAATAGCAGCACTGTTTGCATATGGTGTTGATGGCTGTAAGTGGTTTTTTAATGTGTGGATGATAGGTGCGGTATGGTTCTTCTGGGCTTTTTTCTGGAGCAATCTGTTCTTGCAGATTATATTCTATGTGACAAGGGATAAGGAAGAATGGCAGAGGGCATGCCTTGTAATTATTGTGGCAACACTTTCATTTATAGTAGGACAGTACATATGGATACCGACTAATGTTGATATCGGCGGTTTTGCAGTACTTTTTATATATATCGGTTATCTTATGCGTAAGGTCAGGGTATGGGAGAAAGGAAAACTTCCATGGTATGCATATATTGCATGTGTAATTATATGGGTAGAAGCCTCTAAGATTGGCGGAATTAATATGGTAATACGCCTTGTTCCTGGATGGATTATTATTCCTGGTGCTGTTGCCGGAACATTGCTGATATTTAAGGGCTCATGCATAGCTGAGAAGATTAAGCCGGTATCAGATGTATTTTCATGGTATGGAAGAAATACATTAAAGATATTATGTGCACATTACTTTGAGCTTGTAATAATTCCATGGGATAAATTATTATTAGGCATGGGAATTGAAAACAGAAGGTTGTTTGTAATAACATGCAGGGTTGTATTTGCAACGGTGGCTGTTCTTCTTATTAATGGTCTGATGGCGCTGATAAAAAAGTCAAAGCAGAAGAATAAATCAGAAACAGATGTCAGCGGACAGGTGGTTTAAGGTAATATACAAGGGATTAAAGAATGGAAAAACAATCAACAACAACAGTTATTAATATTGTGCTTGCATTTACCCTGTTATGCATTATTATAGGTAATCAATGGTATTTATGTCCTGATATGGTAACCAGAATTATATTTACGTTTCATATTCCTATATTATTCATAACAGGTGGAATTATGTTGAAGGCAGGCGATGTAAAGGAACTTGCCGTTAAGACATTTAGCAGGCTTATGATTCCATATGTTATCGCGTGTATAATTATAGTCATTATATCAGGTATACATGCTGTTATCATATCGGACAGTGCTGTCGATGTATTTCATGACTTTATGTTGTGGCTGTGGGCAGCCTTTTATGGTTCAGGAATGGATTATATCACGCCGACATATATAAGAATGATAGGTGCGTTATGTTTCCTTCCGGCATTATTCTTTGCTATCAATATTACACATCTGTGTATACGTGCAAAGAATACATGGGTATGGATTATATTATGTGCTGCGGCAGGCTTTGCCACAGGTAAGATATTCTGGCTTCCATACAGTATACAGACTGCTATGACAGGTACGATATTTGTAATGGCAGGCTATACGTTTGGTGAAAAGTGCAGGCAAAAGAGCACCCAGAGTACAGACTGGAATAAATTAATTAAAAAATACAGATATATACCTGTTATATGTGCTATACTGACTGCTGTATATATTGCTAAGGGCGGCGGACAGCTTTTTATGGTCAATAATACATATGTATATGGATTATGGGACTGGCTTGCAGCTATGTGTGCAAGTGTTGTGATATTTTATATGGCTTATGTTATAAGCAGGCATTTAAAAAGGCTTACGGCTGTATGTGAATCTGCCGGAAGACATTTTATACAATTATTCTGTATCCATATGATAGAACTGACGTGTTTTCCATGGAGTTTATTATTAGAAGAGCTTTCAGATATATCATGGATGAATACAGCTTTTGAATTTATCATATTCTTTATAATTCATGCAGCGCTTATAGCAGTTGGTATGTTAATATTACTTGGAATTAAGAAGATATCAGGTAATATACATAATATTAAAAAGCAGAAGCAGGAAAGCACAGAGCAGTGGCAGTCAGAACAGGCAATAACAAAGTCTGGACTGAAAAAAACGGAACAGACAGACTTAGGACAGGAAGAATATAAAAAGAGTGATAATGTTACAAACGAAAGTGTTAAGTCTCAGAATATTAAGCAGGCACCTGTTAATGTAAAAAAAGGACGTGTTGAATGGGTAGATATGGCAAAGGGAGTGTGTATACTTCTTATGTTATATGCACATATGCCGATAGATTCTGGCATAAGACGGATTATATTTTCATTTCATATGCCGGCATTTATGCTGCTTAGCGGATATTTTACAAAGAACCGGCCGTGGAAGAATTTCTTTAAGAGTACTTTTAAAGGACTTCTGCTTCCTTATTTTGGGATAGAGCTCATAGTAGCATTTGTAAGAGTGTGGAGATACTGGCTGTATATAGGAATTGACTTTGATGCGGCAATAGAGCTTATCCGTATGCAGGTTAAGACAGCAGTGCTTGGAATGAGCTTTTCTTCAACTATATTTACAGATGTTACAAGCGTGTTTGTAATATGGTTTGTAATATGTCTGTTTTTTGCAAGGATGTTATTTATTGCAATACTTAAGATATCGAGGGAAAAGGAATGGCTTACAGCTATACTTGTTGCAGCTGTTACAATTGCAGGCTGGTATATTGGAACACAGATAGCATATCTTCCGGAAAGCTTTGATGTATCAATGACATCGACAGCATTTATATATGCAGGATATCTTCTTAACAAATATCATGCATGGGATTATCTTAAGAACCATCCGCTGTCAATACTTATTACAGGAGTTATATGGCTTGCACAGATATTGTGTGGAGGAATTGAATTATCAGTCCGTTCATATCCTGTATTTCCTTTAAGTCTTGCAGGTGCAGTTGCAGGAACAGTTATACTGTGTCTTGTATGTCAGGTTATAAGCAGATATAAGATACCAGGACAGGTATTAAAGTTCTTTGGAAAGAACAGTTTTATAGTATTAGGTATACACTGTGTGGAAGCACAGTTTATATATTGGGAGGGGCTTCTTGCTGGTGCAGATGTAAATATGCAATTTTTGGTGCATATGATATGCATTTGTAGTACAATGATTATATGGATTGTATTTAAACTTTGGTTTAAGTACGTTCAAAAAATACAAAAAGGAGGATTACTATGAAAAAAGTAGTACAAAAAACATGTATGGCTATCGTAGCTGCGCTTGTATTCGTACTTTGCATTTGTGTAAAGCCTGATACAGCACAGGCAGCAGATGGCGGTTGGCTGTATTTTAATGCAGATGATGGCAACTGGTATTATTATGTTGATGGCGTATATGATACTTCATATACAGGTCTTGCATTAAATGAATATGGCTGGTGGTATGTATCTAATGGTACAATCGACTGGAGCTATACAGGAATGGCAGCCAATGACTTCGGCTGGTGGTATGTATCTAATGGTACAATCGACTGGAGTTATACAGGAATGGCATGTAATGATTTCGGCTGGTGGTATATGACAAATGGTGCGTTAGACTGGTCATATACAGGAATGGCATGTAATGACTTTGGCTGGTGGTATATGACAAATGGTGTGTTAGACTGGTCATATACAGGAATGGCATGTAATGACTTCGGCTGGTGGTATATGACAAATGGTGCATTAGACTGGTCATATACAGGAATGGCACTTAATGATTTTGGTTGGTGGTATATAACTAATGGCGCAATCAACCTTAATTATACAGGAATGGCAGCCAATGATATTGGCTGGTGGTATTTTACTAATGGTATTCTTGATCTGGGATTTAAGGGAATCGGAAGCAATTCGTATGGTTACTGGTATTATGAAGGCGGTGTAATTAACTTTAATTACAGCGGTGAATATACATATATGGGTATGACATATGATGTAACAGGCGGTTTTGCAGTTCCAAGAGAAGATATATTTAAGCCGGGCACAGTTAAGAATGGAGAGCTTACGAATGGTATATATATGATTCGCAGCAATTCTAATCCTAATTATGCACTTACTGTTCAGGAGTCAGCTACAGCAGAAGGTGGTTATAACCTTGTAATGTCTAAGATTACAGGTGAGAATAACCAGAAGTTCCTTGTAGTTAAAGATGATGCGTCATCAACATACTGCTTTATGTCTCTTGAATACCTTGATGCCAATGGTGCAGATGCAACACATAAGTGGCTTATTAATTCATGCAACCATGGATGGGGAACAGATGCCTACACAGATAATGTACAGGTAACTTCTGATTCTGTCGGAGGAACAAAGAACTGGACAGTAGCAGAGATATCAGGTGGTGTATATACAATAGCAATTGTACGTCCTGATTATACATTCTATATGACAGATGAAGGCAATTCTAATGTAGGTACAGCTTTATGGTCTAATGCAGCAGCACAGACATTTAACTTTGTATCTCCATATACACAGACTATAGCAGATGGTGCTTATACAATAGCAGCTTCTGATAATACAGGACTTATGCTTTCAGCAAAGGATGCATCTGTAAAGGATGATGCACCAATTGTTCTTGATGATGCTTCTGAGGGAACAGAGCAGTTATTCTATATTAACTGTATTGATTCAGCAAATGGTATCTATAAGATTAAAAATGCTAACTCACAGCGTTTTATGTATACAAAGGGTTCAATAGCAATAGGTGATTCTGTTATGCAGGCACAGGGTACTGATAATATAGATCAGACATGGTATATACAGAAGAATACTAATGGAACATATAGCTTCATATCTGCTAACAGCAACCAGTATTTAACATTAAATGGCGGTACAGCCGAGGGAACAACATTAAGTCAGACTATCGGAAAAGATAACTCTGGACAGCAGTTTGTACTTACAGCTAAGACATATGGTGAGGAAACATTAACAACAGGTATCTATTCAATTGGTGGAAATGATTACCGTGTATCTTCTTTAGGTGATGGTGTATATACATTATATTCATTAAAGAAGAACGGATATTGTGTAGCAGGAAGCAACGGTTCAATGAAGTTTGAAAGTTCATCTGATGCAGCTGGTGCTAAGTGGCTTGTGACAGGTGGAAGTGGCAAGTATACATTTAAGTCATTATCATATGGTACATATATGACATCAGATGCTTCAATAAGCAGCAGCTCACAGAGCCTGTCAGTTTCAGACAGAAATGATGCGGTTACAGATTATAGTAAGAAATATGACTTATCAGCACTTAAGTCAACAGATTCATTAAGCGGAATACAGGTTGTATCAAGATTGAATGCATTAGGACTTAAGCGTTCAGATCTTATGAATCCTGAGGCAGCTATGGATACAGTTGAATCTTCAGTTAATAGTGCATTAAGCGGATTGCCTACAAAGACTGTACAGTATACAGGTAATGATGTTGATGATCTTAACCAGTTCTTACAGGATAACGCAGGTAAGGTTGTACAGCTTACTAAGGATATTGAGGTATATAAGAATACTAATGGTGCTTTTGGTATCATCATGGTACCATCTAATACAATCTTAGATGGTAACGGACACAGCCTTGTAATGAAAGCCGGATATACAGAGGCTCCTGATAATGGTGTAGTATTATATGTATACAAGAATGGCGTAATTCCATCAAAGAATTGTGGTGTTAAGAATTTAACAACTTCAATTCCATATGTAAACAGCATTAATGTATTTGGTGCTGAAAATATTATTCTTGAGAATAATACATTATCTAATGCAGCTAAGTGTGGAATACTTATGTCAGATGAGCATGGATTAACAACTAATGGAATTATCCGTAATAATACAGTAAATAATGCCGGTGACGTTGGTATTGCAGTATATGGCAATCATTCAAAGCTCTTAATAGAGAATAACAGCGTGTCAGGAGCAAAGGGATTCGCTGGTATTGCAGTAAGCTGCTTACAGCATGGACAGCAGATTCGTGTTGATAGTGAGACAACAGGACCACATGATATCATTGTAACTAAGAATACAGTTGCATCAAGTGTTGGTGAAGCATTATACTGTATCGGAGCTTATAAGACATATATGACTTATAATGTACTTCGTGACAGCTACTTAGAAGGTGTATGCCTTGACAGTGGATGTATCGGTAACTACTTTGCACACAATGAAGTATTTAATAATGGTATAGAAGGCGGACTCCCAGGCGTATCTATTGATAATGGTATGTATAATATCGTTGATGGCAATAATGTATATAATAATACATGTAGTGGTATCAAGCTTGTGCGTACAGGCCTTGGCAATATTATCGTTAATAATACATGTACTGATAACTCTTATAACAAGAAGGGCGCTAAGAGTGCAGGTGTAGATATTGAACCACTTGCAGTAGAAGCAGCCAACCTTGGTTATATCGACGGCCTTGGAAGTAACTGGAATGTTGTATTAAATAATACTGTTAAGGGTTCACACGACTTCGGTGTATTCATAGCAGATGATGATGGTGGTGTATCTTGTGGTAATGTTATCATGTATAACAAGTTCTCATCAGCATATACATTTGGTGCAACAGACTTCTCTTCACAGCCAAGTACTGTAAAGAATAATATTGTATTAGACTAATTCTATAATGTTTTAATAATAGATTAGATAATACACAGGTATATGCTAAAACTTTAATACATACGGTTTAGAATTATATTCCCACAAAGGAGATAAATAATTATTTGTCTTCTTTGTGGGATTTTTATTATTATAATATGCTTTCAGAGCTACGCCTGTATATGGCTGCATCCAGAATCAGGATTAATTGCCTGCAACCGGGGAATTTGTCAGAAAGTCAGTGAAAAGCCGTTTGACAATATATTTTACTATAGTTATAATAAACGTTGTGTTTTTATACACAATAAACAGTTGAGAAAAGGAGGAGAAGGAGCTTGAGAAGATTTTTAAAGAAAAGTCTTATGGCATGCGCTACACTTGCACTTTCAGCATTATTTACGCTGGGAGCTAAGAGCGTACAGGCAGATGCACAGGACGGATTTAACTTAAGACTCGACAATGCCGGACAATGGCATTATTATACAGAAGACGGAAATATTGATTATTCATATAGCGGAATGGCTGAAAATGAATACGGTTGGTGGTACATAACAGATGGCACAGTTGATTTTGACTACAATGGAATGGCAGAAAACAAGTATGGCTGGTGGTATCTGTCTAACGGTACAGTTGACTGGGATTATAACGGAATGGCAGAGAACATATATGGCAGATGGTACATGAAAAGTGGCTGTGTTGACTGGGACTATTATGGAATGGCATATGGACCATGGGACTGGACATATGTAACTAATGGTTTTGTCAATACAGATTATACAGGACTTGCCGAAAATGAATATGGCTGGTGGTATATAACTAACGGTTATCTTGATTATACATATAATGGAATGGCTGAAAATGAATATGGCTGGTGGTATATGACTGATGGTGGTATTAATTGGGACTTTGAAGGCATTGCCGCTAACAGATACGGAAGCTGGTGGATGAAAGCTGGGACGGTAGATTTTTCTGCTAACGGAGATTATACTGGTTCTGATGGAATTGTATATACTGTAGTCAATGGTTATGCCAAAGTGAAGACACCTGCAAAGCGGACAGGCTTTGTGGAAGAGGCTAATGGTGATGTGTACTATTATAATGAGCAGGGAATGTTAGAACAGGCAGTCGGTATGGATGTATCTAACTACAATGGGCAGATTGACTGGGATGCTGTTAAGGCATCAGGCGAAGTGAAGTTTGCCATTATAAGAGTTGGTTATGGTGATGATATAGCAAGTCAGGATGATAAGAGAGCTGTATATAACATGAATGAATGTGAAAGAGTAGGCATACCATATGGTGTATATCTTTTTTCGTATGCGGTAAGTACAGATGAAGCATATAGTGAAGCAGCACATGTGTTGAGAATGTTACAGGGAAGGAAGCCAATACTTGGTGTATATCTTGATGTAGAGAACCAGTCATATGATGATGGTTCAAATTACTATCAGAAGCATGGGCTTGATCCATATTCAGAGGATGGAAGAAGAAGACTTACAGATTATACTAAGATTGTTCTTAGTGCTGTAACTAATGCCGGATATAAGGCCGGTATATATATGAATCAAAACTATTACTGTAATGTCCTGTATATGAACGAGCTTGCCGGTTACAGATGGCTTGCAGCCTGGGGAGATTATGGTAGCTGCCCGATAGAAGGATGTAAGATGTGGCAGTATACAAGTGATGGCAAGGTTACAGGTGTACCAAGTGAAAGAGTTGATATGAATTATTGGCTGAATAATTAATAGAATAATTGAAATATAATTCCCGGATTGTATATTGTCTCTTATTAGAGATGATATATAGTCCGGTTTTTCTATATAATGAAAATAAGCAAAAAAAATTAAATCTTCACGTAATTATAACAACATATAACCCATTTTTTAAAAGCAATAGAGAATGCCTAATATGAATATGATATATCAGAAAAATGCCATTAACTTTAGACTGATTTTATGGTAGACATATATTAACGAGATAGAGAACAGAGTAAAGCTTTATTTGTCAGGCATAAAATATAATAATTGAATAGAAATATACAGTGAAAAAATTGTAAATTTATGCATATTTTTAATTGTATTTGTAGGTATCAGGTTATATAATAAAAAAAGACTGTCTTAATTGGCAGAATGTCATTATATATGACTGCTAATAACAATTAAATGTATTGGATAATATACAATATAAGAATTTATTTATGCTGGAGTTAGTGATATAATACTATACTGTTAGAAATGATTAAATAGGGGGGGTATTGCAAAAGAATATCGTTATATGTGCTTATTATTGGGGGAGAAAGATAGGCGGTTAGTGTGGAATACAGAATGTTTTTATGAGGGAAAATGAAGAATGAATAATCAAAAGAAGATAGCAGTATACTTTATGTATATGATAGATGTAATGTCATTAATAATATCTTTTGTCATTGCATATCTAATAAAATTTAATTTGATTGAGAGTGAAGTTAATGGTTATAGAAGTGATTATGTAATATTGTTTTTACTTATATTTATTATTTACATTATTGTTAATATTGTATTTATGAATCATATTGAATTTATTAATAGAAATATTACACAGGAAGTAATTGAATCATTTAAAATTATTGTATATGTATCAGCACTTGTCATGGTTTGTCTGTTTTTCTTAAAAAATAGTGCAAGCTATTCAAGAGCAATGATGTTTATATTTATGTTTGTATCATTTCCGGTGGTGTTTATTGGCAGGATAATGTTAAAAAGAATATTACATATAATGTATCGAAGTGATAAGTATCAGGAAAAGATAGTTATAATCAGTGATTCAAAACACATATGTGATGTAATCAATAAATTAAAAAATAAAAATGCTATAAGAATTGTAGGTGCTGTATTAACAGATATAGATGCAATAGGAAAAGAATATGGTGGTGTGGATATAATAGCTAATTCTGATAATTATTTGGATGTTATACAGAAAAAAGAAATCGATTCGGTATTTTTATCTATAGAAGAAAAGGATTATATCAGCTTTAAAAATATAATAGAATCATTGCAGGATATTGGTAAGAATATTCATGTGCGTCTGCCAGAATATGAATTGTGTGATGGTTACAAACAATTTAGAAAAATAGGAGACTTTGCAGCTATAAGCTATGTGTCATCTAAAAACATGATGTTCTATCAGATTGTTTTAAGAAGAAGTGTTGAGGTGATATTAGGCTGTATTGGATGTATTCTTACAATTATAGTATATCTGTTTGCTGGTATTGGGATGCTTATTGAATCTCCGGGGAAGGTAATAGTGTCCAACGTAAGAGTGGGAAAAAATGGACGTAAATATTTACAGTATAGATTTCGTATTGTGAAAATGGATGCACAAAGCTGTGTTGATAATGGTAAAAGTCCATTTATGATTATAGGAAGAATATTATTCAGGTTACATTTGGATAAGCTTCCGGGAGCATATAATCTGCTGTGCGGAGACATAGGCTTAATAGGTCCGAGTTCGCCATCAGTGGCACAATATATTAATTATCTGCCAGCACAGAAAAGAAAGCTTACTATTAAACCAGGTATTGTAGGGGAATGGAGTTATCGTAAGAATGATACAGAGCTTGCTGCGACATCAGAAAATTATGATATGCCATATGAAAAGAATATAAAAGGTGATATAAAAAGATTTGTTATGGCAATGGGGAGAATGGTTATATATCATCCAAGACGGACGATGGAACAGTGGGAGATTCAGGAACAGATAAATACTGTTAAAGAAATAATTGCTGATAAAGAACCTTATCAATATGATAGAAGTATATATATTGTACATAATTCTTTTGGAAGAATAATTTATCTTATTATAAAAAGAGTGTTTGATATTGTGCTTTCAGCAATAGGACTTATTGTTTTATCACCTATATTCTTAATTCTTATGATTTGTGTAATAGCAGAGGATGGCGGCAATCCATTTTATGGGCATATACGAATTGGAAGAAACGGTAAAAGAATACGTGTATATAAGTTCAGGAGTATGAAAAATATTGATGTTGATATTGAAAAGATACTTACACCAGAACAGCTTTTGCAATACAGAACAGAATTTAAGATAGATAATGACCCAAGAATAACAAAGGTGGGAAACTTCTTAAGAAAGTCAAGCCTTGATGAGCTTCCGCAGCTTATTAATATATTAAAGGGTGATATATCCATAGTAGGTCCACGACCGATAGTTGAAAAAGAAATTAAAATATATGGAAAAGACACAGCTAAGCTTCTAAGTGTTCAGCCAGGACTTACAGGATACTGGCAGGCTTATGCCAGAAATAATGCTACATATGAAAGTGGTGAAAGACAGAAGATGGAGATGTATTATGTTGAACATCAAAGTCTTTGGCTGGATATAAAGGTTATATTTAAGACGTTTAGTTCTGTGGTGAAAGGTAGTGGAGCACAATAATGAATAATGATTTTAAAAAAGAAAAAATTGGTTTTGTTATACTTACATGGAATTCGGAGAAATATATAAAAAGGTGTTTGGATTCCATAGTGAAAATTGAATCCATATATAGTGAAATTTATGTAATAGATAATGGTTCTACTGATAATACAATACGGATAGTACAAAAGTTCGTAGATAACACTTATGATAATTCTAAAGTCAATGTTGTGAAATTGAAATATAATTATGGAACAACAAAGAGTAGAAATATTGGGATAAAGGAATTGGAAAGAAAGTGCGATTATATATGTATATTAGATTCGGATACAGAGATAAACGAAGAAGCTGTATTAAATATGATATGTATTTTGAAAAAGGATAACAGAAATGGTATAGTAGGACCTAAAATGTGTGATGAAGCGGGAGTGGTTCAGAATTCGGGGAGGAAAATTCCAACTATTACAATTAAATTGCTAAAAATATTACCATTTAAGAGTCTAAAAAGTAAGGCAGAGAAAATGGAAGAATATCCTGAAAGGATGGATGATTATAGATTTACAGGATATTTAATGTCGGCATGTTGGATGATTAAGACATCTGTTGTAAAAAATATAGGATTACTTGATGAGAAGATATTTTACGCGCCTGAAGATGTTGAATATTGTTTAAGGGCATGGACAAGGGGGTATAGAGTATTGTATTGTCAAAATGTACAAATTATACATTCATGGCAAAGATTATCAAGAAAGAAGTTGTTCAGCAAACACAACTATGAGCATATAAAGGGGTTAATATATATGTATCATAAATATAAATTTTTATTCAGTAATAAAAAATTTGAAAAATATTTTAATTAGAAAGAGGTAAAAATAATGAAAGTTTTTTTTGTTAATCCACCATTTAAGATGGAGTTTGGTAAATTTTCTAGGGAGAATAGAAGCCCTACGGTAACTAGAAGTGGTACATTATATTATCCTTTATGGTTGATTTATGCGGCAGCAGTCTGCCAGAAAGATGGATTTGAAGTCGAATTTTTAGATGCACCTGCAACACCATTATCACATGAACAGTCATTTGATTTTATAAGAAAACATGGGAAAGGAACTAAACTGTTTGTACTGGATACAAGTACACCATCAATTTATAATGACATAGCTTTTGGTGATGATTTAAAGAATATGTATCCAGATGCTCATGTAGTATTAGTCGGTACACATCCTTCGGCATTGCCAGTAGAAACATTATTAAAGAGTAAAAGAATTGATGCGGTAGCAAGACATGAATATGATTATATAATAAGAGACTATGCAAGGGCATTAAGAGATGGAACTGACGTAAAAGAAGTAAAAGGAATTACATATAGAGCAGAGGATGGAAAAGCAGTAAGTAATCCTGATATGGAATATATAACTGAGTTAGATGAGATTCCGTTTGCATCTAAATTTATAAAAGAATATCTTAATTATAAAGATTATTTCTTTGCGGCTGCCTCATATCCTGAAATTCAGATATTTACTGGAAGAGGATGTATGGCAAGATGTAATTATTGTGTATATCCTCAGACATTACATGGACATCAGTATAGATTAAGGACACCGGAAAATGTTATTGCAGAATTAGAATATATTGCAGAAAATTTTCCAGATGTTAAAGAAATAGTATTTGAAGATGATACTTTTACAACTAAAAAGCAAAGAGTTTTTGACATATGTAATTTAATGATTGAAAAGGGATTAAATAAAAGATTTAAATGGTTATGTAATGCGAGGGTAAATCTTGATCTTGAAACAATGAAAATTATGAAAAAAGCAGGATGTCATCTTATTATTCCAGGAATAGAAAGTGGCTCACAGCAGATACTTAATAATATAAGAAAAGGTACAAAGATTGAACAAATACATCAGTATGTAAAGGATGCTAAGAAAGCAGGCTTGATGATTCATGCCTGTTATATGGTTGGTAATAAGGGGGAAACAAAAGAAACCATGGAAGAAACCTTAAAGTTAGCGTTAAAACTTAATACTGATACAGCTCAGTTCTATCCATTACTACCATTTCCTGGAACAGAAGCTTATGCATGGGCGAAGACAAATGGTTATATCAAAGGCGATTATGATGATTATTGTAAAGAAGATGGAACTATAAATTGTGTATTTGAATTGCCTGATATATCATCTGAATATATGGTTGAATTCTGTGATAATGCAAGGAAAAAGTATTATTGGAGACCGAAATATATAGCTCATAGATTATGGGTAGGTATTCGTAATCCAGAAGATTTAAAACGTTCAATTAAAGCATTTGGGAGCTTTAAAAAATATTTATTCAAGAAATAGGAGAACAATGTGAATATTCTTATTATAACCAGTAATATGGGAAGTATTAATGATGGCGTAGGAGGATATGCAAACTATCTAGCAGATGCATTTTGTAAGTTGCCAGAAGTTCAGAATGTTTATAAAGAATCAGGAGAAACAGATTCTTTTGGAAAAAAACAGATGGTATTTTCAATGGAGATGGCAAATGCAATAAAAAGAGCTATTTATAAGGTGAAAAATGGTAAGGTGGATACTGTTATTATTGAATATCCATTTAAAGAATATAATCCAATTATTATACCATTGATTAGTTCATTAAAAAAAGAGCTGCATAAAAGGAATGGAAAGTTTATTTTATCGTTACATGAGTACTTTAGAGCAAAAAAAATAAGAAAAATTGTTATGAGAAAATTAGTCAAAATGGCTGATTATGTATTTGTAACTGAAAAAAAGATTCAAAATTATTTCAAACAGAGCAAAACGAATGTTTATATTAGGGATATTCCAAGTATTATTCCTGTTGAGTGGCAAAAAAATGAAAATAAGGTATTTAAAAAAAGAAAATTCATTTACTTTGGATTAGTTATAGCTAATAAAGCATTTTCTGAGATGATTGAAGCCTGGAAGATATTTAATAAAGATGGAAAGTATGAATTAGATATTATGACAAGTTCAGACATTATCTTAAATGAAGATGAAAAATACAATATTAGGTTATATAAAAATTTGAATGATGCAGAAATTGCTATTAGAATGAAAAATGCGACGTATTGTATCTTACCAATAAAACCAGAAATAGGTATGTATAATACAACATTTAAGACAGCAACACGTTCAGGCTGTACTATCATTGGAATTTTTAATGAAAAATTCAAAAATGAAAAATTCGCTGTAGATATAAAAAGTTATTCTACCGATGATTTTGTAAAGGGACTTAAATATGCCTCAAATCTGGACGAAGTAAGTTTAAAGGATAATGCGACTGAGGCAATAAAGTTTGGTGAAAGATATTCTTTTGAACATACAGCAAGGCAGATTGTTGATAAGTTGATTTAGAAAAGGAAAAATAATGAAGAAATTATTGATTATAATGCCAGAATTATATTACGGCGGTGCTGAAAAACAATTTAGATATCTGATTGATGGATTAGGTAAATATAATAATATACAATTAAGTGTTTGTATAGAACATTCATATAATGCAAAATTAAAGGCTTCAGGAGATGTTTTTGAAAAAGAACATAGTAATATTAATTTTATACATATGGATGGACTGGATGCTAAAAATGGAAAGTTATATAAATTAAAAAGTGCTATTCTATTATATTTAAAATTAAATAAAAAATTAAATAAAATAGTGCCAGATATAATTTTGGGTTATGGTCCGTTATTTTCTGCCATTATACCTTTATTAAAAAAGAAGAATAGAAAAATTGTATTAGGTGAAAGGTGTGATGGCAAATATAGTGATATTTTAACAAAACAAACCACTAAAAAAGCCGATATGGTAATAGCAAATTCTAGAGCTGCGACTGAATATATGCGTAACAATCAATATGAAAATGTATATTGTATAACTAATGGCATAGATTTAAAGAGTATTGATAGTAAAGAAAAATTGTTTGATAAAAGTAAATTGTTAATATTTATGCCTGCGAGAGTTTCAGATATCAAAAATCAAAAACAAGTTATTGAAGCTATAAAACTTATAAAAGATTTTACGAGTAGTGTTATATTTGCTGGAGAAATTCAAGATAAGGTATATTATGAAGAGTGTAAAAAGCTAATAAATAAATATAATTTAAATGATAACGTAAAGTTTATAGGTGTTGTAGATAATGTTGGAGACTACTATAATAAATGTGATTTGGTTATGTTGCCATCAAAGTTTGAGGGAACACCAAATGTTATTTTAGAAGGTTTTGCATATAAACGAATATGTATTACATCTGATATTATTATGAATAAAGATGTAATAAGGAATGAAAATTTAATGTTTCCTTTAGATAGTCCAAGCAAGATGGCAGAGGTTATTAAATATGTACATGATTTATCTGTTGAAAAGAAAAATGAAATTGTAAAACAAAATTATAAGTATGTTTCAGAAAATTATTCAGTTGATAAAATGGTTAAAAGTTATATAAAGTTATTAGAATTATAGCTGTTTAAAAACAAATCTTTAAAAGGTGGTAGAGTAATTGACAATTGCTGGAATGGTAATGTTTTTAATAATTATATTAAGATTATTAAGACATAAGGATTATGATGAGAATAGATTTTATTTATTTATACTTACAGTAATAGTTAGTATATTTATAAATATTGGTTATGTTTTTTCTTTTTTTAAAAGTTATACATATAGTGAAATACTTATGGTTATAACTGTTTTTTACAGTATATTTGGAACAAAAAAAATAACACAAAAAGAATTATTTGCGATAGGATTCTTATTATTAAGCGTAATAGTTGCATTAGCCAATATTTCTATTAATTCGAGTGATGCATATATCATACCAATGAGTATAGATATTGATGATGTTACTTATGGATTAAAAGGTGCACAACATCCGAAAATAGGTTCGGGAAATATTTCATCACTTTTAAATTTATGTGTTTTTATTTTGTTTATAGTTTTAAATAAAGATTTTTTTAAGAATAATAAATATAGTGAAAGAATAAAACAAATTCTTGATATTAGTTTTAGATATTTTTTTATTATTATAATCTTAGAATTGATTATAAGCAATTTAACATCAGGTGTTGCTGCAAGAAGTATAATTAACAGGATATTTGGAGTTGTTTATGAGGATAAAACCTATATGAGAGCACCATTAAGATATGGAATATATTGTGCATATGGTTTTTTTTCTGAGCCAAGCTATTGTACAAAAATAATTATTTATGCGTTTTTATTATATATAAAAGAAAGTTTTACTAAGTGGGATATGTTTTTTTCTATATTAGCTGTGATTACTTTGGGAGTTACAGGTTCAGCCTCATGTTATATGTTAATACCACTTATAGTATGCATTGCTATATATAGAGGTATATATTATAGATACGGTATAATTGGTAAAATTATTATTATCTCTCTATGTGCTGTTTTTGTGTACTTAAGTTTGAAATTTATTAGTAATATAGATATTTCTAATAGTGCAAAAGATTCTTTTGTTGTAAAAATATTGTCGTATATTAATGGAAAAGAAACTATGAATTCAGGATATACGAGATCTATGGGAAATGCTAGATGTTATGAAGTGTTAAAGTATAATCCATTATTTGGAGTAGGTATTGGAACAACAAGGGGATATAGTTTTAATGCAGGTGTTATAGCAAATTTTGGGATTTTAGGAATAGCGGCATTATTATTTTTCTATAAGACATTATGTAATTTAAAATTAAAAAGCAATATATTAAAGCTGGTAATTGTGGTGATGTATTTTATGGCTATTTGGACTGTCTGGGATGCATATTCACCGGCGATTATTGGAATTTTAATATGTTTTAATAAAAATAATATAAAAAAAGTAAATGAAGAAGATTTTATAAAGGTATAAGGAGTTTTATGTTTGAAAAAATAGGATATATGTTAGGGTATATAAAACTTTTAATATATAAGATATATTATGGGAAAAGATTAACGTTTTCAAAAAAAATGCGCGTTATGCCGTCTATAAAAATATATATAGAAAAGAATGCACAAATAACATTAGGACATAATTTTAGTTGTAGATCTGGAGTAGTATTAAGAGCAAGTGAAGGTGCTATGATAAATGTTGGGGAAAGGGTTTTTGTTAATTATAATTCAATAATAGTTGCTAAAAATAAAATAACAATAGGAGATGGAACAGTTATAGCAAGTGGAGTGAATATATATGATCACAATCATGTGTATGGAAAGAATATAGCTATTAGAGAAAGCGGATATTTTGGACGTGATATTTTTATAGGTAAAAATGTATGGTGCGGTGCAAATAGTATAATATTAGCAGGTTCCCAATTGGGGGATAATGTTGTTGTAGCAGCAGGTACAATTATAAATAAGACTATAGATAATGATAATCTTGTTTATAATAAGAGGGAGCTTGGGATTAGATCTTTTGATATAAAGGAGGTGGTATAAATGAAGATATTATATGATCTATCAGCTACACAGCCAGTTGGGGGAATAAAATTTCATGGTGGTAGTGAATATAGTAAAATTTTATTTAGAAATTTAATTAACAAAAGAGATAATAGAGTAAATATAGATGTTTACTATGATAAGACAAGAAATATAGATAAAGCATTAATAGGGATATGTAAGGAAAATAATATTAATATACATGATATTGAAGTAAATAATGAACTAAATGAATTAATTAATAAGGGTGAATATGATGTAGTTTATTCGGCATTGCCTGGTAATGAATATTCTAAAGTTAATTTTCCGTTGAATACAAAATTAGTTATTACACAACATGGATTAAGAGGTCTTGAATTAATAAGTGATAAGTATCAATGGTTTTATTTAAATGGACTTAAGAATAAAATAAAGTATATTGGTAAGAAATTTTTTCCACAAAGAACAATAAATAAAAGAAAAAAATATATTAGTAAAATTTTTTCTATAACAAAAAATATTGAAATAATAACAGATTCACAACATTCAAAAAATTCTATTTTATATCATTTTCCTAACTTGAAAGAAAATCAGATTATTGTTGCTGCTGCTATGGCAAAAAAGGATGATAATATTGAAAAACAAGAAGAAGAAATGATTCTTAATAAATTAAATATCAAATCAAAGAAATATATTTTGTTAGTTAGTGCGGATCGTTGGGAGAAAAATAATTATAGAATGATAAAAGCAATTGTTAAAGTATTAAAAACGAGAAAACAATTGTTTGAAAAATATAAAATACTTGTTTTAGGGAATGAGGGAGGAAATATTTATAAGGATTTAATTGAAGATGAATATAAGGATTTTTTTATTTTTAAAGGATATGTTGAAGAGCATCAATTAAATGTTTTATATAAAAATGCATTTACATTATTTTATCCATCTTTAAATGAAGGATTTGGTTATCCGCCATTAGAAGCGATGAAATATGAAACGTTTTCTGTTTGTGCGGCAGATTCATCTATTACTGAGGTGTGTGGAGATGCTGTAATATATTTTAATCCATATGACATTGATGAAATGGCAATTAGAGTTATACAGAGTTTTGATACGGTAAACAGGAATGTTATAAAATCAAAGATGGTAAAACAGTATGAATATATACATAATTTACAAGAATTGGGAAGTACATGTGTTATTAATAAAATTTATGGTGAGTGATTATGAAAAAAAAATATATTCTTTTGGTAACAATATTTTTAATAAATATTGTTTGTATCTATAGTATTACAAATATATCGAAAAATAAAATCATGACAGCAGAGACAGAGAGAGAACAATTGGATTTAGATACAATAGCGTCTTTACAAAAAATTATACAAAAACAGGTTAATGATGAAAATGTTAATGGGAATATTGCTGTTTGGTTTCATAGTAAAGATATTATAAGATTAAATATGGGTAAAAACGATAAAATTAATTATACTGCATTAAAAAACGGATTTCCAGATTTGATTAGGGATGTAATACAGGATTTAGAACAATACCAATATATCTACTCATCTTCTGGTAGACTAGCGACAGAAGGTATTTATATGTATATAGATCAAAATTATACAGTTAAGATGCAAATTGAAGCAAAAGAAGATGTTCCACAAAAGTGTATATTTTCAGATGATGAGTTTGTTCGATAATATGTTTTTATAAATAAGGAGATACGGAATGTCGAGAGGTAAAGAATTAATAAAAAGTACAGGAATATTAATGATTGCAAAAATATCAACACAAATTGTTAATTTTTTATTAATTCCATTTTATACAGCATTATTAACAACACAAGAATATGGCGAAATTGATATATATACGTCATTAATAATGATAGTGATTCCGTTTATAACACTTCAATTGGAAATGGGATTATTTCGTTATTTTATTGAAGAAAAAACAGAAAAGGGAAGAGCAAGACTTGTTAAAACAACATCAACAATTGTTATGACTTCCGTATTAGTTGTATCAGTTATTTATTTCTTTATAGTTTTATTTGTTCCAATTAAATATAAATTTTTAATATATCTATACTATATTTTTAGTGCGATATCATCTGTTTTATTACAATTATGCAGAGCAGAGGGTAACAATGTTGCATATGGTTTTGCTTCTTTTTTAATTTCATCTTTAACAGTTGTATTTAATGTTATCTTTATATATGGTATGGGATTGAAAGTCGAAGGAGTATTAGTATCTACTATAATTGCTAATATAATTAGTTGTATTTATATGACATATATTACCAGACTGAGAAGATATTTAAAAAGTGGTAAATATTCTTTACAATATGCAAATAAATTATTGAAGTATTCTATTCCATTAATTTTTAATCAAATTTCAAGCTGGGCGATTAATTATTCAGATAGAATTATTATATTGACTGTTTGGGGAACAGCATCAAATGGAATATATTCATTAGCAAATAAATTTTCTAATATAACAAATACTTTTTTTGGAGTTTACAATCTTGCATGGTCGGAAAATGTTATCAGAGCATTAGGTGATAAGGATAGTGTTAAGTATATTAATAATATTTTTAATTTAACATTTAAGCTTTATTTGTTATTAGTAACAGGAATAGTTAATGTGCTTCCATTTTGTTTTGCAATTTTAGTTAATAAAGATTATATATCAGCATATGGACATATACCTATATTATTAATAGCAATGTTTTTTTCAGGTATGGCAGCTACAATTGGAAGTATATATATTGCATATGGAAATACAAAAGAGGTTAGTATTACAACAATAATGGCGGGAATATGTAATATAATAATTCATTTAGTTTTACTAAATACGTTTAAGTTATATGCAGCATCAATATCAACATTTGTTTCATTTACATTGTTATTTATTTATAGATATATATTTGTTAAAAAATTTTTTGATTTGAAATTTAAAATCATCATGTGTTTACCTCAAATTATAATATATGTAATATCCTGGGTTGCATATGCGAGTAAAAATTATATTGCAATTAGCATATGTTTATTTATCAATATAATTTATTGTGTCTTATTGCTATATAAGAATAAAGGAATGTTAATTAAATTATTAAAACGTAGTAAAAAATAATATATTTAATGGAAAGGTGGGATATAAGTGAATATTTTTACACCATATAGAGTATGTCCATTGGGAGCCCATATAGATCATCAACATGGCGTTGTAACTGGGTTTGCATTAGATAAGGGAGTAAGATTTGAATTCGAAAAAACCAATGATGGTTCAATTTATGTGATAAGTAAAAATTTTAATGGTATTGTAGACTTTAATATAAATGATATACCAGAAAGAAAGTACAACTGGGGGGATTTTATTCAAGGTGCGGTTGTAGCTTTATCAAGAAAATATGAACTACATTATGGTATTAAAGGTGTAGTTACAGGAGAATTGCCATCAGGAGGCTTATCTACATCAGCAGCAGTTATAATAACATATATTAATGCATTATGTATTGTAAATAATATTACATTAACCAGACCAGAGTTGGTGTTAATGGCTATGTGGGAAGAGCGGAATTATATAGGTGTCAATGTAGGAAAGTTGGACCAAAGTTGTGAAGTATATTGTAAAAAAGATAGTATATTATATCTTGATACTAAGGATGATTCAAGTGAGTTAATTCCTATTAGTAATGAAATGCCGGAATTTGATATAATGATTATTTTTTCGGGGTTAGAAAGAAAATTAGCTGGAACAGCATATAATATGCGCGTAGATGAGTGTAAATCAGCATCTTATGCATTGAAGGCATTTAGTGGAATGGAGTATGGAAAATATGAAGATTCTTTTTTAAGAGATGTTCCACAGGGGATTTTTGAAGAATATAAGGATATGCTTCCAGATAACTGGCGAGATAGAGCACAACATTATTATGATGAAAATAACCGTGTAAAAAAAGGAATTAAAGCATGGAAATGTGGTGACATTTCTGAATTTGGCAGATTGATTTTTGAATCAGGAAGAAGCTCTATTGAAAAATATAAGACAGGTTCAGATGAACTAAAAACCATTCAGGATATTATGGAAGATGTTGATGGTATATATGGAGGAAGATTTTCGGGTGCAGGATTTAATGGAAGTAGTATGGCAATTATTAACCCTGAAAAAAAAGAAGAAATAAAAAATATTGTAACTATAAAGTATTTAAAGAAATTTCCTAAACTTGAAAATAATTTTTCTATACATTTTTGTAAAACATCAAATGGAGTAGAATTATAGGAGTATTTAATAATGAAATGTTTAATTTTAGCGGCGGGATATGCAACAAGATTATATCCATTAACAGAAAACTTTCCTAAACCATTGTTAGATGTAAATGGTAAGACGATACTTGATTGGCTTATAGAGGATATCCAAAATATCCATGATATAAATGAAATTATTATTATATCAAATGATAAGTTTAAATCTATTTTTGAGAGCTGGTCAAATAAGTTACATTATAGTGTGCCAATAACTATAATAAATGATGGTTCTACAAATAATGATAATAGATTGGGAGCAGTTAAAGATATAGCATTTGCTATAAAAGAGAAAAAAATAGATGAAGATATAATGGTTTTAGCAGGTGATAATCTTTTGGATTTTTCTTTAAAAGGATTTTACGATTTTTATAAAGAAAAAAATACAACATGTATTATGAGACATTATGAAGAATCTATAGAAAAGTTAAAAAGAACAGGTGTTATACAACTTGATGGAGATAAGGTGGTTGAAATGCAAGAAAAACCACAGTTACCAAAGAGTAATTGGGCAGTACCACCGTTTTATATTTATTGCAAAGATGATTTAATAAAAATAGTAAATGGGGTAGATAATGCAGTATGTAATACTGATGCTCCGGGTAGTTTTATTGCATGGTTTTGTAAAAAAAGTGATGTTCATGCATATTGTATGCCGGGAAAAAGATATGATATAGGTAACCTTGAAAGCTATAAATATATAAAAAGTAACTATAAAGGCTTGTTGGAAAATTAACAAACAAAAGAAAGGAATTAGTTATAGTGTCTGTAGAAAAAACTATTAATAGGGGGAATTTAAAACAGAGGGAATCTGGGATAGAGATGCTAAAAATTTTTGCAATTGGATTGATTGTTATTTCCCATGTAATTAACTCATTATGTAAAGAAAATGTATATATTGGATATAATGACTATATTGTAGATTTATCTCATGCAACTACAAGTATATCTAATTTTTTTATAATATTGATGATGTATTTTGGAGTATTGGGAAATAGTCTATTTTTTATTTGTTCTGCCTGGTTTTTGTTAGATAGTAAAAAATGTTCTGGTAAAAAAATCATGAACATGTTAACGGATATTTGGGTAATATCAATTTTAATTATGGTAGTGATGATTATAATTTTAGGAAGAGAAAGTATAAGTTATAAGCTTATTATAAAGTCAATATTTCCTACAACATTTGCTAATAATTGGTATTTAACGGCATATATATTGTTCTATATGATCCATGGCTTACTGAATAAGCTTATTTTAGGAATGTCTCAGCAACAACTGTTGATGTCAGCATCGGTGTTGGGATTTTTATACATATGTTGTGATTTTATTAAAGGCGATTTATTCTTTTCAAGCATTTTGATTTTATGGGTAGCAATTTATTTTATAATTGCTTATTTAAAATATTATTGCCCCAAATTGTGTGAAAATAAAAAGGTAAATATGATATTATTTATTGTCGGAATTCTGGGAAATATAACCATCGTTCTTTTAACTAATATGCTAGGATTAAAAATCTCATTTTTTAATGATAAAGTTTTGCATTGGAAAGTTAATTATAACCCATTTATAATTATGGTCGCAGTATCTTCTTTTAATTTAGCACGAAATTGTCATAAAAAAAATAGTACTATAAATAAAATAGCGAAGTGTTCGTTATTGATTTATATTATACATGAAAATTTGTTATTAAGAACATATATTAGACCATATATATGGAAATTAATTTATAATAATTTTGGTTATTCAAATCTATTTTTTTGGACTATGTTGTTTTCAATTATACTTTTTGGGGTAGCATTACTTTTAAGTTTATTTTATCAAAAAACAATTCAGTATTTTACATTTAAGCTAAGTTCTATATTCTTTGAATTAATCTCTAAAGTATACAAATATTATGAAAGATTTATGTTAAAAACTTATCGATAAAAGTATATATTAGTGATTAATACTAAGATTTAATTAAGATTATGTAACAAAAGAAATTTATTTATGTTATATTAAGTCGTTTAAATAGTTTGAAGTTGATAATATATTAAAAACAATTATTATTAAAGAGAATATTTTAAGAAATGAATTGTAATGTAAATATAAATTAATTACATTTTATAATTATTTATTAGTACAATAATCATCATAATTTCTGAGTGATTTAATAAGTTGTATGAAATGATTTAGTTTGTTTAGAAAAAATTTTAAATATAAGGAGATAAAAATGAAAAACGCATTAATAACAGGAATAACAGGACAGGATGGTTCATACTTAGCAGAGCTTCTTCTTGAGAAGGGTTATAACGTATATGGTCTTATGAGAAGAA